>Ga0194119_10000390_pt1 | contig 85815 bp, 82 predicted proteins | sample TA2MahC100mmetaG_FD_148620 | JGI IMG/M metagenome (GOLD analysis project Ga0194119, IMG submission 148620) | Freshwater microbial communities from Lake Tanganyika, Tanzania - TA2015018 Mahale Deep Cast 100m | ecosystem: Environmental > Aquatic > Freshwater > Lake | place: Tanzania: Lake... | reverse complement strand
TGGGTGGCGATGACCGACCGCGCGCACATGCCGCAGTCGAAGCTGGACCTGCTCTGCTACGAGGAACTGGTCAACGCCCATTCCGACGATTACGAATGGCCGGAATTCGACGAGCTCACCGCCTCCTCGTTGTGCTACACCTCGGGCACCACGGGCAATCCGAAGGGCGCGCTCTACTCGCACCGCTCGACCGTTCTGCACGCCTACGGCTCGTCGTTGCCCGATGCGCTCGACCTCTCGGCGCGCGACACCGTGCTGCCGGTGGTGCCGCTGTTTCACGTCAATGCCTGGGGCCTGCCCTACGCCTGCGCGCTCACCGGCGCCAAGCTGGTCATGCCGGGCCCTCAGCTCGACGGCGCCAGCCTGCACGAACTGTTCGAGCAGGAAAAGGTGACGGTCTCGGCCGGCGTGCCGACCATCTGGCTCGGCCTGCTGCAGCACCTGCAGGGGAAAGGGCTGAAGCTGACGACCGTCAAGCGCCTCGTCATCGGCGGCTCGGCGGCGCCGCCGGCCATGATCCGTACCTTCGACGAGCAGTTCGGCGTCACCGTGCTGCACGCCTGGGGCATGACCGAGATGAGCCCGCTCGGCACGGTGAACACGCCGAAGGGCAAGCACCTCGGACTCTCCGCCGACGAGCGCGACCGGCTGCGCCTCAACCAGGGCCGCCCCATCTACGGCGTGGACATGAAGATCGTCGACGACTCCGGCCGCGAGCTGCCGCGCGACGGCAAGGCCTTCGGCGACCTGCTCGTGCGCGGGCCGTGGATCGTTTCCGGCTACTTCAAGGGCGAGGGCGGCGGCGTGCTGCGCGAGGGCGGCTGGTTCCCCACCGGCGACGTCGCCACCCTGGACGCCGACGGCTACATGCAGATCACCGACCGCTCGAAGGACGTCATCAAGTCGGGCGGCGAGTGGATCAGCTCGATCGACCTGGAGAACCTCGCCGTGGCGCACCCGGCCGTGGCCGAGGCGGCGGTGATCGGCGTCGCCCATCCGAAGTGGGACGAGCGGCCGCTGCTCATCGTGGTGAAGAAGGAAGGCCAGACCGTGACGCGCGAGGAACTGCTCGATTTCATGCGCGACAAGATCGCCAGGTGGTGGATGCCCGACGACGTCGTCTTCGTCCCCAGCCTGCCGCACACCGCCACCGGCAAGCTGCTCAAGACCAGTCTGCGCGAGGAATTCCGCGACCACAAGCTGCCGGGCTGAAGGCCGCCGCGGACTGCTCTGCGGAACTCGCCCCTGGACGATTGGACTTTGGAACGACTTCGGGTAAAGTGGTGCAGCGCACCATTCGCCCGGAGTTGTCCCTAGATGATCTATACGCTGCACGAACTTCAGCACGCCGCCTCCGCCCCCCTGCGTCTGTGGGCGGAAACCAGCCAACAACTCTTCACCAACCCCTTCAGCCCGCTTGCCTACCTGCCCCACAGCAGCCGCGTCGCCGCCGGCTCGGAACTGCTGGCCCGCGTCGTCAAGCGCTACGAGAAGCCCGAGTTCGGCCTTGACCACACGCTGATCGACGGCGAGACGGTGGCGGTGCGCGAGGAAATCGTCGCCGAGAAACCCTTCTGCCGGCTGCTGCACTTCCGCCGCGAGACGAAACGGCAGCACCCCAAGGTGCTCGTGGTGGCGCCGCTCTCCGGCCACCACGCCACGCTGCTGCGCGATACCGTGCGCGCCCTGCTGCCCGACCATGACATCTACATCACCGACTGGATCGACGCGCGCCTCGTCCCGCTCGCCGAGGGCTATTTCCACTTCGCCGACTACGTCGCCTACATGCAGGAGTTCATGCGCCTGCTGGCGCCCGACCTGCACGTGATTTCGGTCTGCCAGCCGACCGTGCCGGTGCTGGCGGCGGTCTCGCTGATGGCCGCCGCGGACGACCCGGCGCAGCCGCGCAGCATGACGCTGATGGGCGGGCCGATCGACACGCGCGCCGCGCCGACCGAGGTCAACCGCTACGCCAAGACGCGCAGCCTGCGCTGGTTCGACACCCACGTCATCACGCGCGTGCCGCTGAAATACCCCGGCTACATGCGCCGCGTCTATCCCGGCTTCCTGCAGCACTCCGGCTTCGTCGCCATGAATCCCGACCGCCACCTTCAGGCGCACCTCGATTTCTACAACCATCTGGTGGAAGGCGACGGCGACTCGGCCGAAGCGCACCGCAAGTTCTACGACGAATACAACGCGGTGATGGACCTGCCGGCCGAGTACTACCTGGAAACCCTCGACATGGTGTTCATCAGGCATCAGTTGCCGCAGGGGGAAATGACGGTGTCCGGCCAGCGCGTGAAGCCGTGGGCCATCCGCGACACGGCGCTGTTCACCATCGAAGGCGAACTGGACGACATTTCCGGCCCGGGTCAAACCGAGGCGGCGCACGGGCTGTGCCGCAACATCCCGCAGCAGAGGAAGGAACACTTCCTCGTGCCGGGCGTCGGCCACTACGGCATCTTCAGCGGGCGGCGCTGGCGCGAGACGATCTGCCCGCGCGTGGGCGACTTCATCCGCAGGTCGCAAGCCTTCCCCCCGCCCCCCTTCCCGAGGAAGGGGGTGACGGTGGTTCGCTGCACTCCTTGCAGATGACGGGGCAGCGCTACTCCCCGGCGGGCTGCCGGCGGTTCTCGTGGTGCTTGACGTCGCCGCGCTGCCGGCGGCCGTATTCCTCGACCTGGCGCTTGGCGGCGTCGAAGGCGTCGCGCAGGGCGACATAGATGTCCTCGTGCTTGTCCCGGTTCACCACGATCTCCGTGCCGGGCACCTTGATGTCGATGCGCACGTTGTGCATCTTGCCCTGGTGATGGTGCTTGTGCGGCGTTTCCACCGTGACATGGCAGCCGATGATGTTGGGGTAGAACGTTTCCAGCTTGGCGACCTTCTCGCGAATTTGGGTTTCCACCGCGTCGGAATGGGGGATGTCCTTGAAGGTGATCTGGACGGGTCTTTGCATGATGACACCTGTTGTGAAAGGTTGAGCTTCGATTCCAGAATAGCCGCCGCATCCGCGACGGCTTTGAGCTAAATCAATCCGGCGCCGTCCGGCGGTCCACCTCGTTCGCCAGGTCGCGCAGCGAGTCCGCCACCGTCACCGGAAACGCGCCGGCCGGGGCCAGGCCGCGCAGCGGAACGGGCAGACGGCCCAGTTCCGCCAGCGTGCGGCGGCGGATGTCCGCCAGCGGCTCGGCCGGTCGCAGCCGCCGGCCGTCGCGCATGACCGGTTGCAGCAGGGGGGCGCCGGCCTGCGCGTCGCCCGCGAGGGCCAGGGTGTCGCCGACGATCGCGCCCGCCCCATCCTGCCGGCGGAAAACCTGCTTGCGGCCGGGCCAGGTCGCCTTGCCCTCGGAACGCTTGCGCCGCGCGCGGCCGTCGTATTCCTGCAGCTTGTAGGCGCAGTCGAGATAGGGCGCGTCGGCCGAGGTGTTCATGCGCGTGCCGACGCCGAAACCGTCGATGGGCGCCTCGGCGGCGAGCAGCGCCTGCACGCGCTGCTCGTCGAGGTTGCCGCTGGCGAAGATCTTCACCGCCTGCAGTCCCCCAGCGTCGAGGACCTGCCGCACGTTGCGCGCGTGCGCCCCCAGGTCGCCGCTGTCTATGCGCACGGCGCCTATGGCGATGCCCTCGCCGGCCAGCCTGTGCGCCAGCGGCACCAGCCCGCGCGCCGCGGCTTCCGTGTCGTAGGTGTCGATGAGCAGGGTCGTCGCCTTGGGATGGGAACGTGCAAAATCCTCGAAGGCCTGCTGCTCGCTGTCGTGGGCCTGGATGTAGGAATGCGCCATGGTGCCGTAGAGCGGTATGTCCCAGCGCATGCCGGCCAGCATGTTCGATGTGCCGACGAAGAGGCGCGCGCCGTCCGAGCCGGCGACACAGTGCGGCGGCCAGGGGCCGCCCTGGGCCGCGAACGAGCAGTGATCGGCGGGATGCCAGTCGCGCGTGGCGACGACGGGAAAAGTCAGTCCGTGGAAGACGGCGATGTAGCGGTTGAGCGCCGGCACCACCTCGTCGCCCTGCGGCACGGCGAGGCTGCCGCCGGGCAGGAAATCCAGCTGGACATCGACCAGGATGAGGGCATCGCCCTTGTGCAACTGCATGCTATTGCTTCTTCTTCCCGCCCTGCTTCCTGCCCGTCGCGGCAAAGGCCTGGCGCAGCGCGGACATCTCGGCCAGTTGCGCCGCCACCAGATAGTTGATCGATCCCTCCGGCACGAGGCCCTCCGCATCGGGCTCGCCGGCCGGCACGCCGGTGAGCAGCGCGATGGCCTGATCGACGTCCTCGACGGCAACCACGCGGAACCTGCCCTCGGCGCAGGCGGCGACCACCTCCTCCTTGAGCATGAGGTGCTTGACGTTGGACTGCGGAATGATGACGCCCTGTTCGCCGCTCAGCCCGCGCGCCTTGCAGATGTCGAAGAAGCCCTCGATCTTCTCGTTCACGCCGCCGATCGGCTGCACGCGGCCGTACTGGTTCACCGAACCGGTGATGGCGAGGGACTGCCGGATCGGCACGGCGGAGAGCGCCGAGAGCAGCGCGCACAACTCGGCAAGGGAGGCGCTGTCGCCCTCGACCGGGCCATAGGACTGCTCGAACACCAAGCTCGCCGAAAGCGACAGCGGCAGGCTGCGCGCAAAGCGCGAAGCGAGGAAGGAGGAGAGGATCATCACGCCCTTGGAGTGGATCGCCCCGCCCAGTTCCGACTCGCGCTCGATGTCGACGACGTCGCCCTCGCCGATGCGCGCCGTGGCGGTGATGCGCACGGGGTGGGCGAACATGACGTCGCCGAGGTCGATCACGGCCAGGCCGTTCACCTGGCCGACGTGGGCGCCCTCCACCGCGATGAGCAGGGTGTCGCGCAGGATCTGCTCCTGCAGGGCTTCGTTCAGGCGCCCGGCGCGATGGCGCTGCGCCGCCAGCGCGGCCTCGATGTCCTCGCGCGCGACGACTTTGCGTCCCGCCTTTCCGGCATGGTGGTCCGCCTCCTGCATCAGGTCCGCGAGCCGGCGCGTGCTGGCCGAGAGCTTCTCCGAGTCGCCGGCCAGCCGCGCGCTGTGCTCGATCATGCGCGCCACGGCCTGCCGGTCGAAGGGGCGCAGTCTGGCCTGCCGCGCCAGCATGCCGAGAAAGCGGCCGTAGCTGCGCGTGTTCGGCTCGTCGCGCGCGAGTTCGCTCTCGAAGTCGGCGCCGACCTTGAACAGCTCCTCGAACTCGGGATCGTATTCCTTGAGCAGGTAGTAGAGTATGCGCTCGCCCACCAGCACCACCTTGACCTCGAGCGGCATCGCCTCGGGCTCGAGCGGCAGCGTGCTGGCGAAGCCGAACACCTGGCCGAGCGACTCGATGCGCACCTGGGCCGAGCGCAGGGCGCGCTTGAGCCCCTCCCAGGCGTAGGGCTGGGTCAGCACCTTGGCGGCGTCGAGCACGAGGTAGCCGCCGCTGGCGCGCTGCAGCGCACCCGGCTTGACCAGGGTGAAGTTGGTCACCAGCGTGCCCATGTGGGCGATGCTGTCCACGCGGCCGACGAGGTTTGGATAGACCGGATTGTCCTCGAACACCACCGGCGCCGCCTTGGCCGCGCCGTTGTCGACGAGCAGGTTCACCTGGTAGCGCACCAGGGAAATGCTGCCGCTGACGACGACCCCGCTCATGTCGCCCTCGGCCTTCGGCTGCTCGCGCAGATCTTCGCCGCTCTCGATGACGTCCTGCACCACCTGGTCGAGAAACTCGAGCACGTTGAGCAGGTCGGTGTAGCGCTCCTTCAGTTCCTCGATCAGGTGTTCGACGGCGAGGCCCATGGTCTCCCGGCTGGCCGCCTTGATGCGCTGCTGCATTTCGCGGCGCCATTGCGGGAACTGGTGCATCAGCCTGTGCAGCCTCTCGCCGTATTCCTCGATCAGCTTGCCGATGCGCGCCTTTTCCTCGTCGGAGAGCTTTTCGAACTCTTCCGGCCCCATCGTTTCCTCGCCCTTGACGGGCGCAAAGACGAAGCCGCGCGGCGTGCGCAGCAGGGCGATGCCCTTCTCGCCGGATTCCTGCCCGAGCGCGCGCAGGGCGCCCTCCTCGCGCTGCTTGAATTCCTCCTGGATCGCCTCGATGCGGACGCGGTATTCCTCGCTCTCGAAGGCGGCGCCGATCGCCTTGCCCAGCTCGGTGACGAACTGCTGCATGTCCTGCCTGAAGCGCCCGCCGCGTCCGGGCGGCAGGCGCAGCAGGCGCGGCTTGTTGGCATCGGCGAAGTTGTATACGTAGCACCAGTCGCTCGGCGCCGGCTCGCTCGCCGCTTTCTCCTCGATCAGACGGTGCACTGCGGCATGGCGGCCGCTGCCCGGATCGCCGAGCACGAAGAGGTTGAAGCCGGGCTGCTTGATGTCGATGCCGAAGCGCACGGCATCGAGGGCGCGCGCCTGGCCGACGATATCGGCCGCTTCGGTCAGCTCGGCCGTGGTTTCGAAATCGAGGAGGGAGGCATCGCAGCGACGCAGCAGTGCCTGCGCGTCGAGAGGCAGGATGTCGGACATTCCGATTCGTCTGGAGATGTTGTCTGTAAATATTCGAATTTTCGAAACAACTATAGCGCCCGCGGCACCGTCGCACAAGGATTCAGGTTTGCTCGCCGGCGACCGTTAACGTCTTCAGGTGCCAGGGTTGACTCCGGTCAACGAACGCACCGACGAAACGCCATAGCTTTTCGTTCAGAATTGGTTCATGATGAACCCGTCTCTGCAGGAAGGAGAGAGAACATGCCCAAGAACATTCCCGCCACCCCCGCGGCCTACGACCGCACCCGGGTCATCGAAAGACCGGACGGCTTCTACTGGCAGGACAAGGAAAGCGGCGAGGAGTACGGTCCCTTTCCCACGCTGCTCGAAGCGACGGAGGACATGGAATACAGCGACGAGTCCGATTTCGAACCGGGCGAGACGCTGGCCCAGGCCGAGGACGAGTTGGGCATCTCCGACTGGATCGATCCGGACACCGGCGTGCCGGCGGAAGAAGGCCGTCCGCACATCGAGGACCACTGAACCCGCCACGCCGCGCATGCCGGACTGATCGGCACCTGCCGGAAGCATCAGTGACGCTTCCCGACTACTCGGGCGGCAGCATCGCCAACCTGATGCGCTCGCTCGGCGATGCCTGCGGCGCCTCGCAGTCGCTCCCCTATGCGCCCCTGCGCGGGGAAAAAGTCAGCCTCCGCGGCACGGCGCGTCACATCGTGCTGCTCGTCATAGACGGCCTCGGCTACCGCTACCTGCAGCGTCACGGCACGGGCGGCCACCTGCGGACACATCTGCGGGGCGGCATCACCTCGGTCTTTCCGTCCACCACCGCCAGCGCCGTCACGACCTTTCTCAGCGGCCTCGCGCCGCAGCAGCACGCGCTGACCGGCTGGCACATGTATTTCGCCGAGCTCGGCGCCATCGCCGCCGTGCTGCCGCTGCGGCCGCGCGGCGCCGAACGCATCGACCTGCCGCCGGAGGAATGGCCCGCGCGGCTCTTCGGGCACCGGCCTTTCGCCCGACGCATCGACCGCACCGCCACGTTCGTCTCGCCGCGCGAGATCGCCGACTCGCCCTTCAACCGCTACCACAGCGCCGGCGCGCAGGTGATCGCCTACGCCACGATCGAGGAGTTGTTCGGCGCCATCGTCCGCGTCGTGCGGCAGGCCGAGGAACCCACCTACACCCATGCCTATTTTTCCGAGCTCGATTCGCTCGCCCATATACACGGCATCGGCAGCGACCAGGTGGCACGCCGCTTCGCCGAACTGGACCGCGCCTTCGGCGCCTGCCTCGACGCGCTGGCCGGCAGCGACACGCTGCTCATTGCCTGCGCCGACCACGGCTTCGTCGACTCGCCGCCCGAGCGGCAGATCGATCTCGCCGAACACGGCGAACTCGCGGCGACGCTGGCACGGCCGCTGTGCGGCGAGCGGCGCGTCGCCTACTGCTATGTCAAGCCCGGACAGGCCGCGCGCTTCGAGTCCGAGGCGGCCAGGGCCCTGGAGGGTCGCGCCGACTGCTACCGCGCCGAGGAACTTGTTGCCCAGGGCTGGTTCGGCCCGGGCACGCCGGATCCGCGCCTCGCCGCACGCATCGGCGACTACGTGCTCGTGATGCGGGAAAACTGGACCCTGCTCGACTGGGTTGAAGGGGAAAGGCGCTACCGCCAGCTCGGCGTGCATGCTGGCATCAGCGAAGAGGAGATGATCGTCCCGCTCGTCGTCACGGATTGCGCCGGATGAGGCGCCGCATCGAGCACGCCTGGGACCTGACGCCGAAGGAGGCGATGGCGCTGCAGTCGCGCCTCGCCGGCAAGGTCGTCCGCCACGACGATTTCGGCCCGGTCGCGCGCATCGCCGGCGTGGACGTCGGCTTCGAGGATGCGGGCGCCGTCACGCGCGCCGCCGTCGCGGTGCTCGACAGCCCTTCCCTGCGCCTCGCCGCCTCCGCCATCGCGCGCCAGCCCACCCGCTTCCCCTACGTGCCGGGGCTGCTTTCCTTCCGCGAGGTACCCGCCGTGCTGGCGGCGCTGCGACAACTCGACACGCCGCCCGACCTCATCCTCTGCGACGGTCAGGGCATCGCCCACCCGCGCCGCTTCGGCATCGCCTGCCACCTCGGCCTGCTGCTCGATTTGCCCGCCATCGGCGTCGCCAAGACGCGCCTCGTCGGCACGCACGACGCCGTGCCGGACCGGCGCGGCGCCTGGGTGCCGCTGAGGGATGGCGATGAAGTCATCGGCGCCGTGCTGCGCACACGGGCAGGCGTCAAGCCGCTCTACGTCTCGCCCGGCCACCGCGTCGGTCTGGAGTCCGCCGTTTCATGGGTCATGGCCTGCCTGACGCGCTACCGGCTGCCGGAGACGACGCGCTGGGCGCATCGCCTGGCTTCTGAAAAACCCTAGAGATTCTTCACCACGTTGATGGTGTCGCCCTCGCCCAGATCGCGCTGGAACTCGAAGCCGAGCTGGCGGCAGAACTTGAGCATCTTGTGGTTGCTCGCCAGGACGTAGCCGACCATGCTCTTCAGGCCGCGGCCGCGCGCCGCCGCCATCAACTCGAGCATGAGAATGCCGGCCACGCCGGTGCCCTGCCAGGCGTCGTCCACCGCGATGGCGAACTCGCAGCTCTCGCTGCCCGGCGTGACGACATAGCGGGCGACGCCGATCTCCACCTCGCGGCCTTCGCGCTGAATTGTCGCGATGAGCGCCATGTGCAGGTCGTAATCGATCGTCGTCAGGTACTGCAGCTTGCGCGGAGTCAGTTCGCGCAACTGGCCCATGAAGCGGTTGTAGCGCGAATCCTCCGACAGCCCGCGCACGAAATCCTGCTCGATCGGCGCGTCCTCGGGGCGGATCGGCCGGATGACGACTTCGCTGCCGTCGAACAGATGGTGGGGATGAATCAGTTCTTTAGGGTAATCGGACATCGCGTTTGGTCTTCTGTTTTGTCTTCTTCTTTCCTTCGCCCATGATAGAGCGCATAAGAGTGATCGTACAATGCCGCGATGGATTCCGCCCACCCCTATTCCAGCCTGACGCCCGACGCCGTGCTCGATGCGCTGGAAGGCGCCGGGCTGCCCTGCGACGGCACCCTGCTGGCCCTCAACAGCTACGAGAACCGCGTCTACCAGGTCGGCCTCGTCGATGACAAGCCCGTGGTGGCCAAGTTCTACCGGCCGGCGCGCTGGAGCGACGCGGCGATTCTCGAGGAGCACGCCTTCACGCAAGAGCTGCTCGAGCGCGAAATCCCCGTCGTCGCCCCGCTGGCCCTTGCCGGTGCGGGCACCCTGCACCATACGCAGGGTTTCCGCTTCGCCGTCTTCCCCCGCCGCGGCGGCCGCGCGCCCGAGTTGGACCGACCCGAGACCCTGCAATGGATGGGACGCTTCCTCGGACGCATCCATGCCACCGGCGCTGTGCGCCCCTTTCGCGCACGGCCCACGCTGGATATCGCCGGCTTCGGCGAGGCCTCGCGCGATTACCTGCTCGAACACCGCTTCCTGCCGGACGACCTGCTGGCCGCCTGGCTAAGCGTCGCCGAACAGGTGCTCGACGGCGTGCGCCGCTGCTACGATCGCGCCGGGCCTATCGCATCGATCCGCCTGCACGGCGATTGCCACGCCGGCAACGTGCTATGGACCGACGCGGGCCCGCACTTCGTGGATTTCGACGATTGCCGCATGGGGCCGGCCGTGCAGGATTTGTGGATGCTGCTCTCGGGCGAACGCGCCGAGATGACGCGCCAGCTCGGCGACGTGCTGGCCGGCTACGAGGATTTCTGCGAATTCGATCCGCGCGAGCTGCACCTGGTGGAGGCGCTGCGTTCCCTGCGCCTGCTGCACTACTCGGCCTGGCTGGCGCGGCGCTGGGACGACCCGGCCTTTCCGGCGGCCTTCCCCTGGTTCAACACCCAGCGCTACTGGCAGGACCGCATCCTTGAACTGCGCGAGCAGGTCGCGCTGATGGACGAGCCGCCCCTGGCGGCCTGACTTTCACCTGTCGATCTTGGTGATCTTCGAGCCTTCGAACGTCAGGTTGGCCATCAGCCCCTTGTTCGAGAAGATGAAGCCGATGATCGGCTTCTGCGCCGTTTCCGTGTCGATCGATCCACCCGTGCCGACCGTGACGAGCGCGATGCTGCCATCCACGCCCGCCTTCCAGCCTTCGCTGCCGCGGAATTTCGACAGGGCGCTTTCGGTCATGAAGAGGATGATCTCGCTGCGCGCCTGCGCGCCCAGTTGCAGGCCGATGGAGGCGGCCGCGATGTTGTAGTACGCCACCGGCTTGCCGCCGATGAGGAGCGCGCCCTCGCCATACTCGCCGCCGACGCCGATGCCGGCCTTCACCACGCTGGGAAACACCAGCACGCCGGCCGCCTTCTGCGACAGCTCGTAGCCGGCGCTGGTGTGCTTGCGAAATTCCTTCATCGCCTGGCGTACCTCGGCGTTGATCTCCTCGCGCGACGCCGCTGCTGCGTTGGCCGCGATGAACAGCGCAAGCACCCCTGCCAGAAACAGCCGGATCCGATTCGTGACGATGGCGCACTCTCCCCCCAGACAATGAAGCCTGCATCCTATCCCAACTCGGCGATGCCCGAGGCAAAAGAAAAGGGCCTGCGAAATCGCAGACCCTTGATGATGCTGGCGCGCCCGAAGAGATTCGAACTCCTGACCCCTTGGTTCGTAGCCAAGTACTCTATCCAGCTGAGCTACGGGCGCGTTGAGGCTTGAATTATAACAAACTCTGGCGGAGAGAGAGGGATTCGAACCCTCGATGCAGGTTTAAGCCCGCATACTCCCTTAGCAGGGGAGCGCCTTCGACCACTCGGCCATCTCTCCGAAAACGGCTGGCGATCTTACCGCTTTCGCTCTGGCCGGTCAAACCGCTCAAGCCGGCACTTGATCCAGTTCGAACGCCTTGTGCAGCACGCGTACGGCCAGTTCCAGGTACTTCTCGTCGATGACCACCGAGATCTTGATCTCCGAGGTGGAAATCATCTGGATGTTGATGCCTTCCTCGGCCAGCGTACGGAACATCTTGCTGGCGATGCCGACGTGGGAACGCATGCCGACACCGACCACCGACACCTTGGCGATCTTGTTGTCGCCCGTGATCTGGCGCGCGCCGATGTGTCCCTTGACCTGCTCGAGGATGGCGGTGGCCTTGGCGAATTCGCCGCGCGGCACGGTGAAGGAAAAGTCCGTCGAGCCGTCGTGGCCGACGTTCTGGATGATCATGTCGACGTCGATGTTGGCCTCGGCCACCGGGCCGAGAATCTGGTAGGCGATGCCGGGGCGGTCGGGCACGCCGAGCACGGTAAGCTTGGCTTCGTCGCGGTTGAAGGCGATGCCGGAAATGATCGGTTGTTCCATCTTGATGTCTTCCTCGAAAGTGATCAGCGTGCCGGGGCTTTCCTGGCCCAATTCCTCCAGGCTGGAGAGGACGCGCAACTTGACCTTGTACTTGCCGGCGAACTCCACCGAGCGGATCTGCAGCACCTTGGAGCCGAGGCTGGCCATCTCCAGCATCTCCTCGAAGGTGATCGTCTCCAGCCGGCGCGCCTCGGGCACGATGCGCGGATCGGTGGTGTAGACGCCATCGACGTCGGTGTATATCTGGCACTCGTCGGCCTTCAGCGCCGCGGCGATCGCCACGGCAGAGGTATCGGAGCCGCCGCGGCCGAGCGTGGTGATATTGCCCCCCTCGTCCACACCCTGGAATCCGGCCACCACCACCACGCAGCCCTCGTCGAGGTCGCGCCGGATGTTGCTCTCGTCGATGCTGACGATGCGTGCCTTGGTGAAGGCGCTGTCGGTCAGCACGCGCACCTGGCCGCCGGTGTAGCTCCGCGCCTTCACGCCGACGTCCATCAGCGCCATGGCCAGCAGCCCGATCGTCACCTGCTCGCCGGTCGATGCGATGACGTCGAGCTCGCGCGAATCCGGATGGGCCTGGACCTCCTTGGCCAGCGCGATGAGGCGGTTGGTTTCCCCGCTCATGGCCGACACGACCACCACAACCCGGTGCCCCTTGGCCTGCCAGCTGGCGACGCGACGAGCGACGTTCTTGATCCGTTCCGGATTGCCGACTGAGGTACCGCCGTATTTCTGAACGATGAGTGCCATGGATTGCAGCTTCTAGTGCTTTGAAAAGCTGCGGATTTTACCCGAATTCGCGGCCAGCACCATAAGTTATTGGCAGACAGGCGACGGCAATGCCCCTGACGCAGGCCCGGGTTATGCCCGGGTTATGCCAACCTTGTATGTTGATAGGGTAATCCCTACTTAGCGGAATGCTATAACCTTAGTTATAGTGTGAATGGCTTCGCTAATTTTTTAGACCTCGAATAACTGATTATCAGGACGGCATAATATTATGAAAACCGACACTATCGACGCACGTGAAATCCGGCGCAAGCTGGGGCTCAACCAGCAACAATTCTGGTCCAGGATCGGCGTCACCCAAAGCGGCGGGTCGCGCTACGAAAGCGGCCGCAACATGCCCCGCCCCGTGCAGCAGCTTCTCCGCCTGGTTCATGTCGAGCAAATCGACATCGGCAAGATCAAGCGGGACGACTGGGAAGTCATCGAATATCTGAAGTCGAACGATCCGGAGCAGTTCAAGGCGCTCAAGAAAGCCGCCAAGGGCAGGTCCCGCAAGGGCTGAGCGCGTCACGGGCTGACATGAACGGTCAGCCCGGCATTCCTGAGCCGGCAGGCGATTTCCTCCATCCTCTCCGGAGGCAGGCGAGAGAGCCGCGGCGCCTCCGCCTGCATCGAAGGGCGCGCCAGTCCGTAGAGGTGCACGCCGGCCAGCTTGCCGATGCCGGCCTGGCAAAGCAGCGAGAGGTACGCTGCCAGTTCCACGTCGCCGGGAGGCAGCCCGTCCAGCGCAAACAGGCAGGTTTGCACCCAGGTGGTGCACAGCGATGCGCTCCTCCTCAGGTTGCGCATCACCGCTTCAGGCGCCAGGTCCGCGCCATTGATCCGCCGGAAGCCTTCCCTCGTTCCGGCGTCGACTTTGAACCAGACTTCGCCGCCCAGTTCGCCCAGCCGACGGACGCCCTCCTGCACCCTCGAACTTCCGAACTGGCTGCCATTGGTGATCAGACGGATCTTCACGCCGCCCTCCAGACAGTGCGCGCGCAACACCTTGCCGACTATCTCTATCGCCTGAGGAAACGAAGCGGCAGAAGTCGGCTCGCCGTTGCCGGAAAAGGCGACATCGGCAATCCGCCTGGCTCCTTCCGGCACGCGCGCAGCCATGAAATCGCCCTGCTGCACGCCCTCAATGAAGCTGTCCAGTTCCCGCTCCAGAAGGGCCAGGTCGATCCTTGGCGCCGAACCACGTCGCAAGCCGGGCACCTGGCAATAGATGCAGCGCCAGTTGCATGCGTTGTTGGGGTTCAGGTTGATGCCAATGGATACGCCGCCAGCGCGCCGCGACAGCACCGGATAGACATACGTCATGCCCGCGCTGTCACGGTTGTGGTCCGTCACCTCGAGCCGTTTTCCCGTTACGTTCATTTCCTGCCTCGACTCAAGCGGTTATAATTCGCCGCCGCTCCCGCCATTTCCAGAGGCACCATGCGCATAACCCGCCGCCTCGAATTCGATTCAGGCCACCGCATCCCCGATCACCAGAGCCAGTGCCGGCATCTGCACGGCCATCGCTACGCCATCGAGATCACCCTGCTGGGCGAGGTCATCAGGCAGCCCGGTTCGCCCGTGAATGGCATGGTAATGGACTTTTCCGACGTCAAGGCATTGGCCAAGGAGAACCTGGTGGACGCCTGGGACCATGCCTTCCTGGTTTGGCGCGGCGACACCGCCCTGCTGGGCTTTCTCGATAGCCTGCCTGGGCACAAGACTGTTGTGCTGGACGTAGTGCCGACCGCGGAAAACCTGGCCGCTGTGGCCTTCACGCTTCTCGACAGGGTCTATCGGGACACCTACGGCAACAACCTGCGTCTGGAACTGGTTCGCCTCTACGAGACCCCCAACTGCTGGGCCGAGACGCGACGCGAGGAAACGCAGGATTAGCTGGCGGAAGGTGTGAGATTCGAACTCACGGTGCCCTTTCGAGCACGCCGGTTTTCAAGACCGGTGCATTAAACCGCTCTGCCAACCTTCCTAAGGTCTTGAATTTCATCATGCCACAAGAAGCGCCTTGTTGTATGGAAACGATTGAAACTTTCCTGCGCTTTCGCTAGTCTTACGAAAGTTATTTTCCGTAACCGGAGGAGTCGATGCAACCTGTTCAAGCCGTCGGAAACGTGTCAACGGAGCTGGCCATCCAGCAAAACCGCGTCCTGCGCAACACCTATACGCTGCTTGCCCTCTCCCTGCTGCCCACCGCTGTCGGCGCACTGGTCGGCGTGCAACTCAACTTCGCCTTCATGGCGGGCAGCCCGATCATCTCCTTCCTGCTCTTCCTGGCTGTTGCCTGGGGCTTCATGTGGGGCATCGGGAAGGCCAAGAACAGCGGCTTTGGCGTCATCCTGCTGCTCGGCTTCACGTTCCTCATGGGAATCATGCTCGGGCCGATCCTTCAGGTCAGCCTGGGCTTCCGCAACGGCGGCGCGCTGATCGCCACCGCCGCCGCGGGCACCAGCATCATCTTCCTGACGCTGGCGGGCATCGCCACCGTGACCAAGAAGGACTTCGGCTTCATGGGCAAGTTCCTCTTCGTCGGGGTGATCCTGCTGCTCGTTGCGATGCTGGCCAACATCTTCCTGCAGATCCCGGCGCTGTCCCTGACCATTTCCGCCATTGCAGTGCTGATCTTCTCGGCCTACATTCTCTACGACGTGAGCCGCATCGTCACCGGCGGCGAGGACAACTACATCGTCGCCACGCTGTCGATCTACCTGGATATCTACAACCTGTTCGTGCATCTGCTCAACCTGCTGCTGGCCTTCGCCGGCGAGCGCGACTGAGCGGGACGACCCAAGCAAAAAGGCGGCTGCGGCCGCCTTTTTTCATTCCCTCTCGAAGAGGGCGATCGATTCGACGTGCGAAGTCTGCGGAAACATGTTGGCGATGCCCGCGCCAAGCAAACGGTAGCCTCGCTCGTGCACCAGAACGGCGGCGTCGCGCGCCAGCGTGGCTGGGTTGCAGGAGACATACACGATGCGGCGCGGAGCCTCCGTGCCCAGCGCCTTCATCAGTTCGATGGCGCCCTCGCGCGGCGGATCGACCAGCCACTTGTCGAGACGTCCCCAGCCGGCGATCATGGCGGGTGTCGCCTCGAAAAGATTTGCGACGGCGAATCCGGTATTGCCGGTCAGACGATTCAGGGCCGCGTTCTCCTCGGCGCGCCGCACCAGGACCGAGCTGCCCTCCACGCCGAACGCCAAGGCACCACTGCGCGCAATGGGCAAGGTAAAGTTCCCCAGGCCGCAGAACAGGTCCCCGATGCGCTCACCCGTCTGCGGCTGCAACAGGTGGATGGCGCGTCGCAAGAGCATGCGGTTGATGCCATGATTGACCTGCGTAAACTCGTTGGGCCTGAACTCCAGGCGCAGATTGAAGTCCGGCAGGTCATAGCCGAGCGAAGGAGCCTCGAGGGGGTGGAAGGGCCGGGCGGTTTCCGGTCCGCCCGTCTGCAGCCAGAACTGGATGCCCTGCGCTTCGGCGAATTGCCGCAGCAAGGCTTCGTCGGATGTCGTCAGCGGCTGCAGGATGCGCAAGACCAGCACGCTGACGGCATCGCCCACCGCCACCTCGATCTGCGGCAGGCGGTCGGCTATCGAGAGCGATCCGACCAGAACCCGCAACATCGGCAGCAGGGCCGAAATCGGTGCGGGAAGCACCTCGCAACTGTCCATGTCGGCAATGTAGCTGCTCCGTTTTTCGTGAAAGCCGACCAGCACCCCGCCTTTCTTCGGCACCAGCCGAACCGAAAGCCTGGCGCGGGAACGGTAACCCCAGGGCGATCCGTAAATGGCCGGATAAACCACTTCCGGATGCAGCCGTGCAATGTGCCAGAAGGCGTCCTCGATCACCCGCTGCTTGATGGCGGCCTGCCCCTTCAGGTCGAGATGCTGTATGCTGCAGCCGCCGCAAATGCCGAAATGCGGACAGCGGGGCGACACACGCAGGGCGCTGGGCCGAACGATCCGGCTTGCCGTGGCCAGTTCGTAGTTCGGTTTCCTGCGATAGCTCGAGTAGACCACCTCCTCCCCGGGCAGCGCGCCTTCGACGAAGACCGTTTTGCCTTCGCAACGCGCAACACCCCTGCCTTCGTGATCCAGCGATTCAATGGTGGCTTGTGGCATGTTCTACCGGGAGTCCGATGCATGGGGAGCGCAATTGTAGGCACGACGTCAGGAATTGCAACGCCTGCCAGGTTACCCTAGGATGTCGTCTCCCCCATATGGTGACAAAGTCCATGCCGGATGCTCCTGGCCAACCCTTCGACACGCGTGCCGCCTTTCTGCAGGCCCTGGACGAAGTTCTTGCCGGCGCGCGAAAGGAAGTCTGCATTTTCGATACGGACCTGAAGAAACTCGAATTGGATACCCGGACGCGGTCGGAAGCGCTCGCTGCGTTTCTCGCTGGAGGGCAAGATCGCAAGCTGCGCGTCGCGCTTCACGACTTGGATCACCTGACACGCCATTCGCCGCGATTGATGACCCTCCTTAAGCGCTATGGTCATTGCTTCAGCGTGCGGCAGACACCGGATTCCCTGCGCACCCTCGACGACTGCCTGTTCCTGGTCGATGGCATCAGTGCGGCCATCCGTTTCCATGCCGATTTCTTTCGGGGCAAGAAGCTGCTGGAACAACCCGTAGAGGTCCATGATTGGCAGCAGCGCTTCGAGGATCTGTGGCTTCAATCGTTGCCGGGCGCGTCCGCGACCCACCTTGGCCTCTGATCGGCCTGAAGGGGACAGGGATGGTTTTTTTATCGTTTTTTGATAATATTGACAATTGGCTTGGGCGACCCCCGGGCCAAAACCAAAATTTTGGCAAGTTGCACTCAAACATATCTTATCGATAAGGGAAATCACATGAAACACTCTCTCCTCGTTGCTGCTCTCGTCGCCGTGGCCCTGACCGCCTGCGGCAAGAAAGAAGAAGCCAAGCCCGCCGCGGCCCCGGCTCCCGCTCCCGCCGCTGCCCCGGCCCAGCCTGCCGGTATGGGCGGCATGGCCGGTATGGAAGGCCAGAAGGGCATGGAAGGAATGGGCGGCATGGCCGGCCAGCAAGGCATGAGCGGCATGTCCGGCATGGGCGGTATGTCCGGCATGGAAGCCAAGAAGGAAGAGCCGAAGAAGTAATTCGGCTCAGCCAAGACAAAAAAGCCGGCTTTCGAGCCGGCTTTTTTTGTCCACTCGTTTTACCGGATATCGCTCTAGAGGAGGTCGCGCCAGCCAAACCCCTCATCCTGGTCGGCTACCCCGATCCATGCGTCGGCACACCCCAGCGCTGCGGCAAGCGCCCTTCTGGCCAGGGCCGGCGTATTGTTCTGCTGGCTCAAGTGGGCGGCAACGATATGCCGGAGACGGCTGACATCGATCGCCTTCAGCAAGCCGGCCGCCGATGCGTTGTCGAGGTGTCCCAGGCGCCCGCCGATGCGGCGCTTGAGCATGAGGGGGTAATCGCCAGTCCGCAACATTTCCTCGTCGTGATTGCATTCCAGCACCAAGGCATCGCATCCGCTCAGCGTCCGCTTCACATGAGGCGTTGTACAGCCCAGGTCGGTCAGCACGCCCAGCCGGTGGCGTCCGTCCGAGAAGGTGAATTGCACCGGTTCGCGTGCGTCATGGGGAACGGGAAAGGGCTGGACTTCCAGGTCGCCGACACGAAAAGGACGGTGGCTGTCGATCACTTCCACGCAAGCGTCCTCGCTTCCTGCGCCGCGGCAGGCTGACAGCGTGCCATGGGTCATCCAGATGCCGAGCCGCCATCGGCCGGCCAGCGTGAACGCACCGGCAATGTGATCGCTGTGTTCATGGGTGACGAGAATGCCGGAAAGCGTTTCAGGCCCGCAACCCAGCCGCGCCAGCCGCGCAGCGATTTCACGAGGGCCGAAACCGCAATCGAGAAGGATCCTGGTTTGACCCGCCTCCACCAGCAGCGCATTGCCCTTGCTCCCGCTGCCCAGCGATGCAAAGCGCATTATTTGAGCTGGTCGTAGAGCAGCCCCAGGATCTTCTTCGCCGTCTCTGAGTTGTCCACCCCGCCTTCTCGCGTCAGTACCTGGACGCTGCTCTCCCCGCCTTCCCCTTTGACGAGGATACGGAACTGCTGGTTGGCCGCCGGCTTGCCGCCACCCCAGAATTTGAGCTTGCTGAGCAAGCCGCCCTCCGATTTCTTGCTGTCCATGGCCTCCGGATCGACATAGCGGACGAAATACAGCCCGTTGGCGCGATCCCGGTCCTCCACCGTGAAGCCAACACGATCCAGCGCCAAGCCGACGCGACGCCACGAGCGATCGAAACTCTCCAGCAGCTGCAGCGTGCCGACCCCGCCGGCGGACCTGACCATGCGCGCCTTTTCTTCTTTCTTGGTGTCCGCAGCCATGAGAGTCTTGGCGCGCGTTTCCTCCGTTCCCAGGCGCACCATGAGTCTGCGCAACATCTCAGCCTCGAGTTCCGGATCGGCCGGGCGCGGCTGCCATACCGTACGACCCTTGCCCTCGTCGGCGTAGGCCTCATACATGCCACGATGGCTGATGTATATCTCCGTGGTGCCGGCTTCCGCGCCCTTCTCCAGGCGTGTGCGGAACTTGTCGCGTTCCGGCGTCGAATAGATCTGATCGAGGAACTTGCCGAGGGTGGCGCGAATGACGTCCTGCGGCAGCTTGGCGCGGTTCTCGGCCCAGTCCGTCTCCATGATTCCGGCATCGGGAAGTTCCAGGTTGACGATGAACCCCAACTCCTGCCAGAAATCCTTGATATTGAGCCAGAGCTTGTCGGGCGTTCCGGCAACGACCAGCCAGCGCTGGCTGCCCGACCGCTCGACGCGCATTTTGTCGACCTGCGGCAGAACTTCGACGGCGGTCGCATCCCTGGTGCCGCTGCGTTCGGCGCTGTAAGCCGAGAAAGTGGCCGTGCCGCGCGGACTGACGTCCGGCACGGTATAGCGCTCGTCCCGGCTGGGCGAGGTCAGGTCGGGGGGAATTTCCAAGGGCGGCAGTTTACCCGCCGTCTTGTAATCGATCTTCTTCGACTCGATCATCGAAGTCGAACAACTCGCCAGGATTGCCGTCAGCGAAAAAAGCAGCAACGACTTGGACAGCTTGCGAATCATGCTCCGTCCTTCAGGATAGGTTTGGAATCAAACTGCAACGCCGGCATCGCGCATGGCCTGGCGCACGCGTTCGTGAAATTCGGACGAGAGCGGCGTGAGCGGCAGGCGGATGCCGCTCTCCATCAGTCCCATCTGGTTCACGGCCCATTTGACGGGGATAGGATTGGCTTCGACGAAGAGATGGCGATGCAGCCCCAACAGGCGAGCGTTGATGGCGCGCGCCCTGGACAAATCGCCCGCCAAGGCAGCCATGCACATCTCGTGCATCAGCCGCGGCGCCACGTTGGCCGTCACGGAAATGGTGCCATGCCCGCCCAGCAGGATGAATGCCAGCGCGCTCGCATCGTCTCCGCTGTAGAGGGCAAATCCCTGCGGAGCGCGCTTGATGAGGTCCGTGCCGCGCTCCATATTGCCCGTGGCGTCCTTGATGCCGAGAATACCCGGTACCTGGGCCAGCCGCAGGACGGTTTCGTTGCTCATGTCCGCCACCGTGCGGCCGGGCACGTTGTAGAGGACCATCGGCAGATCGACCGCCTCCGCAATCGCCTTGAAGTGACGGTAGAGCCCTTCCTGCGTCGGCTTGTTGTAATAGGGCACGACGTTGAGGGAAGCCGTCGCACCGGCCTTGCGGGCGTACGCCGTGAGTTCGATTGCCTCCGAAGTCGAATTACCGCCGGTCCCCGCGACGACCGGTATGCGTCCCGACGCATACTCGACTGCGGCACGGATCAGTTCGCAATGCTCGTCGACATCGACGGTCGGCGACTCTCCGGTGGTACCGACGATGACAATTCCGTCTGTGCCTTCCGCCACATGGAAATCCACCAGCGACTTGAGGCGGGGGTAGTCGAGGCTGCCATCTTCCCGCATGGGCGTCACGATGGCGACTATGGAACCTTTGATCATGAAATGGATTCTGCAAAAAATGAATGGGGGATTTTACTTTATGAAGGCAGCTTCAGGAAGAAAATGAACGAGTTGGCCATCTGATTGACAGCCAAGGACGGGCGGCGTTCCCTGCCTTCGCTAGAGATCGGCCAGAACCTTGATATGGGCCGTCACGCTGCGCGCGAGGGCGGACAGGGCATAGCCCCCTTCCAGCATCGACACGATGCGCCTCTGCGCCGACTCGCCGGCGATTGATTTCAGTTGCTGTGTGACCCAGGCGTAGTCCGACTCGACCAGGCCCAGCGAGGCCATATCGTCCTCGTAATGCGCATCGAAGCCCGCGGAAATGAAAATCGCTTCCGGCGCGAACCGGCGCAGGGCAGGCATCCAGACATCGGCGACCACTTCGCGAAAGCCGTCGCTGCGGGTTCCCGCCGGAACCGGGACGTTCACCATGTTCGACGCCGGCGACTCGGTGCCGCTGTAGGGATAGAAAGGATGCTGGAACGTGCTGGCCATCAGGACGCGCGCGTCGCCCGAAAAGATGTCTTCCGTCCCGTTACCGTGGTGAACGTCGAAATCGATGACCGCCACCCGCTTCAGGCCGTGCACCTCCAGCGCATGGGTCGCGGCAATTGCGATGTTGTTGAAAAAGCAGAAACCCATCGCGCGTGCGCGCTCGGCATGGTGGCCCGGCGGCCTGACGCTGCAGAACGCGTTTTCAGCCTTTCCGCTCATCACGAGATCGGTCGCGAGGACACCCGCCCCCGCCGAGCGCAAGGCAGCCTGCCAGGTGCCCGGGCTCATCGCCGTGTCCGGGTCGAGATGGACAATGCCGCTCTCCGGAGCATTGTCGGCGATGTTGCGGATGTAGTCCTCGGGATGTACGCGCCCGAGTTGCTCGATGGTGGCCAGGGGTGCGTCGTGAAAGGACAGATACATGTCCAGGCCGGCGGCGATCAGCCGGTCGCTGATGGCGGACAGCCGCTCGGGGCATTCCGGGTGATGCGTGCCCATGTCGTGCAGCCAGCAGTCGCGGTGGGTGATGAATGCCGTCGTCATCGAATGCCCCTGTATGGCACGGGCCTTTTCAGAGCGAAATTGCAATATGAATGCTTGCGCATCGTTGCTATTATCCACTTATTGCCCGTTCCGCCTCAAGTCATGCCCGAATCCCCCATTGCCGAAACCATCGGACAGGCCGGCCGCATCGTGCTGGGCAAGGAACGCCAGATACGACTCGCCCTGACGTGCTTTCTCGCCCGGGGTCACTTGCTCATCGAGGATCTGCCGGGCATGGGCAAGACCATCCTGGCGCATGTTCTGGCAAAACTGCTTGGCCTGGATTTTCACCGCATCCAATGCACCGCAGACATGCTACCAGCCGACATCATGGGTGTGGCCATCTACGATCGCGGCAGCGGCAGCTTCCAGTTCCACCCCGGGCCGATCTTCTCGCAAGTGGTGCTGGTCGACGAAATCAACCGGGCCACGCCGAAAACGCAAAGCGCCCTGCTGGAAGCAATGGAGGAGCACCAGGTCACCTGCGAAGGGGAAACACGGTTGTTGCCGGAACCTTTTTTCGTCATTGCCACCCAGAATCCCTATCACCAAATCGGCACCTTTCCGCTGCCGGAATCCCAACTCGACCGATTCCTGATGCGCATCGAGATGGGCTATCCAGATCATTCAGCCGAGCGTGAGTTGCTGTCCGGCGCGGATCGCCGCGACATGCTGAACGGACTGCCTCCTTGCCTGCAGCCTGGGCAGCTGATCGAGCTTCAGCGCAACGTTATCCTGGTACACGCCTCTCCGGCGCTCATTGCCTACGTCCAGGCGATTGCCGAGCACACACGACGCTCGCCCGACTACCAGATCGGGCTGAGCCCGCGTGCGGCCCTGGCCTTGCTCCGGGCCGCACGCGCCTGGGCACTGATCGACCAGCGGGATATCGTATTGCCCGAGGACGTCCAGGCGGTGCTGCCGGCGATCGTCGGCCATCGGCTGCATGCCCCGGGGGGCAATACCATGCCCTCGTCGGTGGAAATGGCCGGAAAGCTGGTCGCCGCGGTGCCCGTTCCCTGATTCGAGCGCATGCGGGCAGCAGCCTCATTCAAGCGCTGGCTGTTCCGCCTCTACGGCCCGGAGCCCGCCCCTATCGTCCTGACACAGCGGCGGATATTCGTCCTGCCCACCCGAGCAGGGCTGGCCTTTGCCGCTACGCTCGGCTTCATGCTGATCGGGGCCATCAACTACAACCTCAGCCTCGGCTATGCGCTGGTCTTCCTGCTCACCGGTCTCGGGCTGGTCACGCTGCTGCACACCTTTCGCAATCTGGTCCAGCTTGAAATCTCGCCCGGTCGGGCTGATCCTGTATTTGCCGGGGAAACCGCGCTATTCACTGTGCTCATCAACAATCGTCGCAGTTCGGATCGCTGCGCTGTCCATCTGCATTTTTCCGATGCGCCAGCAGTGATAGCCGACCTGGCCGCCGATTCGACCAGCCCGATCGGCATTCCCTCTCCTGCCGCCCGCCGGGGCTGGCTGCGTCCCGGACGCATCACCCTGGAAAGCCGTTATCCGCTTGTCCTCGTGCGGGCCTGGAGCTACGCCGAACCGGATATTCGCTGTCTTGTGTATCCCGCCCCAGAGTCTTCGGCCCCTCCCTTGCCGCTGGCCGCGTGCGGGGCAGCGGGGGGAGCGCCTGGCGGCAGCGGCCTTGAGGATTTCTCCGGCCTGCGCAGCCATACGCCTTCCGATTCACCCAAACACATCGCGTGGAAGGCCGTGGCGAGGGAACAGCCGCTGCTGACCAAGCAATTCACGGGCACCAACCAGGCCGAGGCCTGGCTGGACTGGGGCGCACTCCCTCCCGGTCTGGATGTCGAGGCGCGCCTGTCGCGACTGACTCGCTGGGTGCTCGATGCAAAATCAGCAGGCATCTCCTACGGCCTGCGCCTGCCCGGCCTGGAAATCCCGCTGGGAACCGGTGAGCGACATCACGAAACCTGCCTCAAGGCACTGGCCCTCCATGGCGGCAAGGAAAGCTAGGACACCGGCTGCATCCCTCGATAAAGCCCAGCAGCTCTGGCTGCTTGCCTGCGCCTTCCTAGCCCTGTTGCCCGCCGCGGAGCATGTGCCACTTTGGCTGACCGGAGTGGCCGGACTCGCCCTGGCCTGGCGCGTCATCCTCTGGTGGCAGGGACTGCCCTTGCCGCCGCGCTGGCTGCTGACGTTTCTCGTCCTGGCAGGTACGGCCGGAGTGTTCATCACCTACCGCCAATTGTTCGGCAAGGATCCAGGCGTCGCCCTGCTGGTTCTCTTCATGGTGCTCAAACTGCTCGAACTGCGCAGCACACGAGACGCCCTGACCGTCGTCCTGCTCAGCTATTTCCTGCTCCTGACGCATTTTCTGGAAACACAAAGTATCGGATTTGCCGGACTGAGCCTGCTCGCGCTGATCGTCGCCACCGCAGCCATGGCCAGTCTGGCCCGCAGAGGCGGGACTGTAGCCGCCCACCTGAGGCTGTCGATGCTGATGCTCGCTCAGGCGGCCCCCTTCATGCTCGTCCTCTTCCTGCTCTTCCCGCGCGTTCAGGGCCCGCTCTGGGGCATGCCCGTCGATGCCTACAGCGGCATGAGCGGCCTCTCCGATACCATGTCGCCCGGCTCGATCGGCAATCTGAGCCTGTCGGGCGAAATCGCTTTCCGCGTCCAGTTCGATGGAGCCATACCACCGAGACAGGCCCTGTACTGGCGAGGGCCGGTGCTGCGTTTCTTTGACGGGCGGACATGGCATGCCGGCGTACCGCAAATCATGCCAAGCCGGGAACTTCCCCATGCCGTCTCCGGTCCTGCCATCGCCTACACGCTCACGCTGGAGCCACACAACAAGCCATGGCTCTTCGCCCTCGAAATGCCGGGCACCCTGCCCGCCAACGCAATCATTACGAGCGAATCGCAAATGCTGGCGAGAATGCCGATCCGCAGCCGCTTGCGCTACGCGCTGCTCTCGCATCCGGAATACTCCTTGGGCGGATCCAATTCCGCCGACTCATTCAAACCGCTGCTGCAATTGCCCGACGGCAACCCGAAGACCCGCGTGCTCATGTCGCAATGGCGCAAGGAGGCGGGAGGCGACGAGGCGCTCATCCGCCGTCTGCTCGCGCATTTCCGCCAGGAAAGCTTCTTCTACACGCTCACCCCGCCATTGCTGGGCGAACATGGCGTCGACGAATTCCTCTTCGGCACCCGGCGCGGCTTCTGCGAGCACTTCGCCTCCGCCTTCGTCTTCGCGATGCGCGCCGCCGGCATCCCGGCTCGGGTCGTCACCGGCTACCAGGGCGGCGAGCACAACCCGGTGGATGGCTACTTCATCGTGCGCCAGTCCGATGCCCATGCCTGGGCCGAAGTTTGGCTTCCCCAACGGGGCTGGCTTCGCGTCGATCCCACGGCAGCGGTTGCACCAAACCGCATAGAAACGGGCCTCGCGACTGCGGTCGGCACAGGCGAGCCGCTTCCTTTCATGGTGAGGGCTGATCTCGACTGGCTGCGGGCGCTCCGCTTCCGCTGGGAAGCCCTGTCCAATTCATGGAACCAGTGGGTGCTGGGCTACACCCCGGAACGGCAGCGGGAACTCCTCTCCCGCCTCGGCATGATCGAGCCTGACTGGCAGGCCATGACCGCAGCCATGGGGACGCTCTGCGGCCTGCTGCTGTTGGGACTGATGGCCTGGGCGCTGCGCAAGCGGGCAACGCGCGATCCGCTTCTGCGCGCCTGGGAACGTCTGAGCGGAAAGCTGTCCCGCATCGGCCTGGCGCGCCACGCTTGGGAGGGCCCCGCGGACTATGCCCACCGCGTGGCCGCAGCCCAGCCCGTGCTGGCCAAACCGGTCGCGGATATCGCGGCGCTCTACATTGCGCTACGCTACGGCAGGGCCGGCAGTAGGGAGGCTGCTGACAGATTGAACCGCATGATTGCACTCTTGAAAGTTCCTACCCGCACATGATGCGCACGTTCGCCGCGCTCTTGGCCACTTTTCTCCTCTGTCCAGGCCAGGCCGTGGCAGACGGTGGCTTCGTCGATCGACCTGAAGTCCGTGATTTCATCGACGACATGCAGGCGCGTCATGGATTCGGCCGCACCGAGCTGAACCGCTTGTTTCGCAAACTCACTCCCCAACCCCGTGCGCTGCTGGCGATCGCGCCGCCGAAGGATCCTGTTGCGAAATCCTGGCAGGCCTACCGGGCCCGCTTCATCGAATCTGCGCGCGTCGAGGGAGGGCTGCGCTTCTGGGACAGGCATCTGACAATGCTCGAGGCGGCGCGACAGCGCTACGGCGTGCCGGAGGAGGTCATCGTCGCCATCATCGGCGTGGAAACCATCTACGGGCGCAACAAGGGCAGATTCCCCACCCTGGCGACGCTCGCCACGCTGGCCTTCGATTATCCGCCGCGCGCCGACCTCTTTCTTCGCGAACTCGAGGCTCTGCTCCTCCTGGCGCGTGAAACCGGCAGCGACCCGCTCGCCTTTCAGGGATCCTTTGCCGGGGCGCTGGGCATTCCGCAGTTCCTGCCCAGCAGCGTGCGCAACTGGGGGGTGGATTTCGACGGAGACGGGCAAGTCGATCTGAACGGCAGCGCGGCCGATGCCATCGGCAGCGTCGCCAACTTTCTCGCCAGCCACGGCTGGGAAAGCGATGGCCCGATCGCGCATCCGGCCCAAGTCGAGGGAACACGGCACGAGGAATTGCTCGACGGCGCCGTGCTGCCGAGACTGGCTTTTTCCGACATGAGGGGATACGGCGTTTCGGCGCACGGCGCCCCGGACGCACCGTGCGTTCTGGTCGACCTCGTCACGCCGAATGCCGCAACGGAGTACTGGCTCGGTTTCAGGAACTTCTACGTCATCACGCGCTACAACCGCTCCAGCTTTTACGCGATGGCCGTTTTTGCCCTGTCGCAGGAACTGCTCGCCAGGCGTAAAGCGCGCCTGGCCTCGCGCTAGGACCTGTTCAGTCCCAGATCAGAGCAGCACGTCCTTGGATACCCCGCGGCGCTTGAGGATGCGCCGCAACTGGGCCAGGGCCTCAATCTGGATCTGCCGCACGCGCTCGCGGGTCAGCGAGAGGCGCTCGGCCAGTTCCTCCAGCGTCGCCACTTCGCGGCCGTTCAGCCCGTAACGAGACTCGATGACTTGGCGCTGCTTGTCGCCGAGCATGCCGATCCACTCCGTCACGAGATGCTCCACTTCCGCGGCATGGATCTGCATATCCGGGGGCTCGACGGAATCGTCGGCGAGGGATTCCCCGATCGAGAGGCTCGGGTCGATTTCGAGCGGCGCGTCGAGCGAGGCCACATGTTCGTTCAGCGCCAGCACCTGGCGCACCTCCTCGACCGGCTTGTCGAGGAGTTGGGCAATCTCCTCGACACCGGACTCGCGTCCGCCCACCGCCTCCAGGTTGCGCATGGCGCGCAGGACTGCGTTGAGTTCCTTCACCACATGCACCGGCAGGCGGATGGTGCGCGACTGGTTCATGATCGCGCGCTCGATGTTCTGCCGGATCCACCAGGTAGCGTAGGTTGAGAAGCGGAAACCGCGCTCCGGATCGAACTTGTCGAGCGCGTGGATCAGGCCGAGGTTGCCTTCTTCGATCAGGTCGAGCAAGGGCATGCCGCGGTTCAGGTAGTGCTTGGCGATGTTCACCACCAGCCGCAGATTGTGCTCGATCATCTTCTGCCGCGCGGCCAGATCCCCGCTGCGCGTGCGTCGCGCGAAGTCCAGTTCCTGCCCGGCGCTCAGCAGGGGGCTGGCGCCGATCTCGTTGAGATATATCTGCGTGACGTCGTTGATGAACTCTGGCTCGGCGGCCGGCGCCGGCTCAGCCGCGACCGGCTCTGCCGCATCGCCGTCCTCGGGAAGGGAATCGTCCTGCATGGGCTACCTGACGGGCAGCAGTTTGAGCGGATCGATCGGTTTGCCCTGCCGCCGGATCTCGAAGTGAAGCCTGGGTTGATCGGCGTCGCTGTTGCCCAGTTCCGCGATCTTCTGGCCGCGGACCACCTGCTGCCCTTCCTTGGCGATCAGCCGATCGTTGTGGGCATAGACGCTGGACAACCCGTTCGGGTGCTGGATGATGAGAAGGTTGCCGTAGCCGCGAATTCCGCTGCCGGCGTAGGTCACCTTGCCGGCTTCCGCCGCCACCACCGCATCGCCAATTTTCCCCTCGATGTCGATGCCCTTGTTGCCGCCTTCGACAAATTGACCGATCAAGCGGCCCTGGCTCGGCCAGGTCCAGTTGAACTCGCCGCCCGCCGCTGCCGGCTCGGCCGGCCATGGCTCGGGTCTGGGCGAAGCCGCAGGCGGCGGTTCCTTGCGTGCGGGTTCCTCCCTTTGCGCGCTTGCCAGGGCTTGTTCGGTGAAGGGCTGCTTGCCCCCCCTCGGTTCGCGCTTCACCATGTCCGTGTTCGGCTCGACCCGTGCCGCAGCGAGCGGCCGCGTTTCAACCGCTGCCGGCGTATCGATGGGTCTCGCCACGGCAACGCCCTCTGGGGGTGCGACGCGCAACTGCTGACCGACGCGGATCATGTTCGGGTTGTCGATATTGTTCCAGGCCGCCACGTCGCGATAGGCCTGGCCATGTTCGAGCGCGATGCTGTAGAGCGTATCGCCGCGCTTCACCGTATGGTAATCCATGCTCCTGACGGAGCTGCTGGCCTGTGCCGGCGCTTTCACCGGCGCAGCGCGCTCGACCACCGGCGCCGGCTTCTTCGAAACGCAGCCGGACGCCGCCGTCAGGGCAATGGCCCACATCAGGAGCATCCCTCTCTGCAGTAGTCGTGACATGCTCACTCGACTCCTGCCACCAGTGGCACAAAACGCACCGCGTCCAGTCTGGTCTCGCTGTATCCGCGATAGCTGCGCTCGATCAGGCAAAGTGACTGCTCGGCCCCGCCAAGAGGCAGGAGCAGGCGACCGCCCAGTGCCAGTTGTTCGAGCAGCGCCGGCGGAACGTGCGAGGCCGCGGCGGCGACGATGATTGTATCGAATGGCGCTGCCTGCGCCAGCCCCAGATTGCCATCGGCATGCTTGAGGCGAATGTTCGGCAGGCGCAGATGGCGCAGATTGGCGCGCGCCCGGTCCAGCAACTGGGCGATGCGTTCGATGGCATAGACGTCCCTAGCCAACTGGGCCAGCACGGCCGCCTGGTACCCGCAGCCGGCGCCGATCTCGAGCGTCTTGCCCAGTTCACGCCCGCTGCGAAGCAGTTCGATCATGCGCGCAACGATGTATGGCTGGGAAATGGTCTGCTGGAAGCCGAGAGGCAGCGCGGTGTCCTCGTAGGCCCGATGTGCCAGCGCTTCCTCGACAAACACGTGGCGCGGCACCGCGGCCATCGCCTTCAGCACCGCCTCGTCGCGGATGCCCTCCTCCCGCAGCCGCTCGATCATGCGCGCCCGCGTGCGCTGTGACGTCAGGCCGATGCCCGCCAGGTCGCGCTTCATGTTTCCAGCCACTGCCTGACCGCGCCGATCTGGGCGGCGCGGGTCAGGTCGATCTGCAACGGCGTTACCGAGGCACAGCTGTCGGCGACGGCGTGGAAATCCGTGCCTTCGCCGGCATCCTGCGCGGCGCCGGCTGCACCGATCCAATAGACCGTCTCGCCGCGCGGATTCACCTGCTGCACCACTCCCTCGGCCTTGTGCCGCTTGCCAAGGCGCGTCACCCTGATGCCCTTGAGCGCGACGGACGGCACGTCCGGCACATTGACGTTGAGTAGGTACGGTTCGCCCAATGCCCGTTCAAGGTGCTTTTCCACGAGGCGACGCGTCACGGCCGCCGCCGTTTCGAAGTGCGCCGCCTTGTGGCTGGCGAGCGACACCGCCAGCGATGGAATGCCGAGCAGATACCCTTCCGTCGCAGCCGCGACGGTACCCGAATAGATCGTGTCGTCACCCATGTTGGCGCCGACATTGATGCCGGAGATCACCATGTCGGGCAGTCGATCAAGCATGCCGGTGACGGCCAGATGCACGCAGTCGGTCGGCGTGCCATTGACGAAGTAAAAGCCGTTGGCGGCCGTGCGCAGGCGCAGCGGACGGTCCAGCGTCAGCGAATTGCTGGCGCCGCTGCGGTCGCGCTCGGGCGCCACGACGGTGATGTCGCCTAGGTCGGACAGGGTCCTGGCGAGAATCTCGATACCGGGTGCGAAATAGCCGTCGTCATTGGAAAGCAGGATGCGCATGGTGTGCCGCGCGGCGAAGGCTGCCTCAGAAAAGAATGGTCGGGGCGGCGGGATTTGAACTCGCGACCCCTTGCACCCCATGCAAGTGCGCTACCAGGCTGCGCTACGCCCCGACTGGTGGCGAATTATATCAGAGTATCGAAGGGATCGAGTCGGGCTGGTGCCGTTCAGGCGCGCAGCAGCGCGATGATGCCGGCGATCTCCCCGCGAAGCGTAGCGGCCGGCACATGCTCCTCCGCGGATGCGGCGACCGCAACATGACTCTCCTTCCCCGGCCCCTCGTCGAGGCGGTTGCGCGCACCGCTGATGGTAAAGCCCTCGCGGTAAAGCAATTCGCGAATGCGGCGCACGAGCAGCACTTCATGATGCTGGTAATAGCGCCGGTTGCCGCGCCGCTTGACCGGCTTGAGCTGCGTGAATTCCTGTTCCCAGTAGCGCAGAACGTGCGGCTTGACGCCGCACAGCTCGCTCACTTCGCCGATGGTGAAGTAGCGCTTGGCGGGAATGGGCGGCAGGTCATCCTTGCTGCTTGATGCCATGGCTGCTCAGCTTCTCGACGGAGGCCTTCAGTTTCTGGCTGGCGTGAAAGGTCACGACGCGACGCGCGGTGATCGGGATTTCCTCGCCCGTCTTGGGGTTGCGGCCGGGACGCTGCGGCTTGTCGCGCAACTGAAAATTGCCGAAGCCCGACAGCTTCACGCTCTCGCCGCGTTCCAGCGCCGTACGGATTTCCTCGAAGAACCCCTCCACCATATCTTTCGCTTCGCGTTTGTTCAGGCCGACCTTTTCAAACAGGAGATCGGCGAGTTCCGCCTTTGTTAAAGTCATTTCTGCTCCCTATGATCGCAGCTTGGCGGCGAATCTGCTGGCAGCGGCTTCTATCATTTTCATGACCGCCGCTTCGACTTCGCCATCGGAAAGTGTTTTCTCAGTATCTTGCATAACCACCCGGAATGCAAGACTTTTTTTCTCCGGATCGACTCCTTTTCCCTGGTAGAGATCGAACGGGAGAACCTCCCTGACGAAGGCCGGTGCGGCCGCGACTAGACAGCCCCGCAACGACTCGGCTGAAACACCCTGATCGACCACCAGAGCCAGATCGCGTACGACCGTGGGATAGCGAGAAATCTCACGATAGGCCGGCAGGGGCTGTTGCTGCGCGGCATCGAGATCCAGTTCAAACACGACCGGTGCGCTCCCCAAATCGTACTTCTGGGTCCAGAGCGGATGCAGTTCGCCGACCAGCCCGATCGTCTTGCCATTGACGAGAACCGCTGCGGCGCGGCCCGGATGAAGTGCCGGGTGCGAAACCCTTTCGAAAGTCGCCATCGTCGGTGCCAGCAGAGCCTCCACGTCGGCTTTGGCGTCGAAGAAATCGGCGCGACGCGTCGGCACGCCCCATTGTTCAGGCGCCGTCGGCCCTGCTGCCAGTCCCGCGATCCGCTTCGGCTGGAGATAGCCGGGAATCTGGTCGCCCCTGGCATCGCGGACGAAACAGCGCCCGGTTTCAAAGACACGGATGCGCTCCACGCGACGGTTGAGATTGCCGACGAGATTGGCCACCAGGCCGCCGATCAGGCTGGAGCGCATGACGCTCATCTGGCTGGCAATCGGGTTGGCCAGGACGACCGGCTCGCCGTTGGCGCAGAAATCGGCTTCCAAGGCGGCATCGACGAAGCTGTAGTTCACCACCTCCTGATAGTCTCGCCCCGCCAGCAGCCGACGCAGCCGCCAGATGCTGCGCGTCTGTTCGCTCTGCGGCAGGATGGCGAGCGAGCCCTGCGGCAGGCGGGCCGGAATGTTGTCGTAGCCATGCAGCCGCGCCAGTTCCTCGACCAGGTCCTCCTCGATGGCGATGTCGAAGCGGTGCGGTGGCGGCGTTACCGTGATCACGTCGCCCTCGCGCGTGAAGGGCAGATCGAGCCCCTTGAGTAGCCGGGCCGCCACATCCGCGCCGAGCGGGATGCCGAGGATCTTCTCGGCGCGCGTGACGCGCAGGCGCACGGGCGAGCGCTTGGGCAGCAGCCCCGCTTCCACAGCATCCGTCACCGGGCCGGCCTGGCCGCCGCAAATCTCCTGAATCAGCTGGGTGGCCCTCTCCAAGGCATCCAGGGTGGCGGAGAAGTCGACTCCGCGCTCGAAACGGTAGGAGGCGTCGGAGGAAAATCCCAGGGCACGCGCCTTGCCGGCAATGGCATCCGGCGCAAAAAAAGCGCTCTCGAGAAAGAGTTCCGTCGTGACATCCGAGATGCCGCTCTCCTCGCCCCCCATGATCCCGGCCAGCGCAAGGGCGCGCCTGCCGTCGGCGATCAGGGCCGTGTCGGCGGAGGGCTCGACGGTCTGCTCGTTGAGCAACAGCAGTTTTTCGCCGGCATTGGGAAAGCGCACATGGATTGCGCCCTGCAGTCGTGCGTTGTCGAAGGCATGCAGCGGCTGGCCCAGTTCCAGCATGACGTAGTTGGTGACATCGACGACCGCACTGATGGCGCGGATGCCGCTGCGCTCGAGGCGGCGCTTCATCCACTCCGGCGTGGGCGCCTTGGCGTCGATGCCGGTGATCACGCGGCCGCAGTAGCGCGGACAGGCGGCGGGGGCATCCAGCATGACGTCGCGACGCTTGTCGCTGGCGACCGTCGTCTTGGGGATGACGGGGAAGGAAACCGCAGTCCCGGTGAGCGCGCCAACTTCGCGCGCCACGCCGTTCAGGCTGAGGCAGTCGGCGCGGTTCGGCGTTAGCTTGAGGGTGAACAACATGTCGTCGAGCGCGAGATATGCCCGAATGTCCTCGCCCACCGGCGCATCGGCCGGCAGCGCCAGCAAGCCGCTATGATCCTCGGACAGACCCAGTTCGCGCGCCGAGCAGAGCATGCCGAAGGATTCGACGCCGCGCACCTTGGCGGCCTTGATCCTGATGCCGGGCAGCTCCGCGCCAACCAGGGCGCAGGGCACCTTCATGCCGGCGGCCACGTTGGGCGCGCCACAGACGATCTGCAGCGTCTCGCCCTGCCCCGCGTCGACCCGGCACAGCCTCAGCTTGTCGGCATCGGGATGCTTGTCCGCAGCCAGCACCTGTGCCACGACAACGCCGGCGAACGCGGGCGCCACGTTCTGCAGCGCCTCGACTTCCAGACCGGCCATGGTCAGGGCGTGTGCCAGCTCCGCGCTGGTGAGCGGCGGATTCACGAAACTGCGCAACCAATGCTCGGAGAATTGCATGCTATTTGAACTGGGCCAGGAAGCGCAGGTCGCCGTCGAAGAAAAGGCGCAGGTCGTTCACGCCATAACGCAGCATGGTCAGGCGGTCCGGTCCCATGCCGAAGGCAAAGCCGATGTATTTCTCGCTGTCGATGCCGACGGCCTTGAGCACGTTCGGATGCACCATGCCGCTGCCGGCGATTTCAAGCCAGCCGGTATGGCTGCAGACGCGGCAGCCATTGCCGTCGCAGAAGACGCAGCTCATGTCGATCTCGGCCGACGGTTCGGTAAACGGGAAGAACGAGGGGCGGAAACGCGTGCGCAGATCCGGCTTCTCGAAGAAGTTGCGCAGAAAGTCGGTGAACACGCCCTTCAGATCGGCGAAGCTGACGTTCTCGTCGATCCACAGCCCCTCGACCTGGTGGAACATGGGCGAGTGCGTGGCGTCCGAATCGACGCGGTAGACGCGGCCCGGCGCAATGATGCGGATGGGCGGCTTGTGCGTCTCCATGTAGCGCACCTGGATCGGGCTGGTGTGCGTGCGCAGCAGCAGCCCCGGGGCGTTCTCCAGATAGAAAGTGTCGTGCATCGAGCGCGCCGGATGGTTCTCCGGCGTGTTGAGCGCGGTGAAGTTGTGGAAGTCGTCCTCGATCTCGGGCCCGTCAGCCACATCGAAGCCGATCGACCGGAACAGCGCCTCGATGCGCTCGAGCGTGCGCGTGACGGGATGCAGTCCGCCCGTCGGCAAACCGCGCCCGGGCAGGGTGATGTCGAGGGCTTCGGCCTTCAACTGGGCTTCCAGGGCGCCACGCCGGATCGCTTCGCGCCGCGCGCCGAGCGCCGCTTCGATGCGTTCCTTGGCGCCGTTGATGGCCGCTCCGGCCTGCTTGCGTTCCTCGGGCGCCAGCTTGCCCAGGCCCTTCAGCAGCTCGGTGAGCGATCCGCTCTTGCCCAGATAGCGCGCCTTGGCCTGCTCCAGCGCCGCGGCATCGGCAATCGCGGCAAACTCGGCGGTAGCCTGTGAAACGAGTTGGTCGACGTTGGTCATAGATCAAAAAAAGGGAGGCCCCCGCCTCCCCTTTTTCCCGGTTTCCGGCTTCAGGCGGAAAGGCTGGCCTTGGCCTGGTTCGCGATCTGCGCGAAGGCCGGCTTGTCGAACACCGCCAGGTCCGCCAGCACCTTGCGATCGACCTCGATGGAGGCCTTCTTCAGGCCGTTCATCAGCACGCTGTAGGTCAGTCCCAGTTCGCGCGCGGCGGCATTGATGCGGGCGATCCACAGAGAGCGGAACTGGCGCTTGCGCTGGCGGCGGTCGCGGTAGGCGTACTGGCCCGCCTTCATCACCGCCTGCTTGGCGATGCGATAGACGCTGCCGCGGCGGCCGCGATAGCCCTTGGCCTGGTCGAGAACTTTCTTGTGGCGCGCGCGCGCCGTTACACCGCGTTTGACTCGTGGCATGGCGTCCTCTCCTTAGGCGTAGGGCAGCATGGCGCGGACGGACGACACATCCGAATCATGCACGTTGGCGGCACCGCGCAGATGGCGCTTCGCCTTGGTGGTCTTCTTGGTCAGGATGTGGCGCTTGAAGGCCTGGGAACGCTTGACGCTTCCCCCTGCCCGCACCTTGAAGCGCTTGGCGGCGCCCGACTTGGTTTTCATCTTAGGCATTGAAATGCTCCGTATAACATGGTGACGGGTGGCTTCCGATGCAGAAGCGCTTCGACAACCCGCAGCCACTTGTCTGAACCTGTCGAGGCCGGTTCATGCCGCCTTGCGCCGCAGGGGCGCGAAATCAATGTTTCTGCTGCTTCTTCATCGGCGCCAGCACCATGATGAGCTGACGGCCTTCCATCTTGGGAAACTGCTCGACCGTGCCGTACGACTCCAGGTCGGCCTTCACCCGCTCCAGCAGGCGCACGCCGAACTCCTGGTGCGCCATTTCCCTGCCGCGAAAACGCAAGGTGACCTTCGTCTTGTCGCCTTCCTGCAGAAAGCGGATCAGATTGCGCAGCTTGATCTGGTAGTCGCCTTCGTCCGTTCCCGGGCGAAATTTCACTTCCTTCACCTGGATCTGCTTCTGCTTCAGCTTGGCCTCATGCGCCTTCTTGGCTTCGGCATACTTGAACTTGCCGTAGTCCATGATGCGACAGACCGGTGGCTTCGCCAGCGGAGCGATTTCCACCAGATCCACACCCGCTTCCTCGGCCAACCTCAGCGCAGCCTGGACCGTCACGATCCCGACCTGTTCGCCGTTTTCCCCGATCAAACGAATTTCCGGGGCGTTGATTTCTTCATTCAGGCGCTGCGCCTTCTGCTGTATTGCGATGGTTCGAGTCTCCGAAAAATTGAAAATCAGGCCGCCCCGGCCCGCGCATCGCGTTCTCGCGTCAGGCGTTCGACAAACGTCTCGAGGGACATTTGCCCGAGGTCTTGACCTCCCCGGGCACGCACGGCGACCAGCCCGGCTGCCTTTTCCTTGTCGCCCACGACGATCTGATAAGGCAGCTTCTGCAAGCTATGTTCGCGTATTTTATAGCTAATTTTCTCGTTGCGCAAATCCGCAACAGCCCGCAAGCCGGCTTGACGTAGCTTTTCCGCAACAGATTCTGCGTAATCGGCCTGATGCTCGGAGATGTTCATCACCACTGCATGAACCGTCGCCAACCAGAGCGGGAAGGCGCCGGCATGGTGCTCGATGAGGATGCCGATAAAGCGCTCCATGGAGCCGAGGATGGCCCGGTGCAGCATGACCGGTTGCCGGCGCGTGTTGTCCTCCGCGACATACTCCGCTCCCAGCCGGCCCGGCAGCGAGAAATCCAGTTGCAGCGTGCCGCACTGCCAGACCCGGTTCAGGCAATCCTTGAGCGAAAACTCGATCTTCGGGCCGTAGAAGGCCCCCTCGCCCGGTTGCAAGTCGTATTTCAGACCCTTGTCGTCGAGCGCCTGCGCCAGCGCCGCTTCGGCGCGATCCCAGGTCTCGTCGGAGCCGAGGCGTTTCTCCGGCCGGGTGGACAGCTTGACGAGGATGTCGTTGAAGCCGAAATCCGCATACACCTTGCGCAGCAGGTCGATGAAGGCGGCGGACTCGGACAGAATCTGCTCTTCCGTGCAGAAGATGTGCGCGTCGTCCTGGACGAAGCCGCGCACGCGCATGATGCCGTGCAGCGCGCCGGAAGGTTCGTTGCGGTGGCAGGAGCCGAACTCGGCCAGTCGCAGCGGCAGATCGCGGTAGCTCTTGATGCCCTGGTTGAAGATCTGCACGTGGCCGGGGCAGTTCATCGGCTTGACGGCGTAGTCGCGCTCCTCGGCCTTGGTGGTGAACATGTGCTCGGCATAGTTCTCCCAATGGCCCGACTTTTCCCAAAGCACGCGGTCCATCACCTGCGGGGTGCGCACTTCCTGGTAGCCGTTGGCCGAGAGCAGGCGGCGCATGTACTGCTCCACCTCCTGCCAGATAACCCAGCCCTTCGGATGCCAGAACACCATGCCGGGCGCCTCATCCTGCAGGTGGAAGAGATCGAGTTGGCGGCCAAGCTTGCGATGGTCGCGCTTCTCCGCCTCCTCCAGCATGTGCAGGTGGGCGTCGAGTTCGTCCTTCTTCGCCCAGGCCGTGCCGTAGATGCGCTGCAGCATCTCGTTGCGCGAGTCGCCGCGCCAGTAGGCGCCGGCCACCTTCATCAGCTTGAAGACCTTCAGCTTGCCGGTCGACGGCACGTGCGGCCCGCGACAAAGGTCGACGAAATCGCCTTCGCGATAGAGCGAGACGTCCTGGCCGTCCGGAATCGAGCCGATGATCTCGGCCTTGTAATGCTCGCCGATGGACTTGAAGAAATCGACGGCCTTGTCGCGCGGCCACACTTCACGCACGACGGGGAAGTCCTTCTTCGCCAACTCCGCCATGCGCGCCTCGATCCGGGCCAGGTCCTCCGGCGTGAACGGGCGCTTGCAGGAGAAGTCGTAGTAGAAGCCGTTCTCGATCACCGGGCCGATGGTCACCTGCGCTTCGGGGAACAGATCCTTCACGGCATAGGCCAGCAGGTGCGCCGTCGAGTGGCGCAGGATCTCCACCCCTTCGGCATCCCTGTCCGTAACGACCGCAAGCGCGCAATCGCTCTCGATGCGATGGCTGGTATCGACCAGCCTGCCATCGACCTTGCCCGCCAGCGCCACCTTGGCCAGCCCGGCGCCGATCGAGGCGGCGACCTCGGCGACGGTGGTCGCCTGGGCATACTCGCGCTTCGAACCATCCGGCAATGTAATCGTCAGCATTCCTGAAACGCCATAAACAACAAAAGCCAGAAAACCGAAGCCACTTCGGCCCCCGTCCTCTGACTTCTGCTTGAAGAATTGGTAGGCGCGATAGGACTCGAACCTACGACCCCCACCATGTCAAGGTGGTGCTCTAACCAGCTGAGCTACGCGCCTGAAAGGTGCGCATTGTAGCCGAAACGGCTTCCATTTCAAAGAACTTCCTGCAATACCGCCGGCTTCGTAGAGGTCTAAAGATTGCCTCGGGATTGCCGTTATTCGGCAAACTCTACACTAGCCAGGGTCTTCCAGAGGCAGCCGCCCCGGCTGTCCTTGTCGATCTCGGCCAGCACCCTTTCATGCTCGGCGAGTTCGTCCTCGCCGGCGCGCAGCACCCGGATGGCCTGCCGCTCGCCGGTCAGGCCGGCCTGCACGCTGCGCACTGGAGCGGCATCCAGCTCGATGAGCAGGCTGTCCTGGCCGCGCGTCATGGCCAGATAGACCTCGGCCAGAAGCTCGGCATCGAGCAGGGCGCCGTGCTGCGTCCGGCCGGAATTGTCGATCCCGTAGCGCTCGCACAGCGCATCCAGCGAATTCTTGCGCCCAGGATGCAGTTCGCGCGCCAGTTTCAGCGTATCCACCACGCCACCGCAACATTGATCCAATGCCGGCTCGCGGCAAAGCGCCAACTCGTTGTTCAGGAAGCCGACATCGAAGCCGGCGTTGTGGATGACCAGTTCCGCACCCTGGATGAACTCGAGGAACTCCGCGACGATCTCGCCGAACTTCGGCTTGTCCTGCAGAAACTCGCTCGACAGGCCGTGCACCGCCAGCGCGCCCGCCTCGACCTCACGTTCGGGGTTGATGTAGCGATGGAAGCGCTGGCCGGTCGGCTTGCGATTGAGCAATTCCACGCAGCCCACCTCGATGACGCGGTCGCCGAGCCGGAAATCCAGCCCGGTGGTTTCCGTATCCAGCACGACTTGTCTCACAACTCCCCCTCCCTGACCGCATCGATGCCCCGCCTCGCCAGCGCATCCGCGCGTTCGTTTTCCGGATGGCCGGCGTGTCCCTTCACCCAAAGCCACTCGATGCGGTGACGCGAAGCCAGCGCATCGAGTTCGCGCCATAGCTCGGCGTTCTTCACCGGTTGCCTGTCGGCCGTGCGCCAGCCGCGCTTTTTCCAGCCATGAATCCACTCGCTGATGCCCTTCTGCACGTACTGCGAATCGGTATGCACGCGCGCGCGCACCGGACGACGCAGGGCCTCGAGGGCACGGATCACCGCGGTCAGTTCCATACGGTTATTGGTCGTGTCCGCCTCCCCGCCGAAGAGCTCCCTCTCGTGTCCCCCCATCCGCAACAGCACGCCCCAGCCGCCCGGACCTGGGTTGCCGCTGCAGGCGCCGTCCGTATAGATCTCCACCGTTTCGCCGGATTCGATCATTGCCCGCCCTTCTGGAGCCTCTGCACGGCTGGCGCCAGCGCCTTGGCGCGCGCCATGCGGTCGTGCCAGGCCGGCGTCAGCAGGCGCAGGCCGTGCTGGCGCTTGATGCCCTGCAAAATGTAGACGGCGCCGGCGATGGGCCACCAGCGATCCCCTGCCGGCTCCATGAACGCCCATCGACGCAACCAGCGTTCCTGGGAGACCGGCGGCGCATAGCATCCGAAACAGCCTGCATGCGTTTCGAAACTGAGGAGGGAAAACCAATCCTTCAGCCGCCGGACGCTGAGGTATTGTCCCTGCCAGGGGAGCGGCGCGGACCGGCCGGCAAAACGACGCTTGATGCCCCACAGGCTGAACGGGTTGAACCCCGAGATCAGCACCTGCCCTTCCGGCACGAGGATGCGTTCCGTCTCGCGCAGCACCTGATGCGGATTGGCGACGAACTCCAGGATATGGGACAGAACGACCAGATCGACGCTGTTGGCGGCGAACGGCAGGTGATGGTAGTCGGCCCGAACGTCGGCCGCGCCATGCGCGTCCAGCCTCGCGCGCAGCGGCATGCGATTGGCGCTCAGCAGGTCATGCTGCGGCAGGCCGATCTGTACGGCATTGAAACCGAATATGTCGGCCACCATATGGCCGAAGCGATCCTGCTCCCATTCCAGGACATACCGCCCCAACGGTGTCGTCAGCCAGGCATCGAAACCGGGAATTGACATTTCGCTCCGAAGTCAGAGAATCGCGCCATGGACATTCTTCCCTTGCGCGCCTTCGAGGACAATTATATCTGGCTGATCCGGGAGGGATGCCATGTCGCCGCGGTCGACCCCGGCGATGCCGCCCCGGTACTGGCGTACCTGGAGCGCGAGGATGCATCGCTGCAGGCCGTTCTCCTGACTCATCACCATGGCGACCATACGGGCGGCGTGGCGGATCTGCTGCGGCGCCAGAACGTTCCCGTATACGGGCCGGCCGGCGAGTCGATCGACGGCGTAACCCATGCCTTGCGGGATGGCGACACGGTCGCGCTATCGAGCGGCGCCGCGGCATTCAGGGTGATCGAGGTGCCCGGTCACACACGCGGGCATATCGCCTATTACGGGTGCGGCGCGCTGTTCTGCGGCGACACGCTGTTTGGCTGCGGTTGCGGCCGCCTGTTCGAGGGCACGGCGCAACAGATGTGGTCTTCGCTGTCCCGGCTCGCCGCCCTGCCGGGGGACACGCTCGTGTACTGCGCCCATGAATACACGCTGTCCAACATCCGCTTCGCGCTTGCCGTGGAATCGGGCAACGCGGCCCTGGCAGCCCGCGCTGCCCAGGTCGGTCAATTGCGTGCCAGCGACCTGCCGAGCGTCCCCTTCCCCCTCGACATGGAACTCGCAACCAATCCCTTCCTGAGGTGCAAGGAGGCCGCTGTCGTCGCCGCGGCCGAACGCCATGCCCAGGCCAGGCTGCGCGAGACGGTCGAGGTCTTCGCCGCCTTGCGGGAATGGAAAAACGGCTTCCGCTAGATCTAATTCCCGAAAGGTTCCGGACTGGCCACCTGTACTGCGTTGCGCCCCCCGACGTTTCGCTTCATAGAGCGCCCAGTCGGCCGCGCTGACCAGACCGGACATGCCATCCATTCGCTGCGGCACCAGAGCCGCCACGCCCAGGCTCACCGTCACAACGCCGGCTGACGTGTTCTCGTGCGGCTGCGCCAGCGCTTGCACGCCGGCCCGCATCGCCTCGGCCACAAGCATGGCGCCTTCCATGTTCGTATCGGGCAAAATGGCGGCAAACTCCTCGCCGCCATAGCGCGCGACGATGTCGGCCGGCCGCCGCAGCTTGCTTCGCAGGGTTTCGGCAACCCGTTTCAGGCACTCGTCGCCCGCCTGGTGACCGTAGCCGTCGTTGTACTGCTTGAAGAAATCCACGTCGCACATCAGCAGCGAGAGCGGCTCCCCGGCGCGCAGGCAACGTCGCCATTCACGCGCCAGCGCCTCGTCGAATTGCCGCCTGTTGGCGATCCCGGTCAGGCCATCGACCGCAGAGAGACGGGTCAACTCGCGGTTGGTACTGTCCAGCTTGCTGGTAAGCACCAGCAGGGAGTAGCGCATCTGGATGATGCGCTGCATGGCGCGCACCTTGGCCCCCAGGACCACCTCGCTGACCGGCTTGGACAGGTAATCGTCGCCGCCCGCCTCGATGCCGCGCTCGAGGTCTTCGTCCTTTGTCAGTGCGGTGAGGAATATGATCGGGGTCCACTGGCCGGGCTTTTCCATGCCGCGAATGCGCCGGGCGACTTCGAAACCGTCGATGCCAGGCAGAATGATGTCGAGCAGGATCAGGTCGGGGCGTTCCTGTTCGAACAGCGCAATGCCCTTACTGCCGTCCCGCGCCTGAATAGGCTGGATGCCCATTCGCTCAAGCAGGTGGCATATCACCGCCTGGCTGGTGGCGGTATCCTCAACAACCAATGCTTTCATGGAATCGACGATCGTCCGTTTGGTCTAGCATAGTTGATTCTCGGCCGCCAGGCGCTTCTGCTCGGCGTGACGGCACGGTCGGAAATTGACGGTCGACGGGGGCAACGGTAGCATTGGGCTTTCGCACGCCTTGGCTCCATGTTCAAGCTCAAGCCGGCATTGCCGGGTGTCCTCGCCAGCCTTGTCCTGACTCTGTTTTCCCACCTTGCCGTCGCGGAGGCCGTGCCGTCGGCCGTTCCGGCTGCGACGTCAGCCGCCGAGGAGCGGTCGGGCGAGCCGATGCCCGTCATCGAGTTGAAGGAGGATCCGCCGCCGCTGGCCACCATCGACCTGACCCTGCCACCCGACGACCTGTGGATCCGCATCCGGCAAGGCTTCGGCATGGCCAATCTCGACAGCCCGCTGGTGCAGCAGCAGCAGGCCTGGTATCTCGCACGTCCGGATTACCTGCGGCGGGTGGTCGAACGCAGCCGCCGCTACATGCACCACATCGTCGAGGAACTGGAAAAGCGCGGCATGCCGACCGAACTGGCCCTGCTGCCCATCGTCGAGAGCGCCTACAACCCGATGGCCTATTCGCGTGCCCACGCCTCCGGCATGTGGCAGTTCATCCCGTCGACCGGCAAGAACTACCAGCTCGACCAGAACTGGTGGATGGACCAGCGCCGCGACATCATCGCCTCCACCAGCGCCGCGCTGGAGTACCTGCAGTCCATCTACGAGATGCATGGCGACTGGCACCTGGCCCTCGCCTCCTACAACTGGGGCGAGAACGCCGTGGCGCGGGCCATCAACAAGAACCGGGCCAAGGGCCTGCCCACCGACTACCTCAGCCTGACCATGCCCAACGAGACGCGCTGGTACGTCCCCAAGCTGCAGGCCCTGAAGAACATCGTCGCCCAGCCGGACCTGTTCCACGTCAGGCTCGATCCGATTCCCAACAGGCCCTATTTCCAGACCGTCGAGGTGTCTGCGCACATGGACGTCGCCATTGCCGCACGCCTGGCGGAGATGACCATCGAGGAATTTCTCGCGCTCAACCCGGCCTACAACCGGCCGGTGATCCCGGACAGCAAGGGCAGCGGCAGCATCGTGCTGCCATCGGAAAAGGTGGATGTGTTCGTATCCAACCTGGAAGCCCACAAAAAGCCGCTGACGAGCTGGCAGGCCTACACGATCCGCAAGGGCGAAAGCCTGGAAAGCGTGGCGAAAGCGCATGGCCTGACGGTGGCGCGCCTGAGGCAGGTGAACGGCATCAGCGCCAGGATGCGCGTCGGACCTGGCCATACCTTGCTGGTGCCCGCCAGGGGCGACAGGGGCTCGGACAATCTTTTCGCCGTCAACCTGCCCGTGGCCAAGCCGGCTGTTCCGAAGAACCCCGCCAAGAGCGGCAAGAAGACCCCGGTGAAAGCCAAGAAGCCGGCCAAACCGGCCGCGAAAAACGTCGCCGCGCAACGCCCCCCCGCCCGGAACTAGCCGTAGAGCAGGCAGCGCACGCGACGCGTGTCGTCGAGACGCGTTTCGGTCGGATAGTCCCTCGCGCATTGCGGCATCGCGCGCGGGCAGCGCGGATGGAAATGGCAGCCAGAGGGCGGGTTCGCCGGCGAGGGCAGGTCGCTCCTGAGGACGATCAGCGGCCGTTGCCCTTGCGCGTCGAGCCGGGGCACGGCCGAGAGCAGAGCCTCCGTGTAGGGATGCTTCGGATCGCCCAGCACCTCCGCCGCCGAGCCGCGTTCGACGATGCGCCCGAGATACATCACCGCCACCTCGTGCGCCAGGTACTCCACCACGGCGATGTTGTGGGTGATGAACAGATAAGCGAGGCCGAGCGAGGCCTGCAGTTCCCGCAGCAGGTTGAGGATCTGCGCCTGGACCGACACGTCGAGCGCGCTGGTCGGCTCGTCGCACACCAGCAAGCGCGGTTCCACCGCCAGCGCGCGAGCGATGGCGATCCTCTGCCGCTGGCCGCCGGAAAACTCGTGCGGATAGCGTCCGCGCATCTCGCCGGAAAGCCCGACGCGCTCGAGCAGACCGACCGTGCGCCGTTCGCGCTCCGCTGCCGCGGCACCCGCCTTGAGCGCACCCATGCCTTCCTCGATGATGTCGCCGACCCGCATGCGGGGGTCGAGCGAGGCATAGGGATCCTGAAATACGATCTGCATCTGGCCGCGCAGCCGGCGCAGCCGCTCGCCGCCCAGGGCCGTGAGCTCCTCGCCGCCGAAGCGCACGCTGCCTGCGGTCGGCCGGATCAACTGCAGGATGGCCTTGCCGGCGGTCGTCTTGCCGCAGCCGGATTCGCCCACCAGGGCCAGCGTTCGACCGGAAGTCAGCCCCAGCGACACGCCGTCCACCGCCCGGACCTGTCCGACAGTCCGCTTGAACAGGCCGCGGCGAATGGGGAAATGCACTTTCAGGCCGCTTGCCTCGAGCAGCGGCGCCGGCACAGGCTGCCGATCGTCACGCTCCGGCGTCGCCGGCAGTGCGGCACCGGCGCGGTCGACCGGCGCGGCGCCGGGCGCGTAGAGGTGACAGCGCACGCCGTGCCCTGCGTCCGTTCCGTGCCAGGACGGCGGCTCGGAACGGCAGCGCGCCCAGGCGTGCGCGCAGCGTTCGGCGAAGCGGCAGCCGGCGAAGCTTGCGGCAAGCGAGGGGACGCTGCCCGGAATGGTCTCCAGCCCGGCGCCGCGCCGCGCCGGCCGCGGCAGCGCGGCGAAGAGCTTCTGCGAATAGGGATGCCGCGGCCGCTCGAAGAACGCACGGCGTTCCGCCACTTCCACCAACTGGCCGGCATACATGACGCCGACGCGCTGCGCCAGCTGGCCGACGATGCCCAGATCATGGGTAATGAGCAGCATGCCCATGCCGCGGCTGCGCTGCAGATCGCCGAGCAACTCCAGCACCTGCGCCTGGATGGTGACGTCGAGCGCCGTGGTCGGCTCGTCGGCGATCAGCAGGCGCGGATCGCCGGCCAGCGCCATGGCGATCATGACGCGCTGTTTCATGCCGCCGGAGAACTGGAAGGGGAATTCCTCCAGGCGCCGCGGCGCATCTGGAATGCCCACGGCATCGAGCAGCTCGACGGCGCGCCGCTTCGCCGCATCGCCGCGCAACGGCGTATGCCGCGACAGAACCTCGCCGATCTGGCGACCGACGCTGAGCACGGGATTCAGGCTGGTGGACGGCTCCTGGAAAATCATGGCCAGGTCGCGGCCGCGCACCTGCCGCATTTCGGCTTCAGTCAGGGCCAGCAGGTCGCACCCGTCGAGCAGCACCCGGCCGCCGGCGATGCGGCCGGCGTCCGGCAGCAGGCGCATCAGCGACAGCGCCGTCATCGATTTGCCGCAGCCGGACTCGCCGAGCAGGGCGAAGGTCTCGCCCGAGGAGACATCGAACGAGACATCGTCAACGGCCCGCAGCGTGCCGTCCGCGCTGTCGATAAAAGTCCGCAGCGACTCGACCCTGAGCAGGCTCATGCCGTTTTCTCCCGCAGCGCGGCCCTGCGTCCGGCCAGGCGCGGATCGAAGGCATCGCGCACTGCGTCGGCAAACAGGTTGGCCGCCAGCACCAGCACGAACATGAAGACGAAGGCGGCCAGCAGCGACCACCACACCACCGGCTCGCGCGCCAGCTCGAGACGCGCCGTATTGATCATGGTGCCGAAGCTGATGGTGCTCGGATCGACGCCGATGCCGATGTAGGAGAGCACCGCCTCGGCCAGCACCAGGCCGGAGAAATCCATCACCACCGCGATCAGCACGATGTGCATGACGTTGGGCAGGATGTGGCGGCCCATGACGCGGATCGCGGAAGCGCCGAAGGCCTGCGCCGCCTGCACGTACTCCAGCTCGCGCAGCTTGAGCGTCTCGGCGCGCAGCAGCCGGCACAGCCCGGTCCAGCTCGTCACGCCGAGAATCAGGCACAGCGCCAGCAAACGCGCGTCGGCGCGCTGGGCGCCGGTGGCGAACCAGTCCGGATGGGTGTCGATCGCCACCTGCACCATCAGCACCGCGGCGGCGATGAGCAGCACGCCGGGGATCGAATTGAGCGTCGTGTAGATGTACTGGATGACGTCGTCCACCCAGCCGCCCAGGTAGCCGGCGGCGATGCCCAGGGCGACGGCGAAAGGCAGCATGGCCAGCGTGGTGATGGTGCCGATGACCAGGCCGGTGCGGATGCTCTTCAGGGTGAGGTAGAGCACGTCCTGACCGACCTTGTCGGTGCCGAAGACATGGTAGCCGCCGGCCAGCGAGGCGACCGGCCCGGCAATCAGCAGGAGCACGGCCAGCGTCGCCAGCACCGCATTCCAGGCAATGCGCGTCTCGCCGCGCCGGATGCGACGCCAGGCCGCCAGGCGGCCGATGCCCCAATGCCGTGCCGCCAGTTGGGCCGCCAGCGCGGCAAAAGTCAGTCCGCACAACACGGCGAGAGCGAGGCCGCGCAGGACGCGCAGGGCCACGTCGCGGCCCCATTTCGCCTCGGCGTCCTGGAGATGGGCGCCGCCGTGCTTCAGGCGCGGGAAGAGGCGGGCCTGGCTGCCGTCGGGCAATTCCACGGTCTCCTTGGCATACAGGTGCGTGGCCAGCGGCGCCGAATAGGTCTTCTCGGTGGCGGCCTTCAGCGGCAACAGCAACGCATCGAGCGCGCTGCGCACCTCCGTGCTGTAGCCGCCGCCCGGCTTGCCGGCCGCAACGTCCAGCCGCGGGCGATAGTGCAGCGAATCGAGCAGGCCGACGGCGACGAAGGCCAGCAGAACGGTCAGTGCCGCCATGCCGGCGCGGCTCTCGCCGACGCGGCGCCATGAGGCGAGCAGGTATTCGCGCCGGCCGACGTAGAAGCCGGCGCCGGCCGCGCAGGCGATGAGCAGAAAGACCAGGGCATCGGTCCACAGGACGACGGGCATCATTGCAGTCTCACGCGCGGGTCGACCAGCGTGTAGGAGAGATCCGTCAGCAGCAGGCCGACGATATAGAGCAGCGAGCCGATGAAGACCATCGAGCGCACCACGGCAAAATCCTGCGCGTTGATGGCGTCGATGGTGTAGGAGCCGAGGCCCGGCACGCCGAAAAAGGACTCGACCAGCAGCGAGCCCATGAAGAGCAGCGGGATCACGACGACGACGCCGGTGAGGATGGGGATCATGGCGTTCTTCAGCACGTGGCGGAACAGCACGGTCGGCTCGGACAGCCCCTTGGCGCGCGCCGTGCGCACGTAGTCCTTGCCGATCTCCTCGAGAAAGATGGTGCGGTACCAGCGCGTGCTGCTGCCGATGCCGGCGACCACGCTGATGAGCACCGGCAGCAGCAGGAAGCGCATCGCATCAGGCCCGCCGGCGTAGCCCGAGATCGGCACAAGGTGCCAGACCTTGCTCACCAGGTACTGCCCTCCGATGATGTAGAACAGGCTGGAGACCGACATCATGGCGACGCAGACCACCACGCCCCAGAAGTCGAGGTAGGTGGCGCGGAAGAAGGCCAGCAGCAGGGCGAACGACACCGTGACGAAGAGGCCGAGGACGAAGGTCGGCACGGCGATGGCCAGGCTCGGCCCCATGCGCGTCCTGATCTCGTGGCCGATGTCGCGTCCGTCGTCGGCGCGGCCGAAATCGAAGACGAAAAGCTTCACCGACTTCTCGAAGAAGATGGTGCTCGTCACCTTCTCCGCGCCGTCGGCGGCCCCGTTGTAGAGCAGCGGCTTGTCGTAGCCGCGCTCGGCCTTCCATTTCTCGATCGCCTCGGGCGTGACGCGCTTGACGCCGAGCTGCATGCGTGCCATGTCATCGGGCGTGTTCACGACGAAGAACAGCGCGAAGGTGAGCAGGTTCACGCCGATCAGGATGGGGATGGCGTAGAGCAGGCGGCGGACGATGTAGGCCAGCATCAGGCGCCTCCCCTGGACTGCTCGCGCCGGCGCCAGCCGATCACCGCCGGCGCCGCGCTCGCCGCGATGAGGGCGGCGATCAGCCCGAGCGGCCACAGCACCGGCCGGTTCCATTCGGCGCGACTGCGCTCGCGCAGCGCGGCGTCGATCCTGCGATACTTGAGGCCGTTGCGCGCCATGTGGTTGGGCTTGAGATTCGTCACCCATCCGTGGATGAGGCCATAGTCCTTCGGATGGAAGCCGAAGGACCACGGCGCATCCTCGTGCAAAATGGCCGTCATGCGATCGATGAGGGCCTGTCGCGCCGGGCCGTTGTCCATGTGCTTCACCTGCTGGAACAGGCGGTCATACTCCGCATTGGCGTAGTTGGCGGCGTTCTCGCCCTGTGTCCTGGCGCGGCTCTGCGGACCGTGGAACAGGAAGAGGAAATTCTCCGGATCCGGATAGTCGGCGTTCCAGCCCCAGGCGAACATCTGCGCCGCGCCCTTGCGCACCTTTTCCTGGAAGCGGTTGTAGTCCGTGCCACGGATCTCCAGCTGGATCGACAGCTTGGCGAACTGCTTGCGATACCAGTCGAGCCGCGGCTTGTCGCCGGGGCCGCGGTCGGTGGTGTCGAGATACAGCACCAGCGGCTGGCCGCTCTTCGCCTCGCGCCCGTCGGGATAGCCGGCCTCGGCGAGCAGGCGCTTGGCGACCTCGATGGATTTGCGCTGCGACGCGCCGTTCGACCAGTCATAGACCACCGGATTGATGCCGGCCTCGCCCGCCTTGAAGCCGAAGATGCCGGGCGGGATCGGCCCCTGTCCCGGGATGCCGCGGCCGTTGGCGAAGATGGAGATGAACTCCTCCCAGTCGAGCGCGATGGAGATCGCCTGGCGCAGCTTCCTCGCTCGTTCGCGCGCCGCCGCATCCGCCTGGCCGCCGCCGACCACCGGGTCGAGCCAGTTGAAGGCGAAATAACGGGTTGCCGTGCCGACGGACGCTTCCAGCCGGATGCCCCTCGCCGCCATCTCGGGCGAGACGGCCGCCTCGCCCTCGACGGAAACGCGCACGGCCTGGTCGAAGCTGTCCGAACTGATGCCCGAGGAGTCGTAATAGCCCTGCAGGAACTTGTTCCAGTAGGGGATGCCCTCGCGCTCGCGCGAGAAGACCACCTTGTCGACGAAAGGCATGCGCTTTCCCGCGTCGGCGAGCAGTCCCGCGGCGGCATCGCCCTGCTCCCCCTCGTTCGGATACGCTTCGCCGCGGTAGTTCGGATTGCGTTCCAGCACCATGCGCGCGTTGGGATTGTTCTCCGTCAGCATGTAGGGACCGGTGCCGATCGGGTACCAGTCGAGCGTCAGGTTTTTCTCGGCCATGCCAAGCTGGGCGAAGAAGCGGTCCGCCTCGATCGGCACGGGAGCGAAGAAGTTCATCGCCAGCCAGTAGGCGAACTGCGGGTAGCGGCCCTTGATGCGGATGCGGTAGGAGTACGTGTCGAGGGTCTCGACGCCGGCGAGCGGAAACCGCGTCAGATCCAGCCAGGCGCCGCGCCGCCCGGCGGCCGCCAGAGCCGCATCCTCCTGCTTCAGCCGCTGGGCGAATTCCCTGAGACCGACGATGTACTCGCTCATCAGGCCAAGGACCGGCGAGTGGAGGCGCGGATGGGCGAGTCGCTTGATCTGGTAAACATAGTCCGCCGCGGTCAGCTCGCGCGTTCCGGTGTTCGGAAAGTCGCGCAACGCGTAGATGCTCGCCAGATCCTCTCGCCTCAGATCGTGGTAGCGCAGCCGGCCCGTCTCGTCGCGGGCGAAGGCGGGATGCGGCTGGTAAAGAATGCCGGGCTTGATGCGGATCTCGTAGACCGAGAAGGCCACCCTGGGCGAATCCGCCGCCACCGGCCGGCCCGCCGCATCTTCGTAGCGCGGTCGCGGTACCGCCTCGGCCGTCATCGGCACCAGCGCGTAGGGCCGCTTCAGGTAGTGGTACTGCAGCGGCGGCTCGTAGATCTGCGCATTGAACTCGGCCTCGTCCTCGCTGTAGGACTGCACCGGATCGAGATGCTTCGGCCGCTCGGTGAAAGCGCTGTAAAACGTGTTGCTGCCGCCGTCCTGCGCCGGATAGGGGTTGTTCCAGACCTCGCCGCAGCCGCCGAGAAAAACAGCGAAGACCAGCAGCCAGACATGCCGTGGAAATTCGTGCATCGTGCGCGGAGTGTAGCGGATGCCGGATTTGGCGTCATCTGCGGCGCTCCGCTATAATCGCGCAGTCATTTTCGGGATTATCGACGATGGGCTTTCTCGACGGAAAACGCATTCTCATCACCGGCCTGCTCTCCAACCGCTCGATCGCCTATGGCATCGCCAAGGCCTGCCATCGCGAAGGCGCGCAACTCGCCTTCACCTACCAGAACGACCGCTTCAGGGAACGGCTCGCCAGGTTCGCCGAGGAATTCGGCAGTCAGCTGATTTTCCCCTGCGACGTGGCCGAAGACGCGCAGATCGAGGCGCTCTACGCCGAACTCGGCAGACAGTGGGACGGGCTGGACGGCCTCGTGCATTCGATCGCTTTCGCGCCGGGCGAGGCCATCGAGGGCGATTTCCTCGACGGCATCTCGCGCGACGCATTCCGCATCGCGCACGACATCTCCTCCTACAGCTTTCCTGCGCTGGCGAAGGCGGCCAGACCGATGCTGCTGAAGGGCAATCACCCCGCCCTGCTCTGCCTGACCTATCTCGGCGCCGAGCGCACCCTGCCCAACTACAACACCATGGGCCTGGCCAAGGCCAGTCTCGAAGCCGGCACGCGCTACCTCGCCTTCTGCCTCGGGCCGCAGGGCATTCGTGCCAATGCGATTTCCGCCGGACCGATCAAGACGCTGGCCGCCTCCGGCATCGGCAACTTCGGCAAGCTGCTCGCCTACAACGCCCACCATGCGCCGCTGCGGCGCAATGTCACCATCGAGGAAGTCGGCAACGCCGCCGCCTTCCTGCTCTCCGACCTCGCCAGCGGCATCACCGGCGAGATCATGTACGTCGATGGCGGCCTCAACACCACCGCCCTGGGCAACGCCGAGCCGCTGCCGCAGTAGGCGTCCGGAGCGCAAAAAAAACGGGCTGCCGCGGCAGCCCGTTTTCGCCGGTACGGCCGTTGTCAGAGCTTGCCGCGCGGACGCTCGGGCGCCGGTGCGGCGGGCGCAGCTCCCTCGCCTTCGCCGCCTTTATCGAGCAGGGTCCGGTCGATCTTGACGCCATAGTGCGCCCGCTTGGCGGCGAGATAGGCATTGAAATCCTCGCCGCCGGAGAGTTGCGCCAGTTGCATGCCCAGCGCGCGCGCGCGGGGATCGTCCGTCCCCTTGGCAGCGGACTTCACCTGCGAGATGCGATAGATCGCGTAAGCGCCGTTCTGCAACTGCAGGCCGGCATAGGACGGCAAGGTGTCCACCGACGCCTTGAAGATGGCGCGCTGGGCCTCGGGCGCGAGGCCGCGCATGGGCTGGCGCAACACGATCTGGGCGGGACTCCAGGTCAGGCTGACGCCCTCCCCCTTCTGCAGCCGCGCCAGCTTCGCCTCGCCCTCCTGCCTGGCCAGGCGCGCGGCTTCCTCGGCGGACAGCCGCTTCTCGATCTCGGCCCGGACGGCATCGAACGCACGCAGTTCGGCCGGGCGCACTTCAAGCACACGCGCCGCCGCCAGCGTGTTCGGCGCCACCTCGACGGCATCGGTGTTGCGCCGGTTCTTCAGCGCATCGTCCGAGAACAGGGCGCCGAAGAGCTTCTCGTTGCTGGCCAGCGGGCCGGCTGCGCCCCGGTTGGCCAGATCGAAGAAACCGGTCTGTCTCACCTCGAGCTTGAACTTCTCCGCCGCCGGCTTGAGCGAGTCGGACTGCTCGTAGACCATGTTGGAGAAGGTCTCCGCCGCCTCGGCAAACTTGCGGCCGGCCGCCTGCTGCTTCAGTTCCGCCGCGATGGCGTCGCGCGACTCCTCGAAGCCGCGCACCTTTTCCGCCTTGATGCCGGTGACGCGGATGAGATGGAAGCCGAACTCGCTGCGCACCACGCCGCTGGTCTGGCCCTCCTTGAGCGAGAACACCGCATCCTCGAAAGGCTTGACCATGGCGCCGCGCGGGAAGAAGCCGAGATCCCCACCCTTCGCCGCCGAGCCCGGGTCCTGCGAGTGCTCCTTCGCCAGTCTGGCGAAGTCGGCCGGATTCTTCTTCAATTGCTGCTGGATCGCCTCGATCCTGGCGCGGGCGGCCTTCTGCTCGGCCTCGGGCGCGTCGGCCGGTGACTGGATCAGGATGTGGCTGGCACGCCGCTCCTCCGGGCTGACATTGCCCTTGGCGTTCTTCTCGAAGGCGCCGCGGATATCCTCCGCGCTGACCGTGATCTGCGCCGCCAGGGCGTCGCGGCTGAGCACGACGTACTCCGCGCGGATCTGCTGCGGCGTCTCGAACAGCTTGCGGTTGTTCTCGTAGAAGGCCTTGACCGATTCCGCCGACACCTTGACCTGCCCGGCGAACTGCTCGGGGCGGACAGCCGATTCGCTCACCTCGCGCGTCTCGAGCTGGATCGCCAGTACGCGCCCGGCCGCGGCGCGGGACACCACGGCGGTGTCGGACACCGACTGCACGAGCTGCTGGATGGTGAGGTCCTGGCGCAGCTTGGCCTCGAAGCCCTGCTGCGTCAGGCCCTGCGCCCGCAGGGCCTGCTCGTAGCGGCGCATGGAAAACTTGCCGTCCTCCTGCAGGGCGGGTATCGAGCCGATCACCTCGCGCAGCTGGGCATCGCTCGCCGTGAGCCCGGTCTTCGCGGCATGCAGCATGAGCAAACGCTGCGAGACGAGCGAATCGAGCATGGCCGCCCGGGCTTCCGGCGACTCGAGCATGGCCGGGTTGAACTCGCGCCCGAACTGGGCGCGCAGGCGCTCCTGCTGGTCGCGCAGGGCTGTCGAATACTCCTGCTGGGAGATCGCGCTTCCGCCGACGTTGGCCAGATCGCCCCCGCGCCCCCCTGCCCTGAAATAGGAATCGACGCCCCAGAAGGCGAACGGCAGGGTGATCAGGGCCAGGAAGACCTGGACAATCCGTTTGTTGTTGCGCACCGCGTCAAACATAGTGGGTCACCGTAACAGGCCTGCTGACTATATGAAAAAAGGCGAACTCGCGTTCGCCTTTTTTGGTGTTGGCGGAGTGGACGGGACTCGAACCCGCGACCCCCGGCGTGACAGGCCGGTATTCTAACCGACTGAACTACCACTCCTGAATCATCGTGCTTCCGGCCTGGATCGTCACTCATCCTGGCTGGTGGGTGCTGACGGGATCGAACCGCCGACATTCGCCTTGTAAGGGCGACGCTCTACCGGCTGAGCTAAGCACCCGCGTACCGCCCCGGCCGCAAGGGCCGGTTCAGCAAAGCGCGCTAGTTTACAGCATCTTTCAGCTCTTTTCCAGCGCGGAACTTCGGCACGCGCGCCGCCTTGATCTTGATCGTCGCGCCGGTGCGCGGGTTGCGCCCGCTGCGCGCCGCCCGCTTGCCGACATAGAAGGTGCCGAAACCGACCAGCGTCACCATGCCGCCTCTCTTCAGAGTGGTGCGGATGGCGCCGACGGCAGCGTCAAGGGCCCGCCCCGCCGCCGCCTTAGAGATGTCTGCCGACTTGGCGATCTGATCGATGAGTTCCGACTTGTTCACAAAAGCCCCCTCTGATTTGGAATGATTGATGAACCGCAAACTGCGAGAGTAGAGGGCGCTTTATAGCAAGGCGAAAAAGCCCGTGTCAAGCAAATGCTTCACGCACCCGGACTGCGCGGGCGCGATGCCGGGCTGGCTGGCGCCGCCCGGCATGCGAGTGAGAATGAGTTCAGTGCGTGATCAGGTTCGAGGCCGCATTGGCCTCGCCCGCGGGAACGGCCGCCACCTCGGCCGTCTCGGACAGCGGCTCCGGCTTGCGCTCGAGCGCCAGTTCCAGCACCTGGTCGATCCACTTCACCGGCACGATCTCCAGCGTGTTCTTGATGTTCTCCGGAATCTCCGTCAGGTCCTTGACGTTCTCCTCCGGGATCAGCGCGACACGGATGCCGCCGCGCACGGCCGCGAGCAGCTTTTCCTTGAGGCCGCCGATCGGCAGCACCTCGCCGCGCAGCGTGATCTCGCCGGTCATGGCGACGTCGGCGCGCACCGGAATGCCCGTCAGGATCGACACCAGCGCCGTCGAGATGGCGATGCCCGCGCTGGGACCGTCCTTGGGCGTGGCGCCTTCGGGCAGGTGGATGTGGATGTCGCTCTTCTGGTAGAAGTCCTCCGAGATGCCGAGCGCCTTGGAGCGCTTGCGCACCACGGACAGCGCGGCCTGGATCGACTCCTGCATCACCTCGCCCAACTTGCCGGTGGTCATGGTCTTGCCCTTGCCGGGCAGCACCACCGCCTCGATGGTGAGCAGTTCGCCGCCGACCTCCGTCCAGGCCAGCCCGGTCACCTGGCCAACCTGGTTGTCCTTCTCGGCCATGCCGTAGGTGTACTTGCGCACGCCGAGGTACTTGTCGAGGTTTCGCGCATTGACGACCACCTTGCTGTGGCGCTTCTTCAGCACCAGCGCCTTCACCACCTTGCGGCAGACCTTGGACACTTCGCGCTCCATGCTGCGCACGCCGGCCTCGCGCGTGTAGTAGCGCACGATGTCGCGCAGGGCGTCCTCGGTCACCGACAGCTCTTCCTTCTTCAGGCCGTTGTTCTTCATCTGCTTCGGCAGCAGGTAGCGCTGGGCGATATTGACCTTCTCGTCCTCGGTGTAGCCGGACAGGCGGATCACCTCCATGCGGTCGAGCAGCGGCGCCGGAATGTTCAGGGTGTTCGCCGTGGCGACGAACATCACGTCGGATAGGTCGTACTCGACCTCGACGTAGTGGTCGACGAACGTGCTGTTCTGTTCAGGGTCGAGCACCTCGAGCAGGGCCGAGCTCGGATCGCCGCGGAAGTCCTGGCCCATCTTGTCGACCTCGTCGAGCAGGAAGAGCGGGTTCTTCACCGCGACCTTCGTCATGTTCTGCAGGATCTTGCCGGGCATGGAGCCGATGTAGGTGCGGCGGTGGCCGCGGATCTCCGCTTCGTCGCGCACGCCGCCGACCGACATGCGCACGAACTTGCGGTTGGTGGCACGGGCGATCGACTGGCCAAGCGAGGTCTTGCCCACCCCCGGGGGGCCGACCAGGCAGAGGATCGGCGCCTTCAGCTTGTCGACGCGCTGTTGCACGGCGAGGTATTCGAGGATGCGCTCCTTGACCTTCTCCAGGCCATAGTGGTCCTTCTCCAGCACCTTCTCCGCCGCGGCGAGGTCCTTGCCGATGCGGCTCTTCTTCTTCCAGGGCAGGTTGGTCAGCGTCTCGATGTAGTTGCGCACCACCGTCGCCTCGGCCGACATGGGCGACATCAGGCGCAGCTTCTTCAACTCGGACTGTGCCTTGGCCTGGGCCTCCTTGCTCATGCCGGCGGCCTTGATCTTCTTCTCCATCTCGTCGAGGTCGGCGCCCTCCTCGCCCTCGCCGAGTTCCTTCTGAATGGCCTTCACCTGCTCGTTCAGATAGTACTCGCGCTGGCTCTTCTCCATCTGGCGCTTGACGCGGCCGCGGATGCGCTTCTCCACCTGCAGGATGTCGAGTTCGGTCTCCAGTTGCGAGAGCAGCTTCTCCAGGCGCCCGCCGACGTCGAAGATTTCGAGGATTTCCTGCTTCTGCTCCAGCTTGAGCGGCAGGTGCGCGGCGATGGTGTCGGCCAGGCGCCCGGCCTCCTCGATGCCGGCGAGCGAGGTGAGGATCTCCGGCGGGATCTTCTTGTTCAGCTTCACGTACTGGTCGAACTGGGCGATGATGGCCCGGCGCATCGCCTCCACCTCGTGCGTCGTGCGCTCGGCCGCCGGAACGGGCACCACCACCGCGGTGAACATGCTGCGCTGGTCGCTGATGCGCTCGATGCGCGCGCGCTGGCTGCCCTCGACCAGCACCTTCACCGTGCCGTCGGGCAGCTTGAGCATCTGCAGGATGTTTGCGACGCAGCCGATCTCGTACATGTCCTCGGCGCCCGGCTCGTCCTTGGCCGCCGACTTCTGCGCCACGAGCAGGATGTGCTTGCCCGCCTCCATGGCGGTCTCCAGCGCCTTGATCGACTTGGGCCGCCCGACGAAGAGCGGAATCACCATGTGCGGGAACACCACCACGTCCCGAAGGGGAAGCAGCGGCAATTCGGTTCTGTCTGCGGGGAGGTCAAGCGCGCTTGACATGGTCGTTGTCCTTTGTAGTGACTGCCGTTAAGCCCACATTGGGGTCAACGGCTGAAAATTCAAGAAGTTCAGCGCCGGCGGAAAGGCCGGCAGAATCAATCAGTTGGAGCCGGCCACCTTGGGCTGGTCGGCGTAGATGAGGATGGGCTTCGACGCGCCCTCGATCATGCCCTCGTCGACCACCACCTTGGAGACATTCTCCATGTTGGGAAGTTCATACATGGTATCGAGCAGCACGGACTCGAGAATGGAACGCAGCCCCCGCGCACCGGTCTTGCGCTTGAGCGCCCTGCGCGCGATGGCCTGCAGGGCCTGGGGCCGGACTTCGAGCTCGGCGCCTTCCATGGCGAAGAGCTTCTGGTACTGCTTGATGAGGGCGTTCTTCGGCTCGACGAGAATCTCCATCAGCGCGGCCTCGTCCAGCTCGTGCAGCGTCGCCACCACGGGCAGGCGGCCGACGAATTCCGGGATCAGGCCGAACTTGATCAGGTCTTCCGGCTCGATCATGCGCAGGGTCTCGGTGACGTCCTTGCTGTCGCGGCTCTTCACTTCGGCGCCGAAACCGATGCCGCCCTGCTCGGTGCGGTTGCGGATCACCTTGTCGAGGCCGTCGAAGGCGCCGCCGCAAACGAAGAGGATGTTGGTGGTATCGACCTGGACGAAATCCTGGTTCGGGTGCTTGCGCCCACCCTGCGGCGGCACCGAGGCGATGGTGCCCTCGATCAGCTTGAGCAGCGCCTGCTGCACGCCCTCGCCCGAAACGTCGCGCGTGATCGACGGGTTGTCGCTCTTGCGCGAGATCTTGTCGATCTCGTCGATGTAGACGATGCCCTGCTGCGCCTTCTCCACCTCGTAGTCGCACTTCTGCAGCAGCTTCTGGATGATGTTCTCGACGTCCTCGCCGACGTAGCCCGCCTCGGTCAGCGTCGTCGCGTCGGCCATGACGAAGGGCACGTTGAGCAGTCGCGCCAGGGTCTGCGCCAACAGCGTCTTGCCCGAGCCGGTCGGGCCGATGAGCAGGATATTGCTCTTGGCCAGCTCGACTTCCTCGCTCTTCGACAGGTGTTTCAGGCGCTTGTAGTGGTTGTACACCGCCACGGCGAGAATGCGCTTGGCCTGATCCTGGCCGATGACGTACTGGTCGAGGATGGTGCTGATCTCCTTCGGCGTCGGCAGGTCGCCCTTGGCGCCCTTGCCGCCGTGGTCGGAGGCGATCTCGTCGCGGATGATGTCGTTGCACAGCTCGATGCACTCGTCGCAGATGAAGACGGACGGACCGGCGATGAGCTTCCTCACTTCGTGCTGGCTCTTGCCGCAGAAGGAACAGTAGAGGAGCTTCTCGCCGCCGGTTTTCTTGTCCGTCATCTCTGTCTCCGCATCCTCAGGCCGCAGTCTCTGCGCGGTTCGTCAGCACCCGGTCCACCAGGCCGTAGTCGACGGCCTCGGCGCCGGAGAGGAAATTGTCCCGGTCCGTGTCGCGCTCGATGCGCTCGATCGGCTGGCCGGTGTGCTTCGCCATGATCTCGTTCAGCTTGGCGCGCAGATAGAGGATTTCCTTGGCGTGGATCTCGATGTCGGAGGCCTGGCCCTGGAAGCCGCCCATGGGCTGGTGGATCATGACGCGCGAGTTGGGCAGGCAGTAGCGCTTGCCCTTGGCGCCCGCCGCCAGGAGGAAGGCGCCCATGCTCGCCGCCTGCCCGACGCAGAGCGTCGACACGTCCGGCTTGATGAACTGCATGGTGTCGTAGATGGCCAGGCCCGCCGAGACGGAGCCGCCCGGCGAGTTGATGTAGAAGTAGATGTCCTTGTCGGGGTTTTCCGACTCGAGGAAGAGCAGCTGGGCGACGACCAGGTTGGCCGTGGCGTCGTTCACCGGCCCGACCAGGAAGACGACGCGCTCCTTGAGCAGGCGGGAATAGATGTCGTAGGCGCGCTCGCCGCGCCCGCTCTGCTCGATCACCATCGGGATCAGGCCGAGGCCGACCGGATCCCAGCGGCTGTTGTCGTCTGATTGCATCATGCTCGGTCCCGGCATCATGCCGCATTTCCCATGAGTTCGTCAAAAGACACCGGCTTGTCGGCGGCCTTGGCGTTGGCCGCCACCCAATTCACCACGTTCTCCTCGATGGCCAGCGCCTCGACCTGGGCCAGACGCTGCGGCTGCGAGTAGTACCAGCGCACCACCTCGTCCGGCTGCTCGTAGGACTGCGCCTGCTCGTCGACGAGGGCGCGCACCTGTTCCGGTTTGGCATGCAGGTCGTGCTGTTTCACCGCCTCGGCGATGATCAGGCCCAGCTTAACGCGGCGCTCCGCCTGCGCCGTGAACCAGGACGCATCGACCGGCATGTTCTTGACGTCGACGCCGCGATTGGCCAGGTCCTGGCGCGCCGCTTCGGCCATCGACTCGGCTTCCTGGTCGACGAGGACGCGCGGCACATCGAGCGGATTGGCCTCGAGCAGCGCCTGCATGGCCTGCTCCTTGACGCGCGCCTTGACGCGCTTGCCGACTTCGGTTTCCAGGTTGCTTCGGATTTCCGCCCGCATCTTGGCCACGTCGCCGTCGGCAATGCCGAGAGATTTGGCGAAATCCGCATCCACTTCGGGCAACTGCGGCGCCTCGACCTGCTTGACCGTCACCTCGAAGCTGACCTGCTTGCCGGCCAGGTCCCTTGCCTGGTAGTCCTCCGGGAAGGTCAGGTCGAAGCTGCGGCCCTCGCCCGCGCTCAGGCCGACGATGCCCTTCTCGAAATCGGGCAGCATGCGCCCCTCGCCCAACACCACCGGGTAGTCGGTGGCCTGTCCGCCCTGGAACACCTCGCCGTCCAGCCGGCCCGTGAAATCGATGGTCACGCGGTCGCTGCCGGCGGCGGCGCGCTCGGCCTTGCTGAAGGTAGTGCGTTGCTTGCGCAGCACCTCGACCGTCTTGTCCACCTCGGAATCGCCGACCGTGATCTGCGGCCGCTCGATCTCCTTGTCGCCGACGCCGTTCAGCCGGACGTCGGGATAGACCTCGAAGGTGGCGGAGAACTCGAGCTTGCTGCGGTCCTCGCCGCTCTTCGGTTCGATGCGCGGATAGCCGGCCACCCGCAGGTTCTGGCTGCGCACGGCTTCGCCGAAGGCTCTCTCGACCGCTTCTCCGATGGCTTCGGAACGGGCTTGCGCGCCGTAGTGCTGCTCCACCATCTTGAACGGCACCTTGCCGGGGCGGAATCCGGACATCTTCACGGTGCGCGCCATCTTCCTCAGGCGCTGCTCCACGTCCTTCTCGATATCCGCCATCTGCACTGCCATGTCGATGCGGCGCTCGAGAGAGCTTGTTGCGGGTTGCTGGTTGGTCTGCATGAAAAATCCCAGGTCAAATCAGTTGGTTGCACGGTGGCTGGTGCGAAGGGCGGGACTTGAACCCGCACGCCTCGCGGCGCTGGAACCTAAATCCAGTGCGTCTGCCAATTCCGCCACCTTCGCGCGCTGTCATTCTACCTTATTACCCCCTATACTGGCGACCCCGTCAGTGCTCGCAAGTGCCCGTCCGGCCGCATTTTTTTCGATGTCCGTGGACCATTACGAGAATTTTCCGGTGGCCTCCTTCCTGCTGCCCGCCAGGCTGCGCGAGCCGGTGAAGGCAATCTATGCCTTCGCCCGCGGCGCCGACGACATCGCCGACGAAGGCGATCTCTCCGATGCCGAGCGCCTCGGCGGCCTCGACCGCTACCGCGCCGAGCTCGATGCCATCGAATCCGGGCGGCCGACGCAAGACCCGATTTTCCTGCGCCTGCGGCCGGTCATCGCCGAACACCGACTGCCGCTGCAGCTCTTCAGCGACCTGATCGAGGCCTTCGCCCAAGACGTGACGAAGAAGCGCTATGCCGACTTCGCCGAGCTGATGGACTACTGCCGCCGCTCGGCCGACCCGGTCGGGCGGCTGCTGCTGCATCTGTTCGGCCGCGCCGACCCGAAAAGTCAGTCCCTGTCGGACGGCGTCTGCAGCAGCCTGCAGCTCATCAACCACTGGCAGGACATCGCCGCCGACTGGGGCAAGGGCCGCGTCTATCTGCCGCAGGACGAACTGGCACGCTTCGGCATCGACGAGTCCCAGATCGCCGAGGGCCGCTGGGACCCGGCCTGGGCGGCCATGATGGATTTCCAGATCGACCGCGCCCGCGCCATGATGGCGGCGGGCAGTCCGCTGGTGCATGCCCTGCCCGGCCGCATCGGCCTTGAGCTGCGTCTCATCGTCGCCAGCGGATTCCGCATGCTGGACAAGCTGCAGCGCGTGCGCGGCGACGTCTTCCGCCGGCGGCCGGTCATCGGCCGGCGCGACTGGCCGGGAATTCTGCTGCATGCGGCCCTCGGATAGCGCCATGACGCCGGAGGAATACTGCCAGCAGAAAGCCGCCGCCAGCGGCTCCAGCTTCTACTACAGCTTCCTCTTCCTGCCGCTCGAGCGCCGCCGCGCCATCACCGCCCTCTACGCCTTCTGCCGCGAGGTGGACGACGTCGTCGACGAATGCAGCGATGCCGCGCTCGTGCGCGCCAAGCTGGCCTGGTGGCGCGCCGAACTGGCCGCCACCTATGAAGGCCGGCCGAGCCACCCGGTGACGCAATCCCTCGCCGGCGTGCTGGCGCGATTCAATCTGCCGCAGGAACTGCTCGCCGAGATCATCGACGGCATGGAGATGGACCTGACGCAGACGCGCTACCCGGACTTCAAGGCGCTGCACCTGTATTGCTACCGCGTCGCCAGCACGGTCGGCCTGCTCGCGGCGGAAATCTTCGGCTACGCGGACCGCCGCACGCTCAGATACGCCCACGATCTCGGCCTCGCCTTCCAGCTCACCAACATCATCCGCGACGTCGGCGAGGACGCACAGCGCGGCCGCATCTATCTGCCGCAGGACGAACTGGCGCGTTTCGGCGTGACGGAAGCCGACATCCTCGCCGGCCGCCACGGCGAGGCCTTCCGTGCCCTGATGGATTTCCAGATCGAGCGCGCCGAGCGCTGCTACGAGCAGGCCTTCGCCCAACTGCCGGAGCAGGACCGCAAGGCACAGCGCGCGGGCCTGGCCATGGCGGCAATCTACCGCGCCCTGCTGCGGGAAATCCGCAAGGACGGCTGCCGCGTCCTCGATCGCCGCATCGCGCTCACACCGCTGCGCAAGCTGTGGCTGGCCTGGCGCACCTGGAACAGGAACAAGGGATAGCCGCCGTGCACGTAGCCATCGTCGGCGCAGGCTATGCGGGCATGGCGGCCGCCGCGGAGCTCGCCGCGCGCGGCGTGCGCGTCTCGCTCTTCGAGGCCTCGCGCACGCTGGGCGGACGGGCGCGCCGCACCGAACTGCACGGCCATCCGCTCGACAACGGACAGCACATCCTGGTCGGCGCCTACACCGAACTCTTGCGCCTGATGCGCCTCGTCGGCGCCGACCCGGAGACGCTGCTCGAACGGCTGCCGCTCACGCTGGCCTTCCCGGGCCGCATGCGTCTCGCGGCGCCGCCCCTGCCGGCGCCGCTGCACCTGGCCGTGGCGCTGCTCACCGCGCAGGGCCTGCCCCTCGCCGCCCGCCTCGGCGCGGTGCGCTTCATGCGGCACATGAAGCGTGCCGGCTTCCGTCTCGACGCCGACATCCCCTTCACCGCGCTCATGCACCGGCACGACCAGCACGCCGCCGCGGTGCGCTACCTGTGGGCGCCGCTCTGCATCTCGGCGCTCAACACGCCGCTTGACGAAGCCTCGGCCCAGGTCTTCCTCAACGTCCTGCGCGACAGCCTTGCCGCGCGCCGCGAGGCGAGCGACCTGCTCATCGCGCGCGCGGATTTCTCCGCTCTCTTCCCCGAGCCGGCGGAACGCTTCGTCCTCGCGCACGGCGGCGAGGTGCTGCGCGGCACAGCCATCGTGTCCGTCGCCTGGGACCCCTACGGCTTCCGCCTCGAGGGCGACCCGGCCGGCCGCAGCTACTCTCACGTGATCGCCGCCGTCGCCCCCTACCGCCTCGCCGCGCTGGCGCGGAACCTGCCGCGCGTCGCCCCCACGCTCGAAACCGTGGCGCAGCTCGAGTACGAGCCGATCCTCACGGCCTACCTGGCCTACCCGCAGGCGGTTCGGCTGCCCGCGGCCATGGTCGGCGTCGGCGGCACGGCGCATTTCCTCTTTCCGCGCGGCGAGCGCATCGTCGCCGCGGTGTCGAGCGCGCGCGGCCCGCAGCTGGACCTGCCGTGCGAGGAACTCATTGCCCGCATCCATGCCGAGGTCGCCGAGGCGGCGGGTGCCCTGCCGCCGCCCGAATGGTCGCAGGTCATCGTCGAGAAGCGCGCCACCTTCGCCTGCCGACCCGGCGTGGCACGCCCGGCCTGCGAGACGCCGCTGGCCAACTTTCTCATCGCGGGGGACTACGTCGCCTCGGACTACCCGGCGACATTGGAAGCGGCGGTGCGCAGCGGCGTCGCCTGCGCGCGGCTCATCAGTCGATCAGCGCCCCGCTCCTGAGCTTGAGCAAGCGGCCGCAGCGCCGCGCGATGGCCTCGTCGTGCGTCACCAGCACCAGGGTCGTGCCCTGCTCGGCGTTCATGGCGAACATCAGATCGATGATCGACGCGCCGGTGGCGGCGTCGAGGTTGCCGGTCGGCTCGTCGGCGAGCAGCAGGCCGGGCCTGGCGGCGAAGGCGCGCGCCAGGGCGACGCGCTGTTGCTCGCCGCCGGAGAGGTGCTTCGGGTAATGGCCGAGGCGCTGTGACAGGCCGACGCGTGCCAGCATCTGCGCGGCGTCGGCGCGTGCCCCCGCGCGCCCGGCCAGCTCCAGCGGCAGCATGACGTTCTCCAGCGCGGTGAGCGGCGGCAGCAACTGGAAGGACTGGAAGACGAAGCCGAGCATCGCGCCGCGCAGCCCGGCGCGCGCATCCTCGTCGAGGGCATTGATGTCGCGCCCGGCCAGGCGCACGCTGCCCTGCGTCGGAACGTCGAGTCCGGCGAGCAGTCCAAGCAGCGTGGATTTGCCCGAGCCCGAGGCGCCGACGATGGCCACCGCCTCGCCGGCCATGACCTTGAAGGAAATCTCGTGCAGAATCACCAGCCGGCCGTCGCCGCTCGTCACTTCCTTGCCGAGCGCGTCGGCCTCGACCATGGGAACCGAGGAATCAATGCTGAAGTTCATCTCTGCGGGACTCTTTCTGCTCTTGTCGTTCGCCGCGCAGGCGGCTGGCACCATTCTCGTCGTCGGCGACAGCATCTCGGCCGGCTACGGCCTCGGCCAGGGACAGTCCTGGCCGGCGCTGCTGGAAAGGCGCCTGCGCGAGCAGCGGCTGGATTATAGCGTCGTCAACGCCAGCATCAGCGGCGACACCACGGCCGGCGGGCGCAGCCGCCTCGGCGCCGAGCTCGACCGCTCGAAACCCGCCGTCGTCGTCATCGCGCTGGGCGGCAACGACGGCCTGCGCGGCCTGTCCGTCATCCAGATGCGGGACAACCTCGGTGCCATGATCGAAGCCGCCCGCGCGCACAAGGCGCGCGTCGTGCTGGCCGGCATGAAACTGCCGCCGAATTACGGCGCCGACTATACGTTCGCCTTCGAGCGGAGCTATGCCGACCTGGCGCGCAGACACAAGGCGGCGCTGGTGCCTTTCCTGCTCGAGGGCGTGGCGGAGAAGCGCGAGCTTTTCCAGCCCGACAACATCCATCCGACCGCGGCGGCGCAACCGCTCATTCTCGACAACGTCTGGAAGGCGCTGCGGCCGCTGCTCAAGTGACCGTCAGGCGCGGCGCGCCGGCGGCGAACGAGCCGATCTGCGCCGCCTCGGCGAAGCCGGCGCTCCGGAGTTCGGCGAGCACCCCGCCGGCGGCCTCCGGTGCGCAGGCGACGAGCAGGCCGCCGCTGGTCTGCGGATCGGTGAGCAGCTTCTGCTGCCACTCGGGCGCACCCGCCGGCAGCGACACGTCCGCGCCGTAGCCGTTCCAGTTGCGCGTCGACGCGCCGGTGGAAATCCCCTCCTGCACGAAGCCGACCGCCTCGGGAATCAGCGGCAGGTCGGCGAAGCGCAGCGTGGACGCGAGCTTCGAGCCGCGGCAGATTTCCAGCAGGTGTCCGGCGAGACCGAAGCCGGTGACGTCGGTGATGGCATGCACGCCGTCCATCTCGGCGAGGCGCGTGCCCGGCGTGTTGAGCTTCGTCGTGTGGCGCAGCATGGTAGCGTAGCCGGCCGGGGCGAGCAGGCCCTTCTTCAGCGCGGCGGAGAGGATGCCGATGCCGAGCGGCTTGCCGAGGATCAGCGCGTCGCCCGCCTGCGCGCCGCTGTTGCGTTTGACGCGGGCGGGATGCACCAGGCCCAGCGCCACCAGGCCGTAGATCGGCTCGAGAACGTCGATGGAATGCCCGCCGGCGATGGGAATGCCGGCCTCGGCGCAGACCGACTCGCCGCCGGCGAGGATCTTGCGGATCACTTCCAGCGGCAGCTTGTCGAGCGGCATGCCGACCACCGCCAGCGCCATGATCGGCCGCCCGCCCATGGCGTAGATGTCGGAAATGGCGTTGGTGGCGGCGATGCGGCCGAAGTCGTGGGGGTCGTCGACGATGGGCGTGAAGAAGTCCGTCGTGGCGACGATGGCCTGGCTGTCGTTGAGCTTGTACACCGCCGCGTCGTCGCTGGTCTCGGTGCCGACGATAAGCTCCCTTGGCATGACGCGCAGCGGCGTGTCGGCGAGCAGTTCGGTGAGCACGGCCGGGGCGATTTTGCAGCCGCAGCCGCCGCCGTGGGAGAATTGGGTGAGTTTGATGTCCATGAAAACGATGAAAACACAGGGTGTCGCGAACGTAACACAGGCCGGCGAGTTTGACGAGATCATCGACGTGCGCTCGCCTGCCGAGTACGCCGAAGACCACATGCCGGGCGCGGTCAATTGCCCGGTGCTCTCCAACGAGGAGCGCGCCCGCGTCGGCACGATCTACAAGCAGGAGTCCCCCTTCGCCGCCAAGAAGCTCGGGGCGGCGCTGGTCGCACGCCACATCGCCGGGCACATCGAGACGCGCTTCCTCGACCGGCCGCGCGAGTGGAAGCCCCTCATCTACTGCTGGCGCGGCGGCAAGAGGAGCGGCGCCCTGACGCACGTGCTGCGCCAGATCGGCTGGCAGTCCTGCGCGCTGGAAGGCGGCTACAAATCGTACCGCCGCCACGTCGTCGAGCAGCTCGCCGAACTGCCGCGGCGCTTTTCCTACCGCGTCGTCACCGGCGCCACCGGCAGCGGCAAGAGCCGCCTGCTCGAGGCGCTTGCCGCCCAGGGCGCGCAGGCGCTCGACCTCGAGGCGCTCGCCGCGCACAAGGGCTCGGTGCTGGGCGGCCTGCCCGGCGAGCCCCAACCGTCACAGAAAATGTTCGAAAGCCGCCTGCTCGCCGTGCTGCAGGGACTGACTTTTGCCGAGCCGGTGTATGTCGAGGCGGAAAGCCGCAAGATCGGCCGGCTGCAGGTGCCCGACGCCCTGCTCGAGACCATGCGCGCCGGCTCCTGCCTGCGCATCGAGGCGACCGACGCGGCGCGCGTCGCCTTCCTCATCGGCGACTACGACTACTTCCTCGCCGACCCGGCCGCGCTCAAGGCGAAGCTCGCCTGCCTGCGCGAGCTGCAGAGCGCCGAGACGCTGGCGCGCTGGAACGCCCTCATCGACGCGCGCGACTGGCCGGCGCTGGTGGCGGAACTGCTGGAGAAGCACTACGACCCGCTCTACCGCCGCTCGCAGGGGAAGAACTACGCGCACTTCGCCGAGGCGCCGCGCTTCGCCACCGACGATCTCTCGCCAGCCGGGCTGACTGAACTGGCTAAACGGATTCTGGCAGACGCGGGCTCATCCCGGCGGCGATCCTGACGGCGCAGAGGCGCTGCACCACGGCCGGTTTCGGCAGCAGTACCTCGCCCTGCTCGAAGGCGACCACCGCCAACGCGTCAAAGGGATCCAGCAGTTCATTCGGTCTGAGCAGGAAATCCGGGTTCGACGGCCGGCCGAAGCGCTCGTTGCCGAGCATGAAGGTCTCGTAGATCAGCACGCCGCCCTCGCGCAGCGCGTCGACGAGCAGTGGGAACAGGGGGCGGTGCAGGTAGTTCGTCACGACAATGCCGTCAAAGCCGCGCCCGGCATACGGCCAGGCCCCGCCCTCGAGGTCGGCTTGCCGCACGTCGATGCTGGCCGTGTCGGCCAGGGCGGCGAGCGCCCCAATGTCGCGGTCGACGGCCTCGACCCGCAAGCCGAGGCCGGCGAGCGCCCGCGCGTGGCGCCCCTCGCCGCAGGCCAGGTCGAGCACCTCGCCGCCGGCGCGGATCAGCGCGGCGAAACGCAGCACCCATGGCGAGGGCGGCTGGGCGGCCGCATGGCTCAAGTTGTGCATCGGAACGTCGTTAACCCGTTATTGCTTCGACCGTCTGCAGATTATAAGCTGCGATCATGATGGCTCTTCCGGCGCAGGACCACAACCAGGGCGGCCTGTCTCCGCGCGCGGTCGCCGGGCTCGTCCTGGCGGGCGGGATCCTCATCGCCTTCCTCATCGCCCGGGTGACGTCCAACCTGCAGGCACGCGAGACGCAGACCCGCTTCGACACCCAGGCCGAGATCGCTTTCGTCCAGTTCGGCAAGCGCCTCGACGACTTTAGCAACCTGATCCTCGGCATGCAGGGCCTGTACATCGGCTCCGGGCATGTGGATCGCGAGGAGTTCCACCGCTACGCGAAGAACCTCAACCTGAAGCAGCGCCTGCCCGGCCTGCAGGCCCTGTCCTACCAGCGCTACGTCCGTCACGCCGAAAAGGCCGCCTTCGTCGAGCGCGTGCGCAACGACCGCAGCCTGGATCCGCACGGCTATCCCGCTTTCGCCATCCGGCCGGAAGGTGACCGGCCGGACTATGTGGTGATCGACCATATCGAGCCGATGAACGTCAACATGGCCGCATTCGGCTTTGACGCCGGCACGCAGCCGGGCAATGCCGCCGCCATCCGCATGGCGCAGGACACGGGCCAGTTCCAGGTCTCCGAGCCCATGCAGATCGTGCAGAACCCGGGCGGCACGCCGAGAATCGTCATGCGCGCTCCGGTCTACCGGCCGCAGGCGCCCACCGCCACGGCGGCACAGCGGCGCGCGGCCCTCGACGGCTTCGTCGTGCTCACCATCGACGCCCACGAAAGCCTGGGCGAATTCTTCAACAAGCTCGGCAGCGAAGGCGTGCGCATCGACGTCGAGGACACTGGCCTCGCCCAGCCCAACGGCGTCACTCGTCGCATGGCGGTCTTCGACAGCGGCACCCTGTCCGATTCGGCGCCGCTGCTGACGCGCAAGACTGCCTACGAGTTCGGCGGCCGCAACTGGGAGATCATCTACAGCGCGCACCCCGCCTGGCTCGAGGCGCAGCCGGGCCGCCATGCGGCATGGCTGGTGTTTTCCGGCGGCGCGATCATCAGCCTGCTGCTGGCCCTGCTCTACCTCGCGCAGGCGCGCTCGCGCGAGCGTGCCCATCGGCTGGCCGAAAGCATGAGCGAGGACCTGCGGCAGAACCAGGCGCGCCTGCAGGCCGTCTCCGACCTCTCCTCCGACTGGTACTGGGAGCAGGATGCCGAATACCGCTTCACCCACATCGAGGGCAAGGCACACGACGTTGGCGGCCTGCGGCTCGACAAGGCCCTGGGCAAGACGCGCTGGGAGGCCTTTCCCGCGGGCTGCAGCGAAAGCGAATGGCAGGAGCACCGCCGCATCGTCGAGGCGCACCAGCCCTTCGAGATCGAATACGGCGTGTCCGATGCGCAGGACGTCCGCCACCGGATACGCATCAGGGGCGAGCCGCGCTTCGACGCGCAGGGCGCCTTCGTCGGCTACCACGGCATCGGCCAGGACATCACCGAGACCCGCAAGGCGCAGGAACAGCTCGCCGGCCAGGCGAGCGTGCTCAGGGCCACACTGGACAACATCTCGCAGGGCATCAGCGTGGTCGATGCCGACCTCAGGCTGCGCGCCCACAACCAGCGCTTTCTCGATCTGCTCGGCTTTCCCGCCAGCCTCGCGGGGGAAAATGCGAAATTCGAGGACTTCGTCCGCTACAACGCCGAGCGCGGGGAATACGGCCCGGGCGAGGTCGACACGCTCGTGCGCGCGCGCATGGAGCGGGCACGGCGCTTCGAACCGCACCACATCCGCCGCACCCGACCCGACGGCACCGTGCTCGAAATCGTCGGCACCCCGCTGCCCGAGGGCGGCTTCGTCACCACCTATACCGACATCACCGAGCATGTGCGCAGCGAAGACGCCATTCGTCTGCAATCGGCCGTTCTTAAAACGACGCTGGACCATCTCGAACAGGGCATCAGCGTCACCGACGCCAACCTGTGCAGGACGGCGATGAATCCGCGCTACGGCCAGTTGCTGGATTTTCCGGAAGAACTGATGCGTCCCGGGACACCGATCGAGGCCTACTACCGTTTCAACGCCGAGCGCGGCGAATACGGACCGGGCGACGTCGAGGAGCAGGTGCACCAGCGTATGGCGCTGGCACGCCGCTGCGAACCGCACCGCTTCAAGCGCGTTCGCCCGGATGGTACCGTGCTCGACATTCGCGGCACACCGCTGCCGGGGGGCGGCTTCGTCACCTCCTATACCGACATCACGGAGCAGGAGCATTTCGCGCAAAAGCTGCAGGGAGAGCGCGATTTCCGGCAGAACCTCATAGAGTCGATTCCGGGCATCTTCTTCCTGTTCGACAAGCAGGGGCGTTTCCTGCTGTGGAACCGCAATCTGGAGAGTTTGATCGGCGCGTCAGCGGAGGAGTTCTCGAAGGGACACACGCTCGATCTCTACGCCGAGGAGGACCGCGAGCGCATCCGCAAGGCAACCCTCCAGGCCCTCGCGACCGGCACCTCCAGCGTCGAGGTCACCATCGTTACCCGGCGCGGCGAGTGCATACCCTATGTGATTTCAGGCGTGCGCATCGACGTCGATGGCGAGCCGAACGTCATCGGACTGGGCCTCGACATTTCGGAACGCAAGCACGCCGAGCAAGTAGTCAAGGAACTCAACGAAACCCTCGAGCGCCGCGTGCGCGAGCGCACCACCGAACTCGAGGCCTCGAACCAGGAACTGGAGTCCTTCAGCTACTCCGTCTCGCACGACCTGCGCGCGCCGCTCAGGGCGCTGAACGGCTTCAGCCACCTGATCGAGGAGGAATACGCCCACCGCATCGACGCCAACGGGCTCAACTACCTCGCCCGCATCCGCGCCGCCAGCAAGCACATGGGCGAACTGATCGACAACCTGCTCGACCTCGCCCGCGTCAGCCGCCAGGAATTGAAGCGCGTGCGCGTCGACCTCAGCGCCCTGGCCGAAGAGATACGCGCCGCCCTCGAGGAGCAGTCGCCCGCGCGCCAAGTGGCCTGGAAGATCGATCCGGGCCTCACCGTGCGCGCCGATCCGGTGCTGGCCAAGGCGCTGCTGGAGAACCTGTTGCGCAATGCCTGGAAGTTCACCGCCGAGCGCGAGCAGGCGCGCATCGGCTTCACCGCCACGACCCGCGACGGCGAGACCGTGTATTGCGTGCGCGACAACGGCGCCGGCTTCGAGATGACCTATGCCGGCAAGCTGTTCAAGCCCTTCCAGCGCCTGCACGATGCCAAGCGCTTCGAGGGCACCGGCATCGGACTGGCCATCGTGCACCGCGTGCTGCGCCGGCACGGCGGACGCATCTGGGCGGAGGGCGCACCGGGCGAGGGCGCCGCCTTTTTCTTCACGCTGCCATGAGCGCCGCGCGCCGGCGCTGCGGATGGTGCGGCAGCGATCCGCTGTATGTCGCCTACCACGACACCGAATGGGGCGTGCCCGTGCACGACGACCGGAAGCTGTTCGAGTTCCTCATCCTCGAAGGCGCCCAAGCCGGCCTGTCGTGGATCACGATCCTGAGGAAGCGCGAAGCCTACCGGAAGGCCTTCGCCGGCTTCGACCCGGTGAAGGTCGCCCGCTTCGGATCGCGCCAGGTCGCGCGCCTGCTCGCCGACGCCGGCATCGTGCGCAACCGCCTGAAAATCGAGGCCGCCATCAACAATGCGCGGCGCTTCCTCGCGGTGCAGGAGGAATTCGGCAGCTTCGATGCCTACGTCTGGCGTTTCGTCGACGGCCGGCCGATCGCGAACCGCCGGAAATCGCTGAAGCAGGTGCCGGCCAGCACGCCGGAATCCGATGCCCTCAGCCGCGACCTCAAGGCGCGCGGCTTCAAGTTCGTCGGCTCGACCATCTGCTACGCCCACATGCAGGCCACCGGCATGGTGAACGACCATCTGATCGATTGCTTTCGCCACGCCGAAGTCGGCAAAATTCGAAAATGAGTTCCTGGAGTTGCCCCCACGACCTGAACGGCGTCTGCCAGCTCGTCAAGGGCGCCGCCTGCGATCCCGGCATGCGCGGCTGCGTGCTGCACGGCAAGGTCCGCTTCGCCGGCGAGGACAAGGACCGGCCGCGCAAGCCGGCCAAGGCCAGACCTGCGTCTCCCCCGCCCCCGCCCAAGCGCCGTCTGCCTTTTTAACCCCTGCACCTTAAGTTGACCTGCCCACGCCCAGCGCCGTCAGCACCGCCGCGGCCTGCAGCAGCGCCACGCCGACCAGCACGGCGCCGAAGCGGCCCGCGTCCATGAGCGGGCCGAAGGCGAGCGGCGAGAGCGCCAGCCCGATGTCCAGCCCGGAATAGACGAAGCCGTACACGCGGCCGTAGGCCTGCTGGCCGAAGCGCGAGGTGGCGGCCCGGCGCACGAGCAGATCCCGTGAGGGGCCGGCGATGCCCGAACAGAAACCCATGGCGCCGAGCGCCGCCACCACGCTCCAGTCCGGCAGCGCGCCCGAGGCGACGAGGGCGGCAATCAGCGCCGCCGTCCCCAGCGCAGCGGCGATGAGCCGGTCGTGCGCGGCATTGCGGCTCGCCAGCACGCCGCCGAGGACGATGCCGGCGCCGCCGCCCAGCATGTAGGCTGTGAGCGTCGCGGCGGCCGCCGCGACCGTCAATCCGTACAGGTTCTGCATCAGCGGCGTGGCGAAGCTCTGCAGGGCGCCGAGCGCGGCGGTGATGAGCAGGAAGAAGGCGAAGCACAGCCACACCGCCCCGGCGCCGAGGAAGGCGAAGGTCGGCGCCGCCCCGCCGGGACTGACTTTTGCAGCGGGCTCCGCCAGTTCCGTGGCTTCGCGCCGCAGCCAGACGACGGCCCAGGCCAGCGCGCCGAGGGCCGCCGCGCCGAGCCCCGCCGTGCGCCAGCCGGCCGCCGCGGCGATGCCGGTGAGGAATACCGGCGCCAGCGCCCAGCCCAGGTTGCCCGAGAGGCCGTGCACCGAGAAGGCATGGCCGAGCCGCGCCGGGCTCACCTTGCGGTTGAGCACCGTGAAGTCGGCCGGATGGAAGACGCTGTTGCCCAGCCCGGCGAGCGCGCCGGCCAGCAGCAGCGTGGCGTAGCTGCCGGCGGCGGCAAGCGTCAGCGCGGCCAGCACGAAGCAGGCGATGCCGGCGAGCAGCACGCGGCGCGGACCGGCGTGGTCGACGACGAAGCCGGCCAGGGCCTGACCGACGCCGGAGACGACGAAGAAGACCGTCATGATCGCCCCCGCTTGCGTGAAGCTGAGGCCGAACTCGGGCATCAGCCAGGGAAACAGCGGCGGCAGCAGCAGATGGAAGAAATGCGAGGTGCCGTGGGCGAAGCCGATCAGCCCGATGACGCGGGCGTCGCGGCGCAGGCCGCCCGGCTCGGGCAGGGCGGCGGCGCTAGTCATCGGCGTTCCGGCTCATCGATCCGGCAATTTCGTCGCGGGGCCGGCAGCGTGGTCGAGGGCCTTCCTGCGCCAGACCCAGACGTAATGGGCGCCGGAGACCAGCACCGAGGCGAAGAGCAGGAGGAAGAGCGGCATGAGCCAGGCCGAGGCGTCGACGATGCCGCCGGCCTGCGCCATGACCAGCGTCAGCACGCCGAACTCGAGGAAGGTGTTGGCCTTGGACAGCCGCGTCGGCGCCATCTCGATATGGCCGACGAGGAAGCGGTAGGCGATGGCGCCGGCGACGATGATGGCGTCGCGCATGACGATCACCACGGCGAGCCAGACCGGCAGCAGGCCCTGCGCCGCCATGATGATGGCGACGATCATCATGGTCATCTTGTCGGCGACCGGATCGAGCACGGCGCCGAGCTGCGATATCTGGTTGAGCCGCCGTGCGAGAAAACCGTCCACCCAGTCACCCACCGCCGCCGCCATGAAGACCGCGAAAGCCAGCTTGTAGTCGTGGTCGAGCAGCAGGAAGGCCACCACCGGGATGAGCAGTATCCGGGCGATGGTGATAATGTTGGGCAGGGTGAACATGGCGCGGCAATGATGCAGCGAAATCCTGCGCCGGGCAACGGTGATAGCATGGCGGCTTCGTTTTGGAGAGATTCATGACCGATACCGCCCCCCGCCTGCGCCTCGGCATCCCCAAGGGCAGCCTGCAGGAAACCACGCAGAAGCTGTTCCAGCGCGCCGGCTACGACCTGCGCATTTCCGGCCGCTCCTATTATCCGGACATCGACGACGCCGAGATCCAGTGCATCCTCATCCGCCCGCAGGAGATGGCGCGCTACGTCGCGCAGGGCGTGCTCGACTGCGCCATCACCGGCCTCGACTGGGTCCTCGAGACCGGCGCCGACGTCGAGGAACTGGCCGACCTGCGCGCGCCCTGGCCCAACTACGGCACGGTGCGCTGGGTGATGGCCTCGAAGGAAGGCTCGCCCTTCAACAGCGTGAAGGACCTGGAAGGCCGCCACATCGCCACCGAGGCGGTCGGCATGACCAAGCGCTTCCTCGCCGAGCACAATGTTTCCGCCAGCGTCGAATTCTCCTGGGGCGCCACCGAAGTCAAGCCGCCGATCCTCGCCGACGCCATCGTCGATGTCTCCGAGACCGGCTCCTCGCTGCGCGCCAACCAGTTGCGCGTGATGCACGTCGTGCTGGAGAGCACGCCGCGCTTCATCGCCAATCGCGACGCCGCAAAGGATCCTTGGAAGCGCGCCAAGATCGAGCGCATGCTGATGCTGCTCAAGGGGGCGATTGCCGCCGCCACGCGCGTGCTGCTGGCCATGAACGTGCCGAAGGACAAGGTCGACGCCGTGCTGCAGATCCTGCCGGCACTGGCGACGCCGACGGTATCCACCCTCTCCGACCCGGCCTGGGTGGACCTCAGCACGGTGGTCGCCGAGAAACAGGTGCGCGAACTGATCCCGCAGCTTTATGCGGCCGGCGCGCGCGGCATCATCGAACTGCCCATCAACAAGATCATCGAGTAGCCGTGCCCGAAGCCAGGCAATTCGGCCCGGTGCGCCTCATCCCCGGCGGCAACCAGGGACGCTACCCGCATTCGAACTCGGTCTACGTCGAGGGCGCCGGCGTGCTCATCGACGCCGGCGCCGATGAAACCGCCTACCGCGCGCTGCTCGACGGCCCCGGCGTGAAGGAGGTCTGGCTGTCGCACTGGCACGAGGACCATCTGAGCTACCTCGACCTCTTCGACGGCCTGCCGCTGCGCATGATGGCCGAGGACGCCGCGCCGCTCTCCGGCCTGGAAGCCTTCCTCGACGCCTACGGCATCGAGAAGGCGGAATACCGCGATTACTGGCGCCGTGTCCTGCCGGCCGACTTTCACTTCCGGCCGCGCCGGGCGACGAAGCATTTCACCCCGGGCGAGCTCATCGACCTCGGCACGTGCACCGCCGAGGCGATCCACGCCCCCGGCCACACGCCCGGCTTCACCGCCTTCTTCTTCCGCGAGCCGGCCGTGTGCTTCCTGGGCGATTACGACCTGACGCGCTTCGGGCCCTGGTACGGCGACCGCGACGGCTCCATCGAGCGCACCATCGCCTCGCTGCGCCGCCTGCAGCAGGTACCGGCGAAGGTGTGGCTGACCAGCCACGAGGACGGCTGCTTCGAGGGGGATGCGACGGAGATATTCGACCGCTACCTCGCCGTGATCGACGAACGCGAGGCGAAGCTGCTGGACCTGCTCGCCGAGCCGCGCACGATGGACGAGATCGTCGCCGCCTGCATCGTCTACCGCAAGCCGCGCGAGCCGAAGGCCTTCTTCGAGTGGGGCGAGGGCGCCATCATGGGCAAGCACCTCGAGCGGCTGCTGAAAAGCGGCGCGGTCGCCCGCGAGGGCGACCGCTACCTACGCGTTTGAAAAGTCAGTGCCTGGAGGACGGCCTCAGACCTTGTCGGCCACCCTCTGGGCGGTGTTGTCGGCCGTGGTGCTCGAACCGCCGACGACGCCATAGGCCTGCATCAGGCGCACGACCTGCAGCATCAGTTCCACGTTCTGGCTAGACGAGAACGATTCCGGCAGGGCCGTCGGCAGCCCGCCCTGGCCCAATGCGAAGGAACGCATCTCGCGGATGCTGACGCGGCCGTCGCCGTTGGCGTCAGCCTTGTCGAAACTGCCGGCGATGCTCGTCGTCAGCGCCGTGAGCTCCTCCCTGGTGAATCCGGCATCGGCGGCCGATGCCGGCGGGCCGCCCTCGCCGTGCAGGCGCAGTCGCATGTATTGGTGATCGAGCTGCTCGGCGAGCCGGTTGATCGAGCCGGAAAACTCGCTCTTCGTGATCGTGCCGTCGCCGTCGGCGTCCAGCCTGGCGAACAGCTTCTCCGCGCCGCCCGTCGTCGTCTCCGCGATCCGGTCGAAAGCCTTGTCCAGATCGGCGCGCTGTATCGCGCCCTGCCCCATGGCGTCCAACTCGGCGAAGAGCTTGTCCGCCTTCTGCTGCGGCTGCGCCGCCTGGGGCGGATCTGGCCTGTTGAACGCCCGCACGAGCTGCACGACCGATGAAACGATTCCGATAACCGCTGCGATGCCCATGATCCGTCCTCCTGCCTGTGTGTCCGCGCCCCATGCGGGCGTGCAAGACGCTTACAGCAAGATTCCGGCCAGGGATGCCGTCGAATTGATTTCAAAAGGAAAAGAAGCAGGCGGAGGCGATCGCCTGCAAGGCTTGCCGCTCATGCATTGAAGGGGCGGCAAGGATTGCCGGTCAGGCGTTCAGGCGTATTCCAGCAGCAGGTCCTTGGCGTTGACCGCCTCGCCCGGGCGGACGTGGATGGCGGCGACCACGCCGTCGCGCTCGGCGGCGAGCATGGACTCCATCTTCATCGCCTCGATCGACACCAGCGGATCGCCCTTGCCGACCTTCTGGCCGGCCTGCACGGCGACGGTGACCACCGTGCCGGGCATGGGCGCGCCGACGTGGCGTTCGTTGCCCTCCTCGGCGCGCGGATGCGCCTTGGCGACGGCGAGGCCGGCCTTGGCGATGCGCGCCGAACGCGGCTGGCCGTTCAGTTCGAAGGCGACCTTGACGTGGCCCTCCTCGTCAGGCCCGGTGAGGCCCTGCTGGCTGATGATCAGCGTCTTGCCGCGCTCGATCTCGATGGCGATCTCCTCGCGCTCGCGCAGACCGTAGAAGAAGGCGGGCGTCGGCAGCACCGAGACGTCGCCGTAGTGGCTGCGGTGCGCGGCGTAGTCCCTGAACACCTTCGGGTACATCAGGTAGGAGGCGAGGTCGGTGTCGCTCACCTTGCGATGGATCAGGCCTTCCGCCTCGGCGCGCTTCGCCTCGAGGTCCACCGCCGGCAGGAAGTCGCCGGCGCGCCCCGGCAGCGGCTTCTCGCCGCGCAGCACCTTCTTCTGCAGGTCGACGGGGAAGCCGTCGGGCGGATAGCCCAGCTCGCCCTTCATGAGCGAGACGACGGATTCGGGGAAGGCGACCTCGCGATTGGGGTCCTTCACCTGCTCCGGCGTCAGGTCGTTGGCGACCATGAACAGCGCCATGTCGCCGACCACCTTGGAGGTCGGCGTCACCTTGACGATGTCGCCGAAGAGGAGGTTCACCTCGGCGTAGGCCTTCGACACCTCGGCCCAGCGGTGCTCGAGCCCCATGGCGCGGGCCTGTTCGCGCAGGTTGGTGTACTGGCCGCCGGGCATCTCGTGGCGGTAGACGTCGGCGGTGCCGGAACGGATGTCGGCCTCGAAGGGCGCGTAGGCGCGGCGCACGCCCTCCCAATATTGCGACAGCGCCTGCATGGCGTCGAGGTCGATGCCGGGATCGCGCGGCGCGCCCTGCAGGGCGGCGGCGATCGAGCCGAGGTTGGGCTGCGAGGTGAGGCCGCTCATGGCATCGAGCGCGCCGTCGACGGCGTCGACGCCGGCCTCCACCGCCGCCAGCACGCTCGCCGCGCTGATGCCGCTGGTGTCGTGGGTGTGGAAGTGGATCGGCAGGCCGACCTCCTGCTTCAAGGCGCGGACCAGCTCGCGCGCGGCGCGAGGACGGCAGACGCCGGCCATGTCCTTGATGCCGAGGACGTGGGCGCCGGCGCGCTCGAGCTGTTTGGCGAGATCGACGTAGTACTTCAGGTCGTACTTCGGCCGCGCCGCATCGAAGATGTCGCCGGTGTAGCAGATCGCCGCCTCGCAGAGGGCGCCGGACTCGCGCACCGCGTCCATCGCCACGCGCATGTTGTCCACCCAGTTGAGCGAGTCGAAGACGCGGAAGACATCGACGCCCTCCTTCGCCGCCTGCTGCACGAAGTAGCGCACGACGTTGTCGGCATAGTTGGTGTAGCCCACCGCGTTGGAGGCGCGCAGCAGCATCTGGAACAGCACGTTGGGGATGGCCTCGCGCAGCTGCGCCAGGCGTTCCCACGGGTCTTCCTTGAGGAAGCGCAGCGCCACGTCGAAGGTCGCCCCGCCCCAGCACTCCAGGCTGAAGAGCTCCGGCAGCAGGCGCGCATAATGCGGCGCGATCTCGAGCAGGTCGTGCGTGCGCATGCGCGTGGCGAAGAGCGACTGGTGGGCATCGCGCATCGTCGTGTCGGTGAGCAGCACGCGCGGCTCGTTCTTCATCCATTCGGCGAACTTCTCCGCGCCCATTTCCTTCAGGCGGTCGCGCGTGCCGGGCGGCGGCGGCGCCGAAAGATCGCAGCGCGGCCCACGTGGCTTCAGCGGCTTCGCCAGCGGCAGGTGCGGCAGCACCCTGCCCTTCATCTCCGGATTGCCGTTCACCGCCACCTCGCCAAGGAACTTCAAGAGCTTGGTGCCGCGGTCGCGCCGGCGCTGGAAAGCGAACAGCTCCGGCGTGGTGTCGATGAAGCGCGTCGTGCACTCGCCCGAGCGGAACAGCGGATGGTCGATGACGTTCTCGAGGAACTGCAGGTTGCTGGCGACGCCGCGGATGCGGAACTCGCGCAGCGCGCGGTCCATGCGGGCGATGGCCTCGTCCGGCGTGTGGCCCCAGGCCGTCACCTTCACCAGCAGCGAGTCGTAATACGGCGTGATCACCGCGCCGCCGTAGGCCGTGCCGCCGTCGAGGCGCAGGCCGAAGCCGGCCGCGCTGCGGTAGACGCTGATGCGGCCGTAGTCGGGCGTGAAACCGTTCTCCGGATCCTCGGTGGTGACGCGGCACTGCAGGGCGTGGCCGTAGAGGCGGATGTCCTCCTGCAGCGGCACGTAGGCATCGGCGTCGCCGATGCGGGCGCCTTCCGAGATGCGGATCTGCGCCTTGACGATGTCGACCCCGGTCACCTCCTCGGTGACGGTGTGCTCGACCTGGATGCGCGGATTCACCTCGATGAAGTAGAAGTCGTCGGTGTCGGCGTCCATGAGGAACTCGACGGTGCCGGCATGGGTGTACTTGGCGGCGCGGGCGAGCTTGAGGGCGGCACCGCACAGTTCGGCGCGGCGCGATTCCGCGAGATAGGGCGCCGGCGCCCGCTCCACCACCTTCTGGTTGCGCCGCTGCACCGAGCAGTCGCGCTCGTAGGCGTGCACCAGGTTGCCGTGGCTGTCGCCGATCACCTGCACCTCGACGTGGCGCGCGCGGCGCACCAGTTTTTCCAGATACACCTCGTCGTTGCCGAAGGCGGCCTTGGCCTCGCGCCGCGCCACTTCCATGGCCGGTCCGAGGTCGGCCTCCGTTTCCACCACGCGCATGCCGCGCCCGCCGCCGCCCCAGCTCGCCTTGAGCATGAGCGGATAGCCGACCGCCGCCGCCAGCTTCTGCGCGCCGGCGAGGTCGTACGGCAGGGCGCCCGTCGCCGGCACCACCGGCACCCCGGCCTTCTGCGCCAGTTCGCGCGCCGAGACCTTGTTGCCGAGCAGGCGCATCACGTCCGGCTTCGGCCCGATGAAGACGATGCCGGCTTGCGCGCAGGCCTCGGCGAAGTCCGGGTTCTCGGAGAGGAAGCCGTAGCCGGGATGGATGGCGTCGACGTGGGCCTCCTTGGCGACGCGGATGATGTCGTCGATGTCGAGGTAGGCCTGGATCGGCTTCTTGCCGGCGCCGACGAGATAGGATTCGTCCGCCTTGAAGCGGTGCAGCGCGAAGCGGTCCTCGTTGGAGTAGATGGCCACCGTGCGGATGCCCATTTCGGACGCCGCGCGCATGACGCGGATGGCGATCTCGGAGCGGTTGGCGACGAGAAGGCTGCGGATTTTCTTCATGGCTAAACTAAGACGACAGGCGAAAAAAACGGGCCGGCGGCCCGTACCAATCGAAGTTTAGCCCGGCAAGGCACACCGCAGCATTCAGGGTTTTTATGTATTCCCAAACTCCTGCTTTCAAATCATCGGGTTCAGGGCCTGTTGATCGAACCAGGGGGCGGTGCTACGATTCAGGCGTATAGACGCTTATGTGGATAAGTCATGAATGAAACCGTCCGCTGGACCATCAAGGTTTCCCCTGAAACCGATCTCTCGCTGCGCGGATATCTCGGCGCCCAAGGCATGAAGAAAGGCGATCTCTCCAGATTCGTGGAGGACGCCGTGCGCTGGCGCATGCTGGATCGCACGGTACAGGGCATCAAGGACCGCAACCAGGACATCCCCGCCGAAACGCTCGAGGCGATGATCGAAGAAGCCGTCCGCGAAGTCCGCGCGACCTACGACGCCAAGCGCTGACGGCTCGATGCGCGTCGTCCTCGACACCAACATCCTGCTCTCGGCTCTGATGGTGCGGGGCACGCCGCCCGACCGGCTCTACGAGGAATGGCGTCATGGCCGCTTCGATCTCGTCACCACGGAAAGACAGATCGAGGAACTGCGCCAGGTCGTGCGCCGGCCCCTCTTCCAGGAGCGGCTCAAGGCCAGCGAGATCGGTCGCATGGTCAATGACCTCCGCCGGCTTGCCGTGATGCGCAACGACCTCCCCCGCGTCAGCCGCTCGCCCGATCCGGCCGACGACTACCTGCTGGCACTGTGCGAGGCCGCCCAGGCCGATTACCTGGTCACGGGAGACAAGAGCCACCTCCTGGCGCTGAAAAGCCACTTCGGCACGCGCATCGTCAGCGCCCGAGCGCTGGCGAACAAGCTTCGGCGATAGCCGCACGGCAGGCCATGACTGCGTCGGAGCCTGCCCAGGTCTGCCGGTAGGCCGCCACCTTCTGGCCGACAGGCACGATCCCCTCCAGGACCGGCACGCCGAATGCTTCCGCCACGATGCGGCCGTGCAGGCTGCTGCCGACGAAACCGGCGCTGGCGGCGATCAGGGCGCAGATCGCCCAGATGTCGAGGGAATCGAACACCCGCGCGTCCGGCAGGCGAGCCGCCGTCCGCCGATAGACGGCGAGGTCGTCATGCCAGGGCGCGGCGCCGGCGCGGAAGAAGACGATGCCGCGCCCTGCCGCTACCCGCGCCAGCCCTTCCGCGATGCGTGCCAGCGTAGCGTCGTCGCCGAGCGCGGCGGCGAACTGCACGGCGAGCCAGCCCTGCGGAAGGGCCGCGCGCACGGCGGCGACCTCGCCGGCCTCCGCCCGTTCGCGAATGCGCTCGCCGAACAGTTCCGCCGTCAGCACCGCCGCATCGGGCATCAGCGTCGCCGCGATGCCGGCGGCGGACAGGTGCGCCAATGTCAGCCTGTCGCGCACGCCAATCCAGTCCGCCGCACGCAGCTTGGCCAACACTTCTTCCCGCAGCACGGCATCGCGCCGGTCCAGGTCGACGCCGCCGACGCCGAGAAAGATCCGCCCGCCGTGTCGCAGCGACTGACTTTTGCCCAGGCAGTAAGGGGCGCGGTCCTCGCGTCCAAGAAACTGCCGCGCCCACACGAAGCGCTCCGGCCGGCCGTCGAATCGCGCGATCACGCCCCGCGCCTCGTCCGGCGGCAGCAGCATCACCGCCGCCTCCCAGGCATCGCAGGTGAGCAGTTCGCCGCCGGCGTGGATCACCGCCGCGCCGGGCCATTCCCGCAGCGCCTCGCCGATGGCGCGCACGCGATGGCCGCCGAACGGCGTCAGGTCGCGCGCGGCCAGCCCGGCGACGACGACCGCTCGCGGCGCCAGCAACGCTTCGGCGATGTGCGGGAGCAATAGGTCGCCAAGGTTGTGTCGGTCGCAGGCGCCGAAGAGGATGACCGGAAAGTCAGTCGCCATGGCGCGGCGACCGGCCGCGCCGCTTCGCCGCCGGTGCGGCGGGCAGCAGGCTGGTGGTTTGGCGGTAGAGGTCGAAGAGGAAGGCGACGCGCTCGGCATCGGCGGCGAAGCCTTTCTTGCCGTAGGCGGCGTCGACGGCGCGGTCGAGGTCGGCGCCGGCGCTCTTGTGCTCGACCAGCAGCGTGCCCTTCCAGAAGCAGTCGATGCGGCCCTGTCTGAGCTTTTCGCCGGCGCGGGCGAGCTGCACCTGCTTCTCGAACACCGCCACGCGCTTGCGCTCGACGCCGAACACGGCGAAGAAGTCGTTCCAGAAGGACTGCGCCTCGGCGCGCTCGGAATCCTCCCCCGCCCACTTGTGCGCGAAGGCGGCGGCGCGTTCCTTGATTTCGTTGGGCGAGAGGGGCATGGCGGCTACGGCAGCAGGAGGCGGACGCTGGGGAAGTAGCTGCGGAAGCGCTGCGCATCGCGCGTCAGCAGCGGCACGCCGAGGACCGCCGCATGGGCGCCGATGAGGAAGTCTGCCAACACGCCGGGCCGGCCGCCGCCTCGGCGGCGGTAGGTCTGGTGCGCCTTGCCGGCGAGGAACAGCGCGGCTTTCGGCACCTCGCGAAAATCCAGGCCTGCCGTCGCGATGGCGATTTCCAACGCCTCGGGGTCAGGGTACCCCGGCGCCAGCTCCGCGTAGACGACCGGATTGATCAGCAGCGGGCCGCGCGCGCTCCAGACATCGAGCTGGCCTTGCGACCAGGCCGCCCAGACCGGATCGCCGCCCAGCACGTCGAGCAGCACGCAGCTGTCGACCAGGATCATTTGACGTTCCGGAAGCCCGGATCGTCCTTGTCTTCGTCGTAGCCGCGGATGAGGTTCATGTATTCGTCCGTCGACATGCCGAGCTTGACCGTGCCGCGCAACGCGTCGAAGCGGCTCGGTTTTTTCCTCGATTTTTTCTCCGGCTTGACGGGACGAATGACGACCTGGCCATCGGCCGTATAGGCAAAATCGACGAGACTGCCGGGCTCAAGGCCGAGGTAGTCGCGCAACTGCTTGGGGATGGTGACCTGCCCCTTGGTCGTGACGGTGGTGCTCATGGCCGCTTTCCCTGAAGTATTACCGATGACATAATGGTAATACTTCGGACCGGCCGGCGCAAGGCGGCGCTACAGGTCCGGCAGGCAGTGCTTCCTCCGCGCCCGGTTGCAGGCGTCCGAGCCGGGCTCCAGTTCCCGGCAGGGGCCCGGCCGTTGCGCGTAGATCGTGCAGCGCACTTCACGGCCGATCTCGCCTTCCAGCGCGACGCAGCGCGGCGGGAAATCGTCGGTGCCGCGCAGGCGCACCAGGTTCGCCGTCAGCGAAAAAGTCAGTCCCGCCGGCACGGCGCCGCCCGGCGCGCTGTCGAGGTCGAGTCGGTGGAAGTCGACGCGGTAGGCGGCGCAGCAGGCGCCGCAGGTGGTGCAGGGATCCGTCATGGCCGAGACTATAATTAAACAAGGAGATACTTGCCATGACGCATCGCCGCCTTCACCCCTGGTTCCTGTCCGCCCTGCTCACCCTCGCGGGCGGCGTCTGGGCGCAGGACGACTTCGGCATGCCGAAGAAACCGGAAATCCCGGAGTACCTCGAGGCCGAACAGCTCAGGGACATCGCCGAGAGCGGCGGAGAGGCGATCGCATCGACCGTCCAGGCCAAGGGCGAGTGGACCAGTTCGGGCGTGCGCGTGCGCAAGGGGGTCAAGTACCGCATCAGCGCCAGCGGCGAGTGGCACATGGGCGGTTTCTGCGGCCGCTCCGGCCCGAGCGGGCTGGGTTCCAACTCGCCGCTGTGCTTCTCCTTCATTCCGCCCTTCGTCCTGCCCCAGCACCAGGTCGGCACGCTGATCGGCAGGATCGGCCAGGACGGACGGCCCTTCGCCGTCGGCGAGCAGCTCGAGTTCGAAGCCGACCGCGACGGCACGCTCTACCTGCGCCACAACGATCCGAAGGGCATGACCTGGGACAACTCCGGCCAGGTGACCGCCAAGGTCGCCCTCGCCGCGCCCCCGGCTCCTGCCTCCCCGCCGCCGGTTGCGGCCCAGCCCGCGGCTGCCCGCCAGAACGGCGCGGCCGCTGCCGCCGCCCTCCTCGGCCAGCCGCCCTCCTCGGACAGCACGCAGCACTGGGCGGTGGTAATCGGCGTCTCCAGCTACGCCGACAGCCGCATCCCCTCCCTGCGCTACGCCGCCAAGGATGCACAGGCCCTGCACGACTGGCTGGTGTCGCCGTCGGGCGGGCGCTATGCCCCTTCGCGCGTGAAGCTGCTCACCGACCGCAATGCCACGGCGGCGGCCATCAAGGAGGCGCTGTACACCTGGCTGCGCCAGACCATCGAGGAGGACGTGGTGGTGATCTACTTCGCCGGCCACGGCTCGCCCGACTCGCCCGACACGCCGCAGAACCTCTATCTCCTGCCGCACGACACGCGCTACGACGCCATCGCCTCGACGGGCTTTCCGATGTGGGACGTGGAGACGGCGCTGAAGCGTTTCATCAAGGCGCGGCGCGTCGTCGTGCTGGCGGACGCCTGCCACTCGGGCGGCGTCGGGGCCAGCTTCGACGTGGCGCGCCGCGCGCTGGGCGACGTGCAGGCCAACCGCATCTCAGCGGGACTGCAGAACCTCGCCACTGTCGGCGCCGGCATCGCCGTGATCTCGGCTTCCGACGACCGCCAGCTCTCCGCCGAGAGCGCCAGGTTCGGCGGCGGCCACGGCGTGTTCACCCATTACCTGCTGGAAGGCCTCAAGGGCAAGGCCGACTACAACAACGACAGCCGCGTCACGCTCGGCGAGCTGATCCCTTACCTCTCAGAGCACGTGCGCCGCGAAACCCTCAACGCGCAGAGCCCGACGGTGGCCGGCCGCTTCGACCCGGCCCTCACGCTCGGCCGCTAGGACGCGGCCGATTTCCATCACGTCGTTCGATTCGCGCACGCGGCGCCACAGCGCCTCTGCGCCCGGGTAATTCCGCCGCAGCAGGCCGAGCCACTGCTTGAGCCGCCCCGGCGCGTGGCGCGGCGCGACCTTCTCCTGCACCTGCGCCCAGAAGTCGGCGAGCAGCGGCTGCAGTTCGCGCCAGTCGTGTTCGACGGGATGTTCCGCGCGCAAGCCGCGGATGCGCCCGGCAAGGAAGGGATCGGCCACCGCGCCGCGGCCGAGCATGACGTCAGCGCAGCCGGTCGCCGCGCGGATGGCGCGCCAGCCGGCCACGTTCCACACCTCGCCGTTGGCGATCACCGGCACGGCCACCGCCTCGCGCACGCGCGCCACCCACTCCCAGCGCACCTGCGGCCGGTAGCCGTCGGATTTCGTGCGGGCGTGCACCACCAGTTCCTGCGCGCCGCCCGCCGCCAGCGCCCGCGCGCAGTCGAGGGTGCGCGACGTGTCGTCGATGCCAAGGCGCATCTTGGCACTGAGCGTCAGTCCCGGCGGCAGGGCGGCCCGCACCGCGGCGGCGATGTCATGAAGCAGTTCCGGCTCGTCGAGCAGCGCCGCGCCGCCGCGATGGCGGTTCACCAGCGGCGCCGGGCAGCCGAAGTTGAGGTCGATGCCGGCCGGCCGCAACTCGGCCAGGCGCGCGGCGTTCTCGGCGAGGCATTGCGGATCGGAGCCCATCAGCTGCACCCGCACCGGCGTGCCGGCGGCGGTGCGCGCGCCGTTCAGCAACTCCGGGCTGACGCGGGTGAAGCTCTTCCGCGGCAGCACGGTTCCGGTGATGCGCACGAACTCGGTGACGCACCAGTCGTAGCACCCGGCGCGCGTCAGCACGCCGCGCAAGATGTCGTCGGCGAGGCCCTCCATGGGTGCGAGGACGAGGCGGGACATTTTGGTGGAAGAAAGGCCAATGTAGGAGCGGCCTACCGGCCGCGATATCGCGGCGAGTACGCCGCTCCCACGGTCCGGATCAAGCGTAAGTGAAGAACCCCCGGCCCGTCTTGCGGCCGAGATAGCCCGCCTCGACCATCTCCACCAGCAACGGCGCCGGGCGGTACTTCGGGTCCTTGAAGCCCTCGAACAGCACGTTCATCACCGCCAGTTCGACGTCGAGGCCGATCATGTCGCACAGCGCCAGCGGGCCGATCGGGTGGTTGGCACCGAGCTTCATCGCCTCGTCGATCTGGGCGGCGCTGGCGAGATTTTCTCCGAGCGCGAAGATCGCCTCGTTGATCATCGGGCAGAGCATGCGGTTCACCACGAAGCCCGGGCTGTTCCTCACCTGCACCGGGCTCTTGCCGACGGCCTTCGAGGCTTCCTCGACGGCGTCGTAGGTGGCATCCGACGTCTGCAGGCCGCGGATCAGCTCCACCAGCGCCATCAGCGGCACCGGGTTGAAGAAATGCATGCCGATCACCTTGTCCGGGCGCTTGGTCGATGCCGCCAGCTTGGTGATGGAGATCGACGAGGTGTTGCTGGCGATGACGGCATCGGACTTGGCCAGCGCATCGAGCTGCCTGAAGATCTTCAGCTTCAGCTCGAGGTTCTCGGTGGCCGCCTCGATGATGAGATCCGAATCCTTCAGCATGGCCAGCTCGGTCGCCGTCTTGATGCGGCCCAGCGCCGCGGCCTTCTGCTCGGCCGTCATCTTCTCCTTCTTGATGAGTCGGTCGTAGCTGCCGGAAATGGTGGCCATGGCCCGGTCGAGCGCGGCCTGCGCCACGTCGCTCATGACCACCTCGAAGCCCGCCTGGGCGAATGCCTGGGCGATGCCGTTGCCCATGGTGCCGGCGCCGACGACGCCGATTGTCTTGAAAGCCATGCGGATCCCTTTCAGTGATGATTGCGGCAGCGCTCTCCCGCGCCCCGCAAGACCTGCAAGTTTACAGGAGACGGGGCAGTATTTTGTCGTTGCGAAGACACGGGGCTGCTATGGCTCGCGTAAAATTGCGATTCAATCCAGCCGATTTCCATGAACAACGACGACCTCCTCCGCCGCAGCCTCGACGCCGTCTGGCATCCGTGCACCCAGATGAAAGTGCACGAGACCCTGCCGCTGGTGCCGATCCGCCGCGGCGAAGGCGCCTGGCTGGAGGATTTCGACGGTCGCCGCACTCTGGACGCCATCAGCTCCTGGTGGGTGAACCTCTTCGGCCACGGCCACCCGCGCATCAAGGCGGCGCTCGCCGAGCAGCTCGACACGCTCGACCACGTCATGCTGGCCGGCTTCACCCACGAGCCGGTGGTGGCGCTCTCGGAAAAGCTCTCGGCGCTGACCGGCCACGAGCTGGGCCATTGCTTCTACGCCTCCGACGGCGCCTCGGCCGTGGAGATCGCGCTGAAGATGAGCTTCCACTTCTGGCGCAACACGGGACATCCCGGCAAGCAGCGCTTCGTCAGCCTCGCCGGCAGCTACCACGGCGAGACGCTCGGCGCGCTGGCGGTGACGGACGTCGCCCTCTTCCGCGACGCCTACGCGCCGCTGCTGCGCGCCTGCGACTCCGTGGCGAGCCCGGACTGGCGCCTCGCCGGCGACGGGCAAACGCCGCGCGATGCGGCGGTGACGGCCGCCGTCGCCCTCGAGGCCTACCTGGCGGAACACCACGCCGAGCTGGCGGCGCTCATCGTCGAGCCGCTGGTGCAATGCGCCACCGGCATGGCCATGCATGACCCGGAATACCTGCGCCGCGCGCGCAACCTGTGCGATTTCTACGGCGTGCATCTCATCGCCGACGAGATCGCCGTCGGCTGCGGCCGCACGGGCACCTTCTTCGCCCATGAGCAGGCCGAGATCGTGCCGGACTTTCTGTGCCTCTCGAAGGGCATCACCGGCGGCACCCTGCCGCTCTCGGTGGTGCTGACGACGGACGCCGTCTACGCCGCCTTCTGGGACGACAGCACGTCACGCGGTTTCCTGCACTCGCACTCCTACACCGGCAATCCGCTCGCCTGCCGCGCCGCGCTGGCGACGCTGGGGATTTTCGAGACCGACGGAGTGATCGAGTCCAACCGCCGCCTCGCCGCGAAGATCAACACCGCCGCCGCACCGCTC
>Ga0194119_10000389_pt1 | contig 85960 bp, 78 predicted proteins | sample TA2MahC100mmetaG_FD_148620 | JGI IMG/M metagenome (GOLD analysis project Ga0194119, IMG submission 148620) | Freshwater microbial communities from Lake Tanganyika, Tanzania - TA2015018 Mahale Deep Cast 100m | ecosystem: Environmental > Aquatic > Freshwater > Lake | place: Tanzania: Lake... | reverse complement strand
AGCAATATAATTCCAAACATCAGGTGCAACATCTTTCAAATGATGTTTTGGCAACCAATCCTTCCAATCAGGCATTTGAATCACAAGCGGTATTTCACGCATGTTTAACGACTTATTTAAATTGATTGCAGATACGCCATCATCATATTTGAGTCCACCACTGCTTCCATTCGGAAATAATGCCTTATACGTTTCTAAATCAAAATCTGCTACAGCTTCAATACCTGCACCTGCCGCCCAACTACTTACTGGTTTACTATCCAAACCGGGTCCGGGTTGATATGGAGGATTCCAAGGACGACCTTTTTCTTGATATGGAACATTTAAACTACGAATATAAGAAGCTAAAGCAACTCCTTGTTGATTATTCAATCCGTGATATTTGCTTCTTGCAATAATTGATTTATCGCTATAATTAAAATACTTTAAATCAAAACCATCACTTGTATGACAATCTGTACATTTAGATTTCAAAGCAACTCCTCTTTCTGAAATATTACCATTAAACCACAGGTCTTTACCCTGATTAATTACTGCGGTATCAGTTGAAGATGGAACCCAGTTACTAGGATCATCTTTTGTTTTAATTGTAGTTAGTTGAACTGGAGTATATTTGTTTATCCAATTGGTTCTTACTCCCCAAGCAGGTGAAGCATCATTTCCGTGTCTAAAATTTAGTTCATAACCATTTGGTTGTGCTTTTACTAAATCAGCATCCAACACTCTATAACCTACTGTTTCTTTATTTATATCATTGAACTTAAACTTAATTGTATTTGTAACACCAGCAACAATATTATTAGTAGCAAAAGGAACTACAAATGTAAGTGTATTATGACCACCGCCCATTCCATACATTGCTTTATCAAATTGTTTGAGGAAATCTACATTACGATTATTTAAATTAATCCAAGGTGAACCATTGACACTGAGTGCCATTTTATTAGTAAACCCTAGATTATGTACTTGCAACTTTATACCAAATACATCCGAAGCATTATCATTTAATACAAATTTAATTTCTTCTGTATGTTGATCTTCACCCAAAACTTCTACAGGAAATTGTACACTATTTGCTGATATATTTCCTCCGGTTGTTCCGCCTGTACTGCCAGTTCCACCTGTTCCAGTTCCAGTGCCTGTACCGCCTGATCCTGTACCAGTACCTGTACCACCTGTTCCAGTTCCACCAGTACCTGTACCGCCTGATCCTGTACCTGTTCCACCGCCATTATTTACTGGTCCAATTAAATTACCTTGAGGATCATAAATATAATCTAATATTCTTACTCTTAATATTACTGCATTTGGCGGTACACTACTTATATCAAATATAATATTATTGAGTTTATTATCAGCCCAAACTGTTTTAGCTGGTAAATTGATTTGATTTGTCACTCCTGTATCTAACTGCATTGTTACATTGAGAGTAACATCATTTGTTACAGTTGTAATAGTTCCGCCACCCGTAGTTCCGCCAGTTGTACCTCCAGTTGTACCTCCAGTTGTACCTCCAGTTGTACCTCCAGTTGTACCTCCAGTTGTTCCGCCAGTGGTTCCACCAGTGGTGCCACCAGTGGTGCCACCAGTGGTTCCACCAGTGGTGCCACCAGTGGTGCCACCAGTTGTTCCGCCAGTTGTTCCTCCAGTTGTTGATCCACCACCTCCAGCTAAACTTCCACCATTATTATTTGTGACTGGAGTTTCTACAACATTGGTAGTATAAATTAAATTATATACCGCTAAATTTAATGTAGTAGCATTTTGACTTACATTGGTTATATTAAGTCTTAACTCCATTACCATACCATTAGTTCTTACCACTTCTAACGGAATTGGTACTGTAACCGTATTACCATTTGATTCACTAACTACACCATACAGTGTAGCAGAGTTGGTAACGACTTGAGAAAATATTTGCGTAGATGTTAAAAAAAATAATGTAAATATAACGAATAATTTTTTATAGTTTATCATAATAATTATTATTAATCAGAAAACTCATATTAACTCAACAATTAAATGCCATAAAGTATATTACACAAAAAACCCCTTCGTTTCCAAAAACTTGTCTTAGATCTTTTTAAAGATATCACTACTTTTCCCTCTAGGGTTTTTCTTTACTCCGACTTTTTTAATCACTCCGCTTAAAACCATTTCTTTTACCTTTAAGTAAAGAACAGGATATTTTAGTTTATTAAGAGCTAAAATGTCTTTTAAAGTGAATTCCTTTTCTGGAAGTTTAATATTTGATATATTAGTTTCTTGAGGCTCTTCTTTTGATTTAATTATTCTCTCGTGAATTTCTTCTGCTCTAGCCAAAGAAACGCAATCGAATCCTGTTCTTCCAAAAGCCGAGTCTCCGGGGTAAGTCCATTTTGCTTCAATTTGATTTCCATGAAATACAAAAGCATCTTGCCTTTTAGGCTTAATTAACTCATATTTATTATACTTTTGACTTTCTTTACTTTTTTCGTAAATCTTCCAACCCCCCTCTAAATCTTTAACAAATTTAAAGTTATAACCTCGACTAGTGAATTCTTTTTCAAGAAGAATATAACCATCTTTGTCTTTATTTAATGCCTGCTTCTGCATATGAAATATCAAGTATTTTGTTGTCTATTAAAATTTTTCTATTTGCCAAATGTAAATTCTTTATTTTTTCTTTATTTTCTCCATCGTATCTAACAGCGTAGTTACGTTCGATCATCCATTCGTTTAAACATACTTTATTTGAATTGTAGACTTTTCCTAAAATACGACCAAATTTATCTCCATTATCATCACAAAATAATGTTTGAATAACAAGATTTTCTTGATCGTTATTTTTCATGAAATCTTCAACAGCTTTTTTACTTAGAATTCCAAAAGCCTTTTCAACTTTATCTTTTGAACGACTTTCTGGAGTATCGATTCCAATCAGTCTTATATATTGATCAGATAAAATAATATTAAATCCTAAATCAATATCAACAATTATAGTGTCTCCATCGATTACTTTTTTAAACTTTGATTTATATTCGTAAGGCATTTATTTTCCTTTCCACATCTAGGACACGTAACAAAATCATCAATCATTACTTTTTCGCAGTAAATGCAATTTTTTAGATTTCTCAAACGACGTGGATTCTTTTTCCTTCCAGTCGATTTTTTCATAATTTTTTTTAAAATCTTTGCTGAAACAGTTTCTAGGTTTACTGCCTTTTCCTGCGCTCATGTAATGTCTCCATTATTTGTTTTCTTTTTTCTTCTGAATAAAATGACCAACTAAATATCTCTTGCTTAGTTCTATAGCAAGCAAAACAAATATCATTTACAAGTTTACAAACCCTTATGCATGGCGTTGATATTTTAGCAACAGTGTCCTCGCTTTTCATTATTTGTATGAATTACACTTTTACGTCCATCAAAAACAGCAAACAAATTTTGATAACACTCAAACGTAAGTTTGTCAATATCTTTAACTATTTTGTTAGCCTTTTGATCGCAATTGATACCTTGAATTTTTTGAATAAACGAGCCTATAATGTTTTCAATTTGTTCTTTTTGTGTCATTTTAAATTGGCTGGGGATGATGGAATCGAACCACCACGAAGAGATTCAAAGTCTCCCGCACTACCATTATGCAAATCCCCAATTAATCTCCCTTAATAATTCTATAACTATCTTCGTCAAAATGTTGAGTGCTAAACTCAAATAATTCAGTATCTTCTATTGCTTCCATTTGATGAATCATCCTAACTGGAATATGAAATGCATCGCCTTTCCTAAGAATTATATGAGTCGCTTTATTTATATTATCGCTTTGTCCATAACGTAAAATTATTGCTCCTGACTGCACATAAAATGTTTCATCTTTAATCTCATGATAATGATAACTGCACTTTTTGCCTTTTACAAAAAATAAAAGCTTGCCGCAGTATTTATCGTTATTTACAATCCATTTTTCAAATCCCCACCCTTTAGGAACAAAATTTGCTATATCAGTTAAAGTTGTCATTTTGTAATTCTTTTAGTTTAAAGATAGCGTAATCTTTACTCTTTAATTCTACATCAAAATCGATGTTTTTATTAAAATTTCTAACTTTAGTAGTTGGCATGTCAGCGTGTTTTCTAGTTCCATTGACTCCTTCAGAATAGTGAAACAAAGGTTTTGTGGGCCAAGTTTCATAAGCTTCAACAAAAGCTTGTTCTTCAGATAAATCTCCATGCAAAAAAGAATGATGCAAACTGTCAAAAGTTACTGGAATGCCATGTCTTTTATGAAAGAAATTAATTAAATTTTTAACAGACCAAGTTCCATTTCTGTTATCATTTACTTCTAAAACTATTCTGTTTTTAACAGTTGGTTTTAACCGATTATAAACTGAAATAAATCTTGCGCTTAGTTCTTCGGGATCTCCATCTTGTCTAATATGAATATTAAGAGGAGACCTATAGTCTTGAGGGCAACCGAAAAGATCAAGCAGTAAAGCGTGTTCTTCTAAGTCTCTAATTGAATTTTTTATCACTTGATCATTTAAACTAGTAAAACTAATAAACTCTGGAGGGTGAGCAGATATTCTAATTTTAGACTCAGAAATAGTATTTTTAATTTGATTTATTTTTTCTAGAATTTCTAAGAAATTTTGTAGTTCTGATAAATCAAGATTTACGTTTGGGTGGCTAATAACAGGTAATATATCACTTGATATTCTATAACAATTAATATTGTTGGCGGCACAATGTTTTATTGTTTCATGAGTGATTTTAAAATTATTAAGTATTCTTTCTGAAAGAATCCTTAAAGCCTCAGAGGGGGCAAGGCTTTTGTATCTGGTATAGGTTAAAGTTTGAAATTTGTGACCTTTTTCTGAAAGCACAAGAGAAATGCAACAAAGTCCGTAATTAATCACGTCGCCAAGTATGCACAAAAATCACTCCTCGTCAAGTCCAGAAAAGCCTTCAAGTCCAAGATCTCGAAAAATTTTGTCTATCTCTTTAATTTCTATCACTGCTTTTGATTTTAAGAATTCTAATTTTTGTAATAATTTCTTTTTTTTAGAAATTGTTTTAGCTTTTTGGATTTCGATCTTGCACTTTTCAATTTCTCTTTTGATCCAAAGAGAAGTTTCTTGAATCATTTCGGACTTTAATTTCATTTCTTCTTTGTTCATTTTACAATTTTTTTACTTCTTCGATTATACCCATTAAATCATTTGTGTAAATTGATTTCCAATCAATCCCATCTGTTTGATTATGAGCAATAGTTTTAATCCAATGCTTGCTACTTTTGCCAACGGTTTCGTCAAACACGCCAGTTTCTTCGCATATATAATTACTCATTTCTTGAATAATTATAATTATATTTTTAATATAGTCGTCGTCTGTTTGATAACTTACGTTTAGCCGCCCGTTTTTTTCGCTTATTTCGTCAATTTGTAAATAAACTGGCCTTTGATCAGTTTTTTCCAATTCAAAGTTTTTACTAACTTTATATTTTTCAATTGTTTGAAAAGCGAAATTCAAAAGAAAAAACCATCCGTCAGAACACGTTATTTCGTTTTTAAGTTTTTTTGTGAAAAATGGTGAAAACCTTTGGTAAAAATAATTTTGAAATTTAATATTCATTTTAAATATCAAGCATTTCTTCTACTACAGCATCTTTTAAATCCCAGTTAAGATATTTAGCTAAATTAAATATATCAAAAAAATAGTCTTTTGACAAAAGAATTTGTCTATCTTCAAAAACTTTACTTTCTCTTTCGTTTATTGAGCCTATTGAGCTACACGCTTTTTTGTCTGCTGTTACAGCTATATCTACGGCAAAATATTTATCAGCAGTTTCTCCTCTCCATCCCTCTACGTAAAGATTTAAATCTTGATTAAAAACTTTTTGGTATAAACAAAGATATTCCACCTTTAAATTTTCCAAAGGTTTTATTTTCCGAGTGGTTTTTTTTACTTTTTTAGGTTTTTCCATTTGAAATAAAAATCCCCAGAAATAATTCCGGGGTGTAGGGCTGAATTATTATTTACTTCTTACCCTTCTTCTTATCTTGATTTAAGCAGATTGCTGCTCTTTGCTTTTGATCTGGATACTCATTCTTTGGAATATCGCTCATACAGCGACCCATGAACTTTTTACTGTCTTCGCCCTTGCGCTTATTTGGTATCGGCATATTATTTTACTCTTATTACTAGTTTTAGGTTTTTGTTTGACTTTTTAGCAATGTAATGTTTGGCATCTTCTTTTCCTTGTTTGGTATAAGGAAATGCGCCATAAGTGTAATTATTTTTCTTAGAAATCACCATGTAAAATTTTTCTTTTTTAATTTTGGGCATGATTATCCTTAAAAGAATCGATTTTGTTAATTATGTCATTAATTCTATTTTCTTCAATCTTCTTTCTTGCTAGGAAAGTTTTTAGATTTGAATAAAGATTTTCTAGGTCCATGTCTTTTGACTCATAATAAGGAGAAGTTTCTACTTCATCTATTTGATCTAAAATTTTTTGAGTTTGATCAATCCACCATCCGGCAGATTTTTCAATCATTTTTATTTCCTTAATCAAGTCTTCTCGGTTTTGCATCTATTGTATTGTAAATAAAGTTTAGCTTTTTATAATCCATTATTTGGATGGATCGTGGTCATTCTTGAAGTCATAGAACATTAGTTCTTCATCGCCCGCAGTCCATTTATGAGCTAATCCTTCACAAGAAAATTCTTTACTGAAAACTTTCCATTTTTTAAAGTCTTCTGGTAGCGGTAAACCAATAAAAGCACCAGAATCACGCCAAATGATTCTGTTATTAGGTTGAGCGAATAATTGTCCGCCTTCGCCCCAGAAAAGATGAGCACATTTATGTCCTCCAGCGACTTCAGAATAACCAAGACTATACTCTTCATTATTGCACCAGTCAATGGTAAAAACATATTTACCAACATGTTTTTTCTTGTTTTTCAACAATATATAAGCCGTAGCATTTTTTAAATAATCAAATCTTTGAACTGTAAAAGAATAACTAAAACAATCCCATAATTGAAGCCAGTCTAATTCAAAATTTGTTTTTGGATTTTTTTCTTTTGCTAAATAATGAATTGGTATTCTTGCAAACTGTGCTCCAAATTCACTCATTCCGTTAAACATTAAACATCTTCTTGATATAGAAACCACAGAAAAAATTTCAATTGGCAACCATTCGTTTACTGTGCGAGGAGGACTGTCATGTAAAAAAGAACAGTCTAAATAACAGTTTTGAACTGGAGTTGATGCCAATAGATAGCTCATCACAATACTTTACACAAAATAAAAACCCGCCTTTCGGCGGGTGAAAATTAATCGATTTTAATTTTTCTCAGGTTCGTTTTTTTTCTTATTGGTAAATTCAGCGTTAGAATTCCATCGCCGATTGATGCTTTCAGTTCGCTTGAATCGCATTCATTCGGTATCCAAATTTCTTTTCCGTATTTAGCGCCGTTTCTTTCTCCTTCAATAGCGACATATTCTGCGCCTTCATCTTCTTTAATTTCTATTGATAAATTTGATTTATTAAAACCCGGCACCTCGACTTCGGCGAAATAACAAGTTTGATCCGAATTAGTTTTAAACCCCTGATTGTATAATTGCTTTTTGTAGTTATATAATGTTTCCGCTTCTGATGGTAATGTTAGATAGTATGTCATAACGATATTACATTAGCAAGAAGTGTGCCAATCTGGCTCTCGTCTTATTTGGCAGTTTGTCTGGCATTCTTGGGACTTTTTGAGTCTATGTTACACACCCGTACTGCCAAAACCGCCATTCCTGTCACTTTGAGATAAACTTTCGACTTGCTGCCAAGAAACAGAATGGTATTTTTCAATAATTATTTGAGCTATTCTGTCTCCCGGCTTAATCACGAAATCAAATATTGAGCCAGCTATTTGAGTCATTGGGTTTTGATATACATTTAGATCAAAATTTAAATTTATTAAAACCACTTTCACTTCTCCTCTATAACTAGAGTCTACTACTCCCGCAAGCACGTCAATTCCGTTTTTAACAGCTAAACCACTACGCGGAGCAATTCTTCCGTAATATCCCTCTGGAATTTCGATTGCCAATCCTGTGCTCACTAAAGCACGCATCATTGGCTTAATCTTTACGTTTTCAGTTGCATATAAATCATAACCTGCATCGCCAGTTTTTTGATTGCTTGGAACGATTGTTAGATTATTTAATTTAATAAACTTAACAGGTATTATTTGTTTTATTTTATCCATGTTGATAGATGAGATTTAATTTTTTGAATACTGTCTTTGGTTAGTTGTTTGTAATAAATTCCATAGAAATCAAATATTTCTTTGAATTTATCACATTGGCTATATTGCTCAATATAGAAGACTCTTTTGATTTGATTGGCGGCTATATCTTTAGCGCAGGCAAAACAAGGAGACATGGTTAAGCACATCGTGTCTCCTTCTCCTTTTCTTATGAAAGACAAAGCATTAGTTTCCGCATGAATCATTAATTCTCTTTTCTTTGGCCTATTCTTTTCATCGTGCATCCATTGAGGTAAATTGACGCCACTTTTTAGGCCATTATAACCTGTTGAAACTATCCTGCCTTCTTCATTTAAGATGCACGCGCCCACCTTTGTGTGAGGGTCTTCGCTCCTTGAAGCCGCCGAAGCGGCAATTAAACAACCGTACTCAACCCATGACAGCCTCATTGTTAATGAGCTTACAAAAAAAATATAAAAAAGCAAGAAAAATTTTCTCCTTTTGCACTTTTGTTTTATGATTTAGTATGACAGTTATTGACGCATCATGCAAACTTTATGAGTGGTTTTCTTCTAATGATAGTTTTCATGAGAATGATTTTATAAAAGTTTTGCCGATTTCAGAAACCCCAGAAGCCGATAGAGCTTGCGTCTTGGCGGGGCTTGATGAATTTGAAAAACTGAACATGATTAAAAAAGTCACTTTTAAAAATAATAACTATTGGGTTTTATTAAAATCACTTTCATCCTTTGATCAATCAGTTTCTATCAGTTCTAATACCGCAATTATTATGGCTCAGATTCTTAATCAATATTGTGAAATGACTGGAGTTGTGTCTGAAAAGTGCGATCCAAAGAGTCTGACTGAAAAAGATATTAAGAATGTTTTATTCTTATTGACAGAAATGACGCTTGACAAAGTCAAAAAATCTGCCTAGTATGCTCGCGTTCTTTGTAAGGTGAATAGCCTGCTGGGTATCCAGCGCAACTCGTAAGAGACATCAGGCCCGTAAAAAGACTACAGTCAACTAAGCCTAAAACTTAACGTTATTTCGGGAAAAGGCGACGTTCTGAAAAGAGAAGACTGTAAAAAATGCTGAAACCTCATTTTCTCAAAAGAAAAGCTGGTAAACGCTAGTCAAAAGAAGTTCCACCGTAAAAACAAAGAATCTCAAACAAGAAGTTAGTTGTTAGCTAGGCTCTTATTAAAGGGCTGAAAATCCCAAAGGGACTGCGACGAACTGAAACAGGTAACTTCTGATCATTATTATCTCTAATAACTTCATTAGAGATGACATGCTTTTCCTTTTTAACTCAAAGAAAATCTTAGTTTAAAGCTGGTAAACGTTTATCATGATTAATACTGTGAATAATAAGTACATAGGAATATGCGGAGTTGCTACTTCAGGTAAAGATACTTTATTTAAAATCATAGCTTCTGAGGTAAAGAAGAAATACAATATAAATACTATCCGTTTCGCTTTAGCAGATTCTCTTAAAGACGATATGAAGGAGATAATATTTGAGAAATGCGGAGTTGATATATTTAATTGTTCTGCTTTAGAGAAAGAAAAAGTTCGAAATGATCTTGTTAACTTTGCTAAACTCATGAGAAAGCAAACAAAAGGGCGTTACTGGGTTGAAAGATTAAATAAAAAAATTAAAGAATTCTCAAATTCTGATTCTTTTTCTAATTCTGATATTTTTTGTATTACAGATATAAGATATTCTCAGTACGAGAAAGATGAAACGCACTGGTTAAAACAAGAAAACAAAGGAATTCTTCTTTATGTGGAAAAAATTATGCCTGATGGTTCAGTTTGTATTGGTCCTAATAATGACGAAAGGACAAACGATCCAAAACTTAGAAAACTTTCTGATTATGTTGTTTCTTGGAAACATGGAGATGCTAAAAATAATTTAATCTTGGAAGTAAAAAAATGCATTGACTTTTTAGAAAAGAACAATATCTTTTCTAGAAATGAAAGATCTTTCTGATTTAGAACTCGTTCAAAAAGTAAAATCAAAAAGCTGCAGTGAGTCTTTAAAAATTCTTATAGAAAGACATTCTGCTTTATGTTTTGATGTTTTTAAGAAATACGATAAAGCATTAAAAGAAAAAAACGTTAACGTACAGGATCTAACTGAAGAAAAAGATTACATTATTTACAGATGTACTCTCAATTTCGACGCAAGTAAAAATAGCAAATTTTCCACATGGCTTGCAAACCACGTTAAATACAAATGTTTAACAAATATAACAAAACAAAAGTGGAATGTTTCTTTAGACGACGAAAATAATAACCATGTAGCATCTAAACTAACTGCTGAAAAAGATGAGTTTCTTGAAAAAAGAGACTTCATCTTTAATCTTTTGTCTCAAATGAAAGATAAGAGACTTGAGAAAATAATTTATCTTCGGTATTACGGAGATAAAGCCTCTAGGAAATGGAAGAATATTTCTAAAGAATTAGGCGTGACGTATCAAACAGCAATTACTTTACATAAAAAAGCTTTAGATTTTCTAAAAACAAAAATTCAAAGCGAAAACATGCAAGATTTTGTTTAAAAGGTCTTGACTTTTTGTGTGTTTATCCATAGAATATACGAGCATACATTTATGTCTACCTCTAATACAAATAATATTGATTCCCAAAAGTCCTCAATTCGTCGTGAGCTTGGCGCTCTTTGGTCCCGCCAAGCAAGTAGCGGTTCTCAATACTTAACTGGAAAGTTCCGTATTAAGGATATCAAGTCAGAGTTTGACGAAGTAAAGATTATTGTTTTTCCAAATAACAAGAAGAAAAACGACAGCTCTCCTGACTTTCAAATTTTCCTTGAGAGAAATCAATACGAAAATCTAACTGGTAATTCAAGTACTCGTCCAGTCGCTCAATCGAAGGATAAGCAGTCTTCCGATTCTTTTACGAATCAAACTGTAGCGGCTGTTTCTGAAGTTGACCAGAACGATCTAATCTGAAAATGAAACTAGCACTTCATCTTCCAATAAACACTACCAGTTTCGGTAGAGTGTCCGTAGGAATTCTTAAAGAAATTTTTGCTTTAAAACTTGAGCCCTCTTTGTTTCTCATAGGGAATCTAGACTTTGAAGATGGAGTGTCTGAGGAGTTTAAAAGCTGGATTAATAGCTGCTTGATAAAGGGTCTAAGGACTCACTCCAGAAAAGATCCTGTTTTTAAGCTTTGGCATGTGAATGGTTCGCTAGAATCTTTTAGCGATAGGCAATTTTTATTAACATTTCATGAGTTAGATGCTTTAACTCATACAGAAGCAAACATACTAAAAAACAGTGATAAAGTTTTAGTAACTTCTAATTATTCTGTTAAAGTATTCAAGGAGCATGGGGTAGATAAAACATCTTATCTACCTCTTTTTTTCGACTCTTCTGCTTTTAAAGTTGTAAATAAAAATTACTTTACTGATGAAAGAATTACTTTTAATTTGTTCGGCAAGTTTGAAAAACGCAAGCACCACGCAAAAGCCATCAGAACATGGATAAATAAATACGGCAATGATCGAAATTACTCTTTACAATGCGCTATTTACAACAACTTTTTGTCTCAAGAAGATAACAAGAAAATCGTTAATCAAATTGTAGAAAATAAAAAGTTTTTCAATGTTAATTTCTTTGGTTATATGAAGCAAAACGCTTTATATAATGAATTTTTAAATTCCGGAGATATTGGCATTTGTATGTCGGGCGGAGAAGGATGGGGATTGCCTGAGTTTCAATCAACAGCGATTGGTAAGCACGCTGTCGTTTTAAATGCTCATGGCTATCAAAGCTGGGCTAATTCAGAAAATTCTGTTTTAGTTAATCCAACCTCTAAAACCCCAGTTTACGATGGCATGTTTTTTCATCAAGGGTCCGAGTATAACCAAGGCAATATTTACGATTGGACTGAATCAGATTTTATTGACGGATGTGAAAAAGCAATTCAGAAAGTTAAAGCAAATAAAGAAAATAAAGAAGGATTAAATCTTCAACAAAATTTTTCAGCTAAAAAAACGACAGAGCAAATCCTCGCTTTGTTCTAAATATGCCTACTTATCTTTTTCAAAATCCTAAAACAGGACAAATTAAAGAAGTCGCTTTAAAAATAAACGAAGAAAAAAAATATTCAGAAAAAGGCATTGAATGGGAAAGAGTTTTCACTATTCCAAATGCTAGCATCGACACAAAAATAAATGAATTTTCTGAACGGGATTTTGTTGAAAAGACGAATAAAAAGAATTACTCTCTAGGAGAGATGTGGGACGCATCCAAGGAGCTTTCTCAGAAAAGGGAAAAAATACAGGGCAAAGACTCTGTGAAAGAAAAAGCTTTAGAAAATTATTCTAAAAAGCGAGGAGGCATTAAATATAGGGATAAAATTTGTACAACCGGCAGTTAATTTTTAAGCGTGTAAAAGTATTTTTAATTATTTATGAGTATTCTATCTTCAAGTTTTATTGAATCATATAAAAACAAGCAGCCCAAGTGGGGTTTTAATGGATTAGGCTATATCGTTTACAAGAGAACTTATGCTAGACTAAAGGACAATGGAAAGACAGAAGAGTGGTGGGAGACAGTAGCTAGATGCATTGAAGGTGCCCAAAAAATCGGAGCTGGCTATACAGAAAAAGAAGCTCAAAGGATGTATGATTATGTTTTTAATCTAAAATGTAATTTCGCAGGAAGAATGCTGTGGCAACTTGGAACTACTACGGTAGATCGATTTGGAGCAAATTCTTTACTTAATTGCTGGGCCACAGCAATGAGAGAACCAAAGGCTTTTCTTTTCCTTTTTGAAAATTTAATGCTTGGAGGAGGTGTCGGTTATAGCATTCGACGCGAAGACGTGCATGAACTGCCTAAAATCAAAAAGGGAGTTACTATCTCGCACCAAGAAACTAAAGATGCTGACTTTATTGTTCCTGACAAAAGAGAGGGATGGGTTCAACTGCTTTCTAATTTACTAGATGCATTTTATGTAACAGGCAAGTCATTTACATATTCAACTATTTTAGTTCGTGGATATGGAGAGTTAATTAAAGGATTCGGAGGAAAAGCCAGCGGGCCTCAAATTTTGATTGATGGAATTGAGAAGATTACTAAAATTTTTCAATCAAGAGAGGGCAAGAAATTGCGCTCTATAGATGTACTTGATATTTGTAATATTATTGGAAGTGTAGTTGTCGCTGGTAACGTCCGCAGAAGTGCAGAAATAGCTCTTGGAGATCCAGATGATATTCTTTACATAAGAGCTAAGAATTGGAGTTCTGGAAATGTTCCAAACTGGCGTGCCATGAGTAATAACACTATTTATGCAGATAGTTATTCTCATATCATGGATGAGGTTTGGACTAATGGATATGAAATAAATAAAACTACAGGTTTTGCAAATGGAGAACCTTATGGATTTTTTAATTTACCTTTATCTCAAAAGTTCGGTCGCCTAAAAGATGGACCAATAGCTAACAATAAAATATACCCGACAGAATCAGACAACTGCGAAATGACTAATCCATGTGCGGAAATTAGTCTTTCAAATTATGAGTGCTGTAATTTATGCGAGCTTTATTTGAATAATATTCAATCAAAAGAAGAACTAATTGATTGTGCTAAACTTTTATATAAAACTCAAAAAGCTATAGCTGCATTACCTTTTATCCATGAAGAAACCAATAAGATTGTTCACAAAAATATGCGCCTTGGTCTTGGCGTTACTGGTGTATGTCAGTCTATGGACAAGCTTGATTGGCTTGATGATTGTTATTTGGCTTTGCGAGCTTTTGATAAATCTTGGAGCAAAGAAAAAGGATGGCCAGAAAGCATTAAGTTAACGACAATAAAGCCAAGCGGAACACTTAGTCTTTTGGTTGGAGCTACTCCGGGAGTGCATCCTGCATACAGCAAGTACTACATGAGGACAGTTAGAATGTCTAGTTCTGACGCATTAGTTCAAATTTGCAAAGACTTAGGTTATCACGTCGAGTTTCTGCTAAACTTTGACGGTACAGAAAATCGCGATACAGTTGTAGTCTATTTCCCATGCGAAACTCCAGAGGGAGCTATTCTTGCTGATGAGATGAGTGTCATTAAGCAGCTAGAAATGGTTAAGAAGCTGCAATTCGTTTGGTCAGATAATGCAGTCTCTGTAACAGCTTATTATTCTCCAGAAGAAATTGAAGACTTAAAGAACTGGCTTAAAGATAATTACAAAAATAACATCAAGAGCGTTAGCTTCTTGTTGAGGCAAAAGCATGGATTTAAGCAAGCTCCTTATCAGGAAATTGATCAAGAATCATATCTGAAAGCCAAGGATAAAGTTAAGCCTCTCAACAACTTAAATATTGATGGTGAAATGCTTCAAGGACTTGAGTGTGAAGGCGGTGTATGTCCAATCAGATAAAAAAATGTAAAATCTCCAAAATTTTGTGTAAATAACAGGAGCATGAAATATGTAGAGATTAATCTTACAGAGCAGTTAAAAGCTGCTCAAAAAACTTATAGCGGAAAAAAGAGAAGCGAATTAAAAGATTCTGATTTTCTTTTTCCAGCCACAAGATCATTTCCTATAGTTTTACCTCAAGATGTAAAAGATGCTATTAGCAATTTTGGAAGATATGGCGGTAAAATGTCTTATCAAGCATTCTTAAAAAAACTCTACGAGTTTGCAAAGAAAAAAGGTTCTGAATTTGTAAACGCTTTGCCAGAAGCTAGCAAACAAAAACTAAGAATTAAAAAGTAAAATGAATACAAATACTGGTTTGGATATTCAAACATTATTTAATATTGCTGTTTCTTTAATAAGTTTTCTTGGTGGTTGGGTTTTTAAAAGAACTTTTGTCATTCTTGATAAACATGAAGACAAAATGCAGGCAATAGAAAAATTAGTTCACGACATTGAAATTTCTCTTCCTAAAGAATATGTTAATAAAGAAGATTTAAATAAAATTTCAGAACATATTAATGCTAGATTTGATAAAATAGAAGCTAAATTAGATAATATAATAGAGCGCGGTAAGTAGCTCTATAATGTTATTAAATTTAGGGGGTCACGGGTTAGGAGACTGCATCCTCGCTTTACAAATTTCCTCATTATTAACTGCTCAAAATATAGAGCACGTCAACTGTATTTCGACAAGAGATCAGATTTTTAAACCTTTAAATTATATTTTTGGTAAAAAATTTAAACTTCATCAAGTCAATGAAGTAATAACTGAAAATAATAATATAGTTTTAAATCAAAAGCTTCAGAATCAATTAAAACAAGAGTTCTCTTGCTCAGATTTAACATATAATGTTCCAGATTTACTTTTTCATAATCCTTTAGCCCTAGATTTTAGTCAATATAATTTAAATCCACAATTAATAAAAAAACATCGTGTACTATTAGATAATAAACAAAAAAAAGAAAATATTATCTATTGCGGTTTAGCAACTTCAACGCCGGGTTATTTATATAAAGATCTCCAAAATCTTTTACTTAGTTTGGCATCCTCTTTGCCAGACTATCAAATTTATTTTCCCAATATAAAAAGTTGGGACAAAGAAATAGATATGGGAAATTTCAATATGGAATTTCCTAGCAATGTTTATATTCATGAGAATCCAAATTTTGAAGACTCTTTAGACGTTTTACTAAAGTCTAAATACGGTATTTTTACATGTAATGGCCCAAGCCATGTAGCTTATCAAATAGGAATACCTAGATTAATTTTAGATCCTCAGTTTAATAAACTTCCTTGGATCTCTAGATGGAAAGAAGACTATGAAGAATGTGTGCCATTAAATCTTAACTATTCTTTGATAAAAGACATAGTATATAATAACATCATGTTCCCTCAAACGATTTTATTTGATAGGAAAATGCTTGCCAATTTATTAATAAATAATCAAACAGACTGGAGCAAAATCCTCTTTTTTAAATATTAAAATGAAAATAGCTTTTATCATTATCACTTACAATAGACCTAGCATAGCCAAACTAAGTATTAAAACTTTGTTTTATAATACTAACATAAGACCAAACGAAGTAACGATTATTGACGATAGCTCAGAACAAGAATATAGAAATTATTTATTCAATTTCTGTAGTCAAAATAATTTTAATTTTATTTCTCATGGCAAAAATCTTGGGATAGGTTTCTCTTTTGAAAAAGCTTATTCTACCATGAGAGAATACGAAGATGTTGACTTGGTATGTTTTTTAGAATCTGATTATGTCTGGAGGAAAGGATGGCTAGAAGATGTGGTTTCTGTTTTCGAAGCATCTCCATATACGATAGCAATTTCTGGATGCAATCACCCAGACATGTATGATCGAAATAAAACTCACAATGAATTTGTTAAATTAATGGTGGATCAATTTGGCTATGATTTAAAATCAAGACAGCACCTTTACGAACCTTATAAACTAAAAACAAAAACAGGAGAAATAGAAGTTCAAGGAGTAAGTAATTCTTGCGGGTGCCAAATAGTCAATTGGAAAAGACTAAAAGAGATATTTAGTCTTAATATTTTTAATGATCCAATATATAATTCTACAGAGAACTTTTATTGGAACTTCATGGAAAGAGCATTCCATAAAAACAATACTGGCAATAGGCGACACGCTTCAGACGCTCACATGAGCGGAACTCTTAGCATGTTTGCTGAAAAATATATGTTACATAAAGGAATTGACATTTCTAAAAACTTTGGCTTTTTAGACATCTGTGATTATTCTATTTCTTCGCACGTTTGCGGCGGTGGAATTAACGGCATGATTGTCCCAGAAGGCTCAACTTTTGTAGGAAGTCCAAAATTTAAAACAGAATACCTAGAAAAAAATCCAAGAAATGAATAATAAGTTTACTGACCAAAGAGGAGTTATTGAAAAAATTTGCTCCAATGCTGATGTATTAAAAATTACAAGCTCTAAAGGGGCAAGGAGAGCTAACCATTATCATAAGACTACTGGACACTGGTGTCTTGTGACAGAGGGATCTATTACTTATTTTGAAAGACCTGTAGGTTCAAAAGATAAGCCTCAAGTATCAAAATATCAAAAAGGCGATATCTTTTGGACAGGACCAATGCTTGAGCATCTTATGTTATTTGAAGATTATAACTATAATGAATTCTTGTGTTTTTCAACCGGGGCTAGAAATCAAGAAGATTACGAGAATGATCTTGTGAGACTTGAATTTGATTTAGATAATCAATAACATGATTGGGAAAAATAATTCTTGCAGACTATGTTCAAGTGATAACATAGAAAAAATATTTGATTTTGGAAGTACTCCTTTTGCTAACAGCTTCTTAAAAAAAGAGCAATTGCATCAAAAGGAAAAATCTGCTCCTTTAAGATTATTTGAATGCAAGGATTGTCGATCCGTTCAGTTGTATGACACTGTAGATCCTCAAATTCTTTTTTCTAATTATTTATATAGCAGCTCTGAAAGCGGAAGTCTTAAGAAATATTTTGGTCATTATGTGAAAGCGATCAAAAATACTATTGACATATCAAAAGACCAGTATGTTGTTGATATCGGATCTAACGATGGAATACTAATAGAAGAGTTTGTAAAAAATCAAATTCATTGCGTTGGTGTTGAACCAGCGACTAATCTCGCAAATAAAGCCAATAGCAACAATCTAAAAACTTATAATGATTTCTTTAATAAAGACTTAGCTCTATCTATAATAAAAGACCAAGGAAAAAAGGCAAAAGTCATTTGCTGCAATAACTGTTTTGCTCATATAGACGACCTACACTCTATATTAGAATCTATATGTTCCTTATTAGATACAAAAGGATTATTTATTTTTGAAAACGCTTACTTATTAGACACTATTAAGGGAAAGTATTTTGATCAAGTTTATCACGAACATATTTATTACCATTCCTTAGTGCCGATCCAGAAGCTATTGCTTAAATATAATTTAGAAATTGTAAAAGTGCAAAAAACCAATAATCAAGGTGGTACTATTAGATTTTACAGCAAATGGATCAATTCTGGCTTTAAATTAAAGATAGATAAAAAACAAGAACTTTCAAATATAAATTCTATAAAGGAAGAAGAAGAGTTATTCTATTCGAACCTAAATAGATATTCTGATTTAAACAAATCAATTAAACTTAAAAAGAAAGCCTTACAGCAAACCATTTCCAAAGCTCAAAAAGAAAATAAAACAATTTCTGCCTATGGATGCCCAGCTAAGTTTACGACTTTTACTAAAGTATTTGGCTTAGATAAAAGCTCTATTGATTATGTTGTTGATGATTCTCCAACTAAGCAAGGATTGTATGCTCCGGGAAATCACATCCCAATAGTTTCAAAAGATTACTTTATAAAAAATCCAAGCGATTATTGCATTATCACGGCATGGAATTTTTCAGATTTAATAATTAATAACAATAAACAATACAAAGGTATCTGGATAAACCCATTTTCAACATGAGTCAAGAAATTAACGATTACCCAATAAATGAATTACAAGAGATCTACCAAAACTGCGCTGAAGAGAGTGCTGAATTTGAAGGCAAAACGATACTGGTTCTTGGAGGGTCTGGATTCATAGGCAAAGCTATCAACTCTTATCTTATTTACTTAAATAGAAATATTTTTTCTAAACCATGCAAGATAATCTCTGTTGATAACTATGTTGGAAGAAACAGACCAGAAGAAATACAAGATGAGAACATTAAATACATTGAACATGATTTAGTGCTTCCTATAGAAGATAAACTCCCGCAAGGAGAAATTACTTTTATTATTAACGCAAGCGGTAATGCAAGCCCATCTAGCTATGCAGTTTATAGTTTAGAAACTATTGATGTTTCTGTAAACGCTGTTAGAAACATGTTAAGGCTTGCTAATTTAAAAAATGCGAAGATATTAAACTTCTCTAGCTCAGAAGTACTTGGAACTCCTGACGATAAAGATGTTCCTACAAATGAGGAATATATTCCAAAAGTCCATACCATGAATCCTAGAGCGTGTTATGATGTTGGCAAGATGATGATTGAAACTCTTAGTTGGATTTATAAGACCAAACATAATACTCAAGTAAAGGTAGTCAGATTGTTTAATTGCGTAGGAAGGATGCGGCAAAATGATTTTAGAGTTTTACCGAACTTCCTTTCTGCTTGTTATAAAAACGAGAAGATTAAGGTATTTGCTCCGGGGGATCAAACAAGAACATTTAGTTATTACACTGACGTAATCGCTGGATGTATTAAAGTCCTAACGAAAGGAGAGAGTCTGCTTTATCACATTGGAAGCCCACATAACGAAATATCCATTAAAGATTTCGCGTTGCTTGTACAAGAAATAACTGGTAAGAAAGACTTGGTTGAAATAGTTGAAACTCCAGCGACTTACTTTCATGAGCCAAAGAGGAGATGTCCCTCAATAGAAAAAGCTTCAAAAGAACTTGGATACAACCCTAAAATAAATGTAAAAGAAATGGTCGAAAGAGTTCATAAATGGGCGGTTATAAATTATAAATATTAATGAGTACTGCCGTTATAGGTTTAAAATTTGGCAAGAATTATATCAAAAATCTTAACTCTTTAAAAAAACCCGTAACAGCAGTATGCTCCAAGACAGTTGAGTCTTATAACCTATTAGAAGAAAAGCCTAATTATCCTCATCAATGGGTAAATGATCCAAATATTATATTCTGTAATCAAAAGATTAATAATGTAATAATCGCTTCGCCACCAAATACCCATTTTGAATTTTGCAAGCAAGCATTATTAAATAATAAAAATATAATCTGCGAAAAACCTCTCGTTTTCTCTTATGAGCAAGCGCGAATTTTATTTGATATTTATAAAGAAAGAAAGCTTACTTTTTATACAACTTACCAACATCTTTTTAATCCTGAAGTTAATCAAATAAAAGAGTATCTACGACAAGAAAACCAAAGCTTTGAAATCGACTGTTGTTTTTATAATAAAGGACCATATAGAGACTATTCTGGCTGTTGGGATTATGGACCTCATAAAATTTCTTTAATTCTTTATCTTTTTGAAGGTGCTAATATTAATAATTTACAATGGAGAAAAACTGAAAATGGATTAACTGAATGCCGTTTTGAGTTTTTAAAATCAAAAGCTAAAGCTTTATTTGGAAACTCGGCACAGTGCAGAAAACAAAAGTTAGAAATAAAAAGTAAAGATGGTCAAAATTTATTTACTATAGAAGACTTTAATAAGTTCAACACTTTAAAAATAATGCTTGAATCTTTTTTTGAATCTATACAAAACTCCATGTATAAAAATAATTTTGATATATCATTAAAGACAACGCAAATTTTAGAAAATATTAGCAATGAAGATTTTAATTCTTACGGGGTATGATTCAAATGAATCTTATAGAGAAGTAGGCTTACTTTCTGCTCAAAATAAATATGAATACGCAATGAAGAATAACTATTCTTTTTTGTGTTTTAGATCTTATGAGGGGTATGATAGACCAGCTTCTTGGTTTAAGGTTCCATTAATTCTTAGTTTAATAGAAAACTACGATTGGATTTTTTGGACAGATGCAGATTCATTAATTACTAATTTTAATAAAAAAGTAGAAGATATCATTAATACAGACTATAAAAGAAACGAAACTCTTTTTTTGAGTCCTGTCGCTATACCTACAGAAGTAAATCTTCCAGAACTAAAAGAACAAAATTATATCATTACTCAAGACAGTTATTCTCCATGCATGGGGGAATTTATGATTAGAAATTGCGAATGGTCGAAGAACTTTTTTTTGGAAATTAATAAACAGTCTCAGTTTGTCAATGACCCAATTTGGGAAAATAGAGCGCAAGATCATTTAATGTTTCATAATCCAGAAATTCTTAAGTATTGTAAATTTATTCCTAAAAAAGAGATGAACGCCTTCTATAAGACCAAAGAAGGAGAATCTCTTGATTGGGAACAAGGAGATTTTGTTTGCCATTTTCCAGCAACAGAAAAAGAAAGAAGACTAAGATATACGAAAGAATTACTTCAGAAAGTAATAAAATGAAAATCTGTCTATTTGATAAAGATCCAAGAAAAGATTCGGATCCCCTGTATTTAAAAAATATGGGAAGTTTTGCAATTGTAGCTCATGGACTAAACAAAGGATTAAAAGAAATAGGATATTACGCAGAGCCCGATGAAGCTGACTTTGTAGGCATTGTTGATGGTTTAGACATGGGGTTTAAATATAAAAACAAAAAAACGTTTCTTATAAATGTTTGGGACATGATTAATGTACTTCCTAATGAGCTTTATCATTCTTATCAATATCATAAACCAATTTTATTTGGGCTTTCTAATCAAATAACAAACCTATGGAATAAATATGATGTCCCGTGTCGAACTGTTATGCCGGGATGCGATTCAGAATTTTACAGACAAACAAAAGATAAAAATTCGAAATTCACCTTTTTATTTAACTCTTTTAGTAACGTTAGATCTGGACTTGATTTAGCTCTAGAAGCTTATGTAAAAGCTTTTACTGGAAATGATTCAACTCAACTAATTATTAAAAACACTTCTGAATCTAAATCTTTAGAAGGAAATATTAAAAAGATTAAAGATGTATATAATGTAAATATCACATATAATAAAGAAAGAATTACTTTTGACGGAATGAGAGACTTGTATTCTGAAAGCCATGTACTCTTAATGGTAATGAGAATGTCAAGCTGGGGGTTAGCAGTGCATGAATCTATGTGTTGTAAATGTTTACCTATTGTTGGAGATTTTTCTCCCTCTAATGAAATGCAAGCTCCTATCAGCATAAAGCCAAGCGTAGAGATAGCGATCAGAAATAAACTACAATCACTTACTTCTTTTGGGTTAACTAATTGCTATGGTTCTTTTTCTTTTGCAGAAGAACCTAGATATTATGATTTTGATACAGATGAATACGCACAAAAATTAATTGAAGTTAAAGAAAACTGGAATGGAATTTCATCGTTTGATTACAAGCAAATCATCAAAGACAACTGGACATGGAAGAAGTCAGCAGAAAATTTAGTTAAGTATTTAAAATCGCATGAATAATTTAAAATTTAAAGTTATCGGCGACCCAAATAATAAAGCCAGATTTAGTAGCAAAATTATAACAGACTCTTTAAATGAAGCTGCAAAATCTTTAGGAATTTATTCTGATGATTCTTTGATTGTCATTTATGATGGTTGCTGCAATGATCATGGTTACAAAGCAGATGCATTTATCTGTACCTATGAAATATCTTTTTCTAATATCCTTTTGCAAAAAGCTGGAGGCAAACCAATACTTGGAGTTAGTAAAGATAATTTAAATTTTATCTTAAAAGGCGGATATGATGTAAATTACTCTGGGTATTTTCCTCTTGGAGTAGACTCCAGTCTTTATCCAAAAATAGAAAAAACGAAAAACCTATCACAATTTGTTGTTGGAGTTTATACCGAATCTTTAATAAGAGGAGGAGTAGAATTATGCTTACAGTCTTTCGCAAAAGCTTTTTCTAGAGATAAAACTGCGAAATTAGTAATTAAAGATAGGAATGGGACAGAAAGGTTTTCTCAATTTGTCGATCATTTCTCTAAAGAAAATAATATTATAGTAGAGTATCAAAATACACATTTTAATGATATCTCTCAAATCACAGAATGGTTTTCTGGTGTTGATTGCCACCTTTACATGAATAGGTCTAGCACTTGGGCCATGCCTCCACTTGAGTCAATGACGATGGGTATACCTACCTTAGCGGTTGCATATTCTGGACCTAGAGAGTATATTTTTGATAGACGAACCGGAATAGAGATTCCATTTTCCGAAGTAGACATAAATAAAGATTTTCAAACATTGACAGAAATAGGTTGTAGAAATTTCTTTTTCTTATCCGGGTATTCTTCTGCTCCCACTTGGGCGGTAGGCAATACTACAAAAGCTGCTGAAAAATTAATTGAGCTAAAGAATAACGCCGAATTACGAAATTATATTTCTACAAATGGCAGGAAATACGCAATAGAAAATCTATCTTGGGAAAAGAGCGCGTTAAGGCTGCAAGAACAATTGAAAAGATGGTATAAATGAAAATTTTATATTTAGATTTAAATGATGACAACCTAATAGAAGATTATTCTTCTAATCCAAATAAGTATGGAGGAGGGAGAGTTTTCGCAAGTGCAGCCTTGCAAAAAGATAATAAATTTTTTATAGCAGCAGGAGAAAAATGTTTTAGTAATATTTCTAATAAAAATAACTGCATAATTACATCAGAAAAACAAAGAGCAGATATTGTCTTAGGGAAAAGACTAAAAGACATTATTCCTCAATCAGAAGAATTTGATATTTTTGTTTATCATAGGTTTGATACCGTTCTAAATCTAGAAGGTTTAAAAGGAAAGCAGTGCTGCTGGGCAGTCGGGAGAGATGAGAAAATAAACCCAGAAATGGAAAATCTCTTACTCTATGATCGGCAGAATCAAAATAGCATCGTATCAAATAAGACAAAAATTTATGATGTAACGATTGGAGTACATGTTCCTGTGTTTCAAGAATATCAAAAAGAAAAACTTATTTTTCAATGTACAAGGCATGAAGGTATTTTCGGTAGTATTGAAGTTGCTCAATTATGCAGAAAATATTCGATCCCATTAGTTCTTGCTGGCCCCATTCAAAACGGATATCCATTAATGCAATATGTTGATAGCAATTTGATAAAATATATCGGAATAATATCTAATTCTGAAAAAGCTTTTTATTACAAAAAAGCCATGCTCACGACATATTTACATTTTTGGCAAACTCCATTTAACCTTAGTGCAATAGAGTCTTTAAGCTATGGTACTCCCATCATGTCAACGCGAAATGGATTTTGGCCTAAGCTTATAAAAAATAGTATAAACGGGTACATTATCGAAACAGAGATGGACTTTGTTGAAAGCATAAACAATTGTTTAAACATAAAACAAAAAGACTGTTATAATTCTTCATTAAATTATTCTTCTGAAAAAATGGTAGAATCTTTTTATTCAGCATTTAATAATATAATTAAAAACAATAAAAATAAAATCACATTGGGTCTTCTTGGCTAATACAAAAGGAATAAAACTATATCTCTATTCCAAAAATGTTAAAAATAGGCATAGTAGGCGTTGGGTATCAATGTGATAATTTAAATCAAATACTTGAACCTTGGCTAAAATTAAAAGCCTTATATCCTGATAGCGTTTTTATTTCTGTAACTACTGCTTTATTTAAAGAACGACGAGAACTTGGCAAAGTTTATGACAATAACCGAATGGAAAAAGAAGTGGGTTCTCTTTTATTAAGTAAATCAATTGATTATTTTAATATAGTTAAGGAACCAATATTAGATTTCCAATCTAGAAACTACTGTTGGGAAAACTTAAAAGCTCACGACCTAGACTTAGTTTGGCAATTAGATTTATTTGACGAATATTATTCTTTTGAAGAAATATTAAATACCTTAAAATGGATACAAGAAGAAAACTTATATGATACTTATCATGTCAATTTTAAGAACTACATAGGAGTTAATAAAGACAGATATGTGTTAGATTTTGCCCCAGCCAGAATAAACTGGGTAAAGAAAAATAACGGAATAAAGAAATGGTATTGGGACAATTGGCTAGAGTACAATAATAATACAAAAAGCGAATTTAGTTCAAGAAAAATAATTCCAAGAACGATATGCAACCCAAAACATCTATCATGGGTTGGAACAAAGGATTTCTTAATAAATAAAATTAATTATCAGCATAAAGCGATAGGATGTTGTTCTTATTCTTGGAATAATGAAAAACAAGATCTAGATTTCGATTATAATTATTATAGGAAATTTAGTATAATGATACCAGAAGTATACAAAGCATGAAAAAGAAAATCTGGCTAGCTGGGCAAGTAGGAGGAAGCGGAGAGCTTGAAAACATAAAGACTCTTGTTTCATTTAAAGAGTACTTTGAAGGAATATGCTTTTGTGTTAATTATCAAAAAGAAGATTTCTCTGACGATGATGGCACATACAAAACGCTTTTAGAAAATAAAAAAAATGGCAGAATAGTTAGGTCTAATTGGGTAAATATTAATTCGCTTGGAATGACAATGGCTATCCAAGCTGGTCCGATAAAGTTTGGCGATTGGGTTCTTATGCTTGATTCTCAAGAAGAACCAAAAAAGCAATTCCTAGAAAAACTTCATGATAATATAATTCAGTGGGAGGCTAAAGGTTATGAAGCCGCTGCATGGGGAAGACCATATCTATTTAAATTTTATCCAGATATGACCTTTCAACCAACTTCTGTTCATACAACTATACACCCGATAAGAACAAAGTGCGTCGATTTAAGAGATGAATCAAAAGTCGTTTACGATGAAAACGGCGTACATTTTGCCGATTTTATTTACAACAAAAAGAAGTTCCCTAACTCTATGCTTTTGCATGGAGTAAAATATTGCTTATGGAATGTCTCAAATCAAATGAGAATGTTTTACCCAAATGATTCAGAATTCGAAATCCATGAAGAACAAAGAATAATTTTTAATTTGAAGCTAGAGGAATTAGGATTTGAAAGAAGTCTTGATGGATTAGCTCATTTTATCAGATCAGAGTATTTTAAAGATTATATAGAATACTTTGAATGGGAGTTTGTTTTCAAAGATTTCTATAGATATTCTTTGTTAAATCATAGTATTAAAGATATTATAAATAGTAGGAAAACTTGGAGCTTGAAAGAGTATTTAAAAAATGAAAACTAAATGGCCCTTAAATGTGTCTAATTTTTCTTTATTAGACAGAATAAAAATAGCCCTTTTCTTTTTAAAATCAAATAATTTTTGGACCATGAATAAAAAGGTTCAAGAGTTTGAATTGAAAATGTCTGAATTTGCTCAAGTAAAACATTCTATATTTGTGGCAAATGGTTCAGTAGCTAACACTTTGGTAGCTATGTATCTTAAGGATCATGTTTTTACAAAGACGAAAGACACAATAATATTTCCGTCTACTACATGGATCACCTCTGTTTCGCCATTCATAAGAGAAGGGTTTAAACCTAAATTTATTGATATTAGCTTGGAAGACTTCTGTCTTGACCTTAAAAAGACGGAAGCTTATTTAGAAAAAAATTCTAAAAATGTAGCTTGTATTTTCGCAACTTCTTTGCTTGGCTTCGTGCCAAATATAGAAAAATTAAAAGAACTATCTGGAAAATATAATGTAAAAGTAATGATGGATAATTGCGAAAACACTTTTGGCAGTTATGAAAATAAAAACATATCTTCATTTTTTACATCTACTACAAGTACTTATTTTGGGCATCAACTTCAAAGCGTAGAAGGGGGTTTCGTTTTTACGAACGATGATGATGAAAAAGATTATTTTCTAATGGCTAGAAATCATGGGATGACTAGATCTTTAATTAATAATAATAGATATCTAAATGAGAATGTCGACTCAAAGTTTGATTTTTATTTGTTAGGCAATAACTTTAGGAATTCTGATATTCATGCCTATATAGGCTTGCTTGATTTCGAAAGAGTACAAGAGTATATAGATAATAGAAAAAATCTTTATAGTTTATTCGAATCATATTTAGATCCAAATAAATACATAATAGCAAAAAATTTTTATAAGAGGCAACCTGTAGCTTTTTGTTTACCTATCATTTTTAGAAAAACAGATAACGATAAATTTAAATCAGCACTACAGTTTTGTAAAGATAACGACATAGAAACAAGACCAATCATTTCTGGAAATCTATTGAGACAGACATGCTTTGAAAAATTTGATAAATTTGCTAATTTTAACAACAGTGAATTTATTCATCAAAATGGATTTTACATAGGCTTGCATAATAAACTATGCGAAAGCCAGATTAACCAAGTAACGAATTATTTAAACAACCTTTGAAATGAAAAATATAGCTGTAATTGGATACGGATATGTTGGAAAAGCAGTAGCGAACTTTTTTAAAGAAAGACATAAGATTTATATATTTGATCCAGTTTACGAGAATTGTCAAAGCAAAGAAGTAATCAATCAGGAGTGTGAATATGCTTTTATTTGTGTACCAACTCAACCAAGAGAAGATGGTTCTTGTGACACTTCTTTAGTTGAGCAATGTTTTTCTTGGATAAATGTAAAGAATATAGTAATTAAATCAACCGTAAAACCGGGAACTACAGAATATTTATCTGAAAAATATAATAAGAAAGTAATCTTTAGCCCAGAATTTGCTGGAGAAAATAAATACTGGTCTCCTTATAAGTTTATGAAGGACATCAAAGAATGTCCATATTATATATTCGGAGGAGACGCAGAAGTTTGTGAAAATGTAATTAATTTATATCAAGAAATTGCTGGCCCAGATAAATCATACCGCAAGACGACTAGCAAAACAGCAGAGACTGTTAAGTATTTAAAGAACTCTTTTTATTCTGTCAAAGTCGCTTTTTGTAATGAGATTTTTGATTTGTGCAAAAATACCGATATATCATATACAGAAGTTAGAGACCTTTGGCTTTTAGATCCAAGAATGAATAAGTCTTTCACTTCTGTTTTCCCAGACAATAGAGGATTTGGAGGAAAGTGCTTCCCTAAAGACAGCAAAGCTTTTGTCAAATATGCAAAAGACAACGATGTGAATCTTTCAATTCTTGATCAAGCAATTGAATCTAATAAAAAAATAAGAGGAGAATAAAAATGAAAAATGTTATTGTAACAGGAATTTCAGGGCAAGATGGTTCTTACATGGTAGATTACTTAATAGAGAATACAAATTATAATATTTTTGGAGCAGTAAGAAGGTTGTCAAAACCTAATTATTCTAATTTCGCTGGACATCTTAATAATAATCGTTTAAAGCTTGTAACCCTTGATCTTTCAGATTCTCAATCTATTGATAACGTTGTAAGAGAAATTAAACCTGATTATTTTATTAATTTTGGCGCTCAGTCTTTCGTGGGATCAAGCTGGCAAATTCCAGAGCAAACATTTGATGTTGATGCTATTGGTGTATTAAGATGTTTAGAAGCTATTAGAAAACATGTCCCAGCATGTAGATTTTATAATGCGGGAAGTTCAGAAGAGTTTGGAGATGTAAAATATGTACCCCAAGATGAAAAGCATCCTATGTCTCCTAGGTCTCCGTATGGTGCTGCTAAAACCGCTGCACGCTATATTGTAAAAGTATACCGCGAATCTTATAATCTTTTTGCAATTCAAGGATATTTGTTTAATCATGAATCTCCCAGAAGAGGAGAAGAATTCGTAACTAGAAAAATTACCAAAGGAATAGCCAGAATTATTAAATCAATTAAAAACGAAGAATCTTTTGAACCAATAAAATTAGGCAATTTAGATTCAAAACGAGACTGGAGTCATGCATTAGATTTCGTCGATGGAGTATGGAAAATGCTCAATCAAAAAAAACCAAATGAATATGTTCTTTCTAGTGATGAGACTCATTCAATTAGAGAATTTGTTGAAATAGCTTTTAAAGAAGCGGGTATCGAAGGGTGCTGGCATGGGAATGGAATATCAGAAGAATTTTCTGTTGTTAATTATATTATTGAAGAGTACAATTTGCAATCATCAGTTCTTGTAAAAATAAATTCACAATTTTTTAGACCAGCAGAGGTTGACATTCTGCTAGGAAATAGTACTCTAGCGCGGAAAGAATTAGGCTGGCAACCCAAATACTCATTTAAAGATTTAGTGAGAGAAATGGTTGCTAGTGATTTGGCTACTGATGACAATTAAACAAAAGATTGTAGAAAAATTCGTTAAATCTGATAGAATATATTGGCCGCGAGACATGAAGGCAGCAAAAACTTTATTAGAAAAATTTCCAGAAGAATCTTTTTGGGAATGGCTTGAACCTTACCCTTTGGTAGACATGCTACCTTTTCTTCTTTCTGAACAAAATATAAACTATTTAAATAATAAATATAAAATATTTTTAAATCAAAAAGAATTAAAAAATAAGAAAAAGAAACTCGAAGAAGCTCTTGACAAAAAAGAAGATTCCTGCCATAATCTAGCAGAGCCTAAAGTCGGGAAAGATAAGGTTTTTTCAAAAAAACCTAAAACAATAAAAGAATTTTTATCCTATGGGAAGACCTCCGAAACAAACTGAAGAAAAATCAACCGGCGCAAATGCTTCAAATCGTTTGAACGCAATTTTAAATAGCAAAGAACATCAAAGTGATCATTTTAATTTCGAAGATTCTGTAAGCTGGAAAATTTCTACCGGCAGTCTTTTGTTAGATGCCGCAGTAGGCGGAGGAATTACTCCTTCTTTGATACGCCTTTGCGGCCCCAATAACGAAGGAAAAACTCCTCAAGCTCTAGAAATAGTTAGAAACTTTTTAAGTGACGTTCCAAAAGCAAGAGTTGTTTGGATTCTAGCAGAAGGAAGACTCTCAAAAGAAAATAAAGAAAGATGCGGTTTAAAATTTGTTACTGATGCAAACGAATGGACCGATGGTTCAGTTTTTATCCTAGAGTCAAACGTTTATGACTTAATTATTAATGTAATTAAAGACCTTGTATTGAATAATGAAGAAAATATTAGATATTGTTTTGTAATTGATTCAATGGATGGCCTTATTCTTAAACGAGACAAAGAGACTAATCCTGTAGATGCTAGTAAAGTAGCAGGCACTCAAGTAATTAGTAAAAAATTGCTGCAGTCATTGAGTATTGGAATGTTCAAACATGGTCATTTAATGATTGCTATTAGTCAAATTACTTCAGAAATTAAGATTGATCCCTATGCTAAGACCGCTCCAAGAGGAGGAATGTTTAGCGGAGGAAACGCTTTGCTTCACTGGGCAGATTTTATTTTAGAGTATAGTACAACAGCCATGAATGATTTCATTCTTGATAATCCTTCTGGTAAAATGAATGACGGCAAAAGTAAATCAATAGGCAAATACTCTAAAGTAATCATTCAAAAGTCTACTTCTGAAAGCACTAGAAAGACAATAGTTCAATATCCTATTAAATTTGGCAAAAAGCCTTCTGGCATTTGGATCGAATATGAAATTTTAGATTGTCTTCTGATGTGGGAATTGGTTACTGCAAAAGGAGCTTGGATTACTGTCGATGATTCTTTGATCGAAGAAATGAAGCAAAACGGAATTGAAATTCCAAAGCAACATCAAGGAAGAGATAATTTTAGGAAATGGCTTGAAGAAAATGAACAGGCGTGCAAATATCTGTTCAGCAAACTAAAAGCTGTTCAAACAAAATGAGACTCTTTACAATTACTGGTAAATTACTTAATAAAAATGTCTCTAAATTTTTGATAGATTGGGATAAGAAATCTCGTTCAAATATTCAATTTGAAGTTAAACAATTTCTGAAACCATTTTGGAAAACTCATATTTGCTATGAAGAGTTTCCAGTTTTCGGCACAAGAATGAAAGTAGATTTTATTAATTTCACAAAAAAGATAGCAATTGAAGTTAATGGAGATCAACATAATTCTTTTAATAAATTTTTTCACAATAATTCGCGATTGAATTATTTAAACTCTATAAAGCGAGATTATAAAAAATCAGAATGGCTTGAGAAAAATCAAATCCAACTTATTGAGTTAGAGGCAAAAGACATACCCAAGTTAACTGTTGATTATATAAATCATACATTTAATATACTAATAGTGTAATATAACTTGTGGGTAATAAAAATAAACATTTCCAGTTCCCAGAAAGTATTCTGACGCAAATAGATGAGTGTTCTCAGGGAGGATTTTTATTATTCACGTTCGACAAAAGCGGCATGCCGGAAGTTCGATCAAAATTCGATAATCCGCAAAATGCCATGGCAATGCATTATTATATAATTAATTGGTTCAATGCGATTGAACAAATAAACCTTGAAAATACAATAAAGAATATCAGAGTTGTCGAATCTGAAGAAGACGAAGATGATGACGACAGCGATGATGGAGATATAAAAAAATAGATTAATGAAGTTATCATCAGTTAAAGTAGAACAATCTCTACTCGGCGCGTTAATTAAAAATCCAGAGGTCTTTTATGACTTGGATCATTTTGTTTCAGAAATTGATTTTACCAATGACATTAACGGAACAATTTTTTCAGTTGTAAGACAGCTATGTAACACTAAGGAAAAGTTTGATAAAGTCATTCTTGCTCAAAAGATTCAGAATTTGGGGATTTCTTTTCAGGAAGATTTAGATATCTATGATTACATTGATTGTATTTCTTTGCCGGTCTCTAATAAAGATTCTGCAATTAAATACGCTCAGGAATTAAAAAAATTGTCCATAAGGCGCGATATAAAAAATATGGCGCAAAGAATTATTGAAACTGTCACCGGTAATTCTAATAAAGATATAAATGAATTAATAGCAGAAATTGATTCAATATATGGACAAAAAATAAATTCCTTTGACGCTACAGATGAAATCAGAAATATCTTTGAAGATATTGAACAATTTATAGAAGAAAAAGGCAATCAGCCTCAAGAAGAAATAGGAATTCAAATTCATTATCCAGAGTTTTCAAGACTTTATGGTGGACTTAGAAACGGAAATCTATACGCTATTGTTAGCAGACCCGGACAAGGCAAAAGTTCTTTCTTGATGGAAATGTCCTTGGGAGCTTATTTGAAAAATAAAAAAACTCACGTTCTTTATTTGGACACAGAGATGTTCTCTGAAGATGTTAAATTAAGAATAGCTGCCGCGAAGACAGGAATACCATTCTGGCATATTGACACCGGAAATTGGAGAAAAAATCCGGAAATGACTCAAAAGATGAGAACTTTTTTGTCAGAATATAAACAATATAATTATACTCATCATTGTGTTGGAAATAAAAGCGTTGACGAAATCATTTCTTTTATTAGAAGATGGTATTATAGTAAAGTTGGAAGAGGTAATCCTGCCCTTATTTGCTATGACTATGTAAAGCTAACTGGAGAAAAAGTGGGCGCTAATTGGGCAGAGCACCAAGCGATTGGTGAAAAAATAGATAAGCTAAAAAAAGTTTCAGAAGAAGTTAATTGTCCACTTTTTACCGCAATGCAAATGAACAGATCTGGTGAGAATTTTAATAGAAGTTCCGGCGGAGTGACTGATGATAGTTCTGCAATTTCTTTGTCTGATAGACTTCAGTGGTTTTCAAGTTATGTGGGCATCTTTAGAAGAAAGACTTTAGATGAGATGGAAAGAGATACTCCTGATTTTGGAACTCATAAATTAATTACTTTAAAAAGCAGGTTTCAAGGCAAGAATGCCGCTGGACATCAAGATCTTCTAAGAAGAAGAGATGCGAACGGAGATGAAAAATACGTTCAAAACTTTATAAATTTTCAAATTAATAATTTTAGTGTAGAAGAGAGAGGTTCTTTGAATGATATTATTGAAAGAGAAAGACAAACTTTTTCTTTGAATGATTCAAATCCAAATGATGGTGCTTTGTTATGATCGAAATAAGAGAAGTTTTGTTGAATATTGGCTATAGCAATCTTAAAGATTTTGGTTCATGGTTTAGAACTAGACCTTTATATAGATCATCAGATAATGATACTGTCTTAGCTATAAATAAAAATACAGGATATTGGTATGATTATAAACTCTGCAGGGGAGGATCCCTTTCAGAACTGATCAAGATTTCTTTAAATTTATCAGACGTAAAAGAGGCTGATGCTTTATTAAAAGATAAATTTCAAATAACTAAAAGCAGTAAAAAAGTTGAAAAAACAGAAATTAATCAGCTAAAAACATACGACGAAAATTTGTTAAATGGTTTAATTAAAGATCATTCGTACTGGATCAAAAGAGGAATTCGTGAAGAAGTCGTTTCGGAATTCAACGGCGGAGTAGCTCTTAAAGGTATAATGATAAATAGATATGTATTTCCAATTTATAATGACGACAAAAAAATAATTGGGTTTACAGGTAGAACTCTTCAGGCGGGAGAAAATAAATTTTCAGCAAAGTGGAAGCATCTTGGAGCTAAAAAAGAATGGGTATTCCCTTGCCATTTGAATCAACAAGTTTTTAAAAATCAAAAATCTATATTTTTAGTTGAAAGCGTAGGAGATTTATTAGCTCTTTGGCAGCATGGATATAAAAATGCCATAGTTACTTTTGGATTAAATATATCTCCCAGAATTATAAAGTTTATGATTCAAAACGAGATGCAAAAAATAATCATAGCTTTCAATAATGATTCACATAAAAATTCAGCAGGAAATCAGGCAGCAAAAGAAGCTAAAGAAAAACTACTTACATTTTTTGATGATCAACAAGTAGAAATAAAATTGCCAATCAAAAAAGATTTTGGAGAAATGTCAGAAAATGAGATAGATTTATATATGAAGGAATTAAATGGATAAAAAAGAAATCTATCTTTCAGCTTCTAGAATTAAAGCTTTAGAGACTTGTTCTTGGTTATACTACTGCAAATATCATTTAAATGTTCCAGAAAAGTCTAATTCTGGAGCGAAAAGGGGCACTATTTGCCATTTAATTTTTGAAATGCTTTTAAATACTCGGCACAAGAAGCATTTTAAAATAATCACAGAAAATAAAGACGCATTTGCTTCTTTGGCTATCCGCAGGTTAATTTTAAAAAATGCACGAAAAGAAGGAATTGATAATGAAGAAGATTTAACTTTAATCAATAAAATGATTTTAGTTGGTCTTGGAACTGACTTTTTTCCTAAAGGTGGCTCTATTCAAGATCCAGAGTTTGAGTTTAAAATTGAAGGCAATGGATACAAGGCAAAAGGATTTATTGATCTTCCTATTTTATACAAAAAAGAAAAAGTAGCAAAAATTCGAGACTATAAATCTAGCAGGGCAAAATTTAAAGGTGACGAACTTTCTGCAAACGTGCAGGCGATGCTTTATTCAATTGCCTCTAAAAAATATTGGCCCGAGTATAAACCAAAAGTTGAATTTGTATTTTTGAGATTTCCGAAAGAACCGGTTCAGCCAGTAGAATTTACAGATGATCAACTTAGCGGATTTGAATATGCTTTAAAATATGTTTATGATAAAATTGTAAACTTTTCTGAAAAAGACGCTAAAGAAAACTACGCTGGAGATTCACCTAAAAATAAATGGCTTTGCGAAGCTGGAAAATGGGTATGCCCCTTTAAAAATCCCTTGTTTTTTTATGGAGTCTATGATATAGAAGGAAACCTTCTTAAGACCTATTTAACTTTGGAAGAAGCAAAAAATTCAAAAATTAATGAATCTCACATTGTAAAAAAATTTAAATATGACGGATGCCCCAGATGGAAGTAAGATTTTACCCTTTTTTAAGAGTCATTATAGTATAGGCAAATCCATATTAACTCTTGATAAAGCGGGAACTTCAGGCCAAGATGGATCAATTTCTATAATCGACTTGGTTAAAGACAATAATTTAAAACGCGCTTTCTTAGTTGAAGAAAATATGTCTTCTTTTTTGGATGCGTTTAAAAATTTCGCATCAATTAAGGTTCCATTTTTTTATGGTCTAAGATTGGAACTTTGTCCAAATATAGAAGATAAATCAGAAGAATCAATCAGCAAGTCTAGCAAAATAATTATTTTTGCTAAGAACGGCGAAGGTTATAAAAATCTAATCAAAATTTATACTATTGCTTCAACAAATGGATTTTATTATGTTCCAAGAATAGATGAAAATAAACTGGCTCAATTCTGGAATGAAGATAATTTAACACTATGTATTCCATTTTATGATTCGTTTATATTCAAAAATGTAATGACTTATTCTATTTGCTGTCCAGAATTTGCATTTACTAAACCTACATTTATTATTGAAAATAACAATCTTCCTTTTGATAAAATAGTAGAAAAGAAAATTTTAAACTTTTGCAAAGATCCAAATAAACGAATCCTAGCAAAAAGCATCTACTATAATAAAAAAGAAGATTTTAAATCATATCTTACTTTTAGATGCATTAATAATAGAACAACTTTAAGTAAACCAAATCTTGAACATATGGGTAGTAATGAATTTAGCTTCGAAAGCTGGAAAGAGGTGAATTCGCGATGATGGAAAATTTACTTAGATTCGATAAAGACAAAGTCTATACATTTATCGATTTAGAAACAGAAAATTTATGCCTTAATTTTATTAATAATAGACCTTGGCAATGCGGCATGATAAAAGTCAAAGGTCAAGAAATTTTAGGCTCTAAAAATATATACATTAAATGGGATAAGCCAATTCAGGTAGGCAAAGAAGCTGCAGCAATAACAAGATTTGATCCTTATAAGTATGCCAGAATAGCAATTCATTCTTCTGAAGCTTTTGTAGCAATAAAAGAATGGCTTGAGAATTGTGATTACATAGTCGGACATAACGTCCTAAACTTTGATATTTATCTTATTAAAGAATTTTACCAATTATATAATGCGCCTTGGCAGCATTTAATTGAAAAAATTATCGACACTAACTGTATTGCTAAAGGTATAAAATATGGCATTCCTTATTCATCAGACTTATCTTTGATTGAATATCAATATAAAATCGTAAATGAAAGAAGAAAAGGGATTAAAACTAATTTAACTAGTCTTGGTAAAGAATATAATATAGATCATAATTACGAAACTCTTCACGACGCTTTAAACGATCTTCATCTAAATATTAAAATATGGAACAAGCTGAAATTTCAAATAGCAATTTAAACTTCATCGAGTCATTTCAGAAATATGATTTAGGATTACATGGGCTTCGAATGCCTGTGTTCGATATTGAAGAAAAGCATAAGACTAAACTTAATCTATCAAGTTCAGCTTCTAATTTTGAATTTTTAAGAGAACTAGCAAGAGAAGGATTTAAAAAATTAAATCTACCTAAAGGTTCTGAAATTCAAAAAAAATATATCGATAGAGCTAGATATGAATTAGACATTCTTACAGAACTTGAATTTATTGATTATATCGTTTTGATTTGGGATGTTGTAAATTATTGCAGAGAAACAAATATTCCAACTGGCCCCGGAAGAGGATCTTGTGCAGGATCATTAATTTTGTTTTTAATTGATGTTACTAAAATTGATCCAATCAAATACGACTTGTTCTTTGAAAGATTTATTTCAAAAGCAAGAGCAAAAAAGACTATTATTGATGGTATTACCTATTTTGATGGCTCTTTGTTTCCTGATGTAGACCTTGATATTTGCTATTATAATAGATCTAAAGTAATTAACTATCTTGAAGAAAAATTTAAGGGTAAAACTTCCAAAATTTTAACACTTAATACTTTAAGTTCCAAACTCTGCATAAAAGAAGCGGGGAAGACAGTAGCTGAAAAGCAGGAAGCCGAAATGAATGATGTGTCTTCATTCATTCCTAAACTCTTCGGACAAGTAAGAAGTCTTGAAGAAGCTGTTGTTGAATCCGAAAAATTTGCAAAATGGACAGAAGAAAACACAGAAGTTTACAAGATAGCTTTAAAACTACAAAACTTAATTAAAAATAAAGGAGTTCATCCATCTGGATTACTACTTTCTCACTCAGAACTAGAACAATCTTGTCCAACAGAACTTTCTTCTGACAAACAAGTTGTATCAAGTTATGACATGAACAATATAACTGCGTACAACGTTAAACTTGATCTTCTTGGATTAAGAGGAGTTTCTGTTGTAGATGATGTATGTAAGTCTTTAGGTATTAAATATGAGGATATTGATGTTAATGATAATTTTATTTATCAAAAGCTTCAAGAATTGAGAAATCCTCATGGGCTATTTCAAATTGAAGCAGAAACAAATTTCAAAGTTTGCCAAAAAGTAAAGCCAAAAAATTTAGAGCAATTAAGCGGTGTTCTAGCTTTGGCTCGCCCCGGTGCGCTTCAATTTATAGATCAATATGCGAACTACACTAATAACGATCATTACGAAAGCATTCATCCTTTTTTTGACGATATTCTTGGCGTTACTGGAGGTGTATGTCTTTATCAAGAGCAATTAATGAAGATGGTTAGCAAAGTGGGCTTTTCTCTTGATGAAGCAGAAATTGTCCGCCGCTGCGTTGGCAAAAAGAAAGTTGATGAAATGAAAGAATGGGAGCAAAAAATTAAAGATAAAATCTCCCAACAAAAACTTGATCCTAAAATTGGCGAAATCCTTTGGAGAATTGCAAATGATTCAGCTAATTATCAATTTAATAAATCTCATTCAGTTGCATATGCAGCATTGGCCGCTATTTCTATTTACTTAAAGTTCAAGTATCCTCAACAATTCTTTTTGTCTTTGCTCAAGATGAGCAAGCATGAGCCAGATCCTATTGGAGAAATTTCTAAAATTGAAAAAGAATTAGCTTATTTTAACATTAAACTTCTTCCTCCTCACTTATTAAAATCAAAAGAAGAATTCTCTATAGAAAATAATGATATTCGATTTGGGCTTCTATCTGTAAAAGGAATTAGTGAGAAAACCATAACTGCTGTAAATCAATTCAGAGGCGAATTTAAAAACAAATTTGATATTTTTGAAACAGCATCTCAAGTAAGTTTGAACATAGGCGTTTTGTGTGCTCTTATTCAGGCAGGAGCTTTAGATGGAGACTTTAAGCAGTCTAGAAGTAAATTAGTCTATGAAGCTCAGTTATGGAATCTTCTTACTGAAAAAGAAAAAGTCAACGCAAAATTATTTGCTGAACAGTTTGAATATGATTTAGTAAAGATAGTTATTCATTTAACTCAAGCTAAAGATGCTAAAGGTAAACTTTATATAAAAGAGTCTAGACTTGATACATTAAGGAAAAAAGCTGATCCATACAAAAAGATTTATGAGCTAAATAGTAAATCAGAAAGTTTTGCTAATTGGTTTTATGAAAATTCAATTATTGGATACAGTGTTAAAAATAAACTGAGAGATGTATTTATAAGCAAAAAAGACGATTTAGTCTTTATAAAAGACATCGAGAGATTTCCAGAAAAAGACTATGTAGCATTCATTGGAGTAGTTAAAGAATGCAAGATGGGTGTTTCTAGAGAAAAGAAAACGAGATATTTTAAAATGCAAATCTCGGATGAGACTGCTAGCATCAACACAATGGTTTTTTCAGAAAATATTGACCTAATGCAGTCTTTAAATAATAAAGTTCCAGAAGAAGAAGATATTGTTATCGTAATTGGTCAAAAATTTACTGACTCAGTTTTTGCGAAAACTGTAGCTATTCAAACCCATAAAGTTTACACAAAACTTTCTCAACTAAAAGCAGACAAAAATACTTGATAAAACGAAGTTTTCTGGAGAATATAATCCAGATGAATCTTCAATTTTATAAAGGAAATAAGAAAATCACCGGTACTGCATGCTCCTTTCAAGCGAAAGGGGCTTCTTTATTTGTCAACTTCATTAAGCAGCATTCTTGGAATGAGGCTAGAAATGTTGGATCTTTTAGAGAAAACGCCAAGAATCCAGAAAAGTCTGGCGTAGTCAAGTTTACTACAACTGAAGCCGCTGGAATTATTGATTCTATTGATAGGAATACGGAGTATAGCTACTATCACACATCTAAAAATGGTAACTCAATGGGAAAGTTTTGCCCCTATGTAAGAGATGGGAAGCAGATTGGATACTCATTTAATGCAACAAAAGAGAGTAAAGGAGATACGGTAAACAAGAATAGTTTTTTAATTGGTTTTTCTTTTGCGGAGGCAATTCTTGTCAAGCAGTTTTTGCTTAGATTTATTTCAGAATCATTTACTAAGATCGAAACTGAAAAAGAGTCTACTGATGGAGCGGAGCCCACTGCAGATAAAAAGCCAATTTATAATAAAGTTCAAATTACTCAAAATCAATCTGAGGCCGAAGCTCAGGCTGAAGAGCTCATTTTTTAATGCGAAAGAAAAAAATAGTCATCCAAACAGATTGGTCTCTTGCAAAAACCGGCTTTGGTAGAGCAGCGAAAGAGCTAATATCATATTTATACAGCACTAATAAATATGAAATAGTGCATTATTGCTGCGGCACCCATACCAACAGCCCTTTGCTTTCCAAAACTCCTTGGAAAACATTGGGCTGTATTCCTACTGATCCCTCTGAAATCAATAGAATAAATTCAGATCCATCGTTAGCAAGAGATGTTTCTTATGGATCCTATTATATAGATGAAGTAATTAAATCAGAAAAACCCGATCTCTGGATTGGAGCTCAAGACCCTTGGGCTTTTGGTCAATACTATAATAAAAAGTGGTATAAGAATATCACTTCTTTATTGTGGGTTACCTTAGATTCGTTGCCTATTTATGATGAAGCTATAAAACAGGCAAAAAATTCCTCTGAATATTGGATCTGGAGTGGATTTGCTACTAAAGAAATGCATAAGATAGGCGTATCTAATGCTAAAACAGTACATGGACCAGTTAACTATTCAAATTTTAACTATTTAGGAATTGAAAAAAGAAATGAATTAAGGAAAAAGTATAATCTTCAAGATTCATTTATAGTAGGATTTGTTTTTAGAAATCAGTTAAGAAAATCTGTTCCTAATTTAATTGAAGGTTTTAGAGATTTTGTTAAAAATAATCCAGAAGTAAAAAATGCTAAGTTACTTTTGCATACGCATTGGAGCGAAGGCTGGGATATTTTTAAACTAGCTGATGAATACAATGTTTCTAGAGAAGATATTTTAACTACTTATTTATGCAATAAATGCAAAAACTACTTCGTTAATTCATTCAAGGGGCAGGAATTAAAATGCGGAGTTTGCAATACTGAGAAAACCTGCTCAACAACTAATCCTAGCAATGGAGTTTCTGAAAAGCAATTATGTGAAATCTACAATTTAATGGATGTTTATTGTCATCCATTTACATCAGGGGGTCAAGAAATTCCAATTCAAGAAGCTAAATATTGTGAACTCGTAACTCTTGTAACGAATTATAGCTGCGGAGAAGACATGTGTGTTCCCAACGCTATGTCTATTCCTTTAGAATGGTCTGAATACAGAGAACATGGGACTCAATTCAGAAAAGCTTCCACATACCCATCTTCAATAGCAAAGCAGCTTCTTAAAGTCTATAGAATGTCAGAAGCAGAAAGAAGAGAAATAGGAAGAAAAGCAAGAAAATGGACAATCGAAAATTACTCTATTGAAGTATTAGGGAAAGTCTTTGAAAATTTTATAGATAATGTGCCTTTTACTTCTTATGATTTTTCTTTAAAAGAAGAAGAAAAGAATCCAGACGCAGTTATTCCTGATATTAAAGATAATTCGCAATGGTTGATTTATCTGTATCATAATATATTAAAAATGACCTCAGTAGATCAAAAAGATGATGGTCATAAGCATTGGATGAAAAGACTCTCCGAAGGAGACAGTAGAGAAAATATTGAAAAATATTTCAGACAAGTAGCTCAACAAGAAAATCAAAAAAATAAAAAAATTGATTTTGAAGAAATTTTAGATCCTAATGACAAAGGTAAAAGAATACTCTTTATCATGCCAGAAAGCATTGGCGATGTATTTTTGTCAACCGCATTACTTGAATCAATTAAAGAAACATATCCTAATCATAATTTATACTTTGCTACAAAAAAAGAAAATTTTTCCATCCTGAAAGGAAATCCTTTCATTCATAGAATAATAGAATATATACCTCAAATGGATAATCTATTATGGCTAGAGGGAAGAGGAGATCATAATGGATATTTTGAAATAGCATTTCTTCCATATATTGGAACTCAAAAAATATTAAATTACATTCACAACGGTAAAGATAAAATAGCTTTTGACCTTAAGTAATATGCACATTTTAGAACAATATGCTTTAAATAGCGGAGCTAAAATTAAAAATCCCTTTGTTTATGAACAGTTTTTTCCATTAACTGTAGAGAAATATTTAACTTTTCATCCAACTTCGAAGCCATCAAAAACTTATGATTACTGGCAAGAAGTAATAAATATAATTCTTCCAATATTAGAAAAAAATAATATTAAAATTATTCAACTGGGTCAAACAAATGAAAAAGTATATCAAAATATTTTGAATACAACAGGAATGACCAGTTTTAATCAGACTGCTTATATAATCAGAAATGGACTTTTGCATTTTGGAGCTGACAGTTTCCCAACTCATGTAGCATCTCACTACGGAAAAAAAATCGTTGCTCTTTATGCAAATAATTACATTTCTTGTGTTAAACCTTATTTTGGAAATTCTGAAAATCATATATTGCTAGAACCAGAAAGGACTGGAAAGCCAAATTTTTCTCTTGAAGAAAATCCGAAAACAATCAACAAAATTAAACCAGAAACAATTGCAAAAAACATACTCAATCTATTAAATATTCCTAGTCTAATTAATATCGAAACAAAATATTTTGGATTAAATTACAATCAACCGAAATTAGAATTAGTTCCAAATGTAAATATAAATCCGAAACAGTTTAATTCTGATTTCTTAATAGTTAGAATGGATTTAGAGCATAATGTTCAAATTCTTGAAAATCAATTAAATATTTGCCCTTGTTATATTACTACTGATAAACCAATTAATACTCAATTAATATTAAATCATAAAAATAATATTAAAAAAATCTTTTATAAAATTACAGAAGAAAACGATTTAGATTTTGTTAATTTTTTAGAATTAAACAGTATTCCATTTGAGCTTTTTACATTTTTAAAAGGCAAAGCTTTAGATGAAATTAAAATAAAATATTTAGATCAACAAGTCATTGCGGAAATAGAAACTGACAATAAAGAAAAAATTAATCTATTTAACTTAGATAATCTTTATTATAAATCAAATAAAAGAATAGTTAGCCAAGGAAAAATTTTCAATAGTGAAACTTGCTACAAGGAAAACATTGAGATGAAAAATGAGTTTGAATTACTAATTGATAATGAAGATTTTTGGAGAGAAGCAGAGGATTTTTGGATTTTAAAAGTTGACAAGTAAGCATTGCATTATATACTACTGTCCTAATGGAAAATTTAAGCGTTCGAAACGAAAAGGGTCTCATTAATGGATTAAATTATCATTTTAATGAAGATAATTCTATTAATTGGAGAAAAATGATTAAAACTGAATTCTTGGTCTCTAATCGAGACAGAACCTCAGAAACAGACATATCAAAATTAGAAGATAAGGATCTATTAATCCTTTTGGGTGGAATTAAAGATGTTGCTCAAAAAAGAGGATTTACGTCAGTAATGTATGATGTAAAATGTCCATCTTCTGATTATGTTGTGGCAACATGCACAATTGATTGGATTCCAAATTACGAGAGCGAAAATAAGGCAATTAGATTTTCGGCGATAGGAGATGCTTCCCCAGCTAACACTAAAGATTTTGCTAAATATTTTCTAGGACCTATAGCCGAGAATAGAGCATTCATTAGGTGCGTCAGAAATTTTTTAAAAATTAATATTGTTGGCCAAGACGAAATTGGCAAGTCAAAAAATAATATTGATGAATCATCCGATTCTAGTCCTGTGTTTGAACCGAATGCAATTTTAGAAAAAGTAATGAAAGAAAAGAATATTTCCTTTTCTAAACTGAAGGAAAAGTTAATTAAAGAAAATTACACTAATGCCGAAAATTTCATTTCATTATCTGATATTCCAAAAATTAAAATCTTTGAGTTGATTGAAAGAATTCAAAAAATGAAATAAATTATACTGGAGGATTAGTTGATCCTCTAGAAGCAAGTTTCCCACCTAAGATTACCGAAGTAGAAGAAACAGATCCCAGTCCTTTAAAAGTTGATGCCTCTGTATTAATAGTTTCAATTCTTAGTTTTAGATATTTAGATTCTTCTGGATCATTAGCGATTACATAGTCTCCAGTAGGAGGAATATTAGATGAAAATTGCACATCAATAAATTTTTCATTTCTTGATGGTTTAAATGAGGTTAGCATAATTTGTTTTGATGCATATCCAGTCGGATATAAAATAGAAGTTTTAACTTGAGCATCTAAAAGATCAAAATATGAATCATCATTAGTATAAAATTCAGAATAATTAATTCTAAAAAATTTATTATTTTGATAAGATCCAGTTAAAACAATATCTGTAATTCTAGCATAGTTATTCGGATTCTGAATAACTAAAAATGGAAAATTACTTGTAGTAAAATTAGAATACGGAGTTAGCAAACTAATATTTAATTTTTCGCCAACAACGAAATCATTATCCAAAGGAAAAGTGGTGGATAATACATAGTCAGCATTATATTTAGATCCATCTGTACTTTGAGTAGAATAGTTATCTCCTGTAAAAAGTAAGACACTAGGCTCTTTAATTATATATCCTGATAATGGAGAGTCAACTTGAACAATGTCTGAAGTAAAACGATTGGTAGTATACCCCCCTGCGTCTTGAGATATTAATTTTATACCTGTAACTTGACCGACAAAAGGCGGCAAAAATGAAATAATTCCACTTGTTATTAAAGCATCTTTTCCTATAACTTTACCGGTTATATTAATCGAATTAACCGTATATCCCGCTCCTCCGTCTAAAATTTTATAACCAGTAACTAAGTCATTAAAAGCATTGTAAAACTCTACTATTGCTTTTTTCTTGCCTTTGTTAAAAACAGTTGGAAAAACTTCTATTACTGAATTATTAGACTCAGAAAAGAAATCCACACCACTAATATTTTTAACTCCATTTCCTTTAAAGGAAATTAATGAACCATCCCAACCACTAACTAAATTCATTCCATCCTGAACATAGTTTAATTTATTATTTAAGAAAGCGTCTTGGATAGAAATTAATGGAGCATAATTAAATACCCCAGAAATAGGATAAACTTGATTTAAATATGTTTTAAGATAGAATCTTCCAGTAATTGGTCTTATATCCTCGACATCTTTTCCGTGTACATTTTTACCAGCCATTGAAGGAGGGTAAAATTGCATTTTATTAAAATCTTTATAAATTAAATTACTATTAATATCTTGAGTACTGAAAGTAAAATCAATGCCCGTGCTGTATCCAGAACGAACTTGTTCTGGTGCGCTTAAACCACCAGACGCTCCTACTATTAATTTCCCTAAACCACTAAATTGAATACCTGTAACATAATTTAGATTTTCTCCCGAAAGAGTGATCAGAGAAAAAGTAGATCCAGTTAATATATTTAATCCAGAGCATTTAATTACTGGAGGCATTATTGTAATGGTATTATATAATTTGTCTGGATCAAAACTATTTCTTTGGAAGAATACTTGCCCACTTCCGATAAATCCATCTAAGTTTAATGATCCGTAATCAACATAATTAGCATCATTTCCAATTCCAATAGGATCTGTACCACTATAAATTAAATTAAAATCAGGAAAACTAGAATATGCCGCAACAGAAACATTAAGATTACCAGATAAAATACTGTATCCTGTATAAGGCTGATAAAATCCTGAACCCGTTAAAGTAGAAATATCTATAATTGAAAGATTTTGTGCAATTATATATTGACCTGTTTTATTTGTTAGATGATTATATCCACTTATATAAAGATCTCTAGATTGTAACTGATGAGCGTTAATTCCAGTAACAATTATTGAATCTTTTAAGTAATAACCTGTTGAATTTACTCCTGAAATAGTTGTGCTTGGTAAAAAGGTTCTTGAATATCCCGCCACCTCTCCAGTAACTCCAGACATACCTGAATAAAAAAATCGGAATGCGGAAGCTTTTATATCTCTTGGAACACTTACAACAACTCCTGTTCCAGATACGCTAGATATATTTGGAAATTTGACAAGATCATTATTAATTCCAAGTCCATAAAATTCAAGACCACTTAAATTGTTTCCTGATAAAGTTATATAACCAGTAAAATAAGCAGAAGAAGGAATTATTTTATTTATAGAAGGATTTAAAAAAGTAAAATCTCCAGAACTTGTAACAGAGGTATAAGGATTAACTAAAGTAATTGGTCCATCCGCAATATCATAAACATTAGGAACATAAAAATTTAAACTGCTTATTGTTTGATTGAATAATCCATTTATTACTTTATAATTTCCATTTTTAGACCCTAAGAGAACAGAAGTAACTGTATTTAAAAATTTTCCTGTTACATTTATTAATGTTCCTGCCATTCCCGAGGCAGGAGAAAATCCATCAATTACTAAATTACCACTTTTAATAGAAAGACCACTTGGGTAAGTATAATTATAATGATAAGAATTTAAAGTAAGAAAATCTCCACTTTGAGCTAAATCAGGAAGAGTGAATATAATTACTTGATCAAACTCCGAACCAGAATTAATAATTTGAAATCCAGTAGCAGCAAAGTCTCCTACTTTAACAGTATCAACATAATAAATATCTGTGCCATATCCAGTTACAGGTTCTCCTTGCACCAATAACGAAGGATAAATTCCTGTAATATTAGGAGTTTTAAGGAATGTAAATTGTTTATCGAATCCTCCTGTTAAAATAGAAAATCCATTATTAATTAATGTATTTGTTTTTCTTGTTGAAGATAAATTAGGAACACTAACTTGTAAATATCCAAAGTCTCTAATATTATCATCAACTAATCCAACATTAGAATGAATTAAAATTTGAGTATTGATATTATTTCTTGCGCGTTTTTTAGGTTGATAGCTACTGTATTTATAAGGGTCTTCTTTTTGCAGAACTATTTCATCAATATTTCCATCCCAAACTGAAGAGGCGGACCCATCTGCATCAGAACCAACAAAAACCTCAAAATTTGCTATTGGAGACGTGTCATTGTTTAAAGAAAAATCAAGATTAGAAGTTGAATAATTTATTCCATTTCCAGACAAATTTAAACCGCTTCCATTTAATAAAATTTTTCCAGAAATAGAACTAGAAGATAAATACGTCTTAGAAATCGAAATATGATTCCAAGAGCTTTCTATAAAATCTCCAGAAAAAATTGAATCTACTCCTTGCCAATAAATTCCAGAAACAAACACTTTATTTGCACTAGCGTAAATATTGACGCCGCTTGAACTTCCTATAATAAATCTTTTATCCGATGAAGTTAAAGATGAAGAAGGTTTAAAATCAACTTCTAAATCAAATGAATTTCCATAACTCATTGGGTGATTAGAGCCCAATCCTGTAATATTAAATTTTAAATAACTATAAGAACCATTTAAAAATGCAAAAGTCTTTCCATCATATATAGAATTAGCATTAACGATGCTAACGGAATTACGAGTTATTGATTTTCGCGTTCTATATGTAGATTGATAATCGTAACTCGCTGTATTTTCTGGAGCTTCAACTAAAGAAAATTCATTGCCAGTATCTTGAAATATAAATTGAGTATCAGGATAAAGATTATGGCCCAAAATATCAATTTGACCTCCCATGTAATTTTCGACAGAAGAAATATTCTTAATAGCTGGTATGCTTTTTACTATTTGAAAATTTTCAAAAAAGAAATTTCTGCCTCCAGTATTTGTTAAAGTAATATCGTATATTCCGGGAGCTACATTATTTGTATATGAGATAGTTGATCCAGCAGAATTTTTGGTCAAAGAACTGAAAGAATAATTTTGATTAAACGCTCCATAGTTAGAATCTTCTACATATCCACTTATATATGGAATCTTAGGCAATTTATTTCTATTACCTTTACTATCAAAATCAGAAAAATTACATTGCAAAAATAAAATCGTATTTTGATCATCATTTAGCTGAAGTGTCGTATCAGGAAGAGAAGACGAAGTATATCTTCCAACTTTAGAAAATCTAATTTCATCTAAATAACCTTCAAAAGAATTAACTCCATTAGTTGATTCAAGACCTGTATATAATCTGCCTATATATAAACCTGCTCCCGCATTTAAAGAATTAGTTGTAGAAGAATTAGTAGTACTTGTTTGAGAACTATCATTTTTTGTAAATACATGAGTATTTCCATTAGTTCTAGAAATTGAAACTTTTGTCCAAGTATTAATCGGAGTATTTGAAGTAGCTATAGTAGCAATAGAAGATCCGTTCACTTGAAAAGTCCAATTAGACGAAGATGCTGCTTTATATAAAAAGAAACCATTATTAGATAAACCTGCATCATTAATTAAATCAACTCTTGCAGAAGGTATTACTGAAGGTTTTACAAAAAACTCTAAAGTAAAATCTCCTGCTCCAATATTAAAATCTTGATTTGTTTGGCTATCTGCAACTAAATAACTTCCTCCAGAAAAATAAATAGCATTATTAAATTTACCTGTTGGATTGCTAATAACTCCGCTATTTAAAATAGTTTTAGGAATTCTAAAATTTAAACCACTTAAAATTACATTAGTAACATTACTTAGATTTTTTCCTATTACCGTATTAGAATCTCCAGATATAGCATAATAATTTAAAGAAGAAAATACATCTGGCGCTCGTAAAACATTTATTTGAGATTTAGAAGTAAATGAAGTATTGTCTTTAGAATTTATAACTACATAACCCTGATGAGCCTCTTGAGGAACTATTCCTGAAATTTTATCTCCATTATTAGCTGAACCCGTAAAGTTTGCTTTAACGAATCCAGTAGTAATTCCATCCATAGAAGTAGTAAAATATACAGGGAAATAACTTTCATCAACGAAAGAGGTACTAAAATTTCTACCACTAATAGTTAATAAATCACCTTCATAAGGAAAATTATTGCTGAATCCACTAATAAAAATTTTACCAAAGAAATTAATATCACTTACTGAATAAACTATTCCACTTCCATTGTATCCGCTAATTCTAACTGGTCCAGTAGTATAACCACTTGGAATTTTAACCATTAAACCACCACTTGTTTCATTATAAAAAACATTAGTTCCAGTTATATTATTGAATGAAACATAAGATACTCCCGTTAAAGAACTTCCGCTGATTGCCACGTATTCTCCAACTTCTTGTGTATTTGGAGTAATAGTCTCTATTTTTGGAATCGGGAAAAAATCAATTCCACTAACGTATAAAGGATCAGTTATTGACTGCCCAGTTATAAAATAAAAATTAGCAGGACCATAAGAAATATTTTTTGGAACTGTAAATTCAATATATTCCGGATTAGCATCATAATAGGAAAAATCAACAAAACCAGCCCTTGGTAATTCAAGGCCGCTTAACGCATATAACCCATATCCGGTTACGCGCATTGTTTGATTTATATTTCCTGTACTATAAGTAGGCATTTTATAGACCCTCGAAATTTTGAGCTAATCGAATATCTTCTTTAGATACACTAGTTCTAAAATTAAAAACAGAAGATGAACTCGTTTCTTCTGTTTCGATTGTAATTATACTAGCTCCTTTTAAAGATGCTGGCGCAACAGCTGTGATTAAATCTGTAGAAGCGACATTAAAAGAAGAAGCTAATGAATTACCAAAAAATACTTTTTTAACATTAATAAAATTTTTGCCATTTATCGTCATAGTTCCACCCGGCAAAATAACTCGTGGAGTAAAATCTGTAATACTTGGTTTAAAATGAGAAAAATCTTGATTCAAGGAAAATTCTGCAGTCGCATATCCTTGGTTATCTAAAGATATTCGTTTTGATGAAATTATTCCTGAAAATGATAATGTGTCTAAAGGATTAGATCCTGTTAATAAAGAAACATGAAAAGAACATGGAACTCCAGAAGCGGGTAAAGAAATATCATAATTATCTAAAACAAAAGATAAAGATTGACTACGTTTACCTAAATAAGCTCTGCTATTATTATCAAATTCAGTAGATCCTTCTTTATTATATTTATCAACTTCTCTTTGATATTTATAATTAAAAGAAATAAAACTGTAAGTATTAGAATCAAATTTTACGTTATTGGCATTTCCTGATAAATAAAAATTAGAAAAATTTAATGGAGCAATTTCATTTTTATTAGTTGGAGGAGTAACTGAAAAAGTTCCCTTGAGAGGTTCAAAAACTTTAATTTCTAAATCAACTTTAGCTAAAGAGTCAGGGCTTCCAATAATTGAATATGAAGTTACATAGCCACTATTAAAATATAAACCTCCGAAATTGCCAGAAATTCCTTGCTCTGAGTTAGCTCCTAACAAATATTCTTTAACAAAATCTTTTCCAGTTAAATAATAAGAAACCGAGAATGTAGTATCTGTTGTATTTTCAGGCGCATAAGAATAAGAATTTTTCTTAAACTCTTCATTATATACAGGAGTATTACTAGTATCAAGCGACATGTTGACATTAGTCGCCAAAATATCAACTCCACTTAATTTAAAACTACAGTTTTTATAATTGAAAAACATTTAGAAGCTCCTTTTTAATGATATTTTATTTTGAATAAAACCATCAATATAATTTTTTAAACTAGAACTATCAATTTTAGAACCAGAAGTATTAATACTAAAAATATTTTGATTTCCAAAAGTATTTATATAAACTGTAGAATTTTCAGCAGTTGATAAATTAGAGCTAGAAAAATTAGTATTAAAATCATCAATTGTATAATCAAACGATTCTTGACCTCCATTCAAATGGATTTGTGATGCTCTTTGTTTTCCAACGGCATAAATAGGATCCCAACTAAAACCTAAATTATAAGAAAAGTCCAAAACATTATAATTTTGATTAGTTAAATTTCCAGAAACTCTTGCGTTCCATGAATGAGCTATTCCAGATCCGCTATTTAAATTATTATTAGAAAGTTTATTAGATAAAAATCCAGATAAATCAGAATAACAAGAAAAAGAAGCGGTCGATTGAATTTTAGAATTGGGCGTTATCGTTAATGAATAACGAGAAGGATAAAATGATCCACTAATTCCTGCTATTTTTAAAGTTATTGGAATAGAAACTTCTGGAAAACTTCCCGTGAATATTCCTGTTTTAATATATTCAAAAACTTTGAAAATTGGATCTTCTATATTAGTATAATATGATAAACTTACAGTAGCCTCGTCAGCTTTTGTTTTTACCATTTGAGATGAATTTCTTCGACCTAAAACATAAGTTGAATTAATATTTCTATTAATATCAATACTAGCATTTTCAGCTAAAATAACTGCCGAACCAAAATTAGAATTGATTGCTACGTCACATTCATTAAAATATTTCATCCTTTTGCCTTATTTTAAATAACCTTTATACCTTACCGTTATTCCTACAGGAGAATTTACACTAGCAGAGTAATCCTCAGAAGAATTAATGAAATAACATAAAGAATTAGAAAAATCAAAATCTATAGCAAATCCTTCAAAATCTTTTATTTTTATTGAAAAATTAGAAACATTATCTAAATCATAAGTCAAATCAGATAACTTTTGAAGAACATAATTATCTTGAGCAATATTAAAATCACAATTAACTTCAATAGGATATATTGTTTTAACAAAAAATGGAGTGCTTTGTCCTACATAATAATTAGCAGTCCTATTGATATTTAAATTTAAATTAAAAGAAGAAACTCTATTAGTAGTAAAATCTCCTATATTAATATCAATAGAATTAGTGTTAGCAAGACTAGGTACAGGTGTAGAGTTAAAATTTCCTTGAGCTGCTATAGAGCCCGCGTTTTCAAAAATTGAGAATCCAGCCCTTATGGTTGGTATTTCACCTATTTGAGCACCACAAGAATAAGAATTTAAATAACCACTTTGAAAACCGAAAAGTATATTGGAACTAGGATTATTTTTTTTAGTAATAAATCCATAATTGCCTGAATCTCCTGTACAATTATAAAACTCATTTGTAGTAGTAAGCAAACTAGTAATAGATAAATTAGCAGTTTTTGTCCCTTCTGGGGTATAAAAACTACTATTCATTCCCAAAAATTTAACATGCTCAATGGGCATTTGGTATGAAGCTTGGATATCTTGTATACCATGAACTTGAGATTGATTTAGATAAAATGTTAAATTTTGTTTGTTTAATCTTGAAAACGCCATTCTATCTTATTATTTACACAAAAAAGTGTAATATTATTTGGTAAAAGGCAAAAGGAAATGTCTACGTCCATATACGATATAGCTCCATGGAGCGCATCAACTGCTTATAATAAAAATGATGTAATTTATTATTCTTCTGATGCTAGGTTTTATTATGCTAAAAACAATGTGCCTGCTGGGGCAGGCAATGCGCCCAACTATCAGAATATTCTTTCTGATTCAGACGCTTACTGGGGAGGATATTTAAAACATCCAATCACTCAAAAAGATTATCCCTTTTTCTTTTGGAAACCATCTTATCAAACGCAAGCTAATTTTGAACCAAAAGTAAATGTAGTAAAATACGGAGATGGTTATGAAAAAAGAGTAAGTGATCAAATTAATTTTAATTTATTGAATTTTGACTTAAATTTTGATGGATTAACTTTAGATGAGGTTACTGCTATTTTACATTTTCTAACATTGAGAGCCGCTAAACATGCTTTCATATATAAACCAGCAGCACCATTTACAGTTGCAAGCACAAATGCTAAACTATTTGTTTGCCGCAAATGGGCATCATCCAATCCATTCCATAATAATTTTTCCATAAAAGCGTCATTCGAAGAAGTCCCAGCATAATATGGCAACTCAAGAACAAATCAAAAATGCTTCATTAAAGATGAACAAAGAGTTTTTCTCTTTGGAGCCTTCATCGATAATAAATCTTTTTGAAATTGATTTAAGCGATTTAGGTTTTAGCACAGATAACCAATTCATTATTAATTTAAGAGAAATTCAAATTGCATTACCCGGCTCGACAGAAACAATAAATAATGATTTTAATTATAGAATTATTAGACTTCATAATAATTTAAAATTAGGAAAAAATGTTATTTATTGGAATAATAGTCCTTATTTACCTGCACCACTAGCTGCAGAAGGATTTGAATTAGCCTCTAAAGGAGTATTCCCAAAACCGAAAATTACGATTTCTTTTTCAGATGAAATGCTTGATGTTTTTTCTTTGTTTAAAGGAACAGTAAATTTTGGAAGTTTAATAGGAGCAAAATTTACTAGAAGACGCACATTTGCGAAATTTCTAGATAGAAAAAATTTTTATCAAACAGATTCAAACACTCCTCTTACTTCAGATTACGCTTCTATTCCGGAAGGATTTGACCCAGATCCAAATTGCGAATTTCCTAAAGATATCTATTATTTAGACAGAAAATCATTTGAAAATAAAAATTCAATTCAATTTGAACTATCCAGCGCCATTGATTTAGATAGAGTAAAATTACCACGAAGAAGAGTTTTAAGTTATGCTTGCCCATGGCAATACAGAGGAGAGGGTTGTTTGTATGAATATCAATCTAGATTAAATGAAGATACTCATGGAACAACAACTGCTATTCCAAATCAAAGTGATACCACAGGAGAAATTGCTCCAGTTTGTGCAACTGAAGACGATCAACTAATTAAAGATATAATCTCCCCTACTGTTTTATCAAATAATCCAGTTGAATGGAAATCAAAAGAATCTTATGAAAAAGGATCAGTTGTATACATAACTAAAAAGAATATTAATTTTTATTTTGTAGCCAAAGTCAATGTTCCTATTAATATGCCACCACCAAATGGTAATTATTGGTTGGCAGATCAATGTTCTAAAACGCTAAAAGGCTGCAGAATAAGATACGGTCAAAATGCATTACCCTTTGGTGGATTTTATGGAGTTTCTAATTACCAAAGAGGATCAATGTAATGGTTAATGAAGAAATAAAAAATGCTATCAAAGAGCATGCAATTAAAGATTATCCAAATGAATGCTGCGGATTACTTTATATAAAAGATAATTGTCTAAAAATACTAAATGCCCAAAATACCGCTATAGACAAAGTTAATGAATTTATAATAAATCCAAAAGATTATTTAAAAGCTTCTAGAAATGGTAAAATAATTGGTATTTATCATTCTCATTGTATTCAAGATAATTCATTTTCAGAATTAGACAAACAAATAAGCCACAGATTAAATTTAAAAAACATAGTCTATATTCACAAACAAAATAAATTCGAAGAATATTGCCCAGAAAATTATTTTTCTAAATATACAGATAAACAATTCAAAATTAATCAATCAGATTGTTTATCTATTATCGAAGAATATTATAATGAAGAATTTGGATTAAAAATATTTCACTATGAAAGACATGAAAACTGGGATAAAAACTACAAAGATTTCATAGAATATAAACTTTCTTGTTTCACAAATAATAAAAACTTTGACGAATTTCTTGCTAAAGAAAATTTTATTAAAATAGATGAAATACAAAAAGCTAAAAAACATGATATCATAATATTTAAATATTTAGACAATTACCCTTCTCATTTTGGAATTTACTTAGGCAACGATCATATTTTACATCAACCAAGAAACAAGCAATCTTTGATAGAAAAACTTTCAAATCCAGAGAAAAGAAGAATATATTGTTTCGCAAGACATAAACAACTATGTTAAATTTAGAAATTAAACATGAAATAATAAATCATGCATTATCTAGCCCAAATGAAGTTTGCGGCTTTATAAAAATGCAAGGCGATATCTTAGTAATTGAAAAAAAAGAAAATATATTAAATTCAGCAACACAATTCATGATGGAAGGAATAGATGGAGACACTGTTGCTTATTATCATTCTCATATTGATTATGATCGCATTTCTAGAGAAGACGAAATAGTTTCAGAAAGACTAGGGTTGCCCTGTATTGTTTATAATAAAAATTCTAATACATTTCATCAATATAATCCAAATGGTTTAAAAATTCAATATACAGAAAGACCATTCGTTTTAGGTTTCGCAGATTGTTTATGGCTAGTCAAAGATTACTATTCGTATAATTTAAATATAGATTTAGCTTCCGAGCAAGAAATAATTAAAAATAATGCCTCGCAAGAGGAATACGATATTTTAGTAAAACAAAGATGTATTAACGAAGTAGATTTTCTTAAAACTAGAAGTGATTATTTAAAAAAATATTTTGAGTTAAACGGTTTTAAAGGAGTCGAAAGCCCCAAAAAGAATGATATTCTTATAACAAGAACTGCTAATTATAATTTTCCAATACATTGTATGATTTTTTTAGGAGGAGATAAAGTTTTACATCATCCTGGAAACAGCATCTCTAAAGAGGAAAGACTTTCCAGACTTCAGAAAAAATGGGTAATTTATACAATGAGGCACAATCTACTATGACATTAATCACTTTACATGGAGAATTAGGAGAAATCGTTAACAGAAAAAACTGGAAACTAAAAGTTAATTCTGTAAAAGAAGCTTTGCATGCTATAGACGTGCAATCAAGAAACAAACTAAGAAAACACTTTTTAGAAGCTCAAAATAAATCATTAGAATATAAAGTTATTGTAAATGATAAAGAAATTGAAGTCTCTGAGGATTTGAATTTTAATAACTTGCAGACTTTGCAAGAATCAGAGTTATTTTTAGATAATAGTAATTTAAGAACTTTAGATATTGTTCCAATTATTAAAGGCGCTGGTGGCGGCGGAGGTGGACAAAGTAGTAAAGGAATTTTAGGTATCATCTTAGGAGTTCTATTAATAGCAGCAGGTATAGCATTAGCCTTTGTAAGCGGCCCCCTAGGCGCAGCAGTAATTATTGCAGGTATAGGATTAGTAGCAGCGGGCATCACTATTTTGACTATGCGATCTCCTGAATTTGAGGACTTTAGAAAAATAGACAATGGAAACGGTGGAAAGCCAAGCTATTTATTCGATGGTCCCACAAATGTATTAGGAGAAGGCGGTCCAGTTCCAGTAGGATACGGCAAAATGAAAATTGGATCACAGACTATCGAACTATCTGTATCAAGCTTCGAAGTATCTAATAAATTAAATACTACTGATACAAGAAATAAAATATTGCAATTACAACTAGCAGAAAAGAATCAATAAAATGAATAATTTTGAAGATTTTAAATTTGTAAAAGGTTTTGGCGGTGGTTCGCCAAATAATCCTCCGCCTCCAACTCCAGCCTATGAAGATGCAGAAGGATTTTTATATAATGATACAGTTGATAACGTATATCAATTTGCAAGAGTTACAGATTTACTTTCCGAAGGACCTATAGAAGGTTTATGCGAAGGAGAATATCAGTTTAAAGGTAATGCCGGAGATTTAGGTTATACTGGGGTATATTATAATGAATATCCTCTTGCTATCGGAAATCAAAATACGCAAGTAAAATATTTAAGGTCCATTCAATGGAATCAAAATCCATTAGTTGACTCTCAAAACAAATATAATTATCAACAAATAAACATTAATGTATCTAAAGGTGGTCCCAGAGGTATTGCCAATATCGAAGATACTGATTCAACAAGTTACATAAGATCTATCGGAGAAAGATTAAGAGGACCAAATGAAACAGCTGTAACAGCATCACAAATATCAGATTTCCAAAAAAATTATCGAATAGTAAATAAAGAGTGCCGAAAAATCAAAATCAATTTTAAAATTGGTTCTTTATATCGCACTTTAAAATATCAAGATCTTGCTGCTTCTATAAAAGATGATCCAGATATTTTAAAAACTGATAAAACTTTCAATACATTCACTTTAATAGGAAGAGGCAGATCAGAAACAGGAAAGGATGTTATCGCGGGTGTTGGATCTGTAATAAGATACAATTTTGACGTTCATATTAAAATTGTTCCTGTATATAGAACTTATTCAAATACTTCTACTGAAATAGATATCACAGATGCTTCAAAAGCTACATCTGTTGTAAATCAAGAAAATCTACTTTTAAAACCCGATACCACTGAATCATTATATAAAATAAACTTTAATGGTAAAGTAACTCAAGGATATTTAAAACAAGTAGCAATAGATTTAACAAATATTTTTAAAAATCTATCAAATAATGATAACTGGGTAGGTTGGGATATTACAGTTTTAAAAACTACTCCTGAAGGAATTACATCTTCAAAGTCAGCTTATATATCAATTGAAAGCTTAACTGAAATATATTATTCAAATTTTAGATATCCTAACGCTGCTGTTGCTAGTGCTAATTTTAATGCTGAATATTTTTCTAGAATTCCTGATAGAAATTATGATGTAAATCTTTTAAAAGTAAAAGTTCCATCTAATTATGATCCAATAACCAAAACATACGGTAATGAAATTCCATTAACTATAGAAGAAAAAGTAACTATAAATTCTTCATCTAATTCACAATCGCAAAACTTTTTTTCTGCTGTTGGGAATACTGATTATACTAATACAGATGATCAAACTCCACCAATAACGAATGGATTAATTGGTCGATTTGATGCAACTAATGCATCTCCTAATGGATCAATAACTTCATGGCCTAATAATGGTTCAGACGCTTCAATAAAATGCATTATCGGGGGTGGAACGTATGCTAGTCCAGCAGGAGCAAATGGGCCAACCAAGGGAGCTGGCAATTCTGAAACAAGTCCAAATGGAAAATATGGAGTAACTTTTACAACCAGTCAAAACGTAAGATTCACTTATGAAGACCCGAAAAAAACTTTTGATGGCCCTAATGGCGACTATACAGTTTTTTACGTAGCAAAAATACATGATTTTGCATTACATAACGAAAGAAAAATGATATTGCATAGCAGCAATGCAGAAAATCAAGTAATTTTAGGATTTTTTGATAATTATAATAAAGCATTTTGGTTTGGAACATGGATAAACTCAAATGAAACGACGAATACTGCAAGAGGGAATGATATAAATGAATATACGCTTAATGAAAAAGATTCTAATTGCTATATTGTAGGAGCATCAGTAAGAACAAAGTCTAAAAGCGTAGATACATACTGGCAAAATACTAATTTTTCAACTACTGATTTAACTTTTACATATGCTCCACAAGGATTAGCAGTCAATAGATCAGGAACAATTTACGCAAATCAAAAAAGTAAATGCACTTTATTTGAGCTATTAATTTTTAATAGATCTCTTACAAAAAGTGAATGTTTTAGTATTAGAAACTGGTTAAATAAAAAATGGAATGTTTTAGCTACTACAACATTTGATAATACAAAAAAGGTTTTAGTTTTAGACTCTTCTTCTGTAAATATTCCATTAAAAACAATATGCAGAAATGGACAAGGAGCAACTACTAGCATTAGAGGAGTAGCTAAAGATTCTACTCAAGATTATCAAAATGCTTATTACGCAGGAATACCTCAAAGACAAAGAAATTTAACTAGCAAATGGAATTTAGCAAATCAAGGCTTTTGCAGTTTTTACTCTGATTGCAGTATAAATTTAAAAAATACAATAGCTGATGGTAATTATTCTCTAATGCAAAGAGATGATCAATTTAATTTATCATTACAAGTAACAGGAGAAACTTTATATTTAATATTAACTTTAATTAATAAAGAAACTTCTCAAAAATTTCAAATTAAGAAAAAACTCAAAGCAACAGCTAGCGAATTTAAAGAAATATATCCAAGAAGAATAACCGCTTATATTTTACCGAAAGTTTTACAACAAAACGCAAAATACAATAAAACTTGGTATCAAAACCATCGTCAATATGGTCATTTAGGAAATGTAGACTCTTTAATAAGTAAAGGCCCAGCAAGCATGGGACTTTATTTTGAGGGAGGATGGCCGGATTTAGTAAAAGCAGCTGAAACTAAAGGATTTATTGAAGAAGTCTCATTAAGCACCGATTCAAACTTAAATCCATTAATAAACACTTATATAAAAGATAATAGACTTTACAATAATTATATAAAATTTCCTGCGAAAGAAATAAATTCTGGAGGTCAAAAACAAGGTGCGCTTTATGATTCTATATTTCTTTATGAATCTTCAAATCCAACAATTTTAAATTCTCAATTTATAGTTTTATTAGATTTTAAAGAAGAAATTATCTGTGATTTAAATGTAGCTAATCATATTAATTATATTCAATTTTTAAATGCAAGCTCGATACTTTCTAATGAAGAATCCGTTTCTTATGGCTGGGATGAAAAAAAGCAATCCTCGGTCAATCAAGTAGAATTAGATAAAGTAAATAATTCTGCAAACTATCATGGTGTTTTTTCAGTTAATTCAAATGCAAACAATACTATAAATCTTACAGATACTCAAAACAAAGTATTATTACCAATTTCTAGTTTTAAAAATTCATATGGTAATAAGTTTACTCCATTTGAATTTATAGATTCAAATAAACCCATAAAACTATTTACCGACGAAAGTGCCAAACAATATGGAGGTAAAATTCAAGGTTCATGTAGTTCAATTTCTGTTGATTCAATAAATTTTGATGTCGCTTCTTTAGAATTAGCAACAAGTAAAGCATTATTTTCTAGCGATAAATACTCGGTACAAAAAATACTAATTCCAAATGGCGTCTCGAAATATAGTTTATCGAATGACATGTGGGATGGCGAATTTAAAACAGAAAAGCAATGGACAGATAATCCTGCTTGGTGTTTTTATGATTTGTTAACTAATAAAAGATATGGCGCAGGAAATTATGTTAATGAAAGCTCTGTAGATAAATGGTCTTTATATCAGATAGGTAAATATTGTGATGAATTAGTTTCTGATGGATTTGGAGGAATTGAGCCGCGCTTTACATGTAATGTTTATATTCAAAGCCAAGAAGAAGCCTTGAAAGTTCTTGGAGATATGGCTTCAGTATTTAGAGGCATGTTTTATTATGCTAATGGGGCAATTTATAGCACAAATGATATGCCCCAAAATACACCTGTATATTGTTTTACAAATTCAAATGTAGTAGATGGTAATTTTAATTATGAATCAACTTCTCTAAAAGATAGAAATACATCTGTTTATGTAAGATATATTGATAAAAATAATTTATATAAACCCGGAATCGAATATGTAGAAAATGTTGAAGCAGTTAGAAAACATGGATTTAAAGAAACAGAAATCACAGCTTTTGGATGCACAAGTAGAGGACAAGCCCAAAGATTAGGTAGATGGGTCCTTGCTTCAGAATATAATGAAACAGAAACGGTTTCTTTTGAAACTGGTCCAGAAGCAGTAATGTTTAAACCGGGAGACGTTATTAAAATCTATGATTACAATAAAAAATACAAAACAGTTGGTGGAAGATTAAATGCTATTTCTTTTTCAGGATTAGAAGCAAATACTACTACTGGATTTTTAACTTTAGACAGAAAACTAGATTTTAATTTCCAAAATTCAGCTAAATATGAACTTTCTATTGTTTCTCCTAAATACATACTTGACCCCGGAACAAGTGGAGCAATTACAGGAAGTATCGATTTCGCCGAGTTCAGAAAATCTCTTACAAATTCATTTATTATAGGCAGCGGAGATTTGATAACAGGTCAAAATTATGACACTATTCGCCTCACGGGGCTTAATTCATTTTTGAATACTGGATTAAATATTAGTGGTTTATTGCCTTATACAGGAGGAACCGGTTATGCTCCAGCATCAATAATTTGGAATTTAGGAAATTCTGGTTCTTTAGATGGAACAACTGATGGAGATTATGATTTTTATAGAATATTTAGGGTTCAAGAAGCTTCTCAATCAGATAACTATACAGTGCTTGCAGCACAAATGTATAATTTAAAATTTACTCAAATCGAATCAGGGTTAAATTTAACACCAAGTAGAGCCCCATCACCACCAGCATCTGCTCCTGATCAAGTTATTTTTGATTTCCAATCTTACGCAAAGGATTCCGAGAGCTGCAAGAAAGATATTTTAAATATTGATATTTATTATAACTCTGACATAAAAACAGCAACAATAGGTTTTAGAATATTCATCAAACCAGAATATAATTCTAGTTTTGATCCTAATATTGATACTAATTTTATTTTTACTCCAGTAGATTTAGAAAAATCTTTTGTTACTAGTTCTATTGATGCAACAAACAGAAATGGAATTATCAGAGTTTATGGAGTTAATATTAATAACGAATGCTCACCAACTTATTCTACCGCAAAATATCGTGGTGATTCTACAATTACAAACGTAGGATATTTTAAAGAATTAACAAATTGCATAGTTAATGTTAGCAACTTTGAAGACGAAGTTATTTCTTATACTAGAAAAGATTTCTTTAATGGATTATCAATTCAAAATCCATTACCATCAGATTTACAAATTGGAACAGATTTAAAATTTATTGATAATCAAATTTATCCAAATAAATATTATCCATACAGAATTAAAATCATACCAGAAAAAGTAGACAATAAAGCTTCATTTGCTGCGGCTTACCAAAAATACGTCGACCAAACTGATTATTTATACGAAGAAGAAAAATCTTCTCAAGGCGAAGTTTATCTATTTTCTCATCAAGCAACAAATAGAAAAATAAGAAACTTTTCAATAGCTATTGATAAATTTAATAGCTATAATTTATCTTCTACTTCTAAAAATTTCAAGGATCCAAAAGGATTCAGATTAGTAACTTACGATAGTTTAGATAATGATTTAAAACAAACATTAGATAATCTTTTAAATAATTCAGAATTTAAACTAACTAGAGACGCTGCAGATGTTATACTTAATTTCAATATGGAATTAAAGATGACTAATTTTGTTTCTAATTTATATCTATTGTTAATTCCAGTAACAGAGATATTTGATTTTAGTGTCAATCAAATTGTATATGACGATAACAATAATCCTAAATCAATAAAAGATAAAAACAATAAAGAAATCATTGATTCTCATTTTATTAACATAGATAACCAACCAGAAGTTTTCTATTTTAATAATCAAGTTGATACTATTGGTAAACCATTTACTCTTTTTGCATATAAACCTTATTTGATAGCTGTTGATTTATTTATGAATCTTTGGCAATCATCTTCATCTAGTATGCCAGATGGAGTTTCTATTACAAAAAATATTTTAAATTACGATTCTCCAATTTTAAATTCTAATGGATCACAAAAACTTTCTTATGCAGTAATTAGTTCAGTAAATAAAGAAATTAAAATACCAGAAGAAATAATAGTGGAAGATAAGAGTCTACAAGGTAAAATACTTAAAGCTGGAATTAATTATATTCATTTAACATTAAATAATAGCGTTTTAATTGAAGGTATTTTCGATAACCCCACAAACAATCAATCAACCTCAATACCCAATTCTTATAAATTAACAAGAAGAAATGTTTTATATAAACCAACAACTGACGAGCACGTTCAAGTAAAAGACGACAGGGTATCATCTTCCGATGAAGAAGGCGCTTACTATGCTTTATCTATAGCAAATAGAAAAATTCAATATAATCATCAATCGAGCGGTAATAATTTCAACAATTTAAGAATAATACCTTTTAACTTCAGAGCTTATACTTTATTGGGTAATAAAATCTTTACTTCTTTATTAGCTGGAATAAAAACAATTGCTAATTTACTAAATGGAATATTTCCTGAGAACTCTCAAACTAATGCCGTACAACATTTAGATATAAAGGTAAATAGAAAATTTACCGCTTCTCCTCAAGCAATTTGCCTAGCAGACTTACATATTATAAAAGACTATGACTTAAGTGGTGATAATGCTGGTAATTTAATTACTACAGAAACAAGCGAAATTAAAGAATATTTAATAAATAATGCTACATGCTCAAGCGAGCAGTCTGCAAAAAATTTAATAAAAGATTATGAAAGTAACTTAAGTGATGGATTCAATTTATTTAATGTTACACCAGATGAAAATTTCGGATCACCAGACAAGGATTTAAATTATCCAATACCACCAACTTTTCAAAAACAATATTTAAATTACACCATAACAAATCCAAGACAAACAAATTACATTGCAGCTTTATCCTCTTCAGAAATAACAAATAGAACTAGTTTAACTAACAATTCTTCATATTATCCCGGAGTTCCACTAATAAATGATTATTTATTTTCATTAGTAATAAATATTCCTTATCAAGGAGACGTTTATGGAGCTTCGTTTTTAGATAACAAAAGTTTAGAGGTATTTGTATATCATGGAGAAGAATTAATATCCTCTACAACAACTCAAACGGTTATAGGAAGTTTGGGGTCTATTGATATTCCTAGTTGGAGAGAAATAGTTATTCTTATCCCTAGAATAACACCAAAAAATTATTATACTTATAAAAGAACATATGAAAATGGCGACGTTATAATAAACCCTGAGCTATGGAGTTTCAATGACGTTAAAAATTTATCCTTTGCACATTTATCTGCTAGAAAACAACTAGGATTTTTCCCTGAACATAATTTTTATATACAGACAATGGAACTATCAATTCTAATAACTTATTAATACATATGAATCATTATATAGTATATTTTGTTGACGGTACGCATCAATACATAACAACGAGTATTAATTTAGAAGACGTAGATAATTTGCCAAAATTAAATATCAAATATGAAAACTTCGATTATCTGATTAAAACAGATAAAAAAATTGACCCTCATATATTAAACTTCAAAAAACATCTTCCCGATGGAAGCATTATCTGGAAAAAAGAAAAACTAATTCAAGAAAAAATCAAAAACGCAGTAATTAAAAGAGAATCATTATTTAAAAAATTAGACATTGATTTTCTCATTTCATTAGAAGTACACAACAATAAAAAAACAGAAGTAATTAAAAGAAATAAAAACTTTCTTCGAGATTTGTCCTGCAGAAAAGAATTATATAGCATACATGATTGCGAAAAAATAGCTAAGTTTAATCCTTTTTATAATTTAGTAGATATTGAAATATTAGATCCGGGTTATGGATGTTCAGAAAAAATACCTACAGTAGATATTTCCAGTCCAGTAGAGACAGATAAAAACTTTGGATTTAAAGCTACGGCAAAAGCTGTAGTAGGCGCAGATGGTCAATTAATTAAAATAACTGTTGAAAGATTAGGCTCTGGATACACTCAGATGCCTGAAATAAAAATATCAGGATATGAATCAGAAAACGCAAAACATCCTGTACTAAAACCTATCATTGACAATATAATATAATAATGATAGACTTTTTATTTTGTTTTGGAGATGAGTATTTTTACTCAAATAATTTAGCGAACTGGAAAGAACTAACTGCTGGTTCAGAGATTGTAATTAGCAGTGATGAAAGTAAATATATTGTTGTAAAAAATGATATAATTCAAAACAATAAAAAATTCATTGTTAAAAATAAAAATACAATTTCAATAACAGGAAATTGCCCAGAAGTTGTTTTAGATGGAGACGCTTTGAATTGTGAATTTGAAGGTTATGAATTAATAATTATTAATGAAATAACTAATGGAGGGTCTAATCATAAAACTGGTGATGTATTAACTATAGAAAATGGAGCTTTCTTTAATAAAACAAATGATCAAAAAGAGTCTGCTCAAGTATTAGTAAAATCCATAAATAATACTGGAACTATTACAGAATTAGAAGTAATTAAAAAAGGAAAATATCTTTCAAACCTTACTCAAGTAAATGCCATTGCAAAGAATGGACAAGAAGTAATTCTCAATGTAATAATGAGAAAAACTAAGGAAAAAGTTAAATTGTTTTTGAGCGTTAATGACTGTATTTATAAAGAAAAAGAAACAGATATTATTATTGAAGAAGAAATACCTATTGATTTTAAACAAGGCGAATTTTCTTTATCTCGACATAGAATAACAGTGAACAAAAAGATTGATAAAAATTACTCTTATCAGCCTTTTTTTTTGGTAGAGGAGCAAACTCCATATTTGAAACTACCTCTGGCAAAATCAAATAATATTCAAAATCTTTATAATCAAGCCATCTTGACTATAGACAGCAAACTTCAAGAAATTAATGATAAATTAAGGCTTAACGCTAGCCAATAAACCTCCGGGTCTCTTTTGTTCGACAATAACTTCCACAATTTTACCTTTGAGTAATTCAGCAAGTTTTTGATTGTTTTGCAAGTTTTGATTTTGATTTGAATTTTTATTGTCTGAATTTGTTTCTGAAGTAGCCGAAACATTTCCAGAAGAAACATTAACAGAGATATTATTTACAATAGAACTTGTAGCAAGTTGCCCTTGAGCATTAAAGTTTGGAGATACACCACCAGTTTCAGATTGAGTAATACCATTGCTCTTACTTATACTTTCATTTAAAGTATTTATTGCAACAACCAATTCATCAAAGTTATTATTTACAGCATTACCTCTATAACTTACAGAAGAACCGCTACCAACTAAACCTCCTTCAGCAAATCTTGTGCGAGCACCAACTCTATTAAAGGTTCCTTTATTCAAATCGCTCATTAATTGAGTACCATAATATTTAGTAGCTTCTGGGCTCATTACATATTCATTGCCCATTAGCAATGCGGGTATATTATCTTTGCCCGCCATTCCACCCGCTTTTAGTTTTCTAACCGCACCGCCAAAAGCAAATTTTGGAATAAGACCTCCTTTAGCATTTTTCGCAGGTGGTTCAGTTTTGGTATCACCACCCCCTTTAGAAGCGTAACCGGCAGCAGTAGATGCAACAATTTGAATAGCTGCAGCAATTAAAGCTTGATTAAAAACACTTTGAACTTTTTTATTAAAATCACTGATGGCTTTTTTTCTATCTTTTTCATACTGGTCGCGATCCTGTAAGTATCTATCTAATTCCTCAAAACGCTGTTCTCTGATTTTATTTTGAGGATTATTTTCATCAGTTAATGCAAAAGCAGACAAACGAGGATCAACTGAATATTCCCCTGAAGTTGGACGTTCTGGATCATTGTAGAGAAATTCATTTCTCATTGGACCAACTGAGAATGAACCACCATCAGCAGCAGTTTGAATTTGACCACTATTCAATTGATCTAAGAAATCAGCGCCATATTTTTTAACAGAGCTTTGTTTAATAACAAATTCGCCGCCGCTCATCATAGCTGGCACATCATCTCTAAATCCTGATCCACCAGTTACTAAACCGCCAAAGTTATAACCTTTAATTAAGCCGCCGTATTTTTTAGCTCCAGCTCCGGTTACAGTATTAACTCCTCCTGCTGTATATGCACCATCTGAAGATGCCGATGCATTTCCTGTTCCAAAATTGAAAGAGGAAAATCCTTTTTGTGCTGCTCCTAAAACTGTATCAACCAACTGAGCGGTAGCTCTATCAGTTAATCTATTTAATAAAGATTGAAAGAAATCAGAAAAAGCTTCTCTTAGTGTTTTAGTTCCTTTTATAGCTTCGCTAAATGCGCCAGCAATTCCTGTCTTAAAATCAGTAAGTAATATTTTTAAAGTATCCCCCGTATCTTTTGCGGCATCAGCTGGTCCATATTCAAAAACAGATCTAACAATTGAACCTACTGGTACATTTCCTTGTCGAGCTTCAGCTGTAATTCTTGCTTCAGCAGCTGCTTGTTTTTCTTCTCTAAAGAAATTTCTTCCGTATGCGGTTTCATATAAAAGTTTTTCTCTATCTTTAGTAGTTGCAAGTTCTAAGTCTAATTCTTTCTTTCTAATTTTAAGTTGAATTTGTAATTGTTTTTCTTGTTGTTCTTTAGTTTGAACTCCTTCAGCTAAAATTTCATTAACTTCTTCTTGTAACTTGACTAATTCTGTATTGGATTGTAAATAAAATTCAGTTTGTAAATTTAAACCTTTTAATTGTTGTCTTAAGCTTTGAATTCTTTCATTAGGATCTGTTGGTTTATCGGGCTGTTGATTAGATGAATTATTATTTAAAAGTTTTTCATAATATATAGAATTTTTTAAAGCATCTGCCATTAGTCCTTCTAAATAAGCAATATTTTGTTTTTTATCTAAAGGTTTTGCAGTTACAGAAGTTGAAAATTTTTGAAATTTATTAAGTAGCTCAAGTATTGATTCAACAGTACCCGAGGTTACTCCAGAATATCTTCGAACAATATCACTAATTTGTACATCTTTAGATTGGTTATTATTACCTCCAAATCCACCACTAGGAGTAAAAGTACTTTGAGGAATTTGCTGCAACAAATTATTCGTGACTTTTTGAAATGCTTGCGCTGTTTCTGGGGGTAAATTTGTATTTAAGTTAAAAATCCCCTTTTGCAAATCTTTAATTTCTTGTAAAAACTTTTCTCTATCATTAAATGGCACATTAGAAGGTATTAAATCTCTAATTTGTTTATTTATATCAGCTTCTTTAGTGGCAATAATTAATTCCGTCAGTTTACTTTCTAGAGTTTTATTGACTGTAATTAATTGATCTTTTACATTTTTTTGAATTACACTAGCAAAATTTTTATTTAAATTTGGAATTTGTTCTTTTAAATAATTTGTTTGCTCATTAGTTAATTGATTTAAAATTCCTGCCTCTTCTTGTAAAATATCTAAATAAGTACCAATATTTTGTAATTTAAGTTCTGAAGAAATCTGTAACAACGCTGTGCCTACTGCATTTTCATTAGCAGTTTTAAATGCTAAAGCTAATGGACTTTCTTTTCCAATTGATCCGATTTGAGCTTCAGTGGTTTGTCTAGCTAAATTAAGAGATTCTCTAATTTGACTAGTTCTTCCTGCGATAGAAATTGCAGTTAAAGGACGCAATTGATCAGATACAGCTTTATTAAAGCTTTCTGGACTAACAAAAGGAATTGGAGAAGTAGTTGCTCTATTTAACTGTAATTGATTAGTTAAGGTATCTAAAAGTTTAAAAACACTAGATCCCAAAAGGGAAATATTTTCACCTCTATTACCTATTGCATTATTTTGCCTAAGTTCTCCAACTAAATCAGCAATGCTATCATAAAGATCAGAAACTCCTAATCTTCCTGTTGAAGCTAGTGCTCGACCACCACCTGCAAAACTTAAACGTTGATTTAATTCGTAAGTTTTTCTTTGAAAATCAACTTGACTTTTTTGTAAAAGCAAATCTACCTCACCTTGAGCTTTAATACGCGCTAATTCATTTTGAAAAGAAGCAAATTCTTTCTCTAATTGTTGTATAAGAACTTCTTGTTGACCTCCAGTTAAAGTAGCAGTACTTCGAATTTCTTGAGCTAATTTATCTCGTACGTTAGAAACGTTTACTCCGCCTCTTGCTGCCTCTAAGCCTTGACTAGCTAAATTACTTAATTTACTAAGATTATTAATAAATAAATTGGTATCTTTTACAATTTGATTTGGTTCTCTATTTAAATCAGCAGTAACTCCAATTGCTTGATCTGTTATTTCTTTTATTTTAGAAGTTAAACTTTCATTAAAAGAATCTAAGGTTTTATTTAATGCGTCTCGAATTTGTGAATTTTGACGAGTGGTAATTTCATTTAAATCTAATTGACCTTGGATATTATTGCGTTGTTGATCTGTGATAAATGGTGAAAATACTTCTAATAAATTTTTAACTCTTGATCTTTGAACATTAATAACTCCTTCAGAAAATATCTTATTTATATCTCTAATAGCAGATGATCTATTTTGTTCAATTTGAATTTGTTGAGAAAGTTGAAAATTTAAATTTGTATACTGTTGATTTAAAAGTCTTAATGCTTCGGCAGCTTGTTTATTCTTTTTTACATTATCTGTTTGAATTGAAGTTAAATTAGCGGCTTCTTCTTTGGTTGCGAAAGCAGTAATGCCGAGTTCGCGAAGAGATGAAACAAGTCCACGAATAACTTTGATATCAAAATTTTCAGCTGCTTTTTTAAAAGCTGATGCCAACTCTGGAGTTAGCAAACCCTGAGAACCAAGTAAACTTTCGACTTTATTTAAATTTCTTAAATTTAATACTTGAGGAGCGTTAGCCTGCAAGCCTCTTCCTGACTGATATGTAGTAAACAATTCTCCTGATAATCGAGAAATAAATTTGTCAAAATCTTGTTGGTTGCCAAATCTTTTTGTTAAATCTTGTTGATTAATATTTCTTGTGAAACTTCTGTTTAATAATTGTTGATCATTAGATCTTAATTGTATTGCGGATCCAAAATAAGAAAGGAAACCTTTATTATTTGATATAAGTTGCAAAACGCTACTTACTGATTCTAAATTTTGCTGTGATCTACCTAATTCTTTATTAACATCAGAAATAGCTTCTGCTATTTTTGTTAAATCAGATCCCGCCGCTAAAACTTTTTGTCTAAACTCATCAGGAATTTGTCCTAATGATTCTTGAATTAAATTTTGAAATCTAATTAAAGCATCTGGTCTAGCATTAGGATCATTTAATGCTGTTTTTAATTGCTCTAATGAAGATGAATAACCTTGAGATGCATTAGCAAAAGTATTAGTTTTATCTCTGATTAAATCTATAGATTTACCAATTTTATAAATATATTCTTCTAAATTAGAATCAACAACTTTTTTAGCAGCAATACCAATTCCCAAAAGCGCTCCAGCAGCTGCTCCTGCTGGACCAAAAGCCGCTCCTGTTCCAGCATAAGAGAATACGTCTCCCACTCCAGAAGTTAATGCTCTAGCTTGAAAATTTTGTTGAGGGATAAATTGTTCAGCTATATTAGCGACTCCCGCGCCAATCAAACCAACCCCGAACCCTGCATTTTTAATTAAAGTATCAGCTTTCGCTTTTGTAGTGGTTTTCGATGCTGCTTCGGCAATTTTTTCAGATTCTAATATTTTTGATTTTGCGCCAATTTCTTTAGATTTAGTTACAAAATCCGCAGTTGAAGTTTGTATTGCTAGATTTTCATTTTTTATTAACTGTTCTTGTTGCCTTATCTGTTTTCCTATTGCGCGAGATGAACTTAAATATTTAGTATTTTCCGCTGGATCAGGGCCAAGACCAAGACCTGCACGTAATTTAGTAGAAGCATCAAGAGCAGCCTTCTCTGTTTTTCTTTGCTTTTTTAAATCAGAAATATTTTGTTTTGCAGCATCAATACTTTGATTTCTAACAGTTTTCTCAGCTTTAAGTTGACTATTTAATTCATTTATTCTTTCTGCAGCTGATTTTCTAATCCCTTTTACATCTTCTGCTAAAGCAGAGTTAACTGCTTTTACAGATTCTTTAATGTTTTTAAAAGCGTCAATAACACTTCGAATTTGAGTATTTAACCCAATTAAAGTCGCTGCAATTAAAGTAACATCAAATCTATCAAATCCTCCTTCTGCGAAATTTGGTACAAATCCAGAACTCATTCCTTTTGTTTTAGGATTGATTCCGGCTTCACGCGCAAATGCCATGCCCTGATTTAAACCGCCGGGTTCTTGGACCGTATTATAAACTCCAAGTCCTTGAGGATTAAATGAAGTTTTTAAAGAATTACTTTGTCCGATTTTAACTTGGGAAGCTGAAAAGCCAGCGTCCATTTCTCTATTAATAGCTTCTCGAACGGCATTGAAATTTGGAATAAATCCTTTTCCTAAAAAAGTTTTAAATTTCGCAAAATTAGGAACAAAACCAGAAGCAAAGTTTGGCTGCAACCCATTTTTTCTTACAAAATCGCGAAACAACTCTAAATCTTCTTGCGATGGATTTTTATTTCTAATTCCTTTTATTTGATAAGCATCTATTGAATATAAAGGTGGGCCTTTTCTTGCTTTTCTAAATTGCAAATAAGATTTAACTGTATTTAATCTTACCTCCTCCGCTATCATGCTCCTTTCAGCCATCAACTCCGCCATTGCGGTGGTGGTGCTGGATTTGCCTAAAGAAGTAGCGTGATACTTGAGGCTTTTAATAAAATTTCTTATTTCAGCGCGATTTTGCCTAGTGTTAAAATCAGAATTTGGTATTATTCTTTTTCTTTGAGGATTTAATTCTGCAGTTGCCGTTCCAGTTGAAACGATTAAGCTTTTAGGTAATCCTGTTTTCGTATCAATATTAGAACATGCGTCTCCATAGCCAGCAACGCAATGATCCATTCTATTTCCTTCTTCATATAAAGATTTTTCATTTTTTAATATTTTTACTCTATCCGTTTCTTTACTTAAGTGAGGTATTATTGGAAAAGTCCTATTAGAAACAGCGATTTTTTTCTCGATTTGTTGTCTAGCTTGTTCTGATAATCTAGTTTTAACACTTTCAAAAGCTTTTGGGAGAGAAGTTTTATCTCCATTTGGTAAATCAGCTTCTGTTAAATTATTTATTAAATCTATATATGTGTATTGTCTTTGTTGTCCTGCTGCTCCATATTCAGCAAATGTTTTTTCAAACTGTATGGAATTTTTATTTTTAACTAAAAAATCAATTATTTTTCTATTTTCCAAATCATATTTTACAAAACGTGATTTTTTTAATAAACCATAGTCGTTTTTAAAAAGAAATTTTGTTATTTCAGGAGATAAATCAATTGGTTCGCTTGGAGAAGGTCTAGAAATTCGCCATTTTAAATAATCAACAACTTCTTTATTAGAATTTAACACTTTCTTATTCGTCACTTCTTTAAAAGCTTCAAGCGGGCTTCTAGATTCTAGATAAATAGCTCTATCTAAACCTCGTATTCCTGAATGTAGAATATAACTAGGAATATTAAATACTTCTCCTGCATCTATATCTTTAAAATTTTCATATAAAGATTGAAAAAGTATATTATCGGTAGACTTTTTATTAAAAGGGGCTTTTTTAACACTTCCAAATACAGAAAAAGAAAATTTTTCATCTCTATCAAATTCCGCAAGCTGAGTAAGCAAATCTTTATCTACTTTTTCTGGACTATCAAAGAACTCGGCTTGTTTTTGTAAATCTTTAGAAGTAATTGGCGGTGCCATTGATCTAATTTTTTGAGCTACATCTTTCAATTTATCATTTTGCAAAGCAAATTCAAAAAAAATTGCTGGATCACTATCTACAAAAATTCCTCGACGAATAGAACGTTCTTTTAAGAAAGCTAAGTAAGATTTTCTTACATCAGGAAAAATCAAAGTTTTCTTAAATCTGTCTTGTATATCTTCATTAATAAAATAATCTTGAGTACGCGGAAGTCTATCAGAAATAGATTTTTCCAATGGATCTTTATAAAAACGATCATTTTTGGGAAAAAATGCTTTGAGATATCTACTAGTTCCTATAAAATCACCATTTGAAAAAAAATCATTAAAAAAATCAGACTCGTCATTTGTTAATTTTCTACCAAAAACTTCTAGTTCTTTATCTTTTGGAACTGAGCCATTAGGCATAAAAAAATTTCTAAAATATTTCGGCGCATCCCTGTTAATATATTTGTCAACTGACTCGTAGGTTTTGAAATAATTAATATATTTTTTAAATATTCCTTCTTTTTTAAGTTTTGAAAAAGTTAAATATCTTGCTCGTCCAGAGGGTCCTCCATAATTATTATCATTTTGTATTACAGCTCCAGTTCCTAAGTCGGAAAAAGCAAAATTAGGAATAAAGCCACTACTAAAATCTTCTGGAGAAATTCCAGAAACAGATGGTCTACCTAAATAATCAATTGATTTAGTTCTACTGTTTCGAACTTTAGCGATTAATCTTCTTGCTTCTTCTGGCCCAAATGGTATAGATTTTTCTGTAAAATTGACATTAACTCCTTTAGTTCTTCTTTCGTTTAAAATTTGAACTAATTCTTTTGCTTTAAGATCTGGATTAATGTTTAATAGATCTTTAACAAATTTTACTCTGGCTGACAATACACTCATACCGCGACCCCCACGGATATTAGTGTTTGAAAATTCAGAAACAGTTTGAGAATCAAAATTATTTAAATACTGTTGTAAAGCATCAGAAGAACTAAAATTAGGAATAAAACCTTTATCAAAGCGTCCGAGTTCTGGAATTCTTCCTTGTCGATAAAAAGCTTTAGCGATTCTTTCGGTGAAACCTAAATCCATTAATTTAAGTTTTGGACTACTTGTTCTAGTAAAACCAATATTTCTACCTCCAAAAAAATCAGACACGTCAATATCGTATTCCTCTCCAAATTTTAATATTTGGTTTTCAAGATCTGAATAAGGCGAAAAAAGCATGAAATGGCTAGCGGGTTTGCCAAGTAATTGTTCAGATGGTCTTGGTCTTTTGAAACCATCTAACTCTTGGACATCGTTTAATCTTTCTGTGATACTCCAAAGATTTTTTCTATTATCTGAAGCAAAAATTTCTGGTAAAATATCAGAATATCTTTCTCTAGCAGATCGATCATTTAAAATTCTATTTTCAACAAAATTTTGAGCAATTCCAGCTTTGTTAGCTGCAATTTTTAAAAACATTTTATCATCAAGAGCAATTCCAATTCTAGATGATCCTCTTTTAATTCGTAAACCTTTTTCTTGACTTAAACGTGTCAACCATAAATATAAATCTTCTGGCGAAGAAAAAGATTTTAATTTTGCTTCAGTTAATAAATCTTTTAAATTGTTATCTGCAAAATTAGGAATATACCCTTTAGAAAAATCAGATAATCTAATTTGTCTCAAATAAGAAGTAATGCTCTTTTCATCATTTGATGGAACAATTCTGTAATCTAAAACTCCATCACTTCTAAAATGTCTTATTAAGTTTTGATATCCATCAGCGCCATACTTAGTTGTAAATCCTGAAAATTTTACTACTGGTGAACCTTTAGAATCTAAAATTGGATTTTTAGTAGCTTTATCTAAAATAGGATCTATTCTTCCAATGTTAACTAAATATTTTGCTATGGATTCAGGATCATTTTTCTTTCCATAAGCCATTACTAAGCGATCATTTAGTTTAAATTTATCAAATTTAGTAGCCGCAAAATTAGGGATAAAACCTTTTGAATATGCTTTAGGTTTTTCCATCATGATTCTGGAATACTCTTCATCAATAAATTCAGTAAGACTTCCACTGAATGGACTTATGGCGGCAGCTCTTTGATCTGCTCTTCTTTGACTTGGAACATTTGCGTAAAGTCTTTTGTCTTGAGTGCCTCCTTCAGAAGGCAAACGCAAAAGTTTATTGCCTTTAAATTTATATATAGGATCTCTTAAATTATTAGATACTAAAATATCTTGCCATGGACCTTTTATTTGATCAAAAACATCACTAAATTTAACACCCAAAAGAAGCGGCCAATTCTCTGGTCTACTTCTGACGTTTTTAAATTTTTTATTAGTTTTATCTATTTCAATTCCACCAGCTTTAAATTCAAAAAATGCTCTTTTTACTGTATCTACAGCGTCGACATCTGTAGTTTCTTCTCCACCAGTTCCAAACAATCCAATTTCTTTAGCAGATTTTATATCTGGATATGCAGAATTTTTTAAATATTTTAAAGCGAAATCTTCATATTTTGCTCCGAAAGCTTTTGCTGGAACTTGAGAAACAATGCCTTCCTGTTTTTGATATAACTTTTCAAACTTTTTTAATCGCTCTAGTCTTTGTGATAATTGAACAGGTACAGGCTTGCCTTCTTTTTGTAATTTTGTAGCAGTGTTTAACTGATCATTTATTATTCTTAGTTTCTTTGAAATGGCTTGTTTTTGTTGTGATTCAGCCGGATAATTAGATTGAATAAAATTTTTAAAAGTTTCCATCGTCGCTACTAGAACAGCAGCATTAATTGTAGGTTCATCTAATAATTTTTCTGGTACGGGAATAGAAGATTTAGATCGGTTACCCTTTCTTTCTTCTCTATTTATTTGTGTTGTAATAGCTCTTAAATAGTTTGCATAACCAGTTGGAAGATAACTAGTATTGTATTCTTTTTGAAAACCTTGTAAATCTGTTTGAAATTCCTCTAATTCCTGTGGTTTAAGATTTGTAAAATAATTTTTATCTGATAAATTCCAAGTAAGAGGGCCAGCAACTTTTTTTCCTTGTTTATTTATAATTTTATCGACACGATAAGCTTTTCCTATTTTCCTCATGTAGTCTCTAAATTGTTTAGGTCCAAAGCCCCCAGACTCTTCATCATCTTGAGCAAAATTAGGAATAAACCCATCAAATGACATTCCTGAATTGCTACCACCAAGAATAGATCCCATTTTACCAGACTTCATCATTCCAATAGCTTTTTCCATTCCGCCGCCATACTTTGGAATCACCATTGAATCTCCATTGCGACCAACTCCCACAAATTCTTTTTCGTCTGTATTTAAAATAAATTTTTTGCCGCCAATAGTTCCTTCGCTTAGTCTAGCTCTAACTCCCTTTTTAGCTCCTAACTTTGTAGCTTCTGAAACTTCAGAAGTCATTTGTGAAGCCATCGAATCAGAAAAATTAGGCAAAAAGCCTTTTGAAGTCCTCCTAGTGGGGGCCAATCTATTAGAAACTACAAGATTTGATGCATTTACACCCATTCCGGAAGCAATAAAAGACTTACTAAAACTTTCTGATGTATTTTTTATACTCTCCGCTAAACTAGACTGTTGAATTAAAACATCTCTTATTTCTTTTTCGATTTGAAGACGAGTTTTTTCGCCAGTAATTAATTGACCTATTATAGCAGGATTTGATTGCAGAATTCCTTTAATTGATTCTTCAAGTTTTCCTCTTTGTTGAGATACGCTATTTAAACCAAGGAGATTTTTAGTAGCGTCAGCAGTAAATCCGGCAAAACGTCCGAATAATTTACCTAAAACAACGCTACCCAAAATTAAACCGGGACCAGTTATAAAACTAGTAATTCCTTTTAATAATCCTGATCCAATTTTAGCTCCAACACTTTCCCCGCTCTTTTCATTAATTTGATTAAGAGAATCATTTAAAATACCTACTAAATTTTTAATTCCGGGACCGACGCTTACATTACCAATATTTTTGCCAAATTGAACTAAATTAACACTAGCTTCATTAACTAAAGCTGTGATGCTTTTATTTAGAGCGTTATTTTTAATAATTGCATCATCAATTGCTTTATTAGATGCAGAAGTCGCTGCTTGAAAAATAGAATTCTCTTTAGATAAATCAGATAATGCAGCTTTTAAAATGTTAATTTGGAATACACCGCCAACCAATTCTCCGACTTGAGCTCTAATAACTGGATTTAAATCCTCAAAAGATTTTGCTAAGTTTTCTAATACTTGAACTATCGGTAAAGTATTTCCTTCAATATCTTTTACGGCAACTCCGAAATCTCTTAAATCATTTATAACTTCTGGTCTTTGAATTCTTGTAAATATTGTTTTTAATGCGTTACCAATGACAGCACCACCACGAGCAGTAGTTTGCTGAACTGAAGTTACAATACCTAATAACTCATCAAAACTTACTCCTGCTTCACTCGCAGAAGAACCTACACGTTTGACCGCTTCAGAAAGATCTCTTGAACTAACAGCGAACTTTGCGTCAACTGCTGCTAATTTATTAACGACATCAGTTGTTGTTAGCGCTTCTTTTGTAAAAGAGTTAACTGCTGAAGTTAATGCTTCAGTACTAGAAACGACATCTAAACCGGCAAGACGAGTTAAAATAAGAGCGTCTCTAGTCCTTTTTAAAGTATCTTCTAACGATAAACCTTGACGGGAAAACTCAATTGCAGCTTCAGTTACTTGATTAAAAGAAGAACCAGTTTGTTTTGCGACATTAAATAATTGATCACCAAATTGAGTTAAAGTTTTAGTAGAAGAATTTAATACTACATTAATGTCAGTAAGAGATTTTTCTACTTCTATAGTGCTGGAAATTAAAGCAGAAAAAGCTTTTTCAACATTATAAATAATACCCGCTGAAGCGCCGAATGCTACAACACGAGCATTTGAAGCTTCAAGTGACTTTTGAAACTCATCTGCTTGCCCAGTGATTCTGCCTAAAGGTTGAGAAAAGTTCTTGGTATTTAAATTAAGAGTACTTTTTCTTTCTATGCGACGTAACGCTGCTAAAACATCTCTTTCCGCAGCGGAAGTATCAATCGTCGCGCTAATAGTTATTGAACCTGATGAAGTAGCCATATTTCCTTAAACCTAAAAATAATTACACTTAAACGCCGTGTAATTTAATTAAATCTTCGAAATTTAAGGATCCACCCTTCTTCTTTGCTGCTTCTTCTAATGATATAGCTCCAGTATTTTCTTTCTTTAATTTCTTAAGGTCTTCTTTGCTAGCTCCCATGACGGAAACTGCTTGAACAGCGGTTTCTTTTCCTGCTTTTTGATTGTTCTCTTCTTGTATTTTTTCAAGATTGTTTCCTGATTCATACCAATCAATAAGTTTGTCAAGATCTTCATTATACTCATCAGGATGCTTAACAGTACTTTTACTCATTAAATCTTTAAAGTATCGAGCGTAACCAAATAATTCAATTTGATAAAATGTAAGATCAGAAACTGGCTTGCCAAAAAAGAAATACGGATTATCATCTGATAAATAAAAATAATTTAAGAAAAAATTACTAACAGCAATTCTTTTTAAATTAGTACTATTGAATTTTAATGAAGTATCAGCGTATCCATCAACAAGGCTATTTAATTCAAATTGATCTAATTCTTCGAAATCTTTTAAAATAAAACTATGATTTTTGCAATTAATATCAGAATAAACAGAATAATAAATATAAAATTCATTCATTCTTTTCGCTGTATATCTTTCGCATGTAGTTTCTAATAATGATTCTTTTGTCTCTAATAGTTTATTTAATTCTTGTGAAGTTTCTTTTATTTGCTTGTCTATATTATTTAAATCACGAGTCAAATATAATTTGCTGCGTGTTTTTTTCATAGTGGCTAAACTTAATTTAAGATCTAAAATTCTTTTGTCATTTTTTGGATCGTATAAATTTTCTTTTATTAGTTCTTCTATTTTCTCTTGATTAGTTGGAATTCCTTGTGATTTTGCTTTATTAAAGTAAAAATTCTCTTTTGCTTCTATTATTCCTGCGTCTTGAGCGGACAAATGCTTCATGTAATACATTTGCTTATTGAATTCAAAACCAGAAGACCCTTGTACGATTTCCCAATAACTTGTTTTTAAATTTTTATTAAAAGAATCAATGTCCATATACTAAAAAACCCCCGCTTTCGCAGGGGTTAGAATTTAAACGATGAATTTTATGCCAAATTTTGGTCAAGTTTTAACTTATCAAAATCTTCTTTAGAAGAAGCTCTACCTACATACCAAAAACTAATAAAATAAATAAAAGCATTCGCTACTTTTAAAAGATGCTCATCTTCAGATTCAAAAATAGAATCATATTTGTCCATCTTTTGATCATAAGAGCCATCTCCAAAAAATGGGGCAGGATCTCCATTTTTTTCTAAATAAGATAATTGCAATATCCACCAAGTAATAACCTTATTTCTTGCTCTAGTTTCAGCGGTATTATCAAACAAAGATTCTTTTTGAACTTCTAGTTCAGTAAGAGAATTTTTTAGAATTTCAATTTTATCAGTTAAATCTTTCTTTTGATTTTCAAAATCTGCGGCTCTTTCATCTTCCTTTGATGAATTTAATCTTTCTAACTTGTCTTGGAATTCAAATAAATCTTTGTAAGCTGCATTCTCTGCGGTTTTAGTTCTGTCTGATAAAACTCCGCCATCATCAACATATCTTTTATTCAATAATGTACGGGTAAGAAGACCAGCTTTAACTCCTTCTGAAAGCTTAACGCCGTAAAACAATTCTGCATCATCAAACAAAGCGCGAGTAGGCTTTTTAATAAAATATTTTTGTGGGACTGGCTTTTTTACATCTTTAGTAATAGTAATTTTCTCGCCAGCTTCATTTACTTTTTCTTCTTTTTCTTGTACTATTACTTCTTTATCAATAAAAAATTCGTAGATTGTTTTCATTTAAAAATTTATATTATTTAATTCTTCTTCAAATTGACGAATAGAATCATTGCCTGAATCAAGAACTCTTTTTCTTAATCTTTGATACCTTTCGTCAGAAATATTATATCCATCTTCTCTCAAATCCTCAAGAATTATTAAAAAATTTTTATATAAATTAGTGACTTTTCTCTTATTTTGAAATAAGATATACTCTTTTAACTTAATATTATCTAAACCCATAACCTTTAGGAACCTTTACCTAATAATCTTTACACTTAAAAAATAAAAAAAGCCCCAGTTTTCACTGGGGCTCGTTTTGGTTAATTAATATTAGCCACCAGCAAGAGGTAAAGTCTCGAACATGAAGACACCACGATCTTGTTGTTGAGGAGAACCAATTTGAGTGCTGAAGTTTAAAGTAACTTCTTTGTTAGCACCGATTGAAGAAGAGAAGTCTTGAGAATCAAGAGTTAATCTCTTAACTACATATCCGATACCCTCTAAACCAGTATTAACTGAAATTGGAGTAGCTAGTTTAATTGTTGCATCATAAGTAGAGTCATTGTCTACCAAATCAACTAAATTACCAGTAGTTAAGTCTTGAACCAAAGCTGAACAACTCAAGCTAACATTAACAGGGAAATTAATTTCTCTTGAGAATGCGTATCTACTACCAAGTTTCAATAATGGAGTTCTGTCTAAAGCTAATGTTAAAGAGAAATTTTGAAGAGCAGCGCTTTGAGTAACATCGACGCCACCATAAAGAGTACCAGTAGTCTTAGTAAGAGTTAAAGTGACATCACCGGGGCGCAATGCAGAAATTTTGCCCAAAGAATTTTCAGTATTTGGATTAGTAGATGCTTGAGGTAGCCAGAATAAATTGCCTACTGTATTTCCAGATACGTTAACTCCGGGAGCGACACCTGAATTACCAGCACTGAAATTCATGTTTAATCCTTCGACGCTTACTGAAGCATTTGGAAACTCACCTACTGCTGCATTAACAGTATAATTAGTAAGGAATCCGTTGCCAATTCCGATAGTGCTTGAAACCGAATTGCTAGCAGAATCATTTGCAAAGCTTGAAGCATCATTACCTTCAGTTACGGTTCTGATAAAATAATTTTTTGTATTTACAAATCCGCTGGTTAAAATTCCAGATAGCGCTGTTTGTGTTGCGTTTCCTCTGTTAATTCCAGTGATGACATCTTGAGTTTGAATAACAGCGAAACCTAAAGCTTTTTCATTATGCATGTCCGACAATAGATAAGTAAAATCCATGCCGACAGTGGGTTGCTCTAGAATAACACGATCAATTGCGGCTAAGTCACCGAATTGATTGACATCTTGCCTTGCAACATTGAAATTATAATTGCAAGACTGCACACGAGAGAACTGATTAATGTAAAGAGCGCCAGATTGATAAAGGGGATTTGCGGCGGAAGTTACATCGACAGTATCTTTTGTGTTAAATAAAGCTTCTGATTGATAAATTACACGATTTCTTGCCATATTTTTAATCCTTTAAATTCTATTGAGTATTACAGTATTTATTGATTGTTGGGAAATGTTAAATCGCATCAATAGGGATATTAAATTTATATTCATTATTAATTTCAGAAATGCTTTTATTAAGATTAATATTGTTAGTAATTTGCATCCAAAAATCCCCATCCATAAAGATACCTTTGGTAGAATCTTGTGAAGAACTCATTTGTCCTCCAAATGTTAAAGTAGCTGTTTTATTAGCTCCTATTGATGATGAAAAATTTAAAGATTCAAGTTGTGTATTTTTTAAAGTATATTTAGAACCAGTTATTGCTCCAAACGGAGAGGTCTTTGTTCCGGGTTTCAAATAAGAAACATTAGCATCAAATTTAAAATCAGTACCGCTAATAATATTAATTAAATTGCCAGCTTTCAAATCAGAAACCAAAACATCAACAGAAAAGGAATAACTAATTGGAAAAGTTATTTCTTTGCTATACGCAAAAGCCGTACCTAAACGCCTTAAGTTTTCTCTTGACATATCCATTGATAATGAAAAACTTTGAGCATTTAGAGACGCTTGAGTAGCAGTATCTATACCAAAACCAGAAACACTAAAGGCCGAAAGATCCAAAATAATGTCACCGGGTCTAAATACTGAAATTGTATTTGAAAGATTATCTCTTGGATTAAAATTAGGTAAAGAGAATGTGCCATTAGTTTTATTATTATTTTCATCAATAGAAGGAAGAGGGTATCTTTCTCCAGCAACAGTAGATTTAAAATTATTAGCGCCAGTTAAAAAACTCATATTACGAGCTTCACAAGTTAAAGAAACATTTGGAAACTCTCCAACAACAGCATTTGCGGTATAATTAGTTATAACAGCATTTCCAATTGCAATAATAGATTGGTCAAGAGTACCAGTAGTTGCCACAGTGACATCATTTCCCGCCGAAACAGTTCTTATAAAATAATTTTTATCATCATTAACTTTTGTTAAGATCCCAGAAATACAACTCACGGCTACGATTCCAGTGCCTTCTGCTACTATATTGTTTAGAGGTCTTGTTACAGAATTAACTTTAAAATTTATAATATCACTATCATTAGTAATTGCAGTATTAACATTAATATTTGTATATGAACCTGCGGATGCGACTGATCCACTTATTTTAAAAGTCAATTCGCCAGCGTCGGCTATATTAACTCCAGTGACCTGACCTGCGTAAAGACCCCCAGTAGAAACGACTAAATTTAAATTTGCAGCTTCGATACCCGGAAAACTCATTGTGAAAGGAGTTAGATAACCTTGACCGCCATCTACTAAAGAAACAGATGAAATTTCAAAGTTAGCATTTTTTGCAGCTAAAGTTAAATTAATTAATGCTGGTCTTTTTATTGCTTTAACTTCAAATCCTAATTCTTTTTCATTTTGAAAACCATTTTGCAAATAATTAAAATCAAGCCCAACAGTTGGTTGATCTAATATAACTCTATCAATAGCAGCCAAAGTACCGAATTGATTCACATCAGTACGAGGAATATTAAAATTGTAACTTATGTTTTGAATTCTATCTAAATTAGTTACATTTGACTCTAATTGAGCCCTCATTTGACCCAACGTAATATTAGTCAAAGAGCCCCCTAATTCAATTGTCCTTGTATTTAAAGGATCTAACTGATTTAGTCTTTGAGTTGGAGCATTGTTGAGAAAGCCAGTGACAAATTTATAATGTCCAGAATATGCAGGTGAAGGACCTACATATAAAGCTTCATTTTGATAAATTACTCTATTCCTTGGCATACTTATGTTTTTCTCGGTTCTCTAAACTTAATAACTTCAAAATCAATTAATCCATAGTAAGAACTTGAATTGATATTATTCTCTCTATCTCTTACACTTGGTATCTTTGATACGGAAACGCTGTCTATCATACAATAATCTTTACCTGCGGTAACAGTATCATAATTAAAAGGAATACCACTTTTAAAACTTCCAAGTACGTTAAATGGATTATAATTACTATTAATCAGTGGAAAATTATCATAATTTCTATCTCTAAACAAAGAGCATACGGCATCTAAATTATATTGAGAATCAGCTACCACGATAGCTCTATAATCAATTCTCGTTTCGTCTGTTCCTCCAAAAGCGGCGGGTGTATTTGTGCTTCCATTATTTTTAATAAAAATTACAGGGAATGTGATTACATTTTGTGCTAAAGAATCTTTTAAAGAGCCCGTTGGGGTTTTGTTTCTTTGAACGTATTGAGTTTCAAATAATAATACTTCTTCTGGTATAGAAGTGAGGAGAACATTGAATTGTTTTACTGAATAATTTCCAGTAACATCTAAATTTCCTGAAGATAAATATACTTGTCCTTTAGTATAATTTATACCGCTTAAAGGGCCTTCTCCGATATTATAATAATTACCGTTTATGGTAACTCCTGTCATTACTATCGCATCATCAATAGAAGTATCATAAACTAAACCTTGAAAAGGCCCATTATATGAATAAAGTCCATTAAAATAGGAAGAATTTAATGGAAAAGAAGTCGTAACGTCGTAATAAGCTTGACCTTTATCTAATAAAGTATGATCAAACCACAACAAAAAAGAAGCCGCTACTTGATTATCGAATTGTTCTTTCATTGCTTTAATTTTTCTTTGAGATTATTTAAAATTTCACTTAAATATTTCGTTGGAGTGAAAGATCCTTTTCGAATTTTAAAATCTGATTGAATGCCGCCCCCAGATCGACTTGGATCTGGAGAAGCAAAAAGCCCAGATAAAAAATACCCTAAGCCAGAGATACCTCTTTCAATGCCCTTTATCCAGCTCCTACCTTTTTCCCAAGGCATAGGAGTTTGAGAATATATATCTTTCAGAGTAGGAATATTTACTGGAAATTGAAAAAGAACTCCTTTTTGCTGTTGTTTTGAAAATGGCTTTTGTTCTAAGGTAATTTGATTAGTTAAAATTTGTCGAACCTGATCTGTTGGCTTATCCCCCTGATTGAATCCAATAAAAGAAAATAAGTTAGCATCATCTTTTGTTCCGGGTAATGTATCGGAAATATTTGTGCCTTTAGAGCCCGCTTCTAATTCTTGAGTAATTATATGATTATTAAATTCTTTGATAGTTTGTTTTTTATATGTTTCTAATTCTTTAGATGCTCTTTGATATGCCAAAGATTGAATATCTTTAGAAAAAATAAGTTTATTAACTTCTCTTTTGAAAATTGTTCTGTTAAGTTTTGGCATTATGAAATTTCCTTCATTACGTATTCATAAAAATCCTGTTCAATATATCTTTTAACAACAAACCCATAGTTGACATTCCATGATTTATTATCGAATGTAATTTTTTCAGTTCTACCATTTTCTATATAATTTTTAGCTTCTTCTCTAACTCTCATTCTTGCAGAAGTGTTTGGATTTTTAATTTCGGAATTTAATGAGACGATATCTTGAGTTGGTTGCGGGTAATAAATTCTAGCTTTATAAATACCTGAAACAGGTATATAAGTTACGCTTTCTGGCAATTGATCAGTAGGATAGCCGAAAGATGGAGTGTCATTAACAGAGTTAATTACTCTAATTGGCTCTTTAAAAACAATAACATCTCTAGCAAAAGTATCAAATAAATCAATATACGTTTGCCCAAAAGAACTTTTTTCTCCACTTGTTAATAAAGAAGCCATAATTAAATTCTATTAAATGGTCTAATTGAAAAATATTTATCAGTAGTAAATGATCCGACAACAGTATCATCACCTGCGACCTGCAGAGGACCAACGTCATTGACAGTATAATCATGAACCATATCGTGAAGTTCTTGATAAGCATTCTGTTTAGCTTGAAGGTAGAGCTTTGTGGTTTCGTTTTTATTTAGTTTACGAACTGTACCCCCGCCATCTGAAACCTCTAATACGGTATCAATAGATGCAGCGCCCAAGCTGCCCTTTAGTTTCAATTCAAAGTAATAACAATCATACATTTTCTTATAAATAGATTTTTCAGCTTCACCAAGAGTTTCACTGAACTCTCTGTCTTCGTCATTAATGGTGATACTTTTATTTATTCTATTATTAAGAATGCCAATGTTATTTCTTAACCAATAAGTTATCGCAGGAATCGAAACATCAGTAGGACTTCCCAATTCGAAATGAATTTCTTGGGCAATATCAACTATTTTCATATATAGGATTACACTATATATGTTAGTTACACTAAAAAATTACAACCCAAATCTGCCTTTTGTGGTATTGTAGTTTTGTAAAATTTCAGAAGCAGATAAAGCTTTGTTATAATACGAAAAATTAGCAATGTTTCCCCTCATTACTTCATTATAAGAGTCATGATTCGTCCCAACGATTGGCGTAGAAGAAGTGAAATTATAATCATATGTATAAGTGCTTCCAGCTTGCACTGCATTTCTATATAACTTTAAATTTCTGGATCCATTAGCACCTCCATTTCCTACAAAAGTTATGCACCACCAATTTGAACCAAATGATGTATTATCATCTTGTATACGATTGCCCAAAGCATAATAACCTAATCCAGCACTACCATTTGTTGGATTAAGAAATATAACACCATAATTGGTATTAGAACCAGTTCCAGAAAAAAGAATAGAATAAGTTGAAAAATCATTTAATTTACACCAAAAATTCCAAGTAAAAGCACCTGTACCCGGAGCGAGTTGAGAACTCGAAAATGTTATATAATCATTAAGACCATCAAATACAATGGTTCCTCCATTTGCAAAACTAAATGTTAAATTATTAAAAAATGTACCATTATTTCTATTACCACTAAGATCGTTCCAAGTTGATGGACCAAAATCTTTACTAACAGTTCCAACTATATATGTACCCGAATCAGCGCAGTTATCAGACGTATATGTGACAAGATTAATTATACTTCCAGCCGAAGTAATAAAATCTATCCTAGATACTCTAGGATGATGTCCCGCAACAGCCGATCCTTCTACATATCTCCAATATTTGTGCGGAGTTAAATCACTAGTGTTGACGCCAGTACCAGTGATGATTCCACAAGAAGAATTATTACTCATCACGCCTGTAAAAGCAGTTGTCCATGTAGAATTATCATCACTATATTGCACAGTATAGTTAGCGCTTCTTAGTCCACCACCATATACAGAATAACACTGCACGCTATATACAATTATGGGAAGTGTAAAACTAGTTCTTTGTGCCGCATCCAAATTCAAAACCAGTCCACTTCTAACAATTCTTGGTCCTCCCACTGTAGCCATAATATAAATAAAATTACACTATAAACCAAAACGCCCTTTGGTGGCGTTATAGTTTTGAAGTATTTCAGTTGCACTTAATGCTCTGTTATAAACCAATGTAGAAGCTATATCGCCCTCATATGTATGAGATCCTTGATTGCCTCCTGCTGTTGTTCCTATAGTATAGGCTCCGTTTATTTGTATACCAGCGCCACCAATATTTAAAGCGCCTTTATCAACACCATTAAAATATCCTCTACCAGCAGATCCATTCCAAGTCACTATCGCATTATTCCAAGTATTAGTATTTACAGATCCGTCTGATAACTGAGTTTTTGCTCCTCTTACACCTACAACACAAAAATATGGAGTTAATGATCCAGCACTTGTTGTGTTGTCACCACCGCTCACAAATAGTGATAATGTTTCTGCACCACCAATACCGCCTGAATTACCTACCATACAATAAGAACAATTGCCTCCATTATTTGTAGAATTTCTTGTTGTTGTGGGAGAGATTGGAAATTTAAACCAAACTGAAATGCTCCACGCGTATCCAACATCTGCATAAAAATTGTTTCCAGCTGAATTAAAAAAACCAGCACCAGTGCTTATATAAAAGAATTGAGTTGTGCCATTTAATGTAAAAAAATTATTAGAATATGTCGGAGAATTCGCCAATATAAAACTATTATTATTGTTACTCAAATCATTCCAAACGGTTCCTGTGCCTGAATAACTTGTTTTTTGTGCGGCATCTAAATTCAATACTAAACCACTTCTTACTATTCTAGGACCTATAATTATAAACCAAATCTGGTTTTAGTAGCATTATAGTTTTGTAATACTTCCGTCGCGGTTAATGCTCTGTTATATATCAACGTCGAAGCTATATTTCCTTTAAAGTATCTACCGGAGTCAAATCCAGAACCTATTGAAATTGATGGTAGTGTTGTTGCCCAATAAGTATGAGTTGTGTCAAATTTTGAAACACCGTTTAAATATCCAAACACTTTATTTGTAGAAGTGTTCCACGCTAACACTACATTATACCATATATTTGCACTTAACACTGAAGTTGGAGAGTAGTCATAAAACCCATAAGTTCCGGCATCATTTCCAATGACAACGTTAAATCCGCCATATGGTGATACCGTCGTATATTGTTCAAATCGTATACCAACATTTCCACCTAAATACTTTGTAGAAAATGGATTTCTATAATTTTCTACAGCGGTAGAATACATCCAATAACTAATTGTTCCTTGTGTATAAAATGAACCTAAATTACCAGCTGCTACATAATCATCGGTACCATCAAATACTATAGCTCCACTATTAGAATTACTGAACGTTGGTCCGTTGGTTAATGTTCCATTATTTCTATTTCCACTTAAATCATACCATGTTGCGCCGCTACCAGAATAACTAGTTCTTTGCGCCGCGTCTAAATGCAGCACTAAACCATTTCTAACTATTCGCGGTCCTCTAA
>Ga0194119_10000383_pt1 | contig 86443 bp, 83 predicted proteins | sample TA2MahC100mmetaG_FD_148620 | JGI IMG/M metagenome (GOLD analysis project Ga0194119, IMG submission 148620) | Freshwater microbial communities from Lake Tanganyika, Tanzania - TA2015018 Mahale Deep Cast 100m | ecosystem: Environmental > Aquatic > Freshwater > Lake | place: Tanzania: Lake... | reverse complement strand
TTTGCAGACGGGGCGGTCCTGGCCGACATGGTGGCTTTGTACCGCAGCGGAAGCGGGGTGAGCGGGTTTACCACGAACCCGACCTTGATGAAGAAGGCGGGGGTCCGGGATTATGAGCGTTTTGCCAAGGATGTGTTGGCCGAGATCACCGACCTGCCGATTTCTTTCGAGGTCTTCTCGGATGAACTGGCGGAAATGGAACGGCAAGCCAGGAAGATCGCCTCCTGGGGGGGCAATGTTTATGTCAAGATCCCGGTGACCAACACCAAGGGCGTTTCGACGGCGCCCATCCTCCGGCGTCTCTCCTCCGCTGGCGTCCGATTGAATGTCACGGCAGTGTTTACCACGGTCCAGACGGAGCATCTTGTCCAGCACCTCGCTCCGACGACCCCCTGCATCATTTCGATCTTTGCCGGGCGCATCGCCAACGCCGGGGTGGATCCGATGCCGATTATGAAGCGGGCAGTTGAGATCGCAAAAGTCTTGCCAGCTTGTGAGATTCTGTGGGCCAGCCCGAGAGAAGCCTTGAACGTGATCCAGGCGGAGGAGTGTGGGTGCCACATCATTACCATGACTCCCGACATTCTCGCCGGGCTCAGGACCTTTGGAAAGGACCTCGCGCAATACTCGCTGGAGACCGTGCAGATGTTCTATCAGGACGCACAGAGCGCTGGGTTTACCCTGTGAAACCCAGAGTCCTCATCACCGGCGTCGCGGGCTTCATCGGCAGCAACCTGGCTGATCGTCTGCTGACAGAAGGCTACGCGGTGACGGGTGTCGATAACCTGAGCTATGGGGTGCGCGAGCAGATCCCCGAGGGGGTGCAATTCCATCTGCTGGATATCCGCGCTCCCGACCTGTGTCAGGTGATGCGGGAGGGAGACGTGGTGTTTCATCTGGCGGCCAAGAACTGTATCAGTGACTGCCAGGATGATCCCGTCGATACGGCCTCGATTAACGTCACAGGAACGGTTAATGTCTTTGAGGCCGCCAGGCGGGTCGGGGTACGGAAGGTCGTCTATGCGGAGTCCTCTGCCTTGTATGAGGGAGTCCACGTGCTGCCGACTCCGGAGCATCAGGTGCAACCGGAAAGTTTTTACGCGGTCAGCAAATCGGCCAGCATGGCCTTTGCCGAAGCGTTCCAGCGGTTCCATGGGCTTCGGATGACGGCGCTTCGGTACTTTTGCGTCTACGGGCCTCGGCAGGACTACCGCCGGACCATCCCGCCGGTCATGAGCGCCTTTATCTTGAAACTGCTGCGCGGCGAACGGCCGGTAATCTACGGCAACGGGACGAAGCGACGGGACTTCATCCATGTGGACGACGTCAACGCGTTCCATCTGCAATGCATTACGGATCCCAGAACCGATGGCCGAGCGTTTAATCTGGGCAGTGGCGTGAGCTACTCCGTCATGGAAATCTATGAACAGGTGAAAGCCATTCTGCGCACCGACATCCCTCCGCTTCATCAGCCGGATCTGCCCGGGGAGGCCCAAGAAACGCTGGCGGATATCTCCACCGCGAAGGCGTTAGGATGGCAGCCGAAGGTGAGCTTGGAGCAAGGGCTCCGTACCTTCGTCACGTATTACCGTGAGAAAGGCGTCGCGTGCAGGACCTGAAGACTCTGGTATTGGCAGCGGGCAAAGGTTCACGCATCACGTCTGTCTCCGGAGGCCAACCGAAGCCGCTGATCCGGATTGCCGGGACGCCTATCCTGGTTTGGAATCTCCGATGGCTGTCATCCCAGGGGATCAGGCGTGTGTGGATCAACCTCCACTATCGTCCCGAGGAGATCCGAGCGGCTGTCGGGGATGGATCACAGTTTGGCCTGCGGGTCCGGTATAGCTATGAACCGGAGATCTTGGGTACGGCCGGGGCGGTTCGTAACCTGGCCTCCGAGTGGACGGATACTCTGCTGGTTGTCTACGGCGACAATCTGATACGGATGGATCTGAATGCTTTCTTCCTCTTCCACCGGAAGCACCGGCCGAAAGTCTCGGTGGCTCTGTTCGACCGCTGCGGGCATCCGCATACAGGCATTGCCGGCGGACTGGTCACGTTGGAGCCGGACGGTCGGATCAAGACATTTAGCGAGGGAGGTATGAACGGGAACTCGCCTCTGGTCAATGCCGGGGTCTACCTGTTGGAGCCTGAGGTTGTGCAGCGCATTCCCGCTGACCGGTTGTATGATTTCGGCCGGGATCTGTTCCCGGCTCTGCTGGCCCATGGCGACGCGATGTGCGGGTACGTGATCGGGGGCTACTGTTTGGGAATCGATACGCCGGACAGTTACCGTCAAGCCGTCCGTTTGGTCGAGAGCGGTGAGGTGGACCTGTCATGATCATTACCAGGACTCCGTTCCGGGTCACGTTGGGGGGAGGCGGGACGGATCTGCCGTCCTATTACGCGAAACATGGCGGGTTCATTTTCGCGATGGGCATCGACAAGTACATGTATGTGATGACCAATCCTCCGACCGTGGACAGCAAGATCCGCTTGCACTATAGCCAAAGCGAAACGGTCGACCATGTCGGCGAATTGAAACACGACCTCGCCCGCGAAGCGCTCCGGTTCCACGGGATCGAAGAGAAGATGGAAGTGTCGTCCATGGCCGATCTGCCGGACGGGACGGGGGTGGGGTCGTCAAGCGCCTATCTGGTCGGCTTGCTGACCGCCCTGCACCACTATCGGCGGGACTTTATCGCGCTCCAGGTATTGGCCGAGGAAGCCTGCCATATCGAGCTGAACGTTCTTCAAAAGGGGATTGGAAAGCAGGATCAGTACATGGCGGCGTTCGGAGGGCTGACGGTGTTGGAGATCGGGACGGACGGAAACGTCAAGGTCCGGTCCATCGAACTCGGGGGCAGCTCGATAGCCGCGCTCGTGGCGAATACGCACATCTATTACACGGGTCTGCGGCGGAACACCCTCGCCGTGCTGGCGGATCAGAACGGAGCCATGCAGTCGCAAACGAACCCGCAGCACGGGCAGGTCGCCGCAAGCCTGCACCGCATCAAGGACCTCGGCTATCGGATCTTGCAGGCGGTCGAACGCGAAGACTTCGACGCCTGGGGACAGATGCTGGATGAGCATTGGCAGCACAAGAAGCGGATGTCCTCCAAAATCAGCTTGTCCCTGGTAGACCGTGTATACGACGAGGTCAGGGCGAACCACGGTGTACTGGGCGGCAAGATCATCGGCGCCGGCGGCGGCGGGTTCCTGATGTTGTATTGTCCGAAACGCCATCGACAGCTGGAGCAGTTCATGCTGTCGCAGGGGATGCCGAGGCTGCACTATATGATCGAGCCGGAAGGTAGTAAGGTCGTGGCCAATATTGCCAGCACCAAGGCCATGCTCTTTCACCCGCCTCGCTATCCGTTGGAGGAGAGTGGACGTGATGCGGGAGGGTAAAGCCCCCATGATCGGAGTGATCGGCCTCTGGCACCTTGGGTGTACGATTGCCGCTTCCTGGGCCAAACAGGGCCTGACCGTACGGGCCGTTGATCCCGATGAATCGGTCGTGAAGGGGTTGGCAACAGGACACCCGCCGATCTACGAACCGGGGTTGGCGGAGGCGATCCTCACAGGCATCGAGGAAGGGCGCCTCAGCTTTTCCACGTCCGTAGAGGCCCTCCGGGGGTGCCGGTATGTGTTTGTGGCCTACGACACGCCTGTGCGCGAGGACGATACCTCGGATGTGACGGTCATCGAGGAAACCGTCGCCGGGATGACACCGTCCCTGGACCCTCATTCAATCGTCATCATCAGCGCTCAGTTGCCGGTCGGTACGGCAAGGACTCTCCGCGCCAGCCTGAAGAAGGTTGATGACTCTCTCGAACTGGTCTATTCGCCCGAGAACCTGCGCCTGGGTGAATCGCTGGCCTGCTACAGCCGTCCCGGCCACGTCGTACTCGGGGCCGACAGCGATGAGGCCGCGGCGGCAGTGGAAAAATTGTTCTCTCCCATGCAGGCCGCCTGTCTCAGGATGAGCCTGCCTAGCGCAGAAATGACGAAACATGCCATCAACACTTTTCTGGCTGCCTCGATCACGCTGACCAACCAGTGGGCCGATCTCTGCGAAGCGGTGGGCGCCGACTTTGCGGATGTGGCAGCGGCGATGAGGCATGATCCCCGCATCGGGGCCAGGGCGTATCTGACATCAGGAATCGGTTTCTCGGGAGGCACCTTGGGGCGAGATCTGCAGGTTCTGGACCGGCGCAACCGGGAACTGGCAGGGGGGAGCGCGCCTCTGTTCGGTGATATCTGGCGTTACAACAAAGCGCGTATCAAGGTTATCAGAAGCCGATGCGAGAAAATGCTGGGATCAGTGAACGGCAAGACGATCGCCTTGTGGGGGATGACATACAAGCCAGGCACCAGTACGCTCCGGAGGAGCCTTTCGTTGGAAGTCGCTGAGGACATGGCAAAGCATGGGGCGCGCCTTCAGGCCTTTGACCCCAAGGCAGATTGGAAGGAGGTACCCGTACCGGCCGGCTTGATCGTCTGCTCGTCCGCCTATGAGGCAGCGAGCGGAGCGGACGTAGCCGTTCTCTTGACCGAGTGGCCAGACTTTGCGTCGCTTGACTTCAGTCGAGTCCGGAATGCCATGGGCCAATCGATTCTCTTCGATACGAAGAATATGCTCCGGTCTCGTCGCCACGAGCTGGAGGGGCTGGGGTTCCGCGTGCTCACGATCGGGCGGACTTAGAGGAGCGGGGCAGAATGGGAACCAGAGTTGATCTGTCCGGGAAGCGAATTGTGGTCACGGGCGGGAGCATGGGAATCGGCTTGGCCTGCGCGGAATCGTGCCTGGAAGCCGGAGCGAGGGTCCTCATCTGTGCGAGGACGGAAGGACCTCTTATGCAGGCCCTGGACGGACTCCGTCAAAAGGGCTTTGCGCAGGTTGAGGCTCGAACGGTTGACGTGACCGACCAGGGTCAAGTCGAGGCGGTCTTGCAGGCGACCGTGGCGAGATTCGGCGGATTGGAAGGGGTCATCCACTGTGCCGGAATCTATGGTCCCATCGGACCAGTCATGGAAGTGGACCCCTCGGCTTGGTTCGACGCTGTCCGGATCAATCTATTCGGGACCTTTCTTGTGGCGCGTCAATCGTGCCGGCTGCTGAAGGCTTGTGGGGGGGGACGGATCGTCCTGTTCTCAGGCGGCGGCGCAGCCACGCCCTTTCCAAATTTCACCGCCTATGCGTGCAGTAAAGTCGGGGTCGTCCGCCTGACGGAGACCTTGGCGCAGGAAATGCAGCCGTTCAATGTTGAGATCAATTGCGTGGCCCCTGGGTTTGTCATCACGAGGCTCCACCAGAGTACGCTGGCAGCCGGTGAGCGAGCGGGGAAAGCGTTTCTGGAAAACACGAAGCGACAGATTGAGACAGGCGGGGTGCCGGCGACGGTGGGCGCCGGAGCCGCCGCCTTTCTGGTATCCGATGAGGCCAAGGGGATCACCGGCAAATTCGTAGCGGCGCCCTATGATGGCTGGGATGGGTGGAGGCGCCACCTCGAAGAGTTGCAGAAAATGGATATCTTTACGTTGCGACGGATTGTCCCGAAAGACCGGGGCATGGATTGGCAATAAGCTCATGGTCTGTCAATGACCCTTCGAGTCGCCGTCGTCGGGTGCGGAGTGATCGGATCTCGGCGCGCCATTGAGGCCAGCCAACATGCCCGCACCAACCTCACGCTTGTTACAGACGTGGACGAAGCCCGTCGTACGCAACTGGCGGCCCGTTGTGAGTGCCTATCGGTTGAGCATTGGAAGGAAGCGATCGAGAGTCCATCCATCGATGCGGTCGTGGTTTCGACGCCGAATGGGTACACGGCTGAGATCGCCATTGCGGCGCTCGCGGCCGGGAAGCATGTGCTGATCGAAAAACCACCGGGCCGGAATCTGGCGGAAGCCAGGTTGCTGGCTGAAGCGGCGCGAAAGGCAGGGCGCGTCCTGAAGATCGGATTCAACCATCGCTACCACCCGGCGATCGACCGGGCGCACCGGCTCTTTTCTGATGGCACGATCGGCGGCATGATCAACATCCGAGCCCGTTATGGGCATGGCGGGAGGCCAGGCTACGAGAAAGAATGGCGAGGCGACCCGACTCTGGCCGGAGGGGGAGAGCTGACCGACCAGGGGGTGCACATTGTTGACCTGATCCGCTGGTTCGGAGGAATGCCGTCCGACGCCTTCGCGTTTCTTCAAACGGCGGTCTGGCCGATTCGTCCGCTCGAAGACAATGCCTTCGGGCTTTTTTGCTATCGGAACGGCGCGATCGCGAGCCTGCATACCAGTTGGACCCAATGGAAGAATCTGTTTTCCTTTGAGGTCCATGGGCAGTCGGGATCGCTCTGCGTCGAGGGCCTTGGCGGCAGCTATGGGCGTGAGCGGCTGATCACGGCCATCCGAAACCCAGCCGGCGGGGTGCCGGCCATGAAGGAAGACGTGTTCGATGGGCCGGACCTGTCGTGGCGGCTGGAGTGGGACGACTTTGTCTGTGCGGTGAGCAATGGCGGAGCCTACAGGGGCACTCCGGAAGAGGGAGTCGAGGCCATGGTCATGATCGATGCCTTGTACCGGTCAGCTCAGGCTGGTGCTTCGGTTCAGCTGTCGGGAGCGACGGCATGATGGCGAACGGAAAGGGATCCTACGCTGTATTCCTTGACCGGGATGGGGTGATCAACGAGGTGGTGTTTCGGCAGGGGAAACCTGCCTCGCCACGCTCCCTTGAGGAGTTTCGGTTTTGTGAAGCGGTGGTGGCGGCGCTGGAGCAGTTGGCGGAAGGCGGATTCCGCCTCTTCGTGGTCAGCAACCAGCCGGACGTCGCGCGAGGGTTGCTTGCTCCATCAGTGTTGCAAGCAATGTCTGATCGAATCCTGGCCAGCCTGCCGATCGAACGGGTCTTGACCTGCGTCCATGACGACGCAGACGGCTGTTCCTGCCGGAAACCCAAGCCCGGGATGCTTCATACGGTGGCATCCAGCGAGGGCATTAATCTGCGGCGATCCTTTTTCGTCGGCGATTCCAGGAAGGATATGCAGGCCGGGACTGCCGCCGGCTGCGTGACGATCCTTCTTCAGCGTCCCTACAACCAGGGGGTAGAGGCCGACCATAGGGTCGCGAGCCTTGGTCAGGCCGCCGAGCTCATTGTTGGAGAATTGAAACATGCAAAGACGGACGATCTCGTACGTCACCGCCTATCTCGATGAAGTCCAAGCTGTGGCTGCGAAGCTTTCGGTCGATGCCATCGCCGGGATCGTCGAGGGGTTAGTTGCGCTCCGCTCAGCGGGCGGGCGGTTGTTTGTGTTGGGGGTCGGCGGAAGCGCCGGGAATGCTTCCCATGCCGTGAACGACTTCCGCAAGATCGTGGGCATCGAAGCCTATGCGCCCACCGACAATGTGTCGGAGCTGACAGCGCGTATCAATGATGAGGGATGGAACACGGCCTATGCTAATTGGCTGCGAGGCAGCCGACTGGCTGCGAAGGATGCGATCCTGGTCTTCTCCGTAGGCGGGGGCAATGCGGAGAAGAGAGTCAGCACCAACCTCGTTGAGGCTGTCAAGTATGCCAGAAGGGTGGGAGCGAAAGTGTATGGGGTGGTGGGGAGGGATGGAGGCTATACTGCGCAGGTAGCGGACGCCTGCGTCATCATCCCGACGGTCAATCCTTCGACCGTCACGCCCCACACAGAATCGTTCCAGGCTGTGGTGTGGCACCTCCTTGTGTCGCACCCGCGGTTGCTGGCTCACCAGATGAAGTGGGAGTCGGTCGACAAATAGCGATTTCTGTGGCATCGGTCGGAAGGTAGGCAGTGAGCCGTGAGAATTGCGATTGCCGCCTGGCATCTCAGAGACTTCAACGTGGGGCTGGGGCGGTACAGCCGTGCGCTGATCGAAGCCCTCGGGCGTGTTGACGCAGAGAATCAATACGAGATTCTCATGCCCGACAGCTCCTATACGTTTCCCGACCGGCCGAATATGCGGTACCGTCTGATTCGGTTTCCGGTCTTCAAGCGGCGATTTTGGGAGCAGGTTGCGCCTGTATTGGCAGGACGGTACGATCTGCTCCATTTCCCGTATGACTCCTGTGTGGCGTGGAAGCGCGGGGCTTTTGTGGTTACGGTCCATGACGTTAAACCGCTGATCTTCGGCGCCAAGACGGGCCGCTCGTCTCCCAATCTCAACAGGCTGATGGAGGGTCTATTGGTTCGCGACAAGTGGGCCATGATCGACCATGTGTTGACCGATTCGGACTGCTCGCGCCGGGACATTGTCGAGCGGCTGGGAGTGCCGGCGGCACGTATCACGGTGGTCTACCCCGGCGTAGAGCGGGAACGGTTTGGGCCGGCTGTGGCTTCGACGGACGAGGGAGAACCCAGCCGTCCCTATGTGCTGTGCGTGGCAGGGGCGGACCCGACCAAGAATGTCGAAACGTTGGTGGAGGCATTCGCGCGACTGCCGCAACAACTTCGAGACGCCCATGATCTTGTGCTCGTGGGTGATTTTCGACGACGGCTCGACCTTCGGGAGCGGATAGAGCGAACCGGGATCGAAAAGCAAACCGTGTTTACCGGAGTGATCAGCGACGATCGGTTGGTCCGTCTCTATCAGCGCGCCACCCTCTTTGTATTCCCGTCTCTGTATGAGGGGTTCGGGTTTCCAGTCCTGGAAGCCATGGCCTGCGGCTGCCCGGTCATTAGTTCGAATGCGTCCTCGTTGCCTGAGGTGGCGGGGGATGCCGCGGTTCTTGTAGACCCATCGGATTGTGAAGGGCTCGCTCGTCGGATGGAGCTGGTGCTGACGGATGCGGCTCTGCGTCAGGGCCTGCGCGAGCGAGGCCTGGAGCGGGCCGCACAGTTTTCCTGGGACCGGACCGCACGGGAGACGGTTGCCGTCTACCGGCAGGTTGTCCGTGACGTTTCTGGTCGTGTGTGATCGACACGAGAAAGACATGACCGAGTCCTGTATAATGTTACCCGCTTTGCGAGGGGGAAGTGGTGATCAGGTCATTCCGTCGGGTCACTGAGAGCCTCGAGCCGGGATTTTCTTTGTTACGTTAGCCTGGAGCGGAGTGTCCGATGCGCATTCTCATCACCGGAGGAGCCGGCTTTTTGGGGAGCCACCTGTGTGACCTGTTGGTCAGTCGGGGTCATCAGGTTCTCGGCATGGACAATTTTATTACCGGACGCCCCGAAAATATCGCCCACCTGATGGGCAACGAGCGGTTTCGCTTCATCAAGTATAACGTGTGCGACTACCTGCATATCGACGGGCCAGTCGACGCCGTGATGCACTTCGCCTCTCCGGCCAGCCCGCAAGACTATCTGGAATTTCCCATTGCCACGTTGAAGGTCGGCGCGCTGGGCACCCACAAGGCGCTGGGCCTGGCCAAGGCGAAGGGGGCGCGGTTTCTACTGGCCAGCACCTCGGAAGTCTATGGGGATCCGCTGGTCAATCCTCAGCCCGAGACCTACTGGGGCAACGTCAATCCGTTGAGCCCGCGCGGAGTCTATGATGAGGCCAAGCGGTTTGCCGAAGCCATGACCATGGCCTACCATCGGTACCATGGCCTGGATACCAGGATCGTCCGGATCTTCAATACGTTCGGCCCTCGCATGAGGCCCAATGACGGGCGAGTCGTCTCCAATTTTATTGTTCAGGCGCTCCAGGGCACGCCGTTGACTGTTTTTGGGGACGGCTCGCAGACGCGCAGTTTTTGCTACGTGGACGATCTCGTTCTCGGCATTACGGCACTGCTGATGGTCGATTCGGATAAGAGCGTGGGCGAGCGAACCGATCGGACGGGGTTTCTCTCCCGTCGGACCGCGCCCATGCCGGCAAGCGTGCACGATCCAGTGAATATCGGCAATCCCCGGGAGTTGACCGTCCTGGAGATTGCCCGGGTCGTTTTGAAACTCACCGGGTCGAACAGTCCCGTCCAGCACAAGCCGCTTCCCGTTGACGATCCCAAGGTGCGGCGTCCCGACATCGGCCGAGCCATGAAACTCCTCGGCTGGGAACCGAAGGTCGAGCTGGAAGATGGCTTGAGAAAAACCATCGAGTATTTTCGGAACGTTCTCTGAGCCTATTCAACCAGGAGCGCTCATGAAGGGGATAGTTCTGGCAGGGGGGTTGGGAACACGGCTGCATCCGCTGACGAAAGTGACGAACAAGCATTTGTTGCCGGTCTACAACCGCCCCATGATCTATTACCCGATCCAGACCTTGGTGAATGTCGGAATTCGCGACATTCTTTTGGTCACGGGCGGGAACAATGCGGGCGACTTTCTCAAGCTGCTGGGAAACGGCCGGGAGTTCGGGCTCAAGCATCTGGATTACACCTATCAGGAAGGCGAGGGGGGGATTGCCGATGCGCTCCGGTTGGCCGAGCATTTTGCGGATCGCGAGCCGGTCTGTGTCGTGCTGGGCGACAATATCATCGAGCGCAACATCGTGCGAGCGGCACGGACGTTTCACGAACAGAAAGTCGGCGCCAAGATCTTACTGAAGGAAGTCAAAGACCCCCAGCGTTTCGGCGTGCCGGTTTTGGACGGCAATAAGGTGGTCAGGATAGAAGAGAAACCAGCACAACCCCGCTCGCCCTACGCCGTGACGGGGATCTATTTTTATGACGCGCGCGTTTTTGACATCATTCAGACGCTTACCCCCTCGGGCCGGGGCGAGTTGGAGATCACGGACGTGAACAATGCCTACATCGAAGCGGGACAACTGACCTGGGATGTGCTGGACGGATGGTGGACCGACGCAGGCACCATCGAATCCCTGCTGCTGGCGAATCAGCTCGTGGCCCAGACCGGTGCCAACAAGATTGAGTAAAGGCGTGCGCATTCTGGTGACAGGTGGAGCGGGGTTCATCGGGTCGCATCTCGTGCGGCGCCTGCTGGCCAGCGAGCAGGATTCGGTCGTCAACCTGGATGCCCTCCGCTATTCGGGTAACCTCGGGAACCTCGCCGATGTGACGGGACATGCCCGCTATGTCTTCGTGCAAGGGGATATCTGCGACGCGACAACGGTCGAGAGGATTGTGAGGGAGCACAGGATCGAGGCGGTGATCAATTGCGCCGCGGAGACGCACGTGGATCGATCCATTGTGGAGCCCGGCGGGTTCGCCAGGACGGACGTGGTCGGGACAGGCGTTCTCTTGGAAGAAGCTCGCAAGGCCGGCGTGAGCCGATTTGTGCAAGTGAGCACCGATGAAGTCTACGGAAGCGTCGAGGTGGGATCGTCGAGAGAAGACGATCGGCTCGATCCTCGGAGCCCCTATTCGGCGAGCAAGGCGGGAGGGGATTTGCTGGTCCGAAGCTACTGGGCAACGTACGGCTTTCCCGTGTTGATCACCAGAGGGAGCAATACCTACGGCCCCAACCAATACCCGGAGAAATTTGTTCCCCTCTTTGTCACCAATGCGATCGATGACCAGCCGCTCCCGCTGTATGGGGACGGGCGCTACCGCCGGGATTGGTTGTCGGTGTTTGACCACTGCGGTGCGATCGAACATGTGTTGCGCCACGGCGAGCCCGGCGGCATTTACAACATCGGTGGAGGGAATGAACGAGAAAATATCGCAGTTGCTGGGACGATTCTGAACCACCTTGGCAAGCCGCCCACGCTCCTCCGATTCGTGCAAGACCGGCCCGGCCACGATCGCCGCTACGCGGTGGATTGCAGCCGCCTGCGCGCGTTGGGATGGAGCCCGACGGTGCCGTTCGAAACCGGATTGCGGGCGACCGTGGATTGGTACCGGGATCATCAAGAATGGTGGCGCAAGATCAAATCCGGGGAGTTTCGAGCCTATTACGAACAGATGTACGGGAAACGACTGAAGGACGGGATCCCATGCGCATCCTGATCACGGGCGCCGACGGGCAACTTGGCCATGAGCTCCAGCTGGTGCTCAACAAGCATAGGCTCGTGCTCGGCGTCTGGCCCGAGTTTGACCTGCTCAAGGACGATGCGGAGCAATACGTGCGCGAGGCAGACCCTGACGTGATTATCCATGCCGCAGCCTACACAAATGTCGAACGGGCCGAGCAGGAACCGGACATGGCGATGGCCGTCAATGCGGAGGGGACCGAGAGGGTCGCGCGGGCCGCTTCCAAGGTCGGGGCTCGCCTGATTTGTCTCTCCACCGATTACGTGTTCGATGGCCAGAAGGGAACACCCTACGAAGAAACAGACAAGCCCAACCCGCTCAATGCTTATGGACGATCGAAACTCGAAGGAGAGCGTCGCGCGTTGGCCTCTTGCTCCAACACGCTCATCGTCAGGACCGCGTGGTTGTATGGGAGGTACGGGAACAACTTCGTCAAAACGATTATGCAGCGCGCGGCCGAACCGTCTGAGCTTCGGGTTGTCGCCGACCAGCGCGGGTGTCCCACGCATGCCGGCGATTTGGCCGCGGTGCTCGCCCGAGTGACTGAAGAAACGGACGTGCGAGGAGTGGCCCATGCCACCGGGGCAGGTGACTGTAGCTGGTACGAATTCGCCTGCGCCATCGTGTCACTCATGGGCGCGTCGGTCGCGGTCAGTCCCATTACAGCCGGAGAATCGGGAAGCGCCGTGCGTCGCCCTCCGTACTCGGTCCTGGCGAATCGGGTTTTGGCCCGTGCCGGGATCACGATGCCTCATTGGAAGGGAGCCCTGACGCGGTTCGTGCGCGAAGTTCGGTCCGCGGTGTCCGTCGAGAGGTCATGACTCCAGAGGAGAGATCATGAAGCGTGCTTTGATCACCGGCATTACCGGCCAGGATGGGTCGTACCTCGCCGAGTTGTTGCTTGAAAAGGGTTATGAAGTGCACGGGATCGTCCGACGGGTGGCGATCGAAGACCCCGAGCACCGACTCTGGCGCATCCTGGATATTAAGGACCGACTGCACCTTCATGCGGCGTCGCTGGAAAGTCTGCCGAGCATCTATCGGGTCTTTCGGATGGTGGAGCCGGATGAATGTTACCATCTGGCCGCTCAGAGCTTTGTGACCTACTCCTTCGAAGACGAATTCTCCACGCTCAATGCCAACATCAACGGGACCCACCATGTCCTGGCTGCGCTTCACGACTGTACGCCGGGCTGCCGGTTCTATTTTGCTGCATCGAGCGAGATGTTCGGGAAAGTGACGGAGGTGCCTCAGACGGAGCGGACCCCCTTTCATCCCCGTTCCGCCTATGGCATTTCCAAGGTGGCGGGGTTTCATTTGACGCGGAACTACCGGGAGGCCTACGGCATTAAAGCCTCCTCCGGGATCCTCTACAACCACGAATCTCCGAGGCGGGGATTCGAATTCGTCACCAGGAAGATTTCTTCTCATGCGGCCAGGATCAAGCTTGGTCTGGCCAAGGAGGTCAGGCTTGGCAATCTCGATGCGCGGCGTGACTGGGGCCATGCCCGCGAATACGTTCGAGCCATGTGGATGATGCTTCAGCAGGGTGAGCCGGAGGACTATGTCATCGCGACCGGAGAGGAGCACTCGGTGCGCGATTTCGCCGAAGCCGCCTTCTCGCATCTGGGACTCGATTATCGGAATCACGTGGTGGTCGATCCTCAATTGCGCCGGCCAGCGGACGTGGAGCTATTGCTGGGAGACGCCTCAAGGGCCAAGCAAAAGCTGGGCTGGTTCTATCAGGTGAAATTCCAGGAGTTGGTCCAAGAGATGGTCGAGGCAGATCTTCGGTTCCTGACAGATTCGCGATCGAAGAGTGGCTGAGCGGACAAGCGAGGCGGACTGAATCGTGTTTGCCGGATAAACCCTGTACGCTGCCCGTTCGTTGAACGAGGGGGGCGCATGTCGACACAGCAATCAAAGGGCCGCCGCAGGATGCCCTCACGATCGTCCCTCACGGCCATCCTGAAGCAGATCCGTCTCTTTGCCTTGGATGTCGATGGAGTCTTGACCGATGCCGGCATGTACTATTCAGAATCCGGCGATGAGTGGAAGAAATTCAACACGCGCGATGGCATGGGCATCAAGCTGCTCCAGCATGCCGGGCTCATTACGGCGCTGATTACGATGGAGCACACAAAGCTGGTCCTCCACCGGGCGGAAAAACTGACGATCCCTGAGGTTCACCTGGGAGTGCAGGACAAGCTGGCTGTCTTGCGTGCACTCGCGACCAAGTACCATCTCACCCTCCGGCAAGTCGCCTACATCGGCGATGACGTCAATGACCTGGAGGCGCTCAGGTCTGTGGGTTTTTCGGCTGCCCCTGCCGATGGCTTGCCGCCCATACTCAGAGTCGTCCATTACGTGTGTCGCAAAAAGGGGGGAGATGGCGCTGTCCGTGAGGTAGCGGACCTCATCTTGGCGACTCAGGTGCACAGACCCGTGAAACGTGACGCGTGAAGAAGTGCTCAGCGATCAGTCTTCAGTTGTCATGGTTCGACCCTGCTCACCATGACCCTGAGGATCTCGAAGGGTCAGTTCCGGAAACTGAGAACTGAACACTGATAACCGTCAACTCTTCACGAACGGCGTTTCATGAACGACGAATAACGCTATGAACCCTCATCTCTACGCCGTGATTCTAGCCGGCGGCAGCGGCACCCGGTTCTGGCCGTTGAGCCGGTCGCTCTATCCCAAGCAACTGCTGCGCATCATCGGCGAGGAGACCCTGATCCAGCAAACCATGCGACGGGTCCTCCGATGCGTGTCTCCAACGCGGGTGCTCATCTCGACGACCCCGCTGCAAGCCGACTCGATCCGCTATCAACTGGGCGAGTGGAAGGACGAGTTGCGGGACAATTTCATCGTTGAGCCGGAAGGGCGGAATACCGCTCCTGCCATCGCCCTTGCCGCAACCGAGTTAGTCCGCCGCGATCCGGAGGCCGTGATGCTGGTACTGCCGGCGGACCATGTCATCAAGGGGAACCGGCGGTTTCAAACGTCAGTCTCCTTGTCGGTGGACCTCGCGAAACAGGGCCGCCTGGTGACGTTCGGAGTTCCTCCGGTAAGACCGGAAACCGGCTATGGCTATATCCAGCCAAACCGACGGATTAGGCTGGGAACGCGCAGCGGGCTTGTGGGCTACCCGGTGGCCCGCTTCGTGGAAAAACCCGATGTCCGGACAGCCGGCCGCTACCTCAAGTCCGGCAACTATTATTGGAACAGCGGGATCTTCGTCTGGCGTGCCGCCACGATTCTGAGTGAAATTGAACGGTACCAGCCGGTCCTGGCCCGGGCGATGCACAAAATCGGCCGGCTGGGAGAGGGCATGACGGTCTCCGGGGCCTTCGCTCAATGGTATCGGCGGGTACCGTCGGTCTCGATCGACAATGGGGTGATGGAACGTTCTGCTCGTGCGGCGGTGATCCCGGTCGACTTTCTCTGGTCTGATGTCGGGAATTGGAGCAGCCTGGAGGAGGTGGCCCGGCGCAACGAGGCGGGCAACGTCGTCAGCGGGAACGTGGTGGATATGGACAGTCATGACTCGATCCTCTATGCAGACCGCCGGCTGGTGGCCACGATCGGGTTGTCCGACATGGTCGTGGTGGATACCCAGGATGCCACCCTGGTCTGCCCAAAATCCCGCGCCCAGGATGTGAAGAAAATCGTCGAGGTCTTAAAGAAACGGGAGGCGCCCGAACAGCTTGAGCACCGCACCGTCTTCCGGCCTTGGGGCTCCTATACGGTGTTGGAAGAAGGACCAGGTTACAAGGTGAAACGGGTGACGGTGAATCCCAAGGGACGGCTCTCGCTCCAATTGCATCATCAGCGCAGCGAACACTGGGTGGTCATCGCGGGAACGGCCCGGGTCACCTGTGGCCGCCGCCGATTCAACCTGCAGGTCGGACAGAGCACCGGCATTCCGCGGAATACGCCGCACCGTCTGGAGAATCCTGGTTCCGACCCCCTGCACATCATCGAGGTGCAGGATGGACCCTACCTGGGCGAAGACGATATCGTGCGCTTGCAAGACGACTACGGCCGTCGCGTCGAAGGGAAAAAGCAAGTCCGCAAGTAGCAAGTGACCAAGTTGAAACTTGCTCGCTTGTCAGCTTGGTCACTCCAAGAGGAATCATGGCTCTTTTTCGCGAGTATGACATCCGAGGCATCGTCGGGCAGGAATTAACGGAAGAGGTGGCTGAGCGGATTGGGCGGGCCTTTGCAACCCTGGCCGGCCAGAATGGGATGAAAACGGTCAGCGTCGGCCGGGATGGGCGGGCCAGTTCGCCGGCCTTGCGGGACCGTCTCGTTCGCGGCCTCACTGCGGGGGGGCTCAGTGTGCTGGACATCGGCGTCTGTCCGACGCCGGTCCTATATTTCTCTCTCTTCAATCTGTCCGTGGACGGCGGCGTGATGATCACAGGCAGCCACAATGCGTCGGAGTACAACGGCTTCAAGCTGTGCGTCGGCAAAGACGCGCTTCATGGGGAAGAAATCCAGCATCTGCGGAGAATAGTGGAAGCGGGGCAATTCTCCAGCGGGGCAGGAGCAGTCTCCATGCGCCCGCTCATCCCGGATTATCTGGCCTACCTCAAGAAGAGTTTTGCCTCCGTGAAGGCCGACCGCCTCCATGTTGTGATTGATTGCGGGAATGGGGCTGCCGCACTCCTGGCCAGAGAAGCGTTGGAGCAGTTGGGGTGCCGGGTGACCGGCCTCTACTGCGAATTGGACGGGCGGTTCCCCAACCATCATCCGGACCCGACGGTTGTGGACAATCTCCAGGACCTGATCGCGGCTGTGAAGAGAAACGGGGCGGATGTGGGAATCGGCTATGACGGGGATGCGGACCGGATCGGCGCGGTGGATGAGCAGGGTCATATTCTCTGGGGGGACCGCCTAATGGTGCTCTATGCCAGAGACATTCTTGCCGCTCGTCCCGGGAGCACGATTATCTCGGAGGTCAAGGCTTCGCAGGCTTTGTACGATGACGTGGCCAAGCATGGGGGACGGCCGATCATGTGGAAGACCGGCCATTCGCTGATCAAGGCCAAAATGAAGGCCGAGAAGGCGGTGCTCGCGGGTGAGATGTCCGGCCATATGTTTTTTGCGGACCGCTACTTCGGCTACGATGATGCGATCTACGCGTCCTGCCGCCTGGTTGAAATCCTGGCCAAGAGTGAACAGCCGCTCTCGTCCTTGATCGCCGACCTGCCGGCCACCGCCGTGACGCCTGAAATCCGGGTGGATTGTCCGGACGACGTGAAGTTCGATCTGGTCAAGAAGGTTCAGGGACGCCTGCTGGCCGCAGCTGCATCCAAGACCGTGCAGGGTGCCGGCCTGAGGATTCGCGATGTCATCACAATCGACGGGGTTCGCGTGACCTTCGAGGACGGGTGGGGCCTGATCAGGGCATCCAATACCCAGCCGGCCCTTGTGCTCCGGTTCGAGGCGTCATCCCCCGCGCGCCTGACGGCCATCCGCTGTCTGATCGAGTCCGAACTCGATCAGGCCAAACACACGTTGGTGTCTTGACATTGCCGGAGGGTCATCTGCGCGGGTCTGCCGGCCTCTCGCTCGCCATCAGCCTTCTGTTGGCCTCGTGCCTGCTCTCCGATGCGACGGCCCAGCCCCCGCTCCCCTCCGTGAAGAGCGATCGCCCCTTCGCCCCCGGCGAACGGTTCACCTATGTCATCTCGTGGCTGAACATCACGGCGGGCAAAGCCGTCATGGAAGTGGCGGACTCGCCGCCGATCCAGGGCCGCGCAGCGCTCCGGCTCCTGACCGCAGCGACCTCCACGCCATTCGTGTCCAGGTTCTATCCGGTGGATAACCGAGTGGAGTCTCTCGTCGATGCCGAGACGCTAATTCCACAACGCATGGTCTTCCGGAGGCGGGAAGGGAAGAGAAAAAACGACTTTGACGTGGTCTTTCACCAGTCCGAGGGAACGATCACGGCCACCAAGGACGGCGTGACCGACAAACTGGCCGCCCCGCCCGGCATCCACGACTCGATCTCCAGCCTCTACTACTACCGGAGCCTCCCGTCCCTGGTGCCGGGCTCTTCTCAGATGGTCACCGTGCACCACGATAAGAAGAATTATAAGGTGGAGGTGCGGGTCGAGGGTCTTGAACGGCTGAAGGGACCCTGGGGTGAGGTGGAAACCGTCCGAGTGCTTGCGATCATGCCTTTTCAAGGGATTTTTCTCAACGAGGGGAACATCCAGATCTGGCTGACGAATGACGCTCGTCATGTGCCGGTGATGATGAAGGCCAAGGTCGTGATCGGGTCTGTCGTGGCGCGTTTGGTAGAAGGCTTTCGAGTGCCGACTACTCCGTGAAGAGTTCCGTGAGTCAACCGGCTTCGATTGCTCGTCAAGGCCAAAACCGATATAATTACGCCCTCCCTTGCGCCGACATCGCCGGTGCTGAAGAAAGGGGTCTTGTGGGGCCGTTTCCTCTTACCCTGACGCGGTACATTATCCAGAAGCAGGCTGCCTATCCGGGCGCCACGGGAGAGTTTTCCTCCCTCATGGCTCAAATCGGCCTGGTGGGGAAAATGATCGCCCAGGATCTGCGCCGCGCCGGCCTGATCAGTATCTTGGGCACGACCGGAGGGACCAATGTCCAAGGGGAATCGGTCAAGAAGCTGGATGAGATCGCCAATGAAACGTTTATCAAAGTCTTCCGGTACAGCGGACTCGTGTGCGCGCTGGCTTCGGAAGAGATGGAAAAGCCGGTCACCCTGCCGGAGAACTGGCCGCACGGCAAATACATGCTGCTGTTTGACCCGCTGGACGGTTCTTCCAATACCGATGTGAACATGCCGCTTGGGGCCATCTTTTCCGTCCATTGCTACGACGGAGCGGCCAGGCTGCCGTCCGAATCGGAGCTCATCCGGAAGGGGAGCGAGCAAGTCGCCGCCGGCTATCTGATGTACGGCTCCAGCACGATGCTGGTGTTCACTGCGGGCCAGGGGGTCCATGGATTCACGCTGGATCCCGGCGTCGGCGAGTATCTGCTGTCACACGAACACATCCGCATCCCGGCCAAAGGAACAGTCTATGCGGCAAACGAAGGCAATTACCAGATGTGGCCGGCCGGCACGCGCCGCTACTTTGATTATCTCAAGGCCCGGGACAAGGCGACGGGACGGCCGTACAGCGCCCGGTACTCCGGCTGCCTCGTGGCGGATGTCCATCGGGTTCTTCTGGACGGAGGGATCTACCTGTACCCGGGTGAGACGGAGAAGCCGGAGGGGAAGCTCCGCTTGCTGTACGAGGCCAACCCCTTGGCGATGGTGGTAGAGCAGGCGGGCGGTCGCGCGAGCACAGGGACGCAGGACATTCTGGGCATCAAGCCGACGGCGTTGCATCAGCGGGTGCCCTTGCTCATCGGGAGCCGGGACGACGTCACGTTGGCGGAGGAGTTCATTCAGGAGCGGCGTTAATTCAATAAGGCAAGCCCGCAAGTCGCAAGTGCCTAAGTTACAAGCTGAGCGAAGGGTCTAACACTTGTCATTTGCTACTTGGTCACTTGTCAGCTTTTGACTTGCAGCTTGTCAGCTTTTTTGAGGGAGGTTGATGATGAATGAACGTATCAAAGAAATCCTGAGCTGGTACGGGAGTGACAACCCTGGGACGAGGACGAATCTGGCGCGGCTGCTCTCCCACGGCAAGCTGGGGGGAACCGGCCGTCTGGTGATCCTGCCGGTCGATCAAGGGTTCGAGCACGGACCGGCCCGCAGCTTCGCCCCCAACCCTCCCGGCTACGATCCACACTACCATTTTGAGCTGGCCATCGAGGCAGGCTGCAATGCCTACGCGGCGCCGCTCGGATTTTTAGAAGGAGGGGTGACTCGCTACGCCGGCCAGATCCCCTTGATCCTCAAACTGAACAACCACGATGTCCTCCACGATGATAAAGATCCGCTGCCGGCGGTAACCGGCAGCGTCCGGGATGCGCTGCGGCTGGGCTGCTCCGCCATCGGCTACACGATCTATCCTGGGTCGTCCCACTGCGTCCCGATGTACGAACAGCTCCGCGCGATCGCCGAGGAGGCCAAGGCCAGCGGACTGGCCGTCGTGGTCTGGTCTTATCCCCGCGGGTCCGCCTTGAGCAAGGAAGGGGAGACGGCGATGGATGTGGTGGCCTATGCGGCGCAAATCGCGGCGCAGCTTGGGGCGCATGTCATCAAGGTGAAGTTGCCGACGGCGCATCTGGAGCAGGCGGCAGCCAAGAAGGTCTACGAGGCCGAGCAGATTCCAATCAAGACCCTTTCCGAGCGGGTTCGTCACGTGGTGCAGAGTTCCTTCGCCGGCCGCCGGATCGTGATTTTCTCCGGCGGTGCCAAGAGCGACGACAAGAACGTCTTTGAGGAAGCCCGCGCCATCCGTGACGGCGGCGGCTTCGGGTCTATTATCGGACGGAACTCCTTCCAGCGCCCCAAGCCGGAGGCCATCAAGTTCCTGCGCACGGTCATGGGCATCTATGCGGGGGAGATTCCGTAGAAGATTGAAAAGAGCTGACAAGTTGCCAAGCGTGCAAGTGGACAAGTTGCAAGTAGCCAAGTAACAAGTTTCGGACCCTTGCTACTTGGTCACTTGTCACTTGAATCTGGCCACGTGTGACCTTGCAACTGCGATGTTGAGAGATTTGTGATGGGCGGATACGAGTTGTTCAAGCCGGAACATCGTCGCCGGTCTTCCTTGCTTGCCGGCCTCCTGCTGGTGGGCGTGGGGATCGTCATTGGGATCGTGACGGCCTCGGATCTGGGCTGGCTGCCGTTCGGTCACGCCGTCCCTGAGGCGCCGCTCAAGCTGACGCCGGCGGCGACGCCCCCTCCCGCGGCGTACGTGGGCGGGGATCGCAACTTCGTTCAGGTGGCGAAGGCGGTCACGCCGGCGGTGGTCAATATCTTCACCACCAGGACCGGCAAGGGAGGGGAAGGGCCGCACGCGATGCCCTTCGATGATCCGTTGTTTCGACGGTTCTTCGGGGAGGAGTTTTTCCGGCGCTTCGAAGCCCCGCGGGAGCGGAAGGAACGAAGTCTGGGGTCCGGCGTGATCGTGGAGCCGACCGGCTTGATTATCACCAACAACCACGTCGTCAGCAAAGCCGACGAGATCAAGGTGTTTCTGTCCGACAAGCGCGAGTTCAAGGCCAAGCTGATCGGAACCGACTCGAAGACCGATTTGGCGGTGCTCAAGGTCGAGGCTGAAGGCCTCCACACGATTCCCTGGTCCGACTCGGATAAGCTGGAAGTCGGGGAATTCGTCCTGGCCGTGGGCAACCCCTTTGGCCTGACCCAGACCGTGACCCTGGGGATCGTCAGCGCAGTCGGGCGGGCCAGCATGGGGATTGCGGAGTACGAAGATTTCATCCAAACGGATGCCGCCATCAACCCCGGCAATTCGGGAGGTGCCTTGGTGAACGCGCGCGGCGAGCTGATTGGGATCAACACCGCGATCTTCAGTCAGAGCGGGGGCAATATGGGAATCGGGTTCGCCGTCCCCAGCAACATGGTCCGCTCGATTCTGGAGCAACTGGTTCGGAGCGGCAAGGTGGTCCGGGGCTGGCTGGGGGTGTCGATACAGGAATTGTCTCCCGAATTGGCTTCGCAGTTCGGCCTGGAGGAGCCCAAGGGGGTGCTGGTCAGCGATGTGCTGGACAATAGTCCAGCCAAGAAGGCGGGACTTGAACGGGGGGACGTCATTGTCGAGTATGACGGCAAGCCGGTGGAGAATCCCACCCAGCTCCGCAACCATGTCGCGCAGACTTTGGTGGGCAAAAAAGCCGTGGTGAAATTCATCCGGGCGAAGGCTCCACGGACGGTGGAAGTGACCATCGCGGAGCAGCCCAAGACCGTAGCCCAAGCCGGCGGCGAAGAGGGAGGGGAGTCGATCAAGCCCTCCGGTCTCCTTTCCAGTCTGGACGTCCGCGAGCTGAACGGCGACCTGGCCGGCCGCCTGGGGCTCGCGGCGGGTGAGCGGGGGGTCGTCATCGTCCGGGTTCGCCCAGGGAGCGTGGCCGAAGAGGCGGGCCTCAAAGAGGGCGACCTGATCCTGGAAGTGAACCGAAAACCTGTGCCGAATCTGAAAACCTATGAGAAGATCGCGGCGAAGACCGGGAAGGACGAGACGGTGCTGCTGTTGATCAAGCGCCAAGGGCGCACGACCTTTGTAACGTTGAAATCCTAGTCTGGCTTTTGCGCAGGCTGATGCTATAATGGCCAACCGAAGGGAGGTGGTCTTATGGTGCGAAGAATCGTCTTCGTACTCGTGAGCGCTTCGGCCGGCATGGCGCTGTTCATACGCACCGAGGAGCCGACCGGCTTGATGCTGGGGGTGGGTTTTGCCATCGGGGCCTCGACCGGAGGACTCATTCTGGGCGCCGAGTATGCGCTGCAGCGGGCGTCTTTCGGTCTCGTGGTGGGAGGCACAGCGGGCTTGGCGATCGGGCTCCTGCTGACCGGGCTGGTCGAGTGGGTCGGCAGCGTCATTTTCGATGTGGAGGCGTTCTTGTTTCATATCAGCGGGCTCCTGTTTCTGCTGGGGCTGCCGTATCTTGGCATCATGCTGGGCTCCAAATTCGGGAAGGAAAAACTCTCGGGGTCGGTGAAACACGCGGAACACACTGTGGTCGCCAGCAATAATAAGATTCTTGATACCAGCGTGATCATTGACGGGCGCGTGGCGGACCTGTGCGAGACCGGATTTCTGGAGGGCACCTTTCTGGTTCCCCAGTTCATCCTGCACGAGCTCCAGCACATCGCCGACTCTTCCGACGGCCTCAAGCGGGCTCGCGGCCGCCGGGGCCTGGACATCCTCAACAAGATTCAGAAGATGGTGGACATCGATGTCCGGATCGTGGACGACGACTTCCCCAACGTGAAGGAAGTGGACTCCAAGATCGTGGTGCTGGCCAAGAAGGTCGGGGCCAAGGTGATCACGAACGACTTGAACCTGAACAAGGTCGCGGAGCTGCAGGGTGTCCGGGTGCTGAACATCAACGAGCTCTGCAATGCGCTGCGCCCGGTTGTTCTGCCCGGGGAGGCCATCCGGGTCTTCGTGCTGAAAGAAGGCAAGGAAGCCGGACAGGGCGTCGCCTATCTCGACGACGGAACCATGATCGTCGTGGACAACGCCAAACGCTGCATCGGGCGGAACGTCGATGTCGTCGTGACCAGCGTGCTGCAGACGACCGCGGGGCGAATGATCTTCACGCGCCTCAAAGAAGAAACTGAAAAGGAGGAGCTCCAAGTCGCGCGTGGCTAATCGTACCGTCGCCCTCGTGCCGGCCGCCGGACGGGGGCTTCGCATGGGAGGAAGCCTCCCCAAGCAGTTTCTCACGTTGGGGGGCGTGCCGATTCTCGTCCACTCCCTCCGGGCGCTGGAGGCCGCCGATACCGTCTCGGAAATCATTCTCGCCGTCCCGGAGGCCGATCGAGAGTTCTGCCTGCGGGAGATCGTCACACCTCACGGCTTCAAGAAAGTCACCAAAATCGTTGCAGGGGGAGCGCAGCGGCAGGACTCCGTCCGTCACGGGCTCGAGGCGGTGGGCGAGGATGTGGAAATCGTGCTGGTCCATGATGCCGTCCGGCCCTTCCTGACGGTGGATATGATCGGTCGGGTCATCGAGGCCGCGGTGAAGCATGGGGCGGCGGTGGTGGCGATTCCCATGCGGGACACGGTCAAACTTGTGGGCGCCGATGGGCTCATCGAAAAGACGGTGGACCGAGGGCAGCTCTGGCTCGCGCAGACACCCCAGGCTTTTCGCCGGACGCTGTTTCAGGAGGCCCATCGAAGGGCCCAATTGGATGGTTTTCATGGGACCGACGACGTACAACTGGTGGAGCGGCTCGGCTATCCGGTCGCCGTCGTAGAAGGCAACGGGGAAAACATCAAGCTCACGAGGCCGGAGGATCTGAAGATCGGAGAGGCGATCCTGGCGGCGAGGAAAAAAGCTGACAAGCGAGCAAGCTGACAAGTAGACAAGGTAACAAGAAGGTCTGACTTGCCACTTGAAACTTGCCACTTGTCAGCTCTCACGAACGGAGTGAGTGGTATGCGAGTCGGTCTGGGGTATGATATTCACCCATTGGGAAACGGGCGCAAGCTGATCCTTGGCGGCATCGAGATTCCCCACGGTCAGGGATTAGTAGGGCACTCGGACGCGGATGCGCTGGTCCATGCGGTCTGCGACGCCATGCTGGGAGCGATGGGGGAGGGGGATCTGGGCAGGCATTATCCCAGTTCCGACCCTCGGTATAAGAATATCTCCAGCCTGCTGCTGCTTGAGGAGGTCTCGGGATTGCTCGGGAAGAAAGGCTACCGTCTGGTGAACCTGGATACGGTCATCATTGCGCAGGCACCCAGGCTGGGCCCTCATCTCGCCGCCATGCAGGCGCGGATTGCCGAGGTCTTGAAAGTCGAGCGGGAGCTGATCAACGTGAAGGTGAAGAGCGGCGAAGGGCTGGACGATGCCATCGGAAGAGAAGAGGCCATCGCCGCCCAGGCAGTCTGTTTGATCGAACTTATCAAGAGCTGACAAGTTGCAAGTGTACAAGCTGACAAGTGGACAAAGTTGCAAGTTTGCAAGTTGCAAGTATGGGGAAAGCACAAGCGTTTGAAGACATCAAGGCTTGGCAACTGGCTCGCGGTCTTGTCCTCACGGTGTATGCACTTACGAATGACGCAAGGTTTCGTAAAGACCCGGCGCTTCGAGATCAACTGCGCAGGGCAGCCGTTTCAAGTATGTCGAACATCGCCGAAGGGTTTGAGCGTGGTTCCAGGCGCGAGTTTGTCAGATTCCTCTACATGGCTAGAGGATCGGCGGGGGAAGTGAGAAGTCACCTCTATGTGGCAAGGGACCTCGCCTATCTTGATGAGGTAGAGTTCAAGAGGATTCGGGAACAAGTCGTGGAGGTGTCGAAGGTCATCTTCGGTTTTATCCGGCATCTTGAGGCAGCGGAAAATATGGGAGATTGAAGAAATCCTACTTGCCACTTGGTCACTTGTTCACTTGTCAGCTTATTTAGGTAGCGATGTTCAAGGCCATTAAACGAGATTTGCAGGCGGTCTTTGAGCGTGACCCAGCAGCCATCAGCAAGCTGGAGGTCATCCTCACCTATGCGGGATTTCACGCCCTGTTGGCCTACCGCATTGCCCATCGCCTGAGAAAGATGGGCGTGCCGGTCCTGCCGCGGGTAATCTCCCATGCTGCGCGGTGGCTGACGGGCATCGAAATCCACCCGGCCGCCAGGATCGGGACCGGCTTCTTCATCGACCATGGGATGGGCGTGGTAATCGGGGAGACGGCCGAGATCGGCGACTATGTAACGCTGTTCCAGGGCGTGACGCTCGGGGGGACCGGCAAGGAGCACGGGAAGCGTCATCCGACCCTGGGCAATCACGTGGTGGTCGGAGCCGGGGCTAAGATTCTCGGCGGGATTAAAATCGGCGACAACGTCAAGATCGGGGCGAACTCGGTTGTCTTGAAGTCAGTCCCGGCCAATTCCACGGTGATCGGCGTGCCCGCCCGCATCATTAAGGCCGAAGGGGAGCGGCTGCCCGAAGCCACCATGGACCACATCAACCTGCCCGATCCCATCGCCGACCGCTTCGAAGCCCTCGAACGCGAGATCATCGACCTCCGCAAGAAGCTCGACAACCGCGACAAAGAATCTCCACGCTAACAGAGCGTAAAGGAGCGAGCCGGCGGTTGGTCTCCCTTCTGTGCTCGCAGAGCCCGCACACAAGAACGACTGGATTTTTACATTAAGGGCGGTGCTCGCTCGATGCGCGCAGTTGAAGGGAGACCAAACCGCCGCTCGAAAAAGGGTGCGGTAATGGATCAGCCAGACTGTCCCTGCCTGGTTGAGATATTGTGGCCCTCCTTCCAGCCGAGAGAAAATAGAGAGTGGAACGGGGATCGGTCGCTCACAAACCGATCCCCGTTCTTGTCGCGGTGAAGCCACCGCTCTCGGCTGCAACGGATCGCTGGAGATATACTGCAGGCTGATAGCTGGATAGATTGCATGATTCGCAGCCTATCCCAGAAGGGAGCGCAATGCGAAAAGTTGACAACTATCTGGCTTCGCAGTAGGTTTTGCTCCGATCAGAGCGCGCGGAGTCACGAGATATGCTGCATGGTAGTCTGCCGCATACCTATTAGTTAGACCGCTCGAAATAGCGCTGTCGAGATGCAGATGACGAATTCAGTTACTCCCCAATCCGCGCCTCAAGGTTGTACTTGGCTTTTTGGCCGTGGGGCTTCCATCGCCAATGGACTGCCGTGGGTTGTTCCGAATGCATGGAAGGATAACCTGGCTTCGGAGCGTGTCACCCGTGACGCACACATCTCCATGATCATCGACGCAATACGCGATGAGATGAGCAGGTTGCCGATAGATGACACACCGTATCGTCGGCTACTCGAAGTAATGGCGACAAGGACAATGGATCAGGGCCACCATAGGCTCATGACCACAAATTGGGACTACCTGCTCCAACGAGACCTCAACAATTGGGTCCAAGCCAATCGGCCAGGCTGGGCTCCAAGGTTTCTTAGCACCCACGGATCGGTCTACCATTTCAACGGCTCAGCCGAGCCCGGTGATTTCCAGAACCGTAGTCCGTTCATGCTGGAAACTGACAGCGCCGGCGCCCGAAGGGCAACTTACGAAGCCAACCAAGCCTTCAATTACCTACTCTGGTCGGATCTGGTCGTTATTGTCAGCATGTCGTTTGAGTGCCAAACCGACAGAGGATTGCTAGCCGCGCTGAGAGCACATGAAGACAACGTACCTATAGGCTCAGCTCTTTTTGTGCTCGTAGAGCCTCACATGGAGACTTTGCAAGCTACATACGCAAAACTCGCTGCTTGCTTTCCTCGCGCGGAAGGGCTGCGAGTCCATAGTGGATTTTCGGAATGGATTGATTCTGGGATGCCCGAACTTACCGGACGGATTTTCGCCGAGCAGCATAGTGGCATCCGAGTCAATGGAACGACATGCATCACGTGAACGGTCTAACCCGTAGCTGCTGCGGACGGGCCGTCAGCGCCGCGCCATTTCAACCGTCTGCGCAGGCCCGCCGCAGAGCACGACGTTAGGTGACACGCGACGTATGTGGTAGGATGTCACGGTGCCAACGGTCTTGAGGAGCGGTCCGTACCGTGTGTATTTCTTCAGTCATGAGCCGAACGAACCGCCGCATGTGCATGTCGACCGCGATGACAAGTCGGCGAAGTTCTGGCTGCACCCTCTGGCGTTGGCACGGAACTTTGGGTTTCCCTTGCGCGAGCTGCGGCGGATTAGAACCCTGATCGAAGACCACCACGAGAAGCTGCTGGAGGCATGGTATGGGCATCTTAGCACTAAGCGCTGACGAGAGAGTCCGGGATGTGCGCATTTCCGACGACACGCTGACGGTTGACCTGATGGACGGTCGGACGATCTCCGTGCCGTTGCTGTGGTATCCGAGGCTGCTCGCTGGAACGTCGAAGCAACGCGCCAACTGGAAGCCATGCGCCGCGGGGTACGGCATCCACTGGCCAGACCTTGACGAGGACCTTAGCACAGAAGGGCTGCTGCGCGGTGCACCTGCGCCGGCTGTTTCCGCACAACGCCTAACCCGCCGTTCCAAGCGACGGCGAGAAGCGCGCCGCGCCTGATCGCCAAAGCGTTGGGCTGCATGGGACGCGGTCGGACTTTCTCGTGCCACAGGAGCGGGCCTCTTAATAGTCCACCCGCACTAGATAGAGCCCCTGCGCGGGGGCGGTGACGCCGGCGGAGCGGCGGTCTTTCGCGGCTAAGATGTCTTTCATAGACTGGGGCGGCCGTTTTCCTTGACCTACCTCTACCAGCGTTCCCACCATCGCCCGGACCATCTGCTTGAGAAACCGATCCGCCTGAGCTTCGATCCGGATAAGTGCATGCGCGAAGTGCCCCTTACCTTCGCCTCTCCCCCCGAGGGGGAGAGGGAGGGGAGAGGGGGCGGTGTCTTGATGAATCTCCAGCCGCTGGAGATCGCAGATTGGGCTGTCCGTGTCGGTCGGGTGGCCTTGGAAGGAGGAGAAGTCGTGACGGCCCACCAGTAGCCCCGCTGCCTCGTGCATTGCGACGAGGTTCAACGGTCCATAGAGGTGCCAGGCTCGGTTCCGATTCAGGGCCGACGGTTCCGGCTGATTCAGGATACGGTATTCGTAGAGCTTGGCGCGGGCTGAGTAGCGGGCGTGGAAGTCATCGGCTGCCGGCTCCACTGATCGCACGCTGATATCGGGTGGCAAAAGGCCGTTCAACGCCCGCAGCAATTTCCTTGGTTCCAACTCCTTCTCGGTGCGAAAGCTCGCCACCTGGCCCAGAGCATGGACGCCTGCGTCGGTCCGGCCCGCTCCGATCACTGGAATGTGCTGTTGCGCAACCTGCTGGATGACGGTTTCGATGGCTGCCTGCACCGTCGGTTGGTCCGGCTGGCGTTGCCAGCCGGCATAGCCGGTGCCGTCGTACTCGATCGTCAGCTTGAATGTGGGCACCCGTCATCTCTTGACGGTCTGGATGGGGTTCACGTAGGCCTTGACCCCATCGAAAATGGCTTCGGCCATGCGGGTCAGAAACGTCTCGGTCTGCATCAGCCGTTCTTCCGTCTGGTTGGAGATGAAGGCAATCTCGGTCAGGATGCTGGGCATGGCCGTGTGGCGGAGGACGTAGAATGGGGCGGTCTTCACTCCATGGTCCACCACGTCGTAGCGTTCATCCAGGCGGGCAACCATGGCCTGCTTCGTGGACCAGGCCAGTTCCAGCGAGTCCTGGATTTTCTTGTCCGTTAAGACATCGGCCAGGATAAATTGCACCCCCGCGGCCAGGTCCTTGACCGGCACGTCGTTTTCTCGCGCGGCCACCTCCAGCGCCCGCCGGTCGCTGGCGATTCCGAAATGATAGACTTCCAGGCCTTTGGTCGAACGTTGCGGGTGAGAGTTGACATGGATGGACAGGAAGAGGTCGGCATCTTTGCTGTTGGCGAACTTGGCTCGGTCGCCCAGCTCGATGAACACATCCCGCTCTCGCGTCATCAACACCTGCTTACCCAGTCGTTGCGCGAGCAAGTCGCGGAGCTTGAGACCGACCTGCAACGTGATGTCCTTCTCGGCGGTGCCGCTATGTCCGATCGCGCCCGGGTCTTTGCCTCCGTGTCCCGGATCCACCACGATGCGCGTGATATCTCGGGCTGGCCGTTGGGCCGACCGGATCGTCGGGGTGCTGGGGAGCAGCGGTTGCGCAAGGGCAGGGGGCGCCGGTGCAGCATGGGCTTCTTCGGCCGCGCGGCTGTAGATGTCCAGCACCAGGCGGTCGGGACTGCTGAGGGGGAGCAGTTTGTAGTCACTGATGGCGTCGAGATTCAAGGAGACGGTGACGGACTGGGGATGAGGCTGTTGAATCGTGATGTCATCCGGAAACGTCTCGTGCTTGGCCTTGCCGAGAGCGGTTTCGCTTAGCCTGGAATTTTGCAGTTCGATGATGACCCGATCCGGGTTGGTGTGCCGGCTTTGGGTGAAGGACACGCTCCGCTGCAGGTCGAGCACGACCCGGGTATAGTCCTGGTGGACTTTAAAGCGCAAATCGCGCACGAGGGTTGGAGGGACAGCCGGCACGGCGGTCGTCGGTTGAACTTTGTTTCGAGATTTCCTGGCCTTTCGCTGGGCGGTGCGAGAAGCGGTTGGCGTCTCGGCGCGTGATGCAGTCAGGGAGGCGGCTGGGAGGGCAGGGGCAAGGGCAAGGGCGAAGGGTGGAAGAGCCACTGGGCTCCCGCTCAACAAGAGCGAAGCTAGGCTAACTCCGGCGATTTGATGGGAAATGGTCATTGTGTCGATGATCCGCAATACATCTAGTTAAAATGTTGTCTCAATGGATGGTGATTGTCAAGCCAGGAATGGGACTTTCGGTTGAGAGACTGCCGATTGACAGAGATTGTGGTCTGTTCTAGGTTGTTGAGGCATGGCCATGCACCTGATCATTGACGGATACAATCTTTTGGGAGTCAGGGGGCAGGTCGGACACCAGGCCGGAATGGCGTCCGAGTCCGCGAGGGAACAACTGTTGCGAGACCTGTCTGGTTATCGCCAGCGGAAAGGCTACCCGATCACGGTGGTGTTCGATGGCTGGCAGCAGGGGATCGGGACGGAGCGTCGGGAACATCGGGCGGGCGTCGAGGTGGTCTACTCGCGCCGCGGGGAGCGGGCTGATCAGGTCATCCAACGGCTGGCCGAAGAGTTCGGACGCGACTGTGCGGTGGTCTCGTCGGACCGGGAGGTGGCGGATTTTGCGAGGGCTCGGGGAGCCTTCGTGATCGGTGCATCGGAGTTTGAGCCGAGGCTGCGCGCCCTGCCGGCGGGGGTCCAGCGGACAGGACTGAGGCAGAAAGATCCGGTAGAGGATGATCTGCCTCGACGGAATCCGGACAAGAAAGGCAACGCCAGGAAACTGCCGAAGGCGCTCCGCAAGCGGAACCGGCAGCTCAGGGGATTTTGAACAAGCGGCGCGCGTTCTGTGATGTGATGTGACCGATCTCTTCCACCGTGACCGCCGTCCCCTCTGCTTTGAGTTCCGCGATTTTCTCCGCCACGTGACGCACATAGGCCGGCTCGTTCCGCTTGCCCCGGTGCGGGACCGGCGTCAGGTACGGACAGTCGGTCTCGACGAGGAGACGATCCATCGGCACCGTCTTGACGATGTCACGGAGCATGGTCGCGTTCTGGAAGGTGATCACGCCGGAGAAGGAGAGGAAAAATCCCAGGTCCAGCGCATCCTTGGCCAGCCAGGCGTCGCCTGAGAAGCAGTGAAAAACTCCGCCGACTTTCTGAGCCTGTTCTTCCTTCAGGATGGTGATCGTGTCTTCCTGGGCTTCCCTCGTGTGGACGATGATCGGAAGCCCCAGCTCGCGGGCCAAGACGATCTGCTCGCGGAAGCGGTCCCGCTGCAGTTTGGGCGGAGAATAGTTGTAGTGGTAGTCCAGCCCGATCTCGCCGTACGCGACCACTTTGGGATGCTTCGCCAGCCGCCGCAGCTCGTCGTACCAGTCGTCTCCGATCTGTTTGACTTCGTGTGGATGGACCCCGATGGTGGCATAGACGAACGGATACCGGTCTGCCAGCTCGACGGCCGCCCGGCTGGTGGCGAGGTCGCAGCCGATCGTGACGAAGGTCTCCACCCCGGCCTGCTGCGCCCGCGCGATGACCGCCTCCCGGTCGCCGTCGAACCGGGCATCATCCAAGTGGGCGTGGCTGTCGATCAACATGCACGATCTCTCAATGCGCTCGTCCGGTAAGGTCAGGCGCCTAAATGCCTCTCATCCTAACATAGCGGCGATCGGCCTGAGAAGAAAGCGCATGGGCCCGCTTCGGTCGGTGAAAGTTGACGCTTCGACGGTGCCCATGCCCCGCTTGGAGGAGCGTGGTCACAGGCGCGCTCGATTGAGATCGCCGCAGTCCTCAGGGTCGAGTGAGCACAGGCCGCTCAGCGTCAATCCTGAGCAAACCCCGCTCGTTCGACCCCAAGGCTCTCGACCCCTCGATCTCACTCGGGGTCGAGCCTGAACGGGGTCGCAGGCTCGACGGGCCGGAAAGGCGGGGTAGTCGAAGGATTGACATGCCTTGGGGGATTCTGGTATAAGCCAGCCCCAATGATTCGCTTGCCATTACGTATCTCCGCCTTGCGGGCTGCCGCTGCCGCGGTTTCCGTCGCCGTGGTCATGGTCCTCTTGGCCCTGGCGCCCTTTGCTGCTGCGCTCGAAATCCATCACGAACTGGCGGCGGCGGATCAAGACGGCCACCAGCACTCCGACACCGACCTCTGCCAGTGGGTCCAACACCACACAGGCCAGTCGCTGGATATTACCGTGCCGGCAGTCGAGCGGTTTCTTGACGCCGGATTGCATCGGTTCCCGCCTCCGGCCGTATTATTGTCAGTTACTCTGATTGCCAGCACTCCCTCCCGCGCTCCTCCTCACTCCTAATCACCGGTTCAGCCGCAAGCTGACAGGCGACAAGTTGAAGGGAATTTTCTCTTCATGATTTGCCGCCTCGCGGTCTTTTTGTCCATCCAGTATTCCGGTGAGTGGGAGGATGAGATGCGATCCTATTTTATCCGCTTCATTCAACTTTTGTTGGGGCCGGTGTTCGGAACGGCGCTCGTATTTGCACAGGGGTTCTCGGAAGCTGTTGCCCAGGAGGTGAAATCTTCCGAAGCCCTGCGCACGATCACTGGGTTCGTCCAGAACCAGGACCTGCGGCGGGTGCCGCAAGCCATCGTGTATATCAAGGATCAGGAAGGCAAAGTCGTCGCTGACGCCGTCACGAACGACGCGGGAGAGTTCTCCGTGACTGCGCCGGTTGAGGGGACCTATTCGGTCAGCGCGGTGAACGAGACCTATCGGAGCGAGTACGTCATCATCAGAATTGAAACCGAGGAGCCCGCTCCGGTCAAGCTGACCTTGGCTCTGACCCAGGAGATTGCGCTGGATATCGTGTCGCCGCTTCCACCCATCCAGTACAAGGCTTCCAGCGAGACCTATTCCCTCAGCCGAAGGGAGATCGAGCAGTTGCCCCGGGGCAACAACAACGACATCGACCAGGTCCTGGCCACGATTCCGGGAGCGGCCGTGAGCGCCCTCAAGCAAGTTCACATCCGTCAGGACCATTCCAATCTCCAGTTCCGCATCGACGGCGTGCCGATTCCCGATACGGTTTCGACGACCTTCGCCGATGTGATTACCCCACGGGCATGGGAGCGGGCCGACATCATCCTGGGCGGCATGGAAGCCCAGTACGGGAACCGCACCGCCGCCCTGATCGACATTACCAGCAAGAGCGGGACGAAACCGGGGTTCGGCTCGGCGCAGATGTTCGGCGGGTCGAACCAGACCGTGAACCCTTCCTTCGAATACGGCGGGACGATCGGTGCAAAGTTTCGCTATTACGTGCTGAACAGCTTTACCTCGACGAACCGGGGGATCGAGCCGCCCACGCTGGGCCATTCCATCTTCCACGGGCAGAACGAGCGGAACCAGACCTATCTGCGCGGCGACTACCAGCACGACAACCGCAATAACTTTACCTGGCTGTTCCTGAACGCGGTCGCCAAGTACCAGGTTCCCACGACACCTGGGCAGACGGTGAACGCGACGACGCGTGGATTGATCCAGGCTCAGACCCCGACCTTCAACCCCGTGTCGTCGCAGTTCATCGACGAGAACCAGTATGAGAACAACCAGTACGGACACATGGTCTGGCGGCACGACGTGAACGCCAGCCAGTTCTTCAGCCTGGCTGGGTACTTTCGTCAGACACGGGCTACCTTCGTCACGGACCCGCTCAACGTGCTGAGTTACGTCGGTGATGCGGCGGAGCCCTTTTCGGCCGGCAGTCAGGACCGGAGTGCCTATTCGCTTGGCGTCCGGCTGGACTATACCAACAAGCTCAACCAGCAACACCTGTTGAAGTATGGCTTCCAGATCGACCGCACGCAGGCGGTCAACAAGACCCGCCTGTTCGCCTTTGCGCGAGATGGAGGAGGAAACCCGACCGGGCCGGTCATCGGGATTGATGGAGACCGCCGCCTGATCGGATGGCGCGAGGAGTTCTGGATTCAGGACCAGTACACGCCCAACGATAAGTTGACCTTCAACATCGGGCTACGGTATGACTACATCCAGGCGCTGACCGATTCCTGGCAGATCAGCCCCAGGATCGGCGTGACCTACAAAGCGAACCAGTCCAACGTGCTCCACGCCTACTACGGCCGGCTGTTCACTCCTCCAAATCTGGAGTCCGTGGCGTTTTTAGTTCCGCAGACGGCCGGAACCACGGCGGCGCCGGAGAATTCGACCAACAACGCGCCGAAGCCGGAGCGGTCACATTATTTCGAGGTCGGGTGGTACCATGCATTCGGCCATCTGGCCACGTTGCAGGTCGTCGGGTACTACAAACTCAATGAGAACATGAGCGACGCCGGCCAGTTCGGCTCCACCCCGCTGCTGAATTACTTTGCGTTCAACCATGGCTGGCAACGGGGCATCGACACGATTCTGAAGGTCAACTTCACCGAAAACCTGACGGCCCGAGCCAATGTGGCGTGGGGACAGTCCAAGGGATATGGGTTGCAGTCAGGGCAATTTCTCCTGGAGCAACGCGAGATCGACAACATCAACAGGCCGGGAGGGGTGTTCACCGACCACATGCAGACCGTCACGAGCTCGGCGGTTCTGACCTACCGGTTCCTGGAGCGCAACACGTTGTCCGGGCAGATGCTCTACGGGTCGGGGTTGCGTGCAGCGCTGAAGGGCGGTCAGACGAACTCGACGCACATGCCGTCCTATACGACGTACAATGCGTCGTTCACGCACGAGATTCCGATCGCCAAGACGCAGAAGTTTCTGCTGGGCTTCGACATCGTCAACCTGTTCGATCAGGGGTATTTCTACAATTTCGGCGAGGGTAATATCGGCCTGGGAATCACCCACGCCGGGATGCCCAGGTCCTTCTTTTTCCGTGGGCAGTGGTTCTTTTAAGTCCGTGACGAGTGATGGGTGACGAGTGATGAGTGGACAGGGCTTGATGCTTCTCCGGCGGATCGTACCTTGCTGCGCGCTGTGTGTCTGTCTCTGGCCGGCCCACGCTGGCGCGGCGGAAGGAGATCGGGCAACCCACCAGTCGGACCATGCGGCGGATGCTCCCGATGTCGTCCTCCCGGATATCCATGTCCACGGGTTGCCGCTGAACAAGGACCAGCAACTGGGCCCGGTGCCGACCTACACCCCCTGGCCGGCGATCCCCTCGGTCCTGGACGGGAAGGAACTGGATGATTGGATGAAGGCGCGAATGCTGATTTCAAAAGAGGCGAACGTCACAGTCGTCGTCTTGGAACCGGCGAAACATCGGGAATTGACAATCGCCGGCCTGACAGCCTTGAGCAGATGGAAATTCGACCCCCAGTTGCAGGGGGATGAGCCGGTGGACGGAGAACTGACGGTCAGGATCCACTTCCGGACGAAATAAAGCCGGACCGTCTGTTCATCAGGGAGGACAAGCTGGACCTGGATAGCGCCTGGTTTAACGCGATCAACGGCTTGGCCGGGCAGTCCCCCGTCGCGGACTGGCTCATGCTGATGCTGGCACGCGCCAGCAGCCTGCTGGTGCCCGGGGTGCTGGTGTTCGGCTATTGGGTTTGGAAGAACCGGCGCGAAGCCCTCATCGGAACCACGGTCCTGGCCGGCCTGATCGGCTTGGGAGACCTCCTGGGCGCCCAGATCAAACATTGGGTCGGGCGGGTGAGGCCTTGCAATGTGCTGGAGTCGGTCCACCAACTGACCGGCTGCGGCAGCACCTATAGTTTCCCGTCCAACCATGCGCTCAACGCGGCCACGGCGGCGGCCTTCGCGCAGGTGCTCTGTCCCTCAACCGGTTGGGTGACCTGGCCGCTCGTGGCCCTGGTGGGGTTCTCGCGGGTCTACGTGGGGGCCCATTTCGTGACGGATGTGTTGGGCGGGTGGGTCATCGGGGGGCTGATCGGGGCCGGAGCCGCCTACCTGCTGATCCGGTGGCCGACGTTCAGGCCAAACCCACAAGTTGACAAGGAGCCAAGTGACAAGTGACCAAGTTTGGAAACAGGGAAAATTCTAGTCTCTCCGCGTCCACTTGAAACTTGCAACTTGCCCGCTTGTCAGCTTGTGTACTTGCCGCTTCTCAACTGCGCAGCTCCGCATGGCCGGTGAGTTGATTCAGGTCGCAGTGGACGGTTTCCGGGTGGCAACATTGGGTTTCCATCTGAATCGTCAAATGCTTGATGCCGAATTCGGCCGCGACGCGCGAGCGGATCGTGCGGAGCAGCTCGTCGGTGAGCTGCGAATCGTCACCCTCCACCAACACGTGACAGCTCAGCATGACGAGCCTGGGCTCCACGGCCCAGATGTGGAGGTCGTGCACGTTCTTCACGCCGGGCACCTGTTGAATCGCCTCCACCACGTGCGCCGTCTTGATGCCGGGCGGCGTGGATTCCAGCAAGACCTCCAGTGATTCCCTGAACAGAGGCCAGGCTCCCTTCACGATCACGCCGGCGATCACGAGGCTGATAAGCGGGTCCAGGACCGACCAGCCGGTCAGGAGAATGATTGCGCCGCTGACCGCGACCCCTAGTGATACCCAGGCATCCGCCAGCATGTGCCAGAAGGCGCTGCGGATGTTGAGGTCTCCACGGGCTCCTTGCTGGAGCAGCAAGGCGACCCCGAGGTTGGCCGCAAAGCTGACCAGGGCGATCACGATTACCCAGCCTCCCGCCACTGCCACCGGCTCGACCAGGCGCTTCATGGCCCAGAAGCCGATGGCTGCGGCGGTGAACAACAAGATCAGGGAGCTGACGAAGGCCGAGATGATGCCGGCTCGGTGATAGCCGAAGGTGCGATCCTGCGTCGCAGGCCTGGCGGCGAGCACATGGGCGTAGAGAGCCAGGAAGAGCGATCCCTGGTCGATCAGGTTGTGGCCCGCGTCTCCCATCAACCCGATGCTGTTGACCAGAAGGGCGCCGACGACTTCGGCCAGAATGATGACGGCGTTGAGAGCCAGCGACACGTGCAGGCGGCGTCGGAGCTGTTGATAGCCGGGCTGTGAAGCCATAAAATTAGTTTCTCACGGTCTGCATCCGAGAGCAAGGATCAGGGGCATATCGCTAGGGGGTGGCAGGGACGAACTCCAGGAAATACTGGCGGGACAGGAGCGTATGCTCGCGGCTCAGCTTGTAGCCGGCCCCGGCCATCTCGGACACAACCGTCTCGCGTGGGATCAAATGACGTTTCGGGAACCCCACATCTCCCGACCGCTCGTCGTGATAGAAGTCGATGATCGCGATCCGCCCGCCGGTTTTCAGGGCGGATCTGATATTGGAGAAGTAGGTCGCCCGGCTCTCCAGGTGATGATAGACGTTACAGAGGAAGATAACATCCACTGAATCCGTCGGCAGCTTGGGATTGTCCGGCAGCGCGAGGATGAACTCGGCCGTGAAGGGGATGTGCATGTGTTCGACGCTCTGCTTGACGTAGGTCAGCAATTCCTGCTCCACGTCCACGGCGTAGACCTTCCCCCCGTCGGTCACCGCTTCCACGAAGCGTCTCGTGAAATAGCCGGAGCCTGAGCCCAGGTCCGCCACCGCCATCCCCGGTTTCAGCCCAAGCGCCTCGATCACGAGCGAGGGTTTCTGGTCCTTATCCCGCTCGGAACTGTCCAGGTGCTCGAGATACTGCTCGATGTCGGTGGGGTTGCGATGAGCCCCCTGTTCATGCTGGGCGAAGACCGCTTGGTCGCACGAGAGCCATCCGAACAGACTGAGCAAGCCGACCAGGAGCAGGACCGAGGGTGCCGAATAGGACCGAGGGCGCAACGCAGGCCTGGGAATATGGAGATTCATGAGGCCGCCTCCTTTGCGACCTTCGGCTTCGCTCCAACCTTGACAATGATCGCTTTCAGTTCTTCTCCGGTGATGGTCTCCTTGCTCAACAGCGCTCTGGCCGCCTCGCGCAAGGTGGTCTGTTGGGAATCCAGGAGGGCCCTGACCCGGCTGTATTGTTCGTCGATAATCCGGCGGACTTCGCAGTCGATCTCACGGGAGGTGGCCTCGCTGTAATCGCTGCGTGTCTGATCCTGGCCGATCGGGAAGAATAGAGGCTGGCGGTCCCGCTCGAAACTGATCTGCCCGAGTTTCTCGCTCATGCCGTAGACCTTGACCATGCTCTTGGCGATGCCGGTGGCTTTCAGCAGGTCATCCTGCGCGCCGGTGGAGACCTCCTTGTAGATAATCTCTTCGGCGACCCGCCCGCCCAACAGCACCGCGACCTTGTTTTCCAGCTCAGACTTGGTCATCAGGAACCGGTCCTCGGTGGGGAGCTGGAGGGTATAGCCGAGCGCGGCGATCCCGCGGGGGATGATCGAAATCTTCTGCACGGTGTCGGCGCCGGGAATCGACAGCGCCATCAGCGCATGCCCCACCTCGTGGTGTGCGACCCGCTCCTTTTCCGCCTGGTTCAGGACCCGGTTCTTTTTCTCCAGGCCGGCGATGACGCGCTCCACCGCCTCCTGCAATTCAGCGGTTCCTACTTGGTCTTTGCCGCGGCGCACCGCCAGCAGCGCCGCTTCGTTGACGAGGTTGGCCAGGTCGGCGCCGACGAAGCCGGCGGTCATGGCGGCAATGACGTCGAGGTCGGTTTCCGATGCCAACGGCACCCCGCGCGCGTGGACCTTCAAGATGGCCAGCCGCCCGGCCTTGTCCGGCCGGTCCACCAGCACGTGCCGGTCGAAGCGGCCGGCGCGCAGCAAGGCCGGGTCCAGGATCTCGGGTCGGTTCGTGGCGGCCATGAGGATGACGCCGGCCCGGGGATCGAACCCGTCCATCTCGACCAACAATTGGTTCAGGGTTTGCTCCCGCTCCTCGTGGGCCATCGGGCCCATGCCGCGGGCTTTCCCCAGCGCATCCAGCTCGTCGATGAAGATGATGCAGGGAGCCATGTCTTTGGCCTGGACGAAGAGATCGCGCACACGCGCTGCGCCCACCCCCACAAACATCTCGACGAACTCCGACCCGCTGATCGAGAAAAACGGGACGCCTGCCTCGCCGGCCACGGCTTTGGCGAGCAGGGTCTTGCCTGTGCCGGGAGGGCCGACCAGGAGAATGCCCTTGGGGATCTTGCCGCCCAGTCGCGTGAACTTCCCCGGTGTCTTCAAAAACTCGATGACCTCCTGCAGTTCCTGCTTGGCCTCGTCCACCCCCGCCGCATCCGCAAAGCTGACCTTGACTTCCTTTTCCATGTAGATTTTGGCCTTGCTGCGGCCGACCGTCATGAATCCGCCCTGGCCTTGTCCCACGCGGCGCAGGAGGAACAGCCAGAAGCCGGCAAACAGGGCGATCGGCACGACCCAGGACAGCAGGTCGCGCAGGAACGTGCTCTCGATGACGCCGGTGATCTTGACCTGGTGCGACTCCAGGTCGCGGATCAGATCAGGGTCCTCCACCCGAATGGTGTTGAACGAACGACCCGCTTGGGCCTGCTCCGGTTTCATCCGTCCGTGGATGATCGTGGAGGAGATCGAGACCTCTTCGACCTTGCCCGCGGTCACCGAAGCCTTGAACTCGCTATAGGGGATTTCGGTGGGGTTTAAGAAGGGCGTGACGACGACCTGAAACAGCATCAGGCCCCAGATGGCGATGAGCACGTACCAGATCGAGAATTGTTTTTGCTTGGGGGTCATGTTTGTTAGCGAGCTATCAGCCGTCAGCTATCAGTTTTCAGCAAGAGGCTGAAAACTGAATGCTGAGAACTAAATTGCTTGCCTTCGTGACTCAATTCTTTACGCGCGGTTTCAAGCGCTCCGAAAGGACGGGGTAATTGGCCTCGCCCATCCCGAAGTTTCCGCCGGCGCCGTCCGCCGCCACCACGCGGAGCGTGACGCCGTTGGGTGCTTCGGTTGAGGTCGGCACAAAAAACGGTGCCTCGAAGCGGCTCTTCGTCCCGCTGTAGAACATCTGAATCCGCTCCACGACGCGATCGCCGATCAGCACCTGGCCGTAAATGGTAACCTTGCGGGAATCCCAGTCACCATGAGGCCGGACCAGTGAACCGGACAGGGTTCGGACGGAGGCCGTCAGTATCACGTCATCCTTGGCGATCAAGGACTCGCCCGGCAGCGGCTGTTCGATCTGGACGATGAAGCCGTAGAGGTGGAGCACAATCCCGTCGTTCGTCAGATCCTGTCCGGGAATCAGCAGCACCGTCTTGCTGGCCCGTTGCATGGCAGCCGGGTGCCCCAGCGGGCCTTGAGCGGCAATCTCGACCAGGGTCGGCCGATCCAGGTGCAAGGTCGTTCGAAATGACGCGGAAGGGCGGGAGGAGAAGCGAGGCTCCTCCATCAGGCGCGGTGTCCGCATGATCTGGTTCTGATCGCCAGCCTCCCCCTGCTGGAGACCTGAAGCGAGCAGCCGGCCAGTCGCGGCCTCGGCGATCGTTACGCGCGCGCCTCCCACCTCGTCGCCGATCACCATGGCCCCATGCGCGACCACCCGAACCAGTACCTCGGTCGCAATGGGGACCGGCGGCGGTTCGATAGTTTCGAGGGATGGTTCAGCCGCTTGGAGGGTGCTCGTCAAAACAAGGGGGACAACGGACAGTCCACTGAGCCATCTCAACCAGTGCGACACCGTTGTGACTCCTCGCTTACTTGACCTTGGTCCCTGGATCGACTTCTTCGAGAATCGTGACCAAGCCTCCCACTTCCTTGTCACCGGCGGCCAGGACCATGCCTTGCGACTCGACCCCCATCAGTTTGGCCGGCTTGAGGTTGGCGACGATGACGACCTTGCGGCCGATCAGGCTTTCCGGTTCGTATTTCTTGCCGATGCCCGCGACGATCTGGCGCTGTTCCCCACCCAGGTCCACCTGCAGCTTGATCAGCTTCTCCGACTTCTGCACCCGCTCGGCGGAGAGGACCTTGGCGACCTTCAACTGCACCTTCTGGAAGTCCTCGATCGTGATCTGCACAGGAGCCTGGCTGCCCGGCTGTGAGGCCATGCCTGGTTGCTGGACGGTTAGATTCTCGCTCATGCGAAGGTCTCCTTGTGTCTTGGTCATGTCAATCCTTGGAAAGAGCGGCGCGCCCTTATGTATCTGGATGCCAGGGGCAAGCTTATCCTTGTCAAGTTTTCTGCCTTCAAGGCGAGGGTTCAGTCCGAGTTGGCGGGCCATCTCAACGGCTGTCTGTGGCATGAATGGATACAGAACTGGGATCAAGGAATCGAGCGCCCTTGCGACCTGGTGCAAGACGCCGTGAAGCCGGTCTCTGTTCTCCGCTTTTTTAGCTAAGGTCCAAGGTGCAGTCTTATCAATGTACTGGTCGCACCGCTGGATTAACTCCCATATCGATTCAAGTGCGCGGTTAAATCGCAGGTCCCTTGTGTCGATCATTGCGTTTCCGATCAAATCTCCGACATCTAAGCCGCCATTGCCCGTGTTCGTGATGGGAGGTATCTTACCCTGGGTAAACCGTTCGATCATCGTGAGTGTACGACTGACCAGGTTGCCGAGGCCGTCGGCCAGTTCGCCGTTGATTCTCCCAATCAATGCCTCGCGAGAGAAATCACCGTCCTGACCGAATGGGACCTCACGCATCAGGAAGTAGCGGAAAGCATCCACACCAAACTCATCGACTACTGCATTAGGATCCACCACATTCCCCCGACTCTTGGACATCTTCTCGCCGTTCACGGTCCACCAGCCGTGGGCAAAAATGGTTGTTGGCAACTCAATGCCTAGAGCCATGAGCATTGTAGACCAGTACACGGCATGAGTCGTCAGAATGTCTTTGCCGACCAGATGGAGGACAACATGTTCTTTATCATCATGTGTAGGCCAGTACCTTTTTGTAGGGTCTGGATTCAAATATTCCAAAGCAGAAAGGTAGTTCACCAAGGCATCAAACCACACGTAGGTCACATAGTTGGGGTCAAAGGGTAGAGGGATGCCCCAGGAGAGGCGGGAAATAGGCCGCGATATGGACAGATCTTCCAACCGCTGCTTCTCAAGAAAGCTAAAGACTTCATTGAAACGTGACGGTGGCCGAATGAAGGCCGATGGAGTATCAGCCAATCCAGGGTGAGCCTTCATATAAGCGAGAAGCTTTGCCTGGTACAAGCTCATCCGGAAAAAGTAATTGCTCTCACTGAGCCGCTCGACTGGTCGCTTGCAGTCAGGACAGAGCCCGTCCGCGACGTCTTTCTCGGTCCAGAACCGCTCATCGAACGTGCAGTACCAGCCTGTGTAGTCGCGCGGCTCAATTAAGCTTTTGCCACGTTCATCCTTAGTGTCGCGAAGCTGTTTTAGGTAGCGTTGGACGATCTCTTTGTGTTTAGCGTCCGTTGTCCGGATAAACCGATCATTCGAAATGTTCAGGCGTTCCCATAGCTTTTGAAAACGTGGGACCATGCTGTCGCAATAGCGTTGAGGGTCGATGCCGGCTTTGGCCGCCGCCTGCTGAACTTTTTGTCCATGCTCGTCGAGGCCGGTCAGAAAAAAGACATCGTACCCCCGGAGCCGGTAGTAGCGCGCCAGCACGTCGGCCGCAATGGTCGTGTAGGCATGCCCGATGTGCGGCACGTCGTTGACGTAGTAGATGGGCGTGGTGATGTAGAAGGTCCGTTGCATAGTGAGCTAAAGATAGCAGGTCATAGCGAGGTGTGGCTAGAGCCCATTCCCATCGTCTCTAGCCCGCGGTCAGTGTCGCGTCGCGCAGACGCAGCAGAATGTTTTCCAGCACCATCTGGAGGTTGAGGTTCCTTGTCGATGAACGCTGAATCGATTCCAGTTCCATGAGCAGATCCAGGAGTAGGCCGAGCTGCAGGGTGCCGGCCAGTTCCTGTAATTCCGTCAAGCGCTCCAGGTTCAGCAGGGAGTCTTGGTCTGCGCCCGCGCCGACCAGGATCAGGTCTCGGACCCAACGCTCGATCCATGCCAACGCCTCCGGCGCGCGATCCGATTTGTGGAGGGCTTCGGCAGCCGTCAAGATGGTCGTGACGGATCGAAGGGACTGAGCAGACATCAGGTGGAAAAATTCGTCTTGCTGAGCGCGGAGCGTGGCCACCTCGGCTTGCAAAGCCTGGCCGATCCGGGCCTGAGTCGCAATGGCCAGAAACCGGGCGTCCGCAGGAGGGATCTCTCGTTTGGTGATCAGGGCTGCCTCCACTTGTGTCCGGGCCGGCGGGACGAAGCGGATGCTCTGACAGCGGGACCGGACGGTGGCCGGCAGGGCGGCCGGCCGGCTCGTGATCAGAAGGAAGAGGCTGTGGGCTGCGGGCTCTTCCAAGGTTTTCAGCAACGCATTGGCCGCCCCCTGGGTCAGACGATCCGCCTCATCGATCAGACAAATCTTCCGCCTTCCGATCAGGGGACGGTAGATGATCTGTTCTTCGATCTCGCGGACCTGTTCAATCTTGATCTGCGGGTTGGCCTGTTCCTGATCCGGTTCGATCAGGAGGAAGTCCGGATGGGTGCGGCTCTCAATCTGGAGGCAGGACCGACAGGCTCCGCAGGCGTCCGGGCCGCTCGGCCCGTAGTCTGTGTCGCAGTTGATGGCCTGGGCGAACAACTGCGCGGCCTGTTTCTTGCCGATGCTGTCTTCGCCGTGGAACAAATAGGCATGGGCCACCCGGTCGTGCAGAATCGAGGCCTTCAGGATGGCCTTGGGTCTCTCATGTCCGATGAGGTCGCTAAACGGCATGAAAACAACCGCAGTCAAAAGTTATAAAGTCGTCAAGTCATAAAGTCGGAGATCAAGGTTTCGACGGTCAAAATTCCGATCGAAGACGTGATGACTTTCGGACTTTCAGACTTGGCGACCTGTCGACTTTCCGGCTTTTCGACAAAAATTTAGTCACGAGTGCTGCAACCCGAGCCGCGACCATTGCGGGATCAGGTGTTCCATCCAGTACCTTGATCCGGCGGGGAGCGGTGCGAGCCAATTCGAGGAATCCTCTGCGGACCCGTTCGTGAAAGCGGTGGGTTTCTCGGTCCAGCCGGTTCAGCTCCGTGTCCCGCTCTCGCCGGCGCCGTGCCAGTCCTATGCGGACCGGCACATCGAAGAGCAACGTCAAATCCGGCATCAGGCCATCGGTCGCGAAGCGGTTCAGGCTGCGCAGGGCCGTTAGGTCCAAAGCGCGGCCATAGCCCTGGTAGGCGAGGGTAGAGTCCACGAACCGATCACACAGGACAACCACGCCTTCCCGAAGCGCGGGCTCGATCACGTGGGCGACATGCTGGCTGCGGCAGGCACACACGAGCAGGGCTTCACACTCCGGCCTCATCGGTTCGGCGATTTTCGCGCCGACCGTGGAGGCAAGGAAGATATCCCGGATACGTTCGGCAAGTGGGGTGCCGCCCGGTTCTCTGGTTTCCAGGACTCGGTACCCTGCCTCCCGGAGCAGCTTGGCGAGCCGCGCACATTGGGTCGATTTTCCGCTTCCCTCGACCCCCTCAAAGGTGATCAGGACGCCACGGCGACCCCTCCATTTTCCCACTAACTTCACCCCCCGCTGGACCGGCAACCACGAGCAAAACCGGAGGGGCCGATCCTAGTCCAAGTGGTTGAAAATAGCAAGAAAAGGCTTGCGGCACCCTCGTAAAGACTGTATGATGAGCCCGCTAGGAGCGTGCCCCGGTGAAAGCATTCAGAGCCTCTCTCAAACGGTACTTCCTGACGGGGTTGCTGGTCATCACCCCCATCTGGGGTACGGTGCTTATTTTAAAGACCCTGTTTGTGACAGTGGATGGGATTTTGGGGGATGTGCTGGCGAAATTTGTCACCCCCGATTACTACGTACCAGGGATCGGCATTCTGACCTTGATCCTGTTGATTTTTACCACGGGGCTTCTGGCAACCAATTTTATCGGCGGCCGGATCGTCAAGATGTGGGAAGACTGGCTGCACCGCGTGCCGGTCGTTCGGGGCATCTACGCGACCCTGAAGTCCATGATGGATATTCTCTCGTTCAAGGAGAAGGAAAAGTACAATCGGGTGGTGCTGATTCAGTTTCCCAAGGACGGCCACTACTGCTTTGCCTTCGTGACCGGCGTGACCAGGGGAGAGGTCCAGGAGATCTCCCCCGACCCGCTGGTGAATGTCTATGTGCCCACGTCGCCGAACCCCACGTCCGGGTACTTTTTATTGGTGCCGGAAAAGGAAGTGGTGCCGTTGGAGATCAGCGTGGAAGAGGCGATGAAGTTGATCGTCTCCGGCGGCCTCTATTCGCCGCCACAGGGAGGTTCTGGCAGCCCACCGGCGAACCGCGACCTGCCGCGTCAGCATCTGGAGGTGCCGATCTCCTGACGAGAGAATTTCTTGATTTTGCGACCTGGTGATTGAGCGATTTTCACTCAAGACAATGAAGCAATCAACAAATCAACAAATCAACAAATCGCCCGTCCCGGGCCTGGGCGCAATCGTCATGGCGGCAGGGCTGGGCAAGCGGATGAAATCCAAGCTGGCCAAGGTCCTGCACCCGGTGGCCGGCCGGCCAATGGTGCTCTATGCCGTCGAGTTGGCTGATCGGCTTGCCGGGGGCGGTATTGCGGTGGTGGTAGGCTACCAGGGGGCGCAAGTCAAGGCGGTCATCGAAGAGCGCTGGGCGAGGGCGTCGAGTCCGGGCGGAGTCAGAGGGACAGCGCAGCGTGAGCGGGGCGTGACGGCTCACGTCAAAAACCGGGTTCTGCAACCTCCGCCTATTCTCATCGTGGAGCAGAAGGAGCAACGTGGAACGGGACATGCGGTCATGCAGGCCCGCGCCGCGTTTGCCCGTGCGCGCGGCGGCCCCGCCTCGGCCTACGTGATTCTGAACGGAGACACGCCGCTGCTGACGGACGAGACCGTCCATGACCTCTTGAAGCTGCATGAAGCCGAACGGGCCGCCGTGACCCTCTTGACGGCGGTCCTGGATGATCCGAGCGGATACGGGCGCGTGGTCCGCGACGACGACGATCGACGGGTGCGGCGGATCGTGGAAGATCGGGATGCGACCCAGACCGCGGCTCGGCTGCACGAGGTCAACGTCGGCACCTACGTCGTGGACGGCTCGTTCCTGTTCGAGGCCCTGGACAAGCTCGAGCCGCAGAACGAGCAGAAGGAATATTACCTGACCGACATCGTGGGTCTGGCGGTGGAGCGAGGGCTTAAAGTAAGCGCGATGGCGGCGCGGGACGCCGAAGAATGTCTGGGGATCAATACGCGACGGCAACTGGCGGTGGCGGAAAACGTCGTGCGGCGACAGCTCTGTGACCGCTGGATGGAGGCGGGAGTGACGCTCCACGATCCGGCCACGACCTACCTCGATGCGGATGTCGAGATCGGGAAAGACACGGTCCTCTATCCGCACGTGGCACTTGAAGGAAAAACCCGCATCGGCGAGGATTGCGTGATCCGGTCCTACAGCCGGATCACCGACAGCCTGCTCGGCCACCGGGTGGTGGTGCAGGATTCCTGCATGATCCGGGAGGCGCGTCTCGATGACGACAGCACGGCGGGACCCTTCGCCCATCTCCGTCCCGGGACGGTCCTGCGCCGGGCCGCCAAGGTCGGGAACTTCGTCGAGATGAAAAAAGCGGACTTGGGGGAGGGGGCCAAAGCCAACCACCTCAGCTATTTGGGAGATGCTAAGATCGGCCGGGGCGTGAACATCGGGGCCGGGACCATCACCTGCAACTACGACGGGGTGCGCAAGCATGAGACCGTGATCGAGGACGAGGTCTTCATCGGCAGCGACAGCCAGTTGATCGCTCCGGTTACGGTTGGGCGGGGTGCGGTTGTGGCAGCCGGCTCCACGATCACGAACGATGTGCCGGCGGACGCGTTGGCAGTGGCCCGGTCCATGCAGGTCAATCGGCCGGGGTGGGCGGCTCGCCGTCGGGTCATGGCGGCAAGCGCTGCTGCGGTCGCAAGTAGCAAGCCGACAAGTGGGCAAGTTGACAAGTCAGGTCGAAAGGCGCGGAACGGAAACGCGACGACAGCGCGTACATCAAAAAAATCTCGCTGATAGGTCAAGTTGCCCTGTCAGCTTGTAACTTGATAACTTGGAACTGAAGATATGTGCGGGATCGTCGGATACGTCGGGAAGCAGGAGGCGGTGCCGATTCTGCTGGACGGCCTGAGGCGCCTGGAATATCGCGGCTATGATTCGGCCGGGATCGCGGTGCTCCAGGGCGGCAAGGTCGAAGTGCGGCGGAGCGTGGGGAAACTGGCCGACCTTGAGCGCGCGCTGGCCGGCCGAAGACTGACCGGCACTATCGGCGTCGGCCATACTCGATGGGCAACCCATGGGAAGCCGTCCGAACAGAATGCGCATCCCCACCGGTCCGACGGCTGCGTGCTCGTGCATAACGGGATCATTGAAAATTATCTGCCCCTCAAACAGCAGCTCTTGAAGGACGGGTATCGGTTCGAGTCCGAGACCGACACGGAGGTCGTGGCACACCTGATCGGGCGGTACCTGCGTCAGGGACGGACCCTGGCGGAAGCCGTGCGGACTGCGGCGAAGGACATCCGCGGCAGTTATGCTATTGCCGCCGTCTGCGAGAGCGAGCCGGATCATTTGGTGGCGGCCCGCTCCGGCTGCCCGTTGGTGGTCGGTTGGACGGAAGGAATCGGGCTGGTAGCCTCCGATGTCATGGCGATGTTGGCGCATACGCGCGACGTCACGTACCTGGAAGAAGGCGACGTGACGGTGGTGACGGCGGCGGGCGTCACGATTACCGATGCCGAGGGGCGTCCGGTAACGCGGGCCACCACGAGGGTGACTTGGGATGCCGCGGCGGCAGAGAAGAACGGCTACCCACATTTCATGCTCAAGGAAATTCACGAACAACCGCAGGCAATCCTGGATACCCTGCGCGGCCGCTATACTTATGAGACCGGCGAGGCGGACTTGCCGGACATCGGCTTGACACCCGAGCAGTTTGCCGAAGTGGGCCGGATTTGGATCGTGGCCTGCGGGACCTCCTGGCACGCCGGGCTGGTGGGGAAGTACTTGTTCGAGGAGATGATCCGGACTCCGGTTCAGGTGGACATCGGATCCGAGTTTCGGTATCGCGATCCCCTGGTGAACAAGGACGACCTTTTCATCACGATCTCGCAGTCGGGCGAAACGGCGGATACGCTGGCGGCCGCGCGCGAAGCAAAACGGAGGGGGGCGCGAGTCGTCTCCATCGTGAATGTCGTCGGGAGCACGCTGGCGCGTGAATCCGACGGGGTGCTCTACACGCGCTGCGGGCCGGAAATCGGCGTGGCCTCCACCAAAGCCTTTACGGCCCAGTTGGCGGCGCTCTATCTGCTGGCCCTGCACCTGGCCCGCGTACGCGGCGTGCTGAACGCCAATGACGGCCGGGTCTGGTTGGATCGGTTCGTGGCTCTGCCGACGCTCGTCGAGCAGATCCTGAAGCGGGAGCCCGAGATCGCAGCGATTGCGAAGCGCTACCACGAGAAGCGCAACTTCCTCTACCTGGGGCGCGGGATCAATTACCCGATCGCCCTGGAAGGGGCGCTCAAGCTGAAGGAAATCTCCTACATCCATGCGGAAGGATATGCGGCTGGGGAGATGAAACACGGGCCGATTGCCTTGATCGATCAGGACATGCCGGTCGTGGTCCTGGCGCCGCGCGATCGCCTGCATGAGAAGACGGTCGGCAACCTCATGGAGGTCAAGGCCCGTAACGCCCCGGTCATCGCCCTGGTCAGTGAAGGGGAACAGAACCTTGGTCAGATGGCCGACTCGGTCTTTACGATTCCGGAAGTCCCGGCGCTGCTCACGCCTATTCTGTTCGCGGTGGTGTTGCAACTGCTGGCCTACCATATCGCCATGCTGCGAGGGACGGATGTGGACCAGCCGCGGAATTTAGCCAAGAGCGTGACGGTGGAATAGCAATGCGGTCCATCAAGTTGAAAAGTCTGAAAGTCGTCAAGTCTGCGGATTAAATGACTTTACGACCTTCGGACTTTTAAACTTTCAGACTGAGGGTTCTGATGCAAATCAGCAAACAAGAAGTCGAGCACGTCGCGAAGCTGGCCAGGCTGGAACTCACGGAGGCCGAGAAAGATGCCTTCAGCGAACAGTTGAGCAGCATCCTCACCTATGTTGAGAAGCTCAAGGGGCTGAACACCGAGGGGGTGGAGCCGACGGCTACGGTGCTGGAGCAGGCCAATGTGTTTCGTGAGGACAAGTCACGCCCGAGCCTGTCGGTCGAAAAGGCCCTAGCCAACGCGCCGGAGAGCGAGGAGCACTATTTTGCGGTGCCAAGGATCATTGGTGAAACGTGAGGCGTAAGGGGTGAGGGGTAAGGTGACGGATTTAGTCATACCCCTAACGCCTAACGCCTTACCCCTTACGAGGTAAGAGATGTTTCGACAAATGCTGCGAGCCAAGATACACCGTGCGACCGTGACCGATGCCTGTCTGGATTATGAGGGCAGCCTGACGGTGGACGAAGACCTGCTCGACGCGGCCTGCATCCTGCCCTATGAGGCCATCGTCATCTCCAACCTGAACAATGGGGAGCGGTTCACGACCTATGCGATGGCGGGCAAGCGTGGCAGCGGTGAGATCGTGCTGAACGGTCCGACCGCCAGAAAAGGTGCGGTGGGGGACCAGATCATCATCTTCTGCTACGAATATTACGCCGAGGACGAGATCAAGCGCCACGCGCCCAAGATCATCAGAGTGGATGAACGCAATCACATCCTGAACAAATGAGCTGACAAGCGAGCAAGTGAACAAGTGGCAAATTATGAGTCCAACATGACCCTATTGCCTTCCTGTCAGCTTGCCACTTGTCAGCTTGCTACTTGTCGGCTTGGGAATTTCTGATGTCATTGCATAAGCTCACGCTTCGCGAACTGTCGGACAAATTTGCCAGAGGCGAGGTGTCCGCCTGCGAGATTGTCCGGGCCTACAGCCTGCGCATCAATCAGGTGGAGCCGAAAGTCCGGGCCTACATCACGCAGGTGAAAGAATCGGCCATGGCCGAGGCGGAGGCGTTGGACCAGAAGCTCAAGGGCTGGCGACGGACGATGCCGCTGATGGGGATGCCGCTGGCGGTCAAGGACAACATCTGCACGGAGGGCGTCCTGACCACCTGCGCCTCGCGCGCGCTGGGAAACTTCGTGCCGCCTTACGACGCGACCGTGATCGCGCGGCTGCGGGGCCAGGGCTATCTGCTGCTGGGCAAGACCAATCTGGACGAGTTTGCAATGGGCTCATCGACCGAGAACTCGGCCTTCGGCCCCAGCCGCAACCCCTGGCACCTGAGCGTGATTCCGGGAGGATCGAGCGGCGGGTCCGCCGCCGCGGTGGCCGCGGACGAGTGCGCGGCGTCGTTGGGATCGGACACGGGCGGCTCCATCCGGCAGCCGGCCGCCTGTTGCGGGGTGGTCGGCTTGAAGCCCACCTACGGCCGCGTGTCGCGGTATGGTCTCGTGGCGTTTGCCTCCTCACTGGATCAGATCGGCCCCATCACCAAGGACGTGGCGGATGCGGCCCTGCTGATGAACGTCATCGCGGGTCACGACGCCTGGGATTCGACCTCGGCCAAGCTGCCTGTGCCGGACTATACCAAGGCGTTCAAGAAGAAAGACGTGAAGAAGATGAAGGTTGGGGTGCCCAGGGAGTATTTCGCGGAAGGGCTGGATCAGGAAGTCGAGCAAGCGGTGATGGCGGCGGTGGAGGAGCTCAAGAACCTGGGCGGGGAGATCAAGGACGTGACGTTGCCCACCACCGATGCAGCCGTTGCGACCTACTACCTCATCGCCACGGCCGAGGCCAGCTCGAATCTGGCCCGCTATGACGGCGTCAAATACGGGCTGCGGTCGAAGCAGACCAAGACCCTGCTCGAGCTGTACATGAAGACCAGGCAGGAGGGGTTCGGGCCGGAAGTGAAACGGCGGATCATGCTGGGCACGTATGCCCTCAGCGCCGGCTACTACGACGCCTATTACGGCAAGGCGCAGGCGGTGCGGACCTTGATCCGGCGGGATTTCGAGGCGGCCTTTCGTGAGGTGGACCTGATCGTGACCCCCGTGATGCCGACGCCGGCGTTCAAGCTGGGAGAAAAAGTCGAGGACCCGCTCCAGATGTACCTGTCGGATATCTATACGATCTCGGTGAACTTGGCGGGGAACCCGGCCATCTCGATTCCCTGCGGGTTCAGCAAGGCAGGACTTCCGATCGGCTTACAGATCATCGGGCGGCCCTTCGAGGAAGAGACCCTATTACGGGCTGCCTACGCCTACGAACAGGCGACCAACTGGCGGGCCAAGCGGCCGACGATTCGGTAGGATCACTGGAGGTAAAGGAGCTATCCGCCTCCGGAGGGAAGTGCCAGAAAACACTGGAGGGTTTTCTCGGTGGGCGACAATTTCGATAAAGCGTAAAAGAGCCCACCGTTCAACCGAAGGTTGGTATGGCGGTTCACGCAAGCGTGGTATGGAGGAGTCAATATGTTTGGTGGAGGGAGTGTGGTGGTCGATGTCGCGGCCGTTCTGGTTGCGGTGTCGTTTGCGGTGCTGGTCGGGTACTTGGTGCCCACGTTGATTCAGCTCAGGAAGACCGTGGCGGAATCGGCGGAATTGCTGGGTCGAATGAATGACGAGTTGCCGACGGTGTTGCGCGACCTGCGTGTCATGACGGAGAACGTGAATGACCTGGCGTCGCAGATGCGTGATGGAGTCGAGCACGCGTCGGTGTTTTTCCATGCAGTGGGTGAAGTCGGCGAGACGGTGCAGCAGGTGCACCAGACGGTACGTGGCAAGGGAGGGACGCTGCTCATGGGCCTCGCCAGCATGGTGGCGGGGGTCAGGGCGGCATCGGCGGTGGTGAAGGAACGGATGCAAAGGGAAGGAGGGGATCCAAATGGCAGACGATGAGAGGGGATTTTCACCGGGAACCGTCATCTTGGCTTTTTTGAGCGGGGCGCTGCTGGGAGCCGCGGGAGCGCTGTTGCTGGCGCCCCAGTCGGGGCGTGAGACCCGTGAGCAGTTGCGGGGCTATGCCAGGAAGACGGAAGAAAACATGCGCGACCTGGCCGGCAAGGCCAGCGAGGCCTACGAAGAGGCGTTAGAGAAAGGACGCGAATTCGTGCAGGAGCAGAAGTCCGTCCTGACCGAAGCCTTTGAGGCGGGACGTGACGCGATGCGGCGGGAGCGCGAGCGGCTGTCGGGAGAGAAAAGGGCGTGACGGTTGCTTCGTATGAAGTTGTCATCGGGCTGGAGGTCCATGCCCAACTGCTGACGAAGTCCAAGATGTTCTGCGCCTGCGGGACGCAGTTCGGCCTACCGGCCAACACCCAGACCTGTCCGGTCTGTCTCGGGATGCCGGGCACCCTGCCGGTCATCAACGAGAAGGCCGTCGAAATGGCGGTCCGCACGGGCTTGGCGCTGAACTGCGCCATCCGATCCCCCAACCGGTTTGCCCGCAAGAACTACTTCTATCCCGATCTGCCCAAGGGCTATCAGATCTCGCAGTACGAAGCGCCGGTCTGCGAGAACGGCGTGGTGGATGTACAGGTGGGCGATACCCGGAAGCAGATCCGGATTCGCCGCGCCCACTTGGAAGAGGACGCAGGGAAGAATGTCCATGACGGGGACAACCGTGCCGTGAGCCTGGTCGACCTGAACCGGGCCGGCACGCCGCTGCTGGAAATCGTCACCGAACCGGACATGCGGTCGGCCGACGAGGTAGTAGCCTACCTCAAGGCGCTGCGCAACATCCTCATGTACCTGGAGGTCTGTGACGGCAGCATGGAGCAGGGCAGCCTGCGGTGTGAGCCGAACCTGTCGCTGCGGCCGGTCGGGCAGAAGACGTTCGGGACTAAAGTCGAGCTCAAGAACATCAACTCATTCCGATTTGTCAAAGATGCCATTGAATATGAGATCAAGCGGCAGACCAAGGTGCTGAACGAAGGCGGGACAATCCAGCAGGAGACGCGGCTCTGGGATGTGGGGAAGGGACAGACTGCGACGATGCGTAGCAAGGAAGAGGCACACGACTACCGCTACTTTCCGGACCCGGATTTGGTTCCGCTCAGCATTGCGGGTGACTGGATCGAAGAGCTGCGCAAGACCCTGCCGGAGTTGCCGGCCGCCCGCCAGCAACGGTTTGTGACCGACTATGGCCTGCCGGACTATGACGCAGGGGTGTTGGTCTCGTCTAAGACGCTGGCCGATTATTTCGAAGCCTGCGTGAAGCTGTACGACCAGCCCAAGGCCGTGAGCAACTGGGTGATGGGCGAGCTGCTGTGCGAGTTGAACAACGCCGGCCTCTCGGCGGACGCCTCGCCGGTCGGTCCGGAGCGGCTCGTGAGCCTGCTGCAACTGGTGGAGAAGGGAACGATCAGCCTGAAGGTGGCCAGGGAAATTTTCCCGGAACTCTATGCCAGTGGGAAATCTCCGGAGCAGATTGTTCGGGAGAAGGGGCTGACGCAGGTATCCGATGAGGGGGCACTGGTGAAGATCATCGACGAGGTCATGGCGAAGAACCAGGCCCAGGTGGCGCAGTATCGGAGCGGCAAGGAGACGGTATTGGGCTTCTTCGTCGGGCAGGTGATGAAGGCCTCGGGCGGCAAGGCGAACCCGGGGAAGGTGAACGAGTTGCTGAAGAGGAAACTGGCAGGATGAGCGGGCGTGTTGCTGCCACGGGACTGGCCTGGCTGCCCCTTGTGCTCATGCACCGCGCACGCAAGATTCATTTGAATTCTCATTGGAGCAGGCGGTGCTCGACGGACGCGCGCAGTAAGGGACAGCCAGGCCAGCTGGCCAATGTGCTTCTTCTTCAGTCGATAGGGACGGGTAGGCAACGTCCGTTGGGACCGTAGGCCCTGAAGGCGTTTTCCCTTCGTCCTTGGAAGGCAAGGGGGCTAGGGTGAGGGGGATGAAAAGTCTACTGCAAGTTAATCTTTCACGGAGGAGGGGTTAGCGATGCAAGGCAGACAGACAGACAGACAGACAGACAGAGAGAAATCCCATAGTCCGAACAAGGCTTGTTGCTATTTTGATTCTTGGGATAGCCATTAGCTTTGGGGCCTGTGCTCCGACGGCTGGCTTGTTAAGGACTCAGGCAGGTTATGATGATGTCTTTAGGGGTTGTGCACAGGCAGTTGCTGCGTCGGGTTTCTCTGTAAGGTCGAGTGACATCAACACAGGTGTTATTTCGGGCGAATTGCAGAAAGGGGAGCTTGTGTATCAAATAAACGTGGCAGTTAGAAGGGCCCAAGCAGGAGTGGAGGTTGAGGCTTCCGTGCGCTCCTCCAAGGGGGGTGGTTTGTTATCAGACCGATATTTCAACGAATTTATCAAGGCTCTCAATAAGCAAATTCACGATGTAAACATTGTTTCTGTTCAATGACCAGCTATTCGGTGACAAAATCAATGCCTTCGCCATAAAAGCTTTGAATTTGATGTTTGATAGTGAATGAGCGGGCTTTGGGAGATCAAGGCGAGGCAGATTTGGTTGTGCTAACGTAGCTGGACTGCGGGGGAGGCGTGGAATGGCAGCAACTGTCGCCAAGATGACCAAGCAAGAGTTGAAAGAAATTATTGAATCGACGGTCGAGCGAAAATTGCTGCAGCTGCTGGATGATCCCGACCAAGGACAGATCCTGAGAAAGGTGTTCAGGGAGCGGCTGCTTCGGCAGCGAAAGGCTGTGGCGGCCGGAGAGAGAGGAGAACCGTTGGGAGTCATGGCCAAGCGATTGAGGCTCAACTGAGGCATGTATCGGGTTCGCCTTCTGGATGCTGCCTCAAAGGACTTGGCAAGGCTCGACAAGTCGGTGGCTCGGCGGATCATCCAGCGGATAGAGCGGCTGGCAGACAATCTTGAAGAACTGCAGCTCGAAGCGCTCACTGGGGAGCTTGAAGGATTGTTCAAGTTGCGGGTCGGCGACTATCGGGTCGTGTATGAACTTATTCATGATGAAAAGTTGGTCATGATTCATGCGATTGGGCATCGGCGAGAGATTTATCGCAAGCAGAAATAGGGCTCGTTCATCACGGGAGACGGGGCACTCATGAGCGCGATTCGGGACATTAGAGGGCGGCAGATACTGGATTCGCGGGGAAACCCGACCGTGGAGGTGGACATAAGATCGGAGAGAGCCTGATTTGATTGAGGAAATACGGGAAAGAGTTGCGCGAGGGCAATTCGAGTTTTTGCAGCATGCAGTTGACCAGAGCATTCTTCGTCGGATCAGTGTCCGGGAAATACGGGAAGCCATTTCAGTTGGTGAGGTGATTGAGATGTATCCCGAAGACAAGTACGGTCCCAGTTGCTTGATCTTCGGCAAGACAGTTGCTGGACGGCCGATACACGTTCAGTGCAGTGATGCGACGCGTCCTGTCGTCAAGATTATCACCATGTATGAACCAGATCCCGCTCTTTGGGAGAATTTCAGAATGAGGAGGGGATAACATGGCCTGCGATTTGTGCGGTTCTCCGCTGAAAGAGCAGATGGTGACGTATACGATTCAACTTGGCGACAAATTGGTCGTCGTTGAGCACGTGCCAGCTAAGGTCTGCGTGCAGTGCGGCGAACGACTTTATAGCCCGGATACCGTCGAGCGGCTACAGAAGACGGTGTGGGAGCAGCGCGCTCCTTCCCGGGTTCTGCAAACGCCCGTGTTTGACTTTGCTGCCAAGTAGGAAGAGCGGTTCAGACTTCCTTTCTGACTTTTTGACGTGATGGACTGGAGAAACGCATGAGCGCGATTCGGGAGATCAAAGGGCGGCAGATACTGGACTCACGGGGGAATCCGACCGTCGAGGTGGATGTAGAGTTGGAGAGCGGCGCGCGGGGACGGGCGGCGGTGCCCTCCGGGGCCTCCACGGGCGAGAAGGAAGCCATTGAGCTGCGGGACGGCGACAAGAAGCGCTGGATGGGCAAGGGGGTTTCCAAGGCGGTGGCCAATATCAGCAAGGTCATCGCTCCGAAGCTGCTCGGCATGGAAGCTTTGGACCAGGCTTTCGTAGATCGGGCTATGATTGCGCTGGACGGCACGAAGGCCAAGAGTCGGCTGGGGGCTAACGCGATCCTGGGCGTATCCCTGGCCGTGGCGCGCGCAGCGGCGGCGGAGGCCGGACAGCCTCTCTACCGGTACCTGGGCGGCGCGAACGCGTGCACGCTGCCGGTGCCGATGATGAACATCATCAACGGCGGGGCACATGCTGACAATCGCCTGGACCTGCAGGAGTTCATGATCATGCCGATCGGCGCCGCCCGGTTCAGCGAGGCGCTCCGGATGGCCACCGAGGTGTTCCATACGCTCAAGGCCTTGCTGAAAAAACGAGGACTCAGCACAGCGGTGGGAGATGAGGGCGGGTTTGCACCGGACCTAGGCTCGAACGAGGAGGCGCTGAGTCTGATCGTCCAGGCGATCGAAGAAGCGGGCTATCGGCCGGGCCGGGACATCGCCCTGGCGCTCGATGCGGCGGCCAGCGAGTTCTACGAAAAGGGACGCTACTGGTTGGAGGCAGAAAAGCAACCGGAGCGGTCGTCCGAGGAGATGATCCGCTACTATGCCCAGCTGGTGGACCGCTATCCGATCCTTTCCATCGAGGACGGATTGAGCGAGCTGGACTGGAAGGGCTGGCGGATGCTGACGGAGCGGCTCGGCCAGCGGGTCCAGTTAGTGGGCGACGACATTTTCGTGACCAACGTCGAGATCTTTTCGAAGGGTATCAAGGAAGGCATCGGCAACTCGATCCTGATCAAGCTGAACCAGATCGGCACGTTGACCGAGACGCTCGAGGCGATCGAGCTGGCCAAACGGTCGGGCTACACGGCTGTGGTCTCGCACCGATCCGGTGAGACGGAGGACACGACGATCGCAGATGTCGCGGTCGCGCTGAACACGGGGTTGATCAAGACCGGTTCCTTGTCGCGGACGGACCGGGTGGCCAAATACAACCAACTCTTGCGGATCGAGGAGGAACTGGGCGCCGGGGCCGTCTACCCGGGGCGGGAAGCGATTCGAACAAGAAGCTGATAGCTGATTGCTGAAAGCTTCATAGATTATGACGAGACGCAACCGCAGTCAGATCGCCAGGCAACGACGGCAGCGGACCACCCGCCAGGTCTTGTGGGTTGTGGGTGGGGTGGTGGGAGCGGTCTTGGCGGTCTCGTTCTTCTTCAGCGAGATGGGCCTCCTTAAGTATCTGACGATGCGGGATCATGCCAAACAACTAGAACGGGAGATTCAGGCGATTGAGCGAGGCAATACGGAATTGCGTACCGAGATCGGCCGCCTGCAACAGGACCCGGCCAGGATCGAGGAGGTGGCCCGGGAGCGGCTGGGCTTCGTGCGGAAGGGTGAAACGGTGTACCAGGTGGTGGAGGAGCAGAGCAAATAGCGTATGGCGTATAGCATATGGCAAGAGGTAGATACTGAGGGCTGTCCGGCCATAAGCCATGCGCTATCAGCCATAAGCTCTGTGGCTGTTGTATGAAATCGGGGGCGGTGGCGATCATCGGGCGGCCGAACGTGGGGAAGTCCACCCTGCTGAACGCGCTTCTCAAGGAGAAGATCGCGATCGTCTCGGATAAGCCCCAGACAACCCGCACCCGCATCCTGGGCGTGGTGCATCATCCTGAAGCCCAAATTATCCTGTTGGACACGCCAGGTTTGCACAAGCCGCAACACCGGCTCAACAAACGGATGGTGCGCACCGCCTTGGAGACCATGCGGGAAGCGGACCTGATCTACGTCCTCGTGGAGGCTACGTCTCCGCCCGGGGCGGCGGACTGTCTCGTGATCGAACAGGTGCGCGAGGCCGTCGAGGCGGGGGGTATCCAGGCCTTTCTCCTGATCAATAAGGTGGACTTGGTGAACAAGGCCCGCGTGCTGCCGCTCATCGAGGCCTACCGGACGATGCTGGACTGGCGGGAGGTGGTGCCTATTTCGGCTCAGACGGGGCTGAACGTGGACCGGCTCCTGGATTTGACCGTGAAGGTGTTACCCGAAGGCGAGGCGCTCTATGGAGAGGATGTGGTCACGGATCAGACGATGCGGGCCCTGGCGGCCGACCTGGTGCGCGAGAAAATCCTGCATCATACCCGTCAGGAGGTGCCCTACTCCGTGGCCGTCGAAATCGAGCGCTTCGTCGAAGAAGGCAAGCTGGCGCGTATTGCAGCCTCGGTGCTGGTGGAGAAAGAATCGCAGAAGGCCATCGTAATCGGGAAGCACGGGGAGCGGCTGAAAGCGATCGGGACCGAAGCGCGGATCGAGATGGAGCGGCTCTTCGGGATGAAAGTGTTTCTGGAGCTCTGGGTCAAGGTGCGGGAAGCCTGGCGGGAAGATGAACAGATGCTGACGGAATTGGGGTATTGAAACGTGGCAAGAGGCAAGCGGCAAGGGGGTGTCACAGCAAGAACGATCCGCCCCTTGCCTCTCGCCCCTCGCCTCTAGCCCGACGGAAGAGTTATGCAGCCGATCGAGCGAACGAGACAGAGCGAGAAGGACCTGCTGAAGGACCTTTCACGGGAGTCGCCTGAGAAAGGGCAGCCGAAGTTCGACCTGGTCCTGGCTTCCTTTCAACGGCTGCTTCGCCGCGGGGCGATCACCAACCTGGGCAAGATGCTGGGGCGGATGCACCCGGCCGACATCGCCAAGGTCATTGCCCACCTCTCTGCCCCCAAGGACAAACGGACTGTGTATGAGCTGGTCCGCGGGGAGACCGCACGCGGGCAGGTCCTGAGCGAGCTGGACGCAGACAGCATCCAGCAAGTGCTGGCAGACATGGCTGCCTCCGATGTGGCAGTTCTCCTGAAAGATCTCCCGACCGACGACAGCGCCTACATCCTGGGACTGCTGCCGGAGGAGCAGGCCAAGGAGATCCTGACCCTGTTGAAGTCGGAAGACTCTACGGAGATTGCCGACCTCCTGCGATACCCCAAGGATACGGCCGGCGGCATCATGACCACGGAGTTCTTCTCGCTGCCCGAGGACACGACGGCTCAAGAAGCAATCCGGCGTCTCCAGCAGGCAACCGACGCGGAGATGGTCTTCTACATCTACGTGACCGACAAGGAGGAGCGCCTGGTGGGCGTCCTATCCCTCCGCCAGCTCCTGACGGTGCCGCCCGCGACGCCGCTGAAGAACATCATGACGGCTGACGTGATGAGTGTGATGGTGGACATGGACCAGGAGGAGGTAGCCCGCCAAGTGGCGCGCTACAACCTGCTGGCCATCCCGGTGGTCGAGAAGGACAACACGCTGGTCGGCATCATCACGGTGGACGACGTTGTGGACGTCATCCGCGAAGAGGCCACCGAGGACATGTTGAAGATGGCCGGCGCGATCGAAGGAGACGTCCTGCTTAAAACCTCCAGCCTGGATGCGGCCCGACGCCGCTTGCCCTGGCTCTTCACGAACCTGATCGGCAGCCTGGTCTCAGGCGCGGTGCTGTGGTTCTTCCGCTATACGATCCAGGAGGTCGTGGCGATCGTGAGCTTCATTCCCGTCATCGCGGCGATGGGGGGGAACGTGGGCCTGCAATCCTCGACGCTCATCATTCGGGGGCTGGCGACCGGCGGGATCGAGTTGGCCGATTTCTGGAAGGTGTTTTTCCGTGAGGTCCGGATCGGTCTGCTGCTCGGCCTGGCGTGCGGCGTCCTCCTGACCGCGACGGGTTGGCTGTGGCACGGGCGGCCGTTTCTGGGCATGGTGGTCGGCGCCTCGCTGATGATCGCCTTCCTGGTCTCCACGAGCATGGCCACGATCATGCCGGTGGTCCTCAAACGGATCGGCGTCGATCCCGCAGTCGCGGCCGGGCCTTTTGTGACCACCGCCAACGACATCACCGGCATCACCATTTACCTTGCCCTGGCGACCACGCTGATCGAGCACCTAAAATGAGGACGTGACAGGTGACGCGTGACGAGTGATGGGAAAGCATCGGACATGGGGCACCACCCCCCGTTCTTCGCCTCCCGTCACCTGTCACCCGTCACTCGTCACGGGGTATCAGGATGTCGCTGCTGAAGACGCCCGCCATCACGCTCAGGAGCCGCAGGTGGGGGGAGGCTGACCGGATCGTTACGTTTTATACCCTCCGGTTCGGCAAACTGCGCGGTGTGGCGCGGGGGGCGCGGCGGCTCAAGAGCCGGTTCGGGAGCGCGCTGGAACCCTTTGTCCATTGCGACCTGAACCTGTTCGAAAAGGCGAACGACCATCTGCACCGTGTGACGCAGGCTGACATTCAGGAAAGCTTTGCCGGTTTGCGCGAAGATTTAGAGCGGATGGCCTCGGCTGCGCGTCTCGCCAATCTTGTGAACGCTATCACGGCGGAAGGGGACCAGTCCTCTCGAAAGTTCGAGACGCTGCTGGCCGGTCTGCGTGCCCTCCAAGCCGGGCATGATCCCGGCCTGACGGCGCTGCTGTTTCAGGTCAAGCTCCTGGAGTTGAGCGGATACCAACCTCGGACCGACCACTGCGTGACCTGCGGTGGGGAGCTGCATAAGACAGGCGAGGCTAAGGGGTTTCGCTTCTCGCCGATGGCTGGTGGATTGGTCTGTGACTCCTGCGCGTGGAGACGACCGGACGGAGGGTTGGTGCTCTCACCGGGAAGCGTGGCCTTCTTGCAGAAAGCCGGGCAGCTGACACCGGAAGCCCTCACGCGCCTCACGGTGGCCGGCCCGATGCGCCGCGAGCTGGACACCACCATCGAAGCTTACGTCACGGTCGTGGCCGGCAAGCGCCTTCCGCCGGTGGACTTCCTAGCGGCGGAACCAAGGGAACCGGCCTACGAAGCGAAGCGATGGCCCTGAGTCATCTCTTTGTGCAGTCGGCAAGGGCTGCGCTATAGTACGCCCGCTATAGCGAGGGCAGGCTATGACTCAGGTGCTCGAACCGAAGGACATGGAGTGGCTCAGCAAGGGCGTGCTGGGCATCCAGTGGTCCGACGGACACAAAGGGGTCTATCCGGTCCGCTACCTGCGGCAACATTGCCCCTGCGCGGCTTGCACCGATGAGTGGACCGGTGAGCTGCGGATCACGCCCGATGACATCCCCATGTTTGTCGCCGTCCAGGATGTCGAGCCGGTCGGGCGATACGCCTTAAAGTTTAACTTTAGCGATGGGCACGATACTGGCATTTATTCATACAATTTTCTCCGCAAGAACTGCCAGTGCGATATCTGTGTCCCGGTGAAGCCGGAGCAGCCGAAAAGCCGTCGGCTGATGTAGCTCGTTGATGCCGTTCCGGAGTTATTGTGAACCTCATGCGTGACCTCGTGCCGTCCCTCGATCGCAGCGGGCCCATCGGCCTGGTGGGCTCTGCTTGATGATCAGTCTTCCCACCGGAGCGACGAAGCTCAATGCGGCTCTGTCCCTCCTGCTCACCATTCTGATTCTCAGTGCAGCGGCCTGTGGCCCACCGTTCATCTTGCCGCCGCTGGACAAGCAGAAAACGAGCATCGCGAGCGGTGAGATCAGGCTCCATGCCCTCAGCAGCAAGGCCTTCCTTGAAACCTGGGGCCAACCGACCTATGTCTACCAGGCCAAGACGCAGTTCTTTCCGCTGGAGAGCGGCAACTACATCCCGCATTTCCGGGTCACAACCGGGGAGCCTCCACCCGGTTGGAATGCGACCACGGTCTTGGACGAGGCGCTGTTTCTGGCCTATGCGGATCGTGGTGAGTTGCTGGGGTTCATTGATAACCGCCTGGTCTACCACGAACGGATGTCTTCGGAGCAGGTTCTTGCCATCGTGAAGTGGTGGAAGAGCGAAGACCTGTCGAGAACCGGCCTGGAGAAAGCCTTGCTTGCCCCTCAGTAGTTCGTCCGGTCACTGATCGCCACATGGACCCACGACCTCTCAACATTCTGATGGTCTCGCCCGAAGCGGTTCCCTTTGCCAAGACCGGCGGGCTGGCCGATGTAGCCGGGGCTCTGCCCAAAGAACTGGCCAAGCTAGGACATCGTGTGTGCTTGGTAATTCCTGGCTACGATACGATTGACTGGGCGACACAGGGTTTCAAGGAATGGCGGCGCCTCACCGTCCCGACCGCTTTGGGGCCGATTGAAGCCGTCATTGAACAGGCCACGTTGGCGAACAGCGGGGTGCAAGTGCTGGCTGTTCGGTACGATCCATTCTTTGCTCGCCCCGGGCTATATCAGGAAGCCGGTCGCAGCTATCCCGACAATCTGGAACGCTTTGCGTTCTTCTCCCGCGCAGTACCGGAGTTGATTGTGGCGTTGAAGCAGGAGAGAGGCTGGGTTCCGGACCTGCTCCACGCGCACGACTGGCAGACCGCTCTCGGCATCGTGTACCTCCGGACGCTCTACTCGGGACAGAAGCCCTGCCAGGGGATCGCCACCATCTTCACCATCCACAATATGGGCTACCAAGGGCGCTTCCCTGCGGCAGATTATTGGAAGACAGGCTTAAGTCCGGAGCTCTTTACGCCCAAGCGGCTGGAGTTCTACGGCCAGCTCAATGTCCTGAAAGGAGGGCTGGTCTTCGCCGACTATCTGACGACGGTAAGTCCCACCTATGCGCGGGAAATCCAAACAGCCGCGCTCGGATTTGGCTTGGAGGGGGTGATTCAGGAGCGACAAGCCCGGATGATCGGCATCGTCAACGGTATCGATGTGGACCAGTGGAACCCGGCCACCGATCCGTATGTGCCGGCCCGATATTCGGCGACGGACCTTGCGGGGAAAATGATCTGCAAGGACGGTCTCCAGCGTGAAATGGGCCTTCCAGTCCGGGATGTGCCGCTGATCGGGATCGTCTCGCGACTCACCGAGCAAAAGGGGCTCGACCTGGTGGCGGACGTCTTGCCGGACCTCATGAAGATGGATGTGCAGGTCACGCTGCTGGGGACCGGCGATCCCTCCCTCGAGGCGCGGTTCCGCACTCTCCGGACCCGGACGTCTAAAAAGATCGGCCTGCGCATCGGGTTCGATGAAGGACTGGCGCATCGGATTGAAGCAGGGAGCGATCTGTTTCTGATGCCGTCGCGCTACGAGCCTTGCGGCTTGAGCCAGTTGTATAGTCTGCGCTACGGGACCGTGCCGGTCGTGAGGCGGACCGGCGGGTTGGCCGATACGGTGACGCCCTATTCGTCCGACGCGGTGAAGCAGGGGCAGGCCACCGGCTTTCTGTTCGATGAACCGACGAAGGCGGCGCTCCTGACAACGGTTCTGCAGGCCCTGCGCGTCTATGGGCAGAAGGATGAGTGGACTGCGTTGATCCTGGCCGGCATGGGGACGGATGTCTCCTGGGCCAAGTCCGCCCGTGCCTATGTCGATCTTTACCGACGTGTCGTGGGAATGAAACCGTGAACTAAGGGCGTGAGGGCGAATCACGCCTCTTCTGCACTTCTGTAACAAGCGGACTATCCTTTTAGATATGCTTTCTCCTCTGGCCAAGGTGCCGTCCTCGCCAGCCTTATCCACCTTGAAAAGCAATAGTCGTTATTTCTCAATGAATTGACGGACGCATCGTTCCCCCCTGTCACGCAAACACAAGCTGGCCCTATTCTTGCTGACATTTCAGGATGGGAACGCGCATGGACGCCGATCTTGCTCATCCGGAAGACCAGCGTGTGAGGCGCAATGGAGCCGCTGTCGATTGATTTTTTTGAGGGAACGGCCTAGGCTTTTGAAGCTCATGCACGACGAGAGAGGGAGGACGGCAATGCTGCGGTCAAGCTGGGGACGAATTGGACTGGTGCAAGTCGGGGGGGTGTTGATCGGACTGCTGGTCGTCTGGTGTGGGGTCGGACAGGCGGAATCACTGGAGCCGGTGCGCCGATGGTGCTGATCCCCGCCGGGTCGTTCTGGATGGGGAGCACGGAGGACGAGGTCGAGCGGGTGGTGGATGAATGCACGCGTGGGGGGCGGCACAAGGAGGAGACCTGCCGGGGCTTGTTCAAGCCGGAGTTGCCGCGGCATCAGGTGACGCTGGACGCCTTCTATGTGGATGTCTACGAAGTGACGAACCGGCTGTTCGAGAAGTTTGTGAATGCCACGGGCCACCAGACGACGGCGGAGCGGGAGGGGACCGCCATAGCGTTTGTCGAGCAAAAGGGCTGGCAGGAGGTCAGCGGGGCCTCCTGGCGGCAGCCGGATGGAGGCGAGACAGTCTTTGTCTCCAACCGGGACGAACATCCGGTCGTCTCCGTCTCCTGGTACGATGCGGAGGCCTATTGTCGCTGGGCGGGCAAGCGCCTGCCGACGGAAGCGGAGTGGGAATATGCGGCACGGGCGGGGACCCAGACCCGGACCTGGTGGGGCAACGGGCATCCGGGCTCGCGACGGGTGGCGAATCTCGCGGACGAGAGCGCGAAGAATCTGCTGGCCCCAGTCCTCACCGGCTACGACGATGGCTATGCGCGGACCGCGCCGGTAGGCTCCTATGAGGCCAATCCCTGGGGGGTGCAGGATAGCATTGGGAATGTGTCTGAATGGACGGCCGACTGGTTTGGAGGCTATAGCGGGGGACAGGAGCGAAATCCTCGCGGCCCCTCCAACGGCCAATCTCGGGTGGTGCGCGGCGGGTCGTGGTACAGGTATGCGAGGGCCGTACGATCTGCGTTTCGGGACTGGAACAATCCCTCGGTCTGGTACAACAACAACGGGTTCCGATGCGCCCAGGACGCCCAGTGACCCTGTGCCCTGTGACTCTGTGAGTTGCTCCGAGTCCGATCAGGCCCCGCCTCCGATCGTCCCCACGGCCTCCGCTCTGCCCGAACGACTTTCCGCGGCTCCCCGGCCTCGGCCCCTCCTCGGCCCCTTCTTGGTTTGACAGATTCCCTCCCTCGGCCTAAGCTAGGACCCGTAGCGGAGGGGCTGACCGGGAGGGAGCCAATGAACGCACGGTGGGGGTGCTGGACGAAGCGTTTGCCGGGCTGGCCACCGCCCAAGCCCACGCCGCCCAGAACCTCCAAAACGCCCGCGCCCTCTTTGAAAGCCACCTCCAATCCGTCTTCACCCACCGCGGCAAAGGCTGGGTGGAGCGAACGTTGGGTGATGTGTGTGAGTTCGAAAACGGAGACCGCGGGAAGAACTACCCCAATCGCGAAGAATACGTGGAGGCAGGAATCCCGTGGATTAACACAGGCCACATTCAGCCGGACGGGACGCTTTCGCAGGAAGAGATGAATTTCATTACACGCCCGAAGTTCGACTCTCTCCGCAGCGGCAAGATCCGGCCTGGCGACTTGGTCTATTGCCTACGTGGAGCAACCCTCGGCAAGACTGCGATCGTTGATCCATACACCGAAGGCGCTGTTGCGTCTTCTTTGGTAATCATCCGTCCAAGCGACTCAGTTGATTCACGCTTCCTCTATTTCTTCCTCGTTAGCCCGGATGGTCAGAGCCAGATCAAGCTCTACGACAATGGCGCGGCACAACCGAACCTCGGGGCGAAGAGTGTCGCCAAGTATCTGATTCCCATTCCAGCGCGAGCGGAGCAGAAGCGTGTTGCAGATTCCCTCGATGACTTGCGCGCCGAAACCCAACGGCTGACGAGGCTCTACGAGCAAAAGCAGGCGGCGCTGGCGGCGTTGAAAAAGTCGCTCCTGCACCAAGCCTTCACCGGAGAACTGTAGAACACCACACCATGAACTTGGGTAAATCCATTCTCGGCCTGTGTGGCTGGCTGCTGCTGAGTTTTGCGGCGGCGTCGCTCGGCGCGCTGTTCATGCCGGGAGAGTGGTATGCCGCGCTGAAGAAGCCCGCATGGAATCCGCCTGGCTGGGTCTTCGGACCGGTGTGGACGGCGCTCTACACAATGATGGCGGTGGCAGCGTGGATGGTGTGGAAACGCGGCGGATTCGCCTCGCAGCGCCGCTCGCTGGTGCCCTTCCTTGCGCAACTCGCGCTCAATGCCGCGTGGACGCCGATTTTCTTCGGTCTGCATCGTCCCGGCCTGGCGTTTGCGGAAATCATCCTGCTGTGGCTGGCCATCGTGTGGACCATCGCGCTTTTCTGGCGGGTGCAGCGCCCCGCCGCGTGGCTGCTGGTGCCGTATCTCGCGTGGGTGAGTTTTGCGACGGCGCTGAACGGCACGTTGTGGAGGCTGAACCCATGAACGAAATCGAAACCCAACGGCTGACGCAGCTCTACGAGCAAAAGCAGGCGGCGCGGGCGGGGACCCAGACCCGGACCTGGTGGGGCAACGGGCATCCGGGCTCGCGGCGGGTGGCGAATCTCGCGGACGAGAGCGGCGGACGACTACATGGAGGGTAAACTTGATCTGAACCAACACCTCCCATCAGCAGTCTTGATTGTGCCATGAGCCCACCCCTCAACTACGAAGTCCTTTGCGTTTCGGATGAACCTAAGGCCCCCTTGCTTGTCCACGTTCCTCACAGTTCAACCGTGGTGCCCGCCCACGTGCGTCCAAATATTCTCTTGGACGATAGAGAGCTCCAGCGAGAGTTACTGGTGATGACCGACTGGTACACAGACCAACTCTTTGATCATGCCGTGACAATTGGTGGCATGATGTTCGTCAACCGATGCAGTCGGCTCGTCGTGGATCCTGAACGGTTTCCCAACGACGCAGACGAGATCATGGCGGGTCGTGGGATGGGGGCTGTTTATACCAAAACTTCAGATGGACGCCGCTTGCGATATGAGGATGATGATGCCCTTCTGGATGAGTTTTTTAACCCCTACGCTGCGGCCATGGCCGATCAGGTTAGCCAGATACTTGACCGGCACGGTCGTTGTCTGGTTCTCGATGCGCACTCCTTCCCATCGAAACCATTGCCGTACGAACTTGACCAGCGCCGGGACCGACCGGAACTCTGTATCGGGACGGATGCGATCCATACTCCGCGCAAACTGGCACAGGCCATCCGACATATTTGCGAGGAGGAGGGAGTGACATCCAACCAGGATCGTCCGTTTAACGGCACCTACGTCCCCCAGCGATTCTGGCGGTTGGACCCGCGAGTGATTGGGGTCATGATTGAGGTTCGGCGCGACCTTTACATGGACGAGACGACAGGCCAACCGAATGGTGGCTTCCAGCAAATGCGGAAGTTGATAGGCCGGATAATTAAACGCGCTACCTCGATTGCTGCTACCCAGCGCATTTGATGGAGGACGGTTATCGTGTCTCCATCCGTGATGCCGACCACCTGGCCGGCGAACTCCGTGCCCCATACCGGGGGGCTCGCGCACAAGAGAGCAACGGCCATCCACGTAGCGCGTGATATGTGAGGAATGCCGACGTGCCACCGCCCCATCGTGGCGCATATTCCGACGTTTTTCCTTCAAACGCCGACATCTTTGCTTCACAAGCTCGCCACAAAAATCCAGCCAATCGTGGACTGCGAGGGCCTCTCCGTGTTGGTCTAAAAACCCAACAGTGATAAGGGCTTGCACGAATACCCCGGCCTCTCCTGACCAATGCGCGGCCCGCTCAATTTGCAGGGGATTAAACCGCGATAGGTCTCCGTTCGGTGCGTAGTCGATGGTCCACCACCAAAAATACTGTAAATGTCCAACAGCCTGCGCATCAGTGATTTTTAGGTGCTCGCACAGTAAAAACAACTTCGGATGTGTGCCGAGCGACTGGTGTGATTCGATCCATGCCACGGTTTACCTCACAAATTCCTGGTGGGAAACGTTATGACGCGCTTAAATCCCCTTGCCCCATCAACGCCTAGGCCATTCAAATTTAGTGTTCGCAACGAACATGGCTTGCGGACCATATCGGAGAATGATACAACGCGGGCTTTGGGCTCGATAAAATAGGAGCAAATCCAGTAGTGCCGATGCCCGGTGACTAACCGAGATAGCCCGCTGCGTGCGCCCAGCCGGAGCGGGTTTGTATTTAGGAGAGCAACCATGTGGCCATTTGCCAAGCGAGGAGCCCGCACCACTACCCCTGATTCTGTGGCATCCTCGGAACTGGATTATGCTCTGTTCGAGGAGAACGGCGCGTGCGTCAAAATCTGGTTGCCGGAGAAGCTTACCCAGGCGCTCGACCAGTTAAGTGCTGCCTACGATGCCAGCCGGCCCGATGTGCTGCGGGCACTCCTGTTTGAGCATGTCTATGGGCGCCAGGAACTGGAGGCACTCATTGCCTGGAAGCAACGTCGTGACAAGGAAGCAGCCGCATCCATGCTGCGAGAACCGCAGGCCCCTTATACCGCACTTGAGGGCAAGCGGTCGGTTGCGATTGACCTGTTTGGTAAGGCGACAGAGGACATCAAGTTGTTTTTGCCTCGGCGGCTGAAGGCTGAAATTGTGACCCTGGCCAAGAAGGATGGGCTCGGAGTTTCAGATTATGTCCGTAAGACGTTGGTTAGGATGCTGCTAGGGGAGATGGTTCATCAGCAATGGCAGACGGCTATCGGTAACGTGTCGGCAGAGATTCGGCTGGCCGAATCCGAAGAAGAAGTTTGAGGGGAATTTCTCCAGCAACTACCCGCCCGTTATAGCATGGAGTCATCAGGAGGTGACCCATGCGAACAGCTACCAGTCTCAGCCTTGTGCTCGTCGGTGTCGTCCTCATGTGTGGCAGTACCAGCGCCCAAATCACCTGCTTTTCCTATCCAGGCGGCATGGTGAGCTGTGACGGCCCGCGCGCCCTACAGAACACCACCCAAATCCCGCTGTCGCCGAACCAAGGAGTCATCATGGACGACAGGGGCAACCTGGAACCCTATACGCTCATCCCATCGCAGCCTCAGCGGCCACCGTCCTTGTGGGAGAGCGACCGGTTCACTCGGCCACAGGGGTCTGGGACGTTTCGGGATCAGACCGGGACGTTTGGCAGCATACAGTCGCCATCGTCACCCCTCTTCCTGCCGGGGCTGGGCGGGGAGGCTGGGCAGTGATCGAGGCTGGCCGATTGAACAGGTGACATGGCATGTTGAGGACGTGCACTCTTGATGGACCGTGGCAGTGCTCGGCTCTGCTAGTTCTCTGCCTGCTCTCCGCCTGTTCCTCCACCATGTACCTGTCCACCTCCGGCTCCCATGCGCCGCCCTCAGCGGTGGACCAGCACGCCCGGTACGTCGTCTGGTCCAATCATCCCGGCGTCGGCCAGTACATCACGAGCCTGCTGCTCCAGAGCGGTCATCCGGTGGTCGAGCGGGCCAAGCTGGAGCAGGTGATGGCCGAGCAGCGGCTTCGCCTCAGCCACACGCCCGATGCCGAGGCGGACGTGCTCCGGGTTGGTCGGCTCGTCGGGGCCACCCAGGTCATCTTTGCCGACGTGCAGGGCGTCGAGCGGTCCTCCTTCGGCTTTGCGTCCAGACCGCAGAGTGTGACCGTCCGGGCGGTGGCCGTGGAGTCGGCCGAGGTCCGCTGGGTGGGCCTCGCATCCTTCCCGGAGTCCTCAGCCAACCCCGAGCGGGCCGTGCTCGCCCTGGCGGAATGGGCTATCGTGCGGGCCACCTGCTACGGAACGTGGGAGGAGCCATCGGCCACGCAGCAGGGCGGGTGTCGGGAGAAGGCTGAGCCGGTCAAGCCAGTGGAGCGGTCGATCTGGTCGGACCTGCGGAGCAGGGAGCTGGCGAAGGAATACGAGTGGTTGCACGCGGAGAAACGTGCGCTCGATCACGAGAAGCAAGCGCTTAATAAGCGGCGGGCGGAGATAGCCGCCGACACGGATCTCCAGCGCCTTGGCCCCAAGCAGCAGGTGCTTGCGGAGTATAGCCAGCGCCTCGCGGAGTATGAAAAGCGTGTCGCTGCGTACAGCCAGCGTGTGGCGACCTATAACCAGCGCCAAGCGGAGGCGGCTGGCCAGCCACGATAATCTCCCGTCCAATCCGAGTCGAGCGCGGCGTCTATCGGCAGGTCTATCAAGGTCGACGGGAAGACAGCTCACGTTTGATGGCCTCAATGACCGCGGTGAAAACAATCATACTGTTTGTGTTATTTGCTATGCCAGTAGCTAATGCGAAGGATTGACCTTTCCGAGCGTTCGGCCTAGCATAGGGCCCTCTTCATTATTGCGCGTCGCCGACAGCCCTGGGGCCTCGAACGTTGACCATTTTCCACAGACTTCTCATCACTCCGCGTCTCTTCCCAAATACGGGCCAGAGTGATCTGCATGAATGTTCCAGTTTTCCGTATAGCGATCTGCCAACGACTTATTTCGTATAACAAGAAGATTCTCTGCGTTCCGTTCCTGGGCGCTCCTTGTAAAGTTGAATGATCCGGTTATGACCGTGTTGTTATCTATAACCATAACCTTACTGTGTGCAATCGCATGAGCAGTATCAATAAGAGTTTGTATTCCGGCATGAGCTAAGAAGTCAGCTGATGAATACTTCTCTGTCCGTTGACTCCTATCCAGGATAACTTCAACTTTTACATTGCGCTTATGTGCATCAACCAATGCCTTCGCAATTGGGGCTGACGTGAAAGAATAAGCTTGGACCAAAATAGACGTATGCGCAGCCTCCAGAACTTTCACAATCTCTCCCGTACAGTCCTCGGAAGGTGTAAAACACACAGCCCATGATTCTAACCCAATCTTATTTGCCTGAATTCGTCCCGCATCGGCTGAAACAACTACCGGATCGGTGCTCTGCGCATTGGTATCACTCGGTTTCACGAACGGAGAGGCAGCGGTGAGTAGTGCCGCGAGAAGGAAGAGAGGCATAGAAGCCTCACGTATAAGGTATGGCAGCATAAGTTACTCTCCTGCAGAATGAATAGCAAGCAGCTGATGGGCACAGAGGTTATACTGAAGTCCATTGAATTTTGAAGAGTGGCTCCCATGTGGAATAATCCACGGTTGCGAGAAGAAAGGAGCCACCGATGAGACGAGACACGAGGCAACGGAAGCTGCGTACGAGAAGGGATGGGTCTTGGGGAAAATCGGACTGGCGCAGGCTAAGGCAGGCGACAGGAGCGGGGCGGAGGTCACGTTCCAACAGGCCGTGCAGGTCGCTGCGACCAGCGGAAAGGATTCAGACAAGGCTCGCATCTTGGCGATAATCGCGATAGACCGGGCGGAGGTCGAACAACTCACCACGACCGAGGGAAAACCCACGAAGACTACGAAGTGAACGACCTGCTCAGGTTCCCCGGCCGCGTCCCCTTCGGTTCTTCGAGCGGTCGCTCATCTCGACCCCGGCCTGAGCGTCTCCTCTTCATATTGCGCGAAGAGGCGCTTGGCCTCGGGGTGGAGCGGGCTGTGCGGAGCACGCGGAATGCCCACCGAGCGGAAGAGCGGGGTCAGCTTTCCGCTCGGATGGAGATAGCCGGCCCGCAAGGGCACGGACCGGCGATGGTGCCGGATCAGGTGGCAGGGCGTAGGCCTGATGCTGGTCAGCCAGTCGGCAATGTCCTGGGGGTTGCCGATCGAGGCGGAGAGCAACAGGAGCCGAGCCTGGGTCGGACAGAAGACGATGGTTTCCTCCCAGACGACCCCCCGCTCCGGGTCGGCGATGTATTGGGATTCGTCCATGATGACGAGCCCCAGGGTATCGAGGCGCACGTCGATCTCCCCTCCCGCCGCATCATAGAGCAGGTTCCGCAAAATTTCCGTGGTCATGATCAGCAGCGGCGCCTGCGCGTTGTCCCGCCGGTCGCCGGTCAGGATGCCCACTTGGTCCGCCCCGAACAGGCGGGAGAACTCCGTGAACTTGGTGTTCGAGAGGGCCTTGAGCGGGGATGTGTAGATGACGGTCTCCTCCGCCTCGATGGCTCGCTTCGTCGCCTCGATCGCGACATAGGTCTTGCCGCTGCCGGTCGGGACGCTGACGACCACGTCCGTTACGGCCAGGGCTTCGAGGGCTTCCTCCTGCCAGGCGTCGGGAACAAAAGGCTTGGGTTCCGGTACGCCGATCCCTTCCAGAAACGCCGTGAGATCGGCCGGCGATTCGGCCGGTTCCGGTTCAACGGGACTGGCCGGTTTGGCCGGTGACCACTCACTCCGGCCGGTCCGTGAAATGGCCGGTTTTTGCCGCTCGCGGGCCGGCTGCTGCGTCCCGGACTCTTCCTGTATCAACGCTTGCAGGTCCGATTCCAACCCCGACCGCTGCTCCGGCGTGCAGCGGAGCAAGGTTTCGATCAAACGGCGCTTCCCTAGCCGGAAATGCCGGTAAACCCGCCCGTGAGCGAGCCGGTGCAGCCGACTCACCGGTTGCTCCGCGAGTAATTTTTCGAGTTCGTCAGTGGTCATCGAGTACCAGCAGTGACAAGCTGGCAAGTAACAAGTCGCAAGTTGACAGGGTCCAGATGTTAACTTGGTCACTTGCAGGCTTGTCAGCTATTTTTCTCATCACGGCAATTCTTCAAGCACCCCCCGCCGCAGGACTTTGATTGCCTTGCTGGCCGTGTCTGCCAATCCCGGGTGAGTCTCCCGCAACTGATAAACCTGGGACAGGTATTCAAGTGTGCGAGCCAGGAGGCGATAGATGTCCCCCTCCGCCATCGTGGTGACACGGCAGAGGCCGATCCACGTGAGGGTAGGATCGCCGATCCACCGTTCCGTCAAGGCGGCCACATCGGCGCGCAAGAGGGGCGGGTCCTCGTCGGGAGCCAGCGACTCGGCCAGTTGGCGGACCTGCCCCAGCAGGGAGGCCAGGCCCTGGCTCATGCGGGGGAAGGCCCCGGGCCGGTCGTCATCGTGCGCGATGCTGGCCATGATGGCGGCCAGGATCTGCGGCTCGGCCCCGCTGAACGCGTCCGCCCGGATCAGCTCCGTGATCAGGAGCGAGTGGTCGATGCGGATCAACCGCGCCCATTCCCCCACGTCGGTCAGGCGGCAGGTCGGCGTGAGGTAGCCCCGTTGCTGGAGCACTTCGGCGCGTTTCTGAAACCGGTGCCACAGGCCGGTGTGGAGCGCCTGGATGGTTTTCTGGTTCCGGTGGACCTCCTGACGCAGGCGCAGCGCAGCCGCGTGGTCTTTCTGGCAGGCCGGGCGCGAGGGGCAGGTTGGGCATGGAAACTCATCGGTCAGGGTCTGGACGATCTCGCTTTCCTCCGGCTCTTCCTGCACGAGGATAGGCAGGACGGGCATTCGAACGGGCAGTTCCGAGACCTGATGGGTCAAGCTGTCGAGGCTCTGGCCGGTGCACCAGGGATAGGCCGGAGTTTCTTCGACCTCGAAGATCCGGTCAAAGATTTGCGTGACGCTTGCGGCGGGACACTCGGTCACGGCGCCGCCGGGGCGCAAGACGGTCACCGTCGGGCTCCGCTGCCCTTTACTTCTGTATTGCCGGAGCACGACCCCGCGCCCTTTCGACAAGCCGATCACGCGGCCCGGCGTCAGGAAGTGCAGGCGGGCGGCCAGTTCAGGCGGCTCGCGGCGCCCTGGACCCGCCAGGCGGGTACCCCCCGCCTGGCGGGTGTGCACGCGAGAGGCCTTCTGTTTGCGCGCATGGTCGAAGACCTGCCACTGGGTGATCCAGTCCGTGCAGACGCGGGGTCCGTAGGGCTCCATCTGCACGTGGAGTTGATCCAGCTTGCATTCCAACTGCTCGGCGCGGCGGTTGAGCTGGAACTGCGCAAAGCTCCTCGCCAGGATCGCTTGGATCTGGTCCAGCGGATGCGCCTTGAGCAGGTTCAGCACCATAGGGTAGGAAATCACGAACTGGCTGTCGATCGGCTCCGGCTGCCCGGTGAGGCCTTTCGTGATCACGCCCAGGTCGATGTAGGGCGAGGGAGTCACCACCGCGAAGCCGACTAAATCTTTGCCCCGGCGGCCGGCCCGGCCGGCGAGTTGCTGAATTTCCCCGATCGTGAGGTCGGTAAAGTCTCTGGTCTTGCGGACGCTCGATTGGGTTACCACCACGGTCCGGGCGGGAAAGTCCACGCCGGCCGCCAGGGTGGTGGTGGCGAAGACCGCATCCAGACAGCCCTGCCGCATCAGCTCCTCAATGGCGATCTTCCAGGAGGGCAGGTGCCCCGCATGGTGGGCCGCCACCCCGACCCGCTGGACGACCGGCAGGAGGGGATGCTCGGCGATGCTGGGGTATTGCTCGACGAGCTGCCCCAGGACCGACGCGATCGCCTGTTGCCTGGCCGGCGGCAGATTGGTCTGGCTCCGCTGGAAGGCCTGCATGGCGTCGTCGCAGGCGCGGCGTGAAGTCAGGAAGACAATGGCCGGGGTCAGGTGCTTGTGGCGCAGGGCTCCGATCAGGTCAACCGGATGGATCGAAGGGGGCATGCAGTTTCATTCCCTTGGAAATAGCCACGAGGCCAGACTCGGTCACGGTGAACCGCTTGCGGTCGGCCTCGATGTCATAGCCGATCTCGGTCTTGGGCGGGATGGTCACGTCCTTGTCGATGATCGCGCGCCTGATTCTGGCGTGCTCGCCGATCACCACGTTCTCCATCACGATGGACTCCCGCACGTCGGCATAGTCCTGGACCCGCACGTTGGGGGAGAGGACCGAGTTCTGCACGCGACCGCCTGAGATGATGCAGCCCCCGCAGACGATCGAATCCAGGGCCACCCCCTTCCGGCTTCCGTCATAGTCCTGGGCGAAGACGAATTTGGCCGGGGGAAATTGGCCCTGGTAAGTGCGGACCGGCCAGTTCTCGTCGTAGAGGTTGAAGAGAGGATCCACCGCCACCAGGTCTATATTGGCTTCCCAGTAGGCGTCCAAGGTGCCGATGTCGCGCCAGTACTTGACCGCTTTCCTGTTCTCATCCTGGAATTTGAAGGCATACACGCGGTTCTGCTCGATCATGCGGGGGATGATGTTTCGTCCGAAGTCGTGCAAGGAGTCAAGGCCGGCATCTTCCATGAGACGTTCCTTGAGCACCTCAGTGCGGAACAGGTAGATGCCCATCGAGACAAAGGCCTGGGCCGGGTCGCTGGGAATCGGAAACGGGTGCTCCGGCTTCTCGTCGAATCGCAGGATGCGGCAGTCATCGTCCACCCCGATGACGCCGAACCGGCTGGCTTCCGCAAGCGGGAACTCGATCGCGCCCACCACTGCGTCGGCCTCCTTGGCGATGAGGAAGTCGTACATGTCGGCATAGTTCATCTTGTAGATATGGTCGCCGGCCAAGATCAGCACGAAGTCCGGCGGCTCGGTCTCGATCAGAAACAGATTTTGGTAGACCGCGTCGGCGGTTCCTCGGTACCAGTCCTCGCTGATCCGTTGCTGCGGCGGGATGGAAGCGATGAACTCGCCCAGCTCGGGGTTCAGGATGTTCCAGCCGGTTCTGATGTGGCGGTCCAGGGAATGGGACTTGTACTGGATCAGGACGGCAATCCGCCGGAGGCCGGAGTTGAGACAGTTGCTCAGGGTAAAATCGATGATCCGATACTTGCCCCCGAAGGGGACGGCGGGCTTGGCCCGATGGAGGGTGAGCGGACTGAGCCGTTCCCCCTTGCCGCCCGCCAGTACCATTGTCAGGATGTCGCCCATGGTGGACGAATTGTAACAGGACAGGGTCAAAATAGAAAGAACAGGAATATGGTTGCGGAGAGGGGAGAGGGTTCGAGGAGATTGACAGAGCCGGCCTCTCAGACGATACTAGCCCAATCCGTCTCAGTGCATGGTTCTGGTCGTGCGCTGTCAGTCCTCAGTTTTCGGTTCTCAGTTTCATGGCTGACGACTGATGACTGAAAACTGACTACTCTCTAGCAAGCTTGGTATGGAGGAGGCGATGGCGAGGAGATCTGCGACGAAAAAGCCCCTGCGCAAGTCCAAGGGGTTAAAAGGCGGGCGGGCCAAGCCTCTGCTGCAAAGCCTGCTGTGGCGGTTGGACCGGCTCGAGCGGCAGGTGCGGACTCTGTCGGAGCTGGTCCGGGACCATGCAGAGGATGAAGACCGTTTGGTGCAAATCATCGGCGAAGACCACGAGGTCTTACGGCGGGAACTGCTTGGCGAGCATCAAGCCAAGCTCCTCCCCGTGCGGAAGCGGTCGCAGAGCGCCGGCTCGAAGAGGTAGTTTGCCTGATCAGGATGCCTTGACCGACAACCATGTCGAACTACGCGATGTGGTAAAGCGCCACGGGGCGACGCTGGCGGTGGATGGCCTGTCGCTGGAGGTCGGGAGGGGAGAGTTCTTTTCTATCTTGGGGCCCAGCGGGGCCGGCAAGACCACGACCTTACGGATGTTGGCCGGCTTCGAGCGGCCGGATCAGGGCGACATTCTGATCGAAGGCCGTTCGATGAGGCAGGTGCCTCCCAACCATCGGCCGGTCAATTTGGTCTTTCAGCATTACGCCCTGTTTCCTCACCTCACGGTCGCGGGCAACATTGCATTCGGGCTGGAGATGCGCCGGGTTCCCACTGCGGAGATCCAGGATCGAGTCGGCACCATCCTCGACATGGTCAAGCTCAGACCCAAGCAGGATCGGCTGCCGGCGCAGCTCTCAGGCGGTGAACAACAGCGGGTGGCTCTGGCCCGCGCCTTGGTCAATCGCCCTGCCGTGCTTCTGCTGGATGAGCCCTTGGGTGCTCTGGACCAACAACTCCGCCTGGATATGCAGGTCGAGCTCAAGGCCATCCAGGAGCAGGTGGGCATCACCTTCATCTGCGTGACGCACCATCAGGAAGAAGCTCTCACCATGTCGGATCGCGTGGCGGTCATGAACCACGGTCGCTTGCTGCAGGTCGGGAGCCCGCAGGAGATCTATGAGACCCCGGCCTCCTTGTTTGTGGCCAACTTTATCGGGATTTCCAATAGCCTGCGGGGCCGGATCGACCGGGTGGATGAAGCCAACTGCTTGGTGAGGGCGGTGGATCTTGCCGGCCAGCCGACTCTCCTGGCCCGGCTGCCGGCTGGAGCGGGGGAGGGGAGTCCGGTGACCCTGCTGCTCCGTCCGGAGCGGTTGTGTCTTTCCAGCGAGGTCCGCCGGAGCAGCTACGACAATGAACTGCCGGCCAGGATCAGCAAGGCCATCTACAACGGAAGCGGGATGCAGTATCAGGTGGCCCTCTCCGACGACCTCGTTTGGGCAGCCCGACTCTCGAATTCCAGCTCCAATCAGAAACGGTTCCTGCCAGGTGAAGCAGTCTTCATTCGCTGGAATGCGGATGAGGGAGTGGTCCTGAGCGAGTGAGCCCCATCCTCTCCTCTCACGACGGTGAGCCTCACCCTGATCAGCCCAGGAAGATAAGCTGCGTCGCGTGGCTGCTCGCACCCCCTCTCTTGTGGATGGGAGCGTTTTTCTTCCTCCCTCTGTTGCTGGTTCTGGTCATCAGTTTTGCCTCGCGGGGCACGTACGGAGGGGTCGAGTGGTCCTTCAGCCTGGCCAATTACGCCACCGTGGCCGATCCCCTCTATCTGAAAATATTTCTCCACTCGCTGGTCCTCGCCCTGGTTGCCACGGTCTTGTGTCTGGTGCTGGGGTTCCCGCTGGCCTACTACATCGCCCGCTTGCCGGTTCGCTGGCAGGGGGTCTGGCTTCTGCTGGTCATGATTCCCTTCTGGACCAATTTCCTGGTCCGGACCTATGCCTGGATTTTCATGCTGAGGACGGAGGGATTGCTGAACAGCCTCTTGATAGGCTCAGGGCTGATCGACAAGCCGCTGGAGGTACTGTTTTCGGATACAGCGGTTCTGATCGGGCTGGTCTACGGCTATCTGCCCTTCATGGTCTTGCCGCTCTATGCGGCCATCGAACGGCTTCCCCGGTCGGTGGTGGAAGCAGCCTGGGATCTTTATGCCCCTGCCTGGGCTGTGTTCTGGCGAGTGATTCTTCCATTGACGAAGCCGGGAGTGGTGGCTGGCTGCATCCTGGTGTTCATCCCGTCGCTCGGGGCCTTTATCACTCCGGACCTGTTGGGGGGTGCTAGATCGATGATGGTGGGGAACCTCATCCAGCATGAATATCTGGTGGTGCGGGATTGGCCGTTCGGCTCAGCCGTGTCGTTCGTCCTGATGGGGCTGGTGCTGACGGGGCTCATGGCCTATCTCCGCACGGAGGAAACCATGAACAAGCCGGGGGAAGAGCGATGAGCCGGCGGCGGGCCTGGTTGTTGGGCGCGAGTCTGGCTGATCTGCTGTTTCTCTATGCACCCATCGTCGTCCTGATCTTCTTTTCCTTCAACGCGTCCCGGCTATCAGCTTCCTGGCGGGGCTTCACCCTCCAGTGGTACCGGCTGCTGGCTGAGGATCATGCGCTGCTGGCGGCCGTGCAAAACAGCCTGCTCGTCGGCCTGGCCTCCACCTTCGTCGCGACTCTGCTGGGAGTCTGTGCAGCGGTTGGCTTGGAGCGGGTTCCGTTCAAGGGACGGAAGCTGGTCGAAGGGGCGTTGTTGTTGCCGCTCGTGATCCCCGAGGTGATGATGGGCGTCTCGTTGATGCTTTTCTTTGCGCTGGTCAAGGTGCCGCTGAGCCTGGTGACGGTCACGATCGGGCATGCGGCCTTCAACCTCCCGATCGTGGCGGTGATCGTGCGGGCCAGGCTCAGGAAATTGGACCCGACGCTGGAAGAAGCCGCCCGCGATCTGGGTGCAACAGCCTGGCAGGCCTTCCGGCGCGTGACGCTGCCCCTTTTGATGCCGGCCATCTTGGGGTCGGCGCTGATGGCCTTCACGATCTCGCTGGACGACTTTATCGTGACTTTCTTTACGGCCGGTCCGGGAGCCACGACGCTGCCCCTGAAAGTCTATTCGATGGTCAGGTCCAGCGTGACGCCGGAGATCAATGCACTCTCCGCGATCCTGGTTCTGGTCTCCATGTCGTTGATTGCTTCCTCGTTGGTCTTGCAGAGAAAGAGCCCCACGCAAGATTAAAAGGCCACATGCAAAAGTAAGGACGATGCAGAGTACGAGAGGACAGATCGGGCATTGGGTCATGTTGCACGTTGCATGGTGCTTTTTCGTTGCTTGCGGGCCGACGCCGGACGATGGGCCGAAGAAGGCCCCGCAAGTCGGCGGCTCGGCCGGGCCCAGCGCCACCCTGCATTACTTCACCTGGTCGGATTATGTGGACGAGCAGTTGATCGAAGCGTTCGAGCGGAAGGCCGGTGTGAAGATCGTGGTGGACACCTTCGGCAGCAATGAAGAGCTGCTGGCCAAGTTGCAGAGCGGGGCCAGCGGCTATGACCTGGCCGTCCCGTCCGACTTTATGGTCTCCATCATGATCAAGCAGGGGCTGCTGGCCGAGCTGGACTTGGCGAAGATCCCCAACAGCAAGCTGGTGCTTGATTGGTTGCAGAAGCTTCCGTTCGATCCGGAGAGCCGCTATTCGATTCCCTATCTCTGGGGAACGGTCGGGATCGGCTACAACTCAGAGGTCATTGCCAGTCCGCCGGACAGTTGGACAGTGCTTTGGGACCCCCGCTATAAGGGAAAGATCAGCATGTTGAACGACCAGCGGGAGGTGTTCGGCGCCGCCCTGCGCTCCATGGGCCATTCGATCAATGCCAAGGATCCGAGGGTCATCGGGGAAGCCAAGGCGAAGCTGGTAGCCCAAAAGCCGTTGGTCAAAACGTATAGCAGCGAGACCTATCACCAACTGCTGGCCTTTGGAGACGTGGTTCTGGCTCAGGGGTGGGGAGGGGCGGTAGCCCGGGCGATGGCTGAGAGGCCCTCGATCCAGTACGTGATTCCCAAAGAAGGAGGCACGGTCTGGGCCGATTGTCTTGTGGTGCTCAGGACGTCCCGCCACAGGGATCTAGCCATGCAGTTCATCAACTATCTGCTGGACTCGGAAGTGGCGGCCAGGACGACTGATCGCCTGCTCTTTGCCTCCTCCAATCGGGAGTCCAAGGACCTCGTACAGTCGACGATCCGTGAGAACCCCGCGGTCTATCCACCCGGCGCAGCCTTGGATCGCCTGGAATGGATGGCCGATGTGGGTGAGGCGATCAGGCTGTATGACAGGGCGTGGACGGAACTCAAACTTGAGTAAGCACTTGGGTTCGTCACAACCGATATGATCGAAGTTTGCAAGATGATTGACTATTGACGGACTCTATGTTAGGGAAGGACCGTCAGGTTCAAGATCCATCTGCAGGGTCCATCGGAACATCACCTAACGGCAGGAGGCGTGCCTCGTGGTTGAACCCTCCCCGTTCTTGACAAGCCAGCGATTCAGCCGCCCCCGGATGCTTCGGCTCGGCTTCTCCGTGCCGTTTCTTGCGGTCCTGTCCTTCCTGTCCCTGCTCGATGCCCCCTTCTCTGAGGAACCAGGTGCTCCACTCCAGCAGGCCGCTCTGGTGGATGAGGATGAGGTGGACCGCTCGAGGGCCAATGACTTCTCGGTGTTGTCCGATGACAATCAAAATGCTGTCGGTTCTTCTCCGGTCATCCAAGCCGTTCACCCGCAACGGCGACTTGGATGGTCCAGGAGGTTCAGCTTGCCCCAGCGCCACGCTGCCTTCTCGCTCATTATTCGTGCTCCTCCAGCCGCCTAGCTTCTCTTGTGGCCTTTGATCGCTGATCATTTGTCCTTTTCTTAAGGCCACGGAGGGTAGCTCTGCGCGGAGACTGAAAGGCTTCCCGGAGGAAGAACATTTGTGTGATTCGCAGGCCCGTCAATTACTGGTATCAACTGCTTGGAGAAAGCCGGTATAATAATTAATTATGCTGAAGGCTTCTGAAAAGCCCTCTGCGGGCAGGAGCCGGAATTCGGCTCCGACTGGACAGAGGCACTCTCTGCGCGAGGGGGTGGCAATGGGCCTGCTGGGGGTGGCGCTGATGGCGCTCATGTCGGTTGGTCTGGGCATAGTGGGAGGAAGGTCGGTGCTGGCAGCCGAGGCTGCAAAGAAGCTCGAAGTGGCGGAGACCCCGACCTTACGCCTGAGCCTAGGTGAAGCGTTGGCGGTCTTCCTCAAGCAGAACCTGGATCTGCTCATCACGAAATTCGGCATCGATTATGTCAAGGGTCAGCGGATCACGGCGGGACTCTTTCCGAATCCCACCCTCTCGGTCGGAACCATCAGCTCGATGACCTCGCGCAACACGATCGCGAGCAGCAGCGAACTGGCGACGGTGGTCCAGCAGCTCTTTGAAATGGCCGGCAAGCGCGGCTTCCGCATCGAGAGCGCGGAGTACGGGACGCAATCAGCCGAGGCCAACTTCGAGGATGCGATCCGGCAGCTGAGCTTTGCCGTGAAGGATGCCTACTTTCGAGTCCAGTTGGCCCAACGGCGGCTGGCCTTGGCCGAAGAGAACCGCGACCGATTCGCCAGGATTTTGGAGGTGAACACGATTCGGTTCAAGAAGGGGTTCATCGCGGAGGTCGATCTGATTCGGATCCGTCTCCAGATCGTGGATTTCCAATCACAGGTGATCCAGTACATTCAAGAGGCCGACGCGGCCCGTGCCGATCTCCGGCAGCTCCTCCGCCTCTCCCCCTTAACGCAGCTGGACCTGACGACGGACCTGGATTACAAGCCCGTGGATCCGGACATCGCGGCTCTCCGGCGCGTGGCGTTGGACGTCAGGCCGGACATCCGGGCCAAGCGTCTTGCGCAGTCTCAGCGGATTGCCGACCTGAAGCTGGCCAGGGCTCAGGCGATCCCGGACGTCACCCTGGGGGCCGGGTACTCGGTTCAGGGGCCGAGGGGTCCCGACAACCAGCAACAGGTGCTCCTGAACTTCGGCGTGCCGTTGCCCCTGTTCAACCGAAACCAGGGCGGGATCGTGCAAGCCGAAGTGGGGGTCCAGCAGGCCGAGGCGGATCTGCAAAAGACGTTGAATCAGGTTGAAAACCAGGTGGACGTGGCCTATCGCAATCTGCTCCAAAGCCGCCGCCTGGTGGAAGCCTATCGGGCCGGCGTCCTGGATGATGCCCGCTCGACCTTGACCATCGTGGAGCGGGCCTACGAGCGGGGCGGGGCCACCATTCTCGACCTCCTCGATGCGGCGCGCACCTCGCGGACGATCCAGCTCAACTACGTCGAGTCCCTCTTCAATTATCAACACCATTTCTTTTTGCTCGAAAGCGCGGTGGGCAAGGGCATTGCCTCATGAACAGGCGGCTGGCTCCCATACAAGTTCTTCTGATCTTGGCGGTGGCCGTTGCCTGCGACCGGCACGAAGAGCCCAGCTCGTCCAATGCTGCGGCGCCGCCGTCGCGGGCCGCCCCGAGTTCCTCCGCGGTCCCGCAGAGCCGAGTCGAAACCGCCGTCGTGTCCACCAGCGCGGTGAACCCCACCGTCGCGCTGGCCGGGAAGGTTGCGTACGGCGAGGACCGGTACTCGAAAATCTCTTCCCCCTTACAGGGCCGGGTGGTGGAGGTGCGCGTGAAGCTGGGGGACCATGTCAAGGCAGGCGATGTCTTGACGGTGATCGACAGCCCCGACATCACGGCGGCCTATTCGGATTTTATCAAAGAAGCCTCCGATCTTGAGTTTTCAACGCGCGCCTATGACTTGGCCAAGGACCTGTACGAGACCAAGGCGCTCCCGCTCAAAGATCTCAAGCAGGCTGAAAACGATCTGATCAAGGCGCGGGCGGAGTTCCGCCGGGCCAAGGAGCGGCTGCTCTCGCTCAAGGTTCCGGCGGTTGAATTGGACAAGCCCTTGGCCGAGCAGCGGGTCATCTCGCGCTTTGAGATGAAGAGCCAACTGGCGGGCACGGTGGTGGAGCGGACCGTCACGCCGGGTCAGTCGGTGGGCGGCGATCCGACCCAGGTCCTCTTCACGGTGGCCGATCTGGAGAAGCTTCAGGTAGTAGCGGATGTCTACGAGCGGGATCTGGCTCTGGTCAAGGTGGGACAGGTGGCTAAGGTGACCGTCGAGGCCTACCCGGGGACTACCTTCCCCGCCGCCATTGCGGCTGTAGGTGACGTGGTGGACCCCATCTCGAGGACGATCAAGGTCCGGGCCTGGGTGACGAACGTCGAGCACAAGCTCAAGCCGGAGATGTTCGCCAGGCTCCACATTCAGGTGGGTGAGGGGACCTCGTTCCTGACCATCCCCAAGGAGGCCGTGCTGGAGGCGGACGGGAAACAGTTCGTCTACGTGGTCGAAGCGGGAGAGCGCTATGTCAAGCGGGAGGTCAAGGTCGCCACGGTATCCGCGGACCAGGTGCGCGTGTTGGAAGGGCTCCAGTCGGGGGAGCGGATCGTCACCAAGGGCGCGGTATTGATCAAGGGGCAGGAAGTCAAGGGATGAGCGTCAGGGGTGTGACTCGTGACGCCTGGGACCCGCTGCATGCTCCGGAGCAACGGGCGCCCGTGACGCGTTACGTGAGATGATCCCACGAATCGTTGAGTTCGCCCTCGAGCAACGGGTCTTCGTCTGCGCGCTCGGCTTGATGCTCCTGTTCGGCGGGCTCTACGCCTTCCACATCCTGGATGTCGTCGCCTATCCCGATCCTTCCCCGCCGATGGTGGAGGTGATCACCCAGTATCCGGGCTGGTCGGCGGAAGAAATCGAACGGCAGATCTCCGTCCCCATCGAGATTGGGCTCACCGGGATGCCGGGCCTCACCGACATCCGCTCGCTTTCCATCTTCGGGCTCAGCGACATCAAGTTCTACTTCGACTTCAACACCAAGTACTTCTTCGACCGCCAGGAAGTGCTCAACCGCCTAGCCATGGTGACCCTGCCGGACAATGTCCAGCCGACCCTCTCCCCCTGGTGGGCTATCGCCGAGATCTACCGGTACGAGCTGACGGGCGAGCAAGCGTCCCTGACCGAGCTGAAGACCATCCAGGATTGGAAGTTGCAGCGGGAATTCAAGCGGGTGCCCGGCGTAATCGATGTCACGGCCTTTGGGGGGACGACCAAGGAATACCACGTGCACATCAACCCCGGCGCCTTGATCAGCTACGGAGTCAGCTTGTCCCAGGTGACCGCGGCGCTGGCCAACAGCAACGCCAATGTGGGCGGCAACTACCTGACCGTCGGCGGCCAGAGCTATAACATCCGCGGCCTGGGCCTGATCGACAACCTGGAAGACATCGAGAACATCATGGTGGCCGAGAAAGACGGAACCCCGATCTTCATCAGAAATCTGGGGAAAGTCAGCATCGGCAACCGTGTGCGCCTAGGCAAGGTCGGCATTGATGATCGGGACGATGTCGTGGAGGGGGTCGTGCTGCTGCAACGAGGGGCCAAGGCTTTCCCCGTCCTGGAAAAGGTCAAGAAAAAGGTGGAGGAGTTGAACACCTGGAAACTTCCCTCAGGAGTCCAGATCAAGACCTTTTACGACCGTACCGTCCTGATCCATACGACCATCGAGACAGTGATGGATATTCTGATCAGCGGGGTTGTCCTGGTGTTCGTGATCCTCTACGTCTTTCTGGGCCACCTCCGGTCCGCCGTGATCGTGGCCCTGACGGTCCCGATGGCGCTGCTGTTCACGTTCAGCATGATGGTGATGGTCGGGGAGTCCGCCAACCTGATCTCGCTCGGTGCGATCGATTTCGGCATCATCGTGGACTCGACGCTTATCATGGTCGAAAGCATCTTCGCCCACCTGGCGCACCGTTCCGCCGCCGGACTGACCGTCCCGATGCACGTCATGCGGGCCGCGCGCGAGGTGGGCCGGCCCATCTTCTTTGCGACCACCATCATCGTCGTGGCTTTTATCCCCCTGTTCACGATGACCGGCGTGCCTGGTAAGATATTCGCGCCGATGTCGCTGACCTACGGGTTCGCCCTGAGCGGGGCGCTCCTGATGGCCTTTACCCTTGCACCGGCCCTCTGCACGTTGTTGCTGAACGGGCCGATCAAGGAGGAGGATACGGCTCTGGTGGGGCTGGTGCGGCACGGTTACATGAAAGCGCTCACGTGGGCCCTGGGGCACGAGCTGCTCGTGATCGGCGTGGCGGGAGGCCTGTTCGTGCTGGCGCTGCTGTCGGTGCCGTTCCTGGGCGGAGAGTTCATGCCGGCCTTGGAGGAGGGCAACCTGTGGGTACGGGCGACGATGCCGGTGGACATCTCCTTCGAGCAGGCCAGCCGGCTGACCGGCGAGATGCGGAACATCTTCCGCCAGTTCCCGGAGGTCACGAGCATTGTCTCGCAACTCGGGCGGCCGGACGACGGCACCGATCCGACCAGCTTCTTCAACGCGGAGTTTCTCGTGAACCTCAAGCCCAAGAAGGAATGGGGGCCGGAGGCGGTCACGAAGGAAAAGCTGATCGGGGACATCGACGCCGTGCTGGAAAAGATCCCCGGCGTGACCTTCAACTTCTCCCAGGTGATCCAGGATAACGTGCAGGAGGCCATGTCCGGCGTCAAGGGCGAGAACTCGATCAAGCTGTTCGGCACGGACCTGAAGCTCCTGGAAGCCAAGGCCCAGGAGATTGAGAAGGTCATGCGGCAAGTCCAGGGCGTGAAGGACCTGGGTATTTTCCGCCTCACGGGGCAGCCGAACCTCTTGATCCAGGTCGACCGACAGGCTTGCGCCCGGTACGGATTGTTGGTGGCGGACGTGAACCAGGTGATCCAGGCCGCGATCGGCGGCCAGGCCGTGACGCGGGTGTTCGAAGGGGAACGGTCGTTCGCGCTCGTCGTGCGGTTCATGCCGGAATTTCGCCAGGATGTGGAGGCGATCGAAAACATTCAGGTCAGTACGCCGGACGGGGCCAGGATTCCGCTCAAGCAACTGGCGACGATTTCTCTACAGACCGGCGCCTTCATCATTTACCGAGAGAACAACGAACGGTATATCCCGATCAAGTTCAGCGTGCGGGGACGTGATCTCGAGAGCACGGTGAAGGAGGCGGAGGCACTCATCCGCCGGCAGATCACCCTGCCGGAGCGGTACCGGCTCGAATGGCATGGGGAATATGATCAGCTTCAGGACGAAAAAAGGCGCCTGGCGGCGATCGTGCCGGTCAGCCTGATGGTCGTCCTGTTCCTGGTCTACCTGGCGGTTAATTCCTTCAAGGATGCGGTGTTGGTGCTCCTGGCCGTGCCCTTTGCCTTGGTGGGCGGGATTTTCTCGTTGCTGTTCACCGGGACCGACTTCAGTATCTCGGCCGCGGTGGGGTTCATCTCATTGTTCGGAGTGGCGATCCAGGGTGGACTCATTCTGGTCGTTCGGATCCGCGACCTCATGGAGGAGGGCTACGACCTGCGGGCCGCGATCTTGACCAGCGCCGACGTGCGCATGCGCCCGGTGCTGATGACGACCCTCGCTGCCGCTATCGGGCTGCTGCCCGCGGCCGTGGCGACCGGCATCGGAGCCCAGTCGCAGCAGCCGCTTGCGCGAGTAGTGGTCGGAGGCATGCTGACCTCGGCGTTCTTGATCTTGATGGTGCTGCCGGTCCTCTACCAACTCCTGCACAGGCGGGAACTGGTGGTGGACGCGGGTGAGACAACCGAGCCGGACGGTACGGAGGGCTAGGCTGGAAGGTCTGCGAACGAGCGGTGCTAACAACTGACTGAATGCCGGGTGCCCAAACCCTGCGCGTACGACAGCGGTGTCATCTGAGAGCTACACGCCTTTCCGCTTGTTGCAACTCCGTCGTTCCCCGCCCTCCGCTTGTCCGGAGCGCGAGACCGGCTCCTTCCCTCATGACCAGCCGGCTGGCCACCTGGCTTGGTCTGTTTTGCGTGTCGGCCGCGGTGCTGCTGACCCACATAGAGCCAAGCCCGGCTTGGGCCGCGAGCGAGCAAGGCCCGCCGGGCCCCCCGAGGCCCATCGGAGCGCCGGACCTCGCGCCGGGCCGCAAGCCGGGAGAGCCTGCGGGGACGGTGGTGGGTCCGTCGAGGGAGCAGCAGGAATCGCAAGATCCCGCTGACAAGCGCAGCACGACCTACGTCCCGCTGCCCGCCATCGGCTTCACCCGTAACGAGGAATACTGGATCGGCGGGCTCGTGACGACGTTGGAGACGAACCGCGAGGGAGAACTTGAGGATATCTTCGCTCCCCAGTTCCTCTACAATCCGATCGTCGGCGCCCAGGGCACGCTCAATTACTACGGCTATCGCTCCAGCACCGTCCAGTACCGGGCGGTGGCTTCTTACTCGGAAAGGGTCGCGAAGTACTTCGATTTTGCCTACAAGAATTTTGGCTTCGGCGGCGGGCGGTACATCTTTTCCGCGCAGGTAAGCTGGTTTAAGAACCCGTTTGCGCGGTTTTTCGGGTTCGGGAATACGGCGCCCCTCTATAACGAAACGAACTATACGTCCCGAGA
>Ga0194119_10000375_pt1 | contig 87128 bp, 83 predicted proteins | sample TA2MahC100mmetaG_FD_148620 | JGI IMG/M metagenome (GOLD analysis project Ga0194119, IMG submission 148620) | Freshwater microbial communities from Lake Tanganyika, Tanzania - TA2015018 Mahale Deep Cast 100m | ecosystem: Environmental > Aquatic > Freshwater > Lake | place: Tanzania: Lake... | reverse complement strand
CACCAATGGAACTTCTGGAACCGATGGAACAAGTGGCACCAATGGAACTTCTGGTACCGATGGAACTTCTGGAACAAGTGGCACCAATGGAACTTCTGGAACAAGTGGCACCAATGGAACTTCTGGTACCGATGGAACTTCTGGAACAAGTGGCACCAATGGAACTTCTGGAACCGATGGAACAAGTGGCACCAATGGAACTTCTGGAACAAGTGGCACCAATGGAACTTCTGGAACAAGTGGCACCAATGGAACTTCTGGAGTGGATGGAAATTTTTTAGGCACACATGGAACAAGCGGAACTTCTGGAACCAGTGGCACCAACGGAACTTCTGGAACAAGTGGCACCGATGGAACATCAGGAATAAATGGAAGTGATTCGTATAGTCCTGCCGATGCGAATCATTGGGATAATCCTCCGCCTACAACTTTAAGTGAAGCTATCGACAGAATTGCCGCGAAGGTTTATGAATTGAATAATAATGCACCGATTCCTTAATTTATATATTCTACATCGGTTATGTAAAATTAAAATTTATATATTTTATTATTTTAAAAGTGCTTAAAATTGTTCTTGACTTCGTATAAATTTGTTATATTTTTAGGATCAAAATGAATATAAAAGCGCATTGTTCAATAATAGGCGAGACTGGTTACAACAATCATTCTAGAAATTTTTTTTCTGCTTTAAATAAAATTCATAATGTAAAAATAAGAAATTTTACAATTGGTAAAAGTTGGCGTGGTCTTAATAAAACGCCTCATGAAGATGAAAAGTATCTAACGAATGAACATAAGTCTATGTTATTCGAACAAATTCTTTGGACCGATGAAAAATCAGGCATAAGAAAAGATTATCCGATATACTCATACACGTCTAATTTCGTTCAAGACGTAAACATTACACTTGTACCTGTGAATAATTATTTATTTTATGATAACCATCCAGGAAAAATAAACATTGGTTACAATGTTTGGGAATCTACTAGGTATCCTAATTCGTTTTTTGATTTGATAAAAAAATATGATCAGTTCTGGGTGGCATCAGAATGGCACAGAAATTGTTTAATTGAACAGGGATATGATTCATCAAAGGTTAAGGTTGTTCCTGAAGGCATAGATTCTTCGATATTTTGTCCAGTGAATAATTTTTCTTTTGACAAGTTTAGATTTCTTGTGGTTGGCAAGTGGGAGTATAGAAAGTCTACGGAGGAAATTATAAAGAATTTTTTGCAATGTTTTAAAGATCACACTGATGTAGAACTGTTACTTTCGGTGGACAATTCGTTTTTGGGATTGACTGGTGATAAAGTAAAAGAAAGATTAGACTCTTTAGATCTTTTTGATGATAATATAAAAATATATAACTTTCCAAACACCGATGAGTATTTACGTTTGTTGAAAAATTGTAACGTTTTTGTTTCTTGTGCGAGAAGTGAAGGTTGGAATTTGCCGTTAATTGAAGCTATGGCTTGTGGAATCCCGTCTTTGTATTCTGACTGGGGTGCTCAACTTGAATTTGCAAAAAACTTAGGTTTACCTGTAAAAATAAAGGGAGAGGTTTCTGCCAAAAATGATTTTGGAAATTCCGTTGTGGGAAATTATTGTGAGCCGGATTGGGAAGATTTCAGGCGGGTTTTGAGATATTCTTACGAGAATTTTAAAGAAGTTAAAAATAAAGCTTTGTTAGAATCTAAATTTATAAGAGATACATTTACTTGGGAAAATGCAGCAAAAATTGCTGATCGACATATTTCAGAAGCGGTTAGTTCGCAGAAAATTTCAGTTAATGTTTCTAAAAAACCAAAATTACTTTACGTTTGTCCACATTTATCTACAGGAGGTCAACCGGAATATACTTTAAAACAAATTAAAAATTTTTATAAAGACTACGAAATCTATCTTGTAGAGTATGAAACTATTTCGACGTTTTATACAGTTCAAAAAGATAAAATAAAATCTATTTTACAAGACAGATATTTTGAGTTGGGAAAAGATAAGTTTAATTTATTAAAAATAATTTCGAGAATAAATCCTGACATTATTCATTTTCAAGAAGTTCCTGAATCTTTTTTTGATTCCTCTTTGTCGGAAATAGTATTCTCTAAGAGAAGAAATCATAAAATATTTTGTACGACCCATTCATCTTTAGTTAATCCTGAACATTTAATTTATATGCCTGATAAGTATGTGTTGGTATCTGATTGGTCACGTGATCAGTTCAAAAACAGATTAGGTCGTCGAGTTGATTTATGTGTGTGGGAATATCCGATTGAAAATTTAAGATACCTCACCAAAGAATCTGCAAAAAAATCGTTAAATTTAGAAAAAGATTATGTTCATGTATTAAACGTGGGTCTTTTTACTCCTGGAAAAAATCAAAAAGAAATAATTGAATTGGCCAAAAAATTTAAAAATAAATCTGTTAAATTTCATTTTGTTGGAAACTGTGCACCTAATTTTGAATATTATTGGAAGCCGTTAACAAACGATCTTCCTGATAACTGTGTAATTTGGGGCGAACGAAATGACGTGGAGTTATTTTATCAGTCGGCCGATTTATTTTTATTTTCTTCGGTTTACGAGTTGAATCCTATAGTTATAAAAGAAGCTTTATGTTATGATTTACCCGTAATTGCGAGAAAATTAAATACCTATTCAGACCAATACGATAAAAAAATAATATATTACGAAAATTTTACAGAGTTATTAAATTGTTTTTTACGGGCTGCTAAATTATGAATGAAGATTTTTACAAAAAAACCGACTTGAATATATCGACTGATCGAAAAAAACGAGATTTGATACGTATACAGTTTTTAAAAGGTTGTTGCGTTTCTATAAATGGTGACGAAAATAAAGAATATTCGTTAGTTTTTTTTGAAGACAATAAAATTATATATAAAACTAATATAAAAAGCAATCATTGGTCTAAAATACTTAAGCAATATTTTGGAAATTATAAAGTTGACGTATTTTGTGAAGATAAATTAATTAAGTCAGAATCTTTAAACTTATTAAATAAATCCGTATTGATCAATATACAGTCTTCTTCTTTGGGAGATTCATTGGCGTGGATTCCTCAAATAGATAAATTTCAAAAACTGCATAATTGTATTGTCTATGTAAAATGTAATTGGAAAGAGTTGTTTGAAAAAAGTTATCCGAATTTAAATTTCTATGATGCTTATGGAGAGTGTTACGCTTCGTATGACATCGGATATTTCAAGGAATGGAAAGATTTGGCGCCGAGTGATCCTAGATTAACTCCACTACCAAAAATTGCATCGGATATTTTGGGGATGTCTTATGAAGAAATAAAACCTAAATTATTATCAGAACCTTCGGTTTCTAATAAAAAGTATGTGTGTATCGCTATACAAAGTACGTCTCAATGTAAGTATTGGAATAATAAAACCGGTTGGGATAAAGTAGTTAAATATTTAAATAATCTAGGATATGAGGTGTGGTGTATAGATAAACATAAAATTTTTGGAAAATCGCCTGTTTTTAACAAGATGCCGGCGGGAGCTATAGATAAAACTGGAGATTTTCCATTGGTGGAAAGAATGAAACAAATCACGGGAGCAGAATTTCTTATAGGATTGGGATCTGGTTTATCGTGGTTAGCATGGGCATTAAACAAGCCAGTTATACTAATTAGCGGATTCAGTAAGCCTATGGCTGAATTCTATACTCCCTATAGAGTTTTTAATGAAAAAGTCTGCAACGGATGTTGGAATGATGAAAATTTAAAATTCGATGCATCAAATTGGTTTTGGTGTCCGAGAGAAAAGAATTTTGAATGTACAACGGAAATTACTTTTGAAATGGTAAAGGAAAAAATTGATAAATGTTTACACGATATAAAAAGTATTAAAAAAAGTTTTGTTGAAGATGTTTTTTTAAAAAAATATTATCACTTACTTGCACGTAGGAAAGATACTTTTAAAAAGATGTTTGAATATTTGGAGTCTTTGAAAAAAGAAGAATATTTGATTGTTGAAACAGGAATTTGTCGTGCTGAGAATAATTTCTCAGGAGATGGAATGTCATCATTGATGTTTGACGATTTCATAAACTACTATGGAGGTAAATTTATAACCGTTGATATAAACAAAAAAAATGTTGAGTTTGCAAAAACTAAGTTATCCAATAAAGCTGAAGTCATTAATTCTGATTCAGTGGTTGCTTTAGAAGAAATATCAAATTTAAACGAAATTACGGGGGTGGATTTGTTGTATTTGGATTCTTTTGACGTCGATTGGAAAAATCCTCATGTCAGTGCATTACATCATTTAAAAGAATTGGTTTCAGCTAAAAATATGATTAAAGATCACAGTCTTATTGTAGTTGATGATAACCAAAATAATACAGGAAAAGGAATGTATATAAATGATTATATGTCTAATTTAAATAAAGAAAAATATTTTGATGATTATCAAATAGGTTGGGTTTTTAAAAGTAAAATGGAATTAATATGATAATAGAAAATTTAAAATCTTGGCGAGATTCTTTTATGACCTTTAATAAAAAATTAGTGGTTGCAAATGAAAGTTTTTGTTCAAAAAATGTATTAGACAATTATGAAAAATTACCAAACGGTTTAATCCGTCAGAAGAGAATAATTTCAAAAATTAAATATAACAGAGACTATATTAGAGAAAGATACGATTCTTACAAATCTGCATCCGTAAACATGGGGTTTTTAAGATTGGGATACCTTCTGGGAACGCTAAAATCGACTCCATCATCAATACTCGACGTGGGATATGGAAACGGAGACTTTTTAAGCGCGGCTAATAAGCACATAGGAAATTCTGGAAAATGTTACGGATTTGAAGTTAATGGGTATGATATTCCGGATGGATGTATCAAGGTGGACAATATTTTCTCTAATAGTTATGATGTAGTATGTTTTTTCGACGTGTTAGAACATTTTGATAATGTTTACGACATTCAAAACCTAAAGACTAATTATATATACATATCCGTCCCAAATTGCACATATTTATCAGACGAGTGGTTTTTAAACTGGAAACATCGAAGACCGGATGAACATTTGTGGCATTTTAATGAAAATTCACTTACTAACTTTATGTCTGAAATAGGCTTTATAAAGGTTTCTTGTTGTTTTATTGAAGACACTTTAAGAAAATCAAAAGACTCGGAAAATATACTAACTTCTATTTTTAAGAAAAAATAATGAAAATTAATATTCTTTACTTTATATCTGGGAATGATATTACTATTAATGTATATCATAAAGAACCCACTTCAGACGATCAGATTGTTAAAATAACAAATGAAAATAATGAATTAGTTTATAGTTTTACAATTAACAAAATAGGCAAGGATTTTGTTGACAGTAATTTTTTTCATTTTTGTAAATTTTATACTATTTCAAAAAATATTACAATTTCTATTTACCAAAATGAAGTTATTGTGTTTTCTGAGTTTATAAAATTAAAATCTAAATATGGAGTAAAAATTCAGACCCCAACGCTTCTTATAGCAGCGGGGAAACGATTTGGTCTGGGTGATGCTTTTACGACTCAACCGGTGATTAGAAAATTAAATAAAATTTTTCAAAGAAGAGTGGACGTATATTCTACATATGATCTGCCTTTTTTAAACAACCCCCACGTTAATAAGTTTACGAGAATAAACGATAATGACACAGGAGAATCTGTAAAACAAAAAAACAAAGATAATCCTAATTTTTGGGAAATTGGTCATTATAAATTTGTAGCGAATAAAGAGCTAGATTTAAGAGATAATGCGGCAAGTTTATGTCAAACAAGTTTAAGTAAAAAAGAAAAATATTTTGAGTTTTATCCGAATCCTAAAAAACTTAATTTTAATCTTCCTGAGAAGTATATATTAATTTATCCAAGAAAAACTGGACAGGATAGAGATTTAGGCAAGGATAAATGGCAAGAATTGGTGAACATATTGAATGCAAAAAATATTCCGGTTGTCACTATTGGTCTTAATTCAAACTTCGGCAAACCAGAAAAAGATCATCATGACTTGGATGTGAAACTAGGAGTTAATTTATGCGGAAAATTAGACATCGATTCTACGAATGAATTTCAGATTTCTAGTGAGATTTGGCATTTAATAAATAAATCCTTTGGGATAATTACGTTTCCGACTAGCGCATATGTATTATCTTCAACGACGGATACTAACATTTTCTTAATATCGAGTTATTTTAATAACGAGCTTTGGAATCCTTACAGAAATGGTGTCGATGATTATAAATTATTTTATATGCATGGAGACTGTTTCGAACATTGTTTAAATAATTTAAAATATTATGTGGATGAACATGGGAAAATACTTCAATTTCGAGTCCAAACCTGTCCGTTAAATAAAAATTTTTCATGCATACCTAAAGTAGAAAAGATTGTAGAAACCGTGGTTGAGAAATATTATCGACAAGGGTAAAAATAACATGCATTCAGATCATAATTTTTCAGATTTTTTTCGGTGTGGGTGGTGGTGTAGAAAAAATCATTTAAGAATTTTAATAGAATTTATGATTAAAAATTGATAAATGTTTACAAGATAAAAGGAAAAGTATTATAATCGGATTTAATATGCTAATAGAAAATTTAAAACAGTGGAGGGATTCGTTTGTTCTAACTAATAAAAAATTAGTGGTTACAAATGGATGTTTTGATATTTTGCATGCTGGTCACGTTCACTATTTGAATGAAGCAAAATCTTTAGGAGACTATTTGTTAGTGGGTATAAATTCTGACTCTAGCGTTAAAAAATTAAAAGGTGAAAACCGACCAATTAATATACAATCGTATAGAGCTTACATATTAGATAATTTAAAATGTGTGGATTTTGTATATGTTTTTGACGAACTAAGATGTGTAAATTTTTTGAAAATTTCTAAACCTGACATATATATAAAGGGTGGAGATTATACTCTTGAAACTTTAAACGAAGAAGAAAAAAAATCTCTGACCGAAAATAAGTCGGATATAAAATTTATAAAATTTAAACATGATATATCCACTACAAATATAATAAATAAACTATGAATGACGTTATAAAATTTACCGACGAAGAATTAAGAGCTATTAAAACTCTACAAGAATCATATCAAGAAAAATTGATTATGTTTGGCCAGCTAAATATAGAAAGAATTTCTATTGAACAGGCTATAAAATCTATAAACGAATCGGAAAATAAACTTCGTGAAGAATACTTGAAATTACAAGAAGATGAGTCTAAATTGTTGTCGGATCTAAGTACCAAGTATGGAGATGGAACACTTTCTTTAAAAGATGGTACTTTTACCCCACAAAATAAATAAAATAAATTTATAATAAAATGTTGTTTGGAAAATTTAAATATATTTATATTTAGATTTTTACATCTATTTTTAAAAAAGTAGAACTTTGAAAGGAACAACATATGCCAATTACAGAAGGTGGAAGATTTAGTCCGGTTAACCAAATAGTGTCTCCGGGCGTTTTTACAAGAGAAAACGACCTCAGCGGTCTCGCGCAAGGTGTCGCTGACATAGGCGGAGTTGTCGTCGCGCCGTTTGCAAAAGGACCAGGTTTTTCTCCCACGTTAATTACCTCCGTAACTGATCTTGAAGAACGATTTGGAGTTGCGGATGGTGTATATTACGGACCTTATACCGCCAAAGAGTATTTACAAGAACAAGGAAGAGTCACCGTATGCAGAGTAGGAGCACTCACAGGCTATAAACAAAACAATCCGTTGATGATTTATGCAGTTCCTGGAACTTGGGATCGTAATGGTTTAAGTGAAGCGGTTCAAACTGGAAATAATTCGTTTGTAAAAAGTTCAGATGGTTCAACTGATCCTTTAAATTTTATTACATATAGCGGTTCTAATAGTACAGACACTGGGTCAATTACGCTAAATAACGTCACTGTAATAGCTAAGTTTAATACATCAAGTTTAGCGTTTGCTGGACAAACCGTGGAACTAGGCACTACTACGGCCACATTTACTTCAGGAAAATTTTTTATTAGTTCTAGTATTCAAAGTAATTCCACTTTTTCTAGTTTAGCCAAACTCACTCAAGCGTTATTAGAAACTACCTCAACTACGTCTAATCTTTCGATGTCAGGAATATCATTAAATATTACCGCTTCGTCTACATTTGATACAGAAGATGGTTCTGCTCTAACAATACTAAACGGTGTATTTAAAGCCGTACGTACTGAAGGTGGTTGTGGCACGGTATTGTATCTTGTGTCAGGAAATATACAGGGTGAATATGGAGATTATACAGGAGAGTTCATCAGTTCTTCCGTTGTGAGTTCGGATCCGTGTGCTTCTACAAATTCAGGCGCTTTGCCTCAGATATTGGCAGTTTTGGCTAATACCAGAAATGCTAATCAAAATTTATCTGACTTGAGTATTCCTGGTTTCAGTGGTGATTTGACTACAATTACTTCTTCTGCGTCAGAAAGAGCCACAAGCTTAGAATTTGATTTAAAATTAAGTAGTTCTGTTGGTAGTGCATTTGGAACATATAGATTTTCATTGGATCCAAATAATAGTAAATATATAACTTCTGTGTTTGGTGATGATGCTACGGTTGGTGATCCTGCCAAACAAGTTAGTGGACAAAAAATTGAAGCCGCTTACATATATTCAATATTCGAGGATACAATTGAACAGGTAAAAGCAGAAAAAGAAAATTGGATGATTAAAGTTGGAACTACTATCGAGGGTCAAGATCGTGTTGGTGGTTTATTGAATTTCTCTGACAAGTATTCTACGGATTTAAATAAAGGAGATAGTGCGTTCGGTCTTAAACAGGCTGAGACTCCATTCATTACCTCACAAACTGTTGCTCCTTGGACTGGTACGGCTGGTCCGGCTGTTCCAGGTAAATTCAATTTGTTTAAGGTTCACACTTTAGGTGATGGTACTGGTGAAAATACACGGTTTAAAATTGAAATTAGTAATGTTAAACTGGCAGGTACTGTTCCTGGTTCTGATTATGGTAGTTTTACTCTAAGTGTTCGTAGTTATAGTGACACCGAGAAACGTCCTAAATATTTAGAGAGTTTCCAAAACTTAAATCTTGATCCTGATTCTGCAAATTTCATTGCTCGTAAAATTGGTGATCGATACAACTTCATTACCTTTGCCGGTAAAATTATTGAATTTGGAACTTATGTCAACTTGAGTAAATATATTCGTATCGAAATGACTACAGATATTTATCCTGTTGATGCGGTTCCTTACGGCTTCCGAGCATATGCTACTCCAATGGATAGTAACTATAGTATATTCTTGCCTACAATGAAATATACAAAAGCTTCAACCTATAGTGAAACTCCAGGTAAATATGCTTCAGGAGTAATGATTGGAGAAGTGCCTGTAGGTGCTCCTGACGCTCTTAGAGCTCTGTATCCTACCGCCTCTTCAGGTGTAGGATGTAATCGTGACAATGAACAATATTTTGCTCCGCTTCCTGCGTTTGGTTCAAATGATAGCAACGGAGGAAACGATGATTTTGATTTGGAATCAGATTATACAATCGGAGGAGTTACTTCAGGAAATGGAGTTCCATCCTATTATATCGCGGCTGATGAATCTACTAACGTTAAAAAACGTAAATTCGTTTTAGGCATGCAGGGTGGATTTGATGGACAGTGGCCTGCTATTCCTATTAATATTGGTTCTGATATAATTGCTGGAAATACTCAAGGATTAAATTGCGTAAATATTAATAGTGCTGGTAGTATAGCTTACAAACAATGTATAGGAGCACTGGGTAACGCAGATGAATTTGATATTAATTTGATTGTTACTCCAGGCATTTTCTCTAGCTTACACAGTTACGTAACAAATCTTGTGGTTGACATGTGTGAAGCTCGTGGAGATTGTTTCTATATTATGGATAACGTAGTTTTCCCCTCAAGCAATCAAAGTGTAGGATTAATTGATTCAGCGGTAAATCAAGCCTCAACATATGATACAAATTACGCTGCCACTTATTATCCGTGGGTGAAGATATTAGATACAAATCTAAATAAGATTATAAGTGTTCCGCCTAGCGTAGTGTTACCTGCTATTTACGCAGCTAATGATGCCGCTGCCGCAGAATGGTTTGCTCCGGCCGGCTTGAATCGTGGTGGTATCACTCAAGCTGTTCAAGTTTTAGACAGACTGACGCATTCTGAACGTGATACTCTATACGAGGGAAGAGTCAATCCTATCGCGGCATTCCCTGGCCAAGGAATTTGTGTATGGGGACAGAAAACCCTTCAGCAAAAACCAAGTGCTTTAGATAGAATTAACGTTCGCAGATTGTTAATTGCGCTTAAGAAGTTTATCGCAAGTAGTTCTAAATTCTTGGTGTTTGAACAGAACGTGACCGCCACAAGAAATAGATTCTTAGGCATCGTGAATCCATATTTGGAAAGCGTTCAACAACGAAGTGGTCTATATGCATTCCAAGTTGTGATGGATGAAAGTAATAATACGCCGGATTTGATTGATAGAAACATATTGTATGGTCAAATCTATCTACAACCTGCCAAAACGGCTGAATTCATTGTTCTTGATTTTAATATATTACCAACTGGTGCTGCTTTCCCAGGCGCTTAATATTTAAATTCCATTCGAAAAAATTGGCGACTAAACAAGTTGCCAATTTTTTTATTTAGATTTATTAAATTATAACTACATAAATATTGTAGTTTTAGTCGGTTGCAGATATACTTATCCATATGACTATTGAAGAATTGAATTTGTTTTTGGAAAAAAATCGTGAAAATTATTCTATTCAACTTAAAAGAATGCATCCAGATTTTTATCGTGACATCGATGGTATGTATGATTTTGAATCATTTGGCCAAAAGCTTTATCATTTTTTGAATGGGGAAAATGTTGGTCGATGTGAGTCGTGTGGGAAAAAATGTAAATTTGATGGAATTTACAAGGGTTACAGAAATCGGTGTTCTTATAAATGTGTGGGCGACTCTAAACATAAAAACAGTCACGAGACTCGAAATTGTGTTGTGTGTAATAAGGAGTTTGATGTTTATAAGAAAAGGAAAAAGATTACATGTTCTAAGGGTTGTTTATTAACATTGAATTCTAGTAAAGATGTAAATGAAAAAAGAATGAATACATTGAGAAATACAATGTTAAAAAAATATGGAGTTGATCATGCTTCCAAACTGTCGGATTTTGTTTTTAAATCCAAGAAAACCAAACTTGAGAAGTATGGAGATGAGAATTATGTAAATATAAATAAGGTAAAAAATACAAAGATTGATAAATATGGTGATGAAAATTATGTGAATATAGATAAAGTTAAAAAGACTAAACTAGAAAAGTATGGCGATGAGAATTATAATAATAGACCCAAAGCTCGGACCACTTTAATTGAGAAATATGGATTGCCCTATTCTCCAAATGTTTCGATTTCTACAAAGAAGAATTTGAAATCTGGAAAAATAGGATTTGGAACGGATGGGTTTTTAAAAACCATGCGAGATAGATATGGAGTTGAAAATGCGATGAAGAATTCGGATGTTTCTCGTCGTTCTAAAAATGAAAAAAATAAAAAATATTTAGAGAGGTTATTTAAAAAGATAGAAGATAAGTTCGTTCCGATGTTTTCGGAATCAGAGTATTTGGGAAATAAAGTTGGCGGAGTAGGAATTCCTTATAAGTTTAAATGTAAAAAATGTAATGATGTATTTAGTGACATTATATCAAATGGAAAAGATCCGAGATGTTTATCGTGCGAACCGTATCCAACGAAAAGTGGAATTCAGTTAGAGTTGGTAGATTTTATTAAATCTAAATTAGGAAATGAGTGTTTAATTGTTAAGGATGACAGAACTGTAATAAATCCACTTGAGTTGGATGTTTACATTCCAGAGAAGAAATTGGCAATAGAACTTGATGGAATTTATTGGCATGGAGAGTCTTGTGGTAAAGATAAAAATTATCATCTGAACAAGACTGAAAAATGTGAGGTGGTCGGCGTGAGACTGATTCATATATTTGAAAATGAGTGGATGAATAACCAAGATATTGTTAAACGTAGGTTGACTCATATTTTAGGGTTAAATAACGCAGAAAAAATCTATGCTAGAGATTGCGAGGTTCGTGTTGTCGGCTCAAATATCGCTTCTCGTTTTTTAACATTAAATCATTTGCAGGGGCCTGATAAATCCTCAATTAAATTAGGATTATTCTATAATGATAAACTTGTATCAGTAATGACCTTTGGTAATAAACGTGTCGCTTTAGGAAATTCCACTAATACCGCAGATGATGAATATGAACTGTATCGATTTTGCATGTCTCAGACCGTGATTGGGGCGGCTGGAAGGATGTTTTCATATTTTGTTAAAAATTATAATCCTGAATCCGTAATAAGCTATGCGGATAGGCGATATAGTAAATCAGGAGAAGCGTTTTATAAAAAATTGGGGTTTGATTTGTCAAGTATAACGTCTCCTAACTATTGGTATTTCTATAAAAGCAATGCGTTAAAATTGTATCACAGATTTAATTTTAGAAAAAATGTTCTAAAAGATAAGCTTAAAATTTTCGATGAAAACTTAAGCGAATGGGAAAACATGAAAAACAACGGATATGATAGAATTTGGGATTGTGGACATTTAAAATACGAGTGGAAAAAATAATTATTAAAAAAAATAAATTATTTATTATATTTTGATATTTATAGTATATGAAAATCGATACTAAGATTTTCGTTGAGTACGACGATAACAACATTGAACATGTATTAGCCGGTCCTGAATACGGTCAACCCTGGAGTGACGGTTGGAACGGAGAGAATTCGATCGAACAACTATTACATAAAAAATACACCTTTGACAATTTTGATATTTTATTTTCCTTAAGTACTTAATTTTAATTATATTGTACTTGTTTTACTTATTTTAGTTATTGTGCTTGTTTTGCTTGCAACAGCATGTTGTACATATAGTTTTTTATAAAACAAAGTCAACTATTTATATTTTAAATGGATATTTATTATACAACGATATGACTGATATTGAAATAATATACCTTGATATGGATGGCGTATTATGCGATTTTCATCTTGAATTTAAAATTAAATCAGGAGTTGATGTTGCTGAATATGAAAAAACCAAAGGATCGCAATCGTTGTGGAAGTTTATAAATGACGCGGGAGTGGAATTTTGGGAAAACATGACTCCGATGAAAGACATGGAAGATCTTAAAAGTTTTGTATTTAAAAACTTTGTTCGCGTTGGAATTTTAAGCAGTTCAAGTGAGAAAAACGGAAGTATTTATGCAGATGAAGGAAAAAGATTGTGGCTTAAAAAATATAATTTTACATCGCAAATTGATGCTTCGGATATTATTATTGTTGGATCAGCGCAGGATAAACAGAAATATGCGGGGCCTGGAAAAATATTAGTTGACGACTACAAGAATAATATCGATTCTTGGAGAGCTAAAGGAGGAATCGGAATTCAGCATTTTAATGCTAATAGAACAATTGGTGATCTTGAACGCATTAACGCCGAAAGGATTATTAAAGAACTTTACAGATATGTTTGATCGATTATATCAATCCACTTTAAATCCTGCCATATGGCAGTCTGATGAAAACATCAAGCCTGAAATTTCTGCAAAGCTTTTAAAAATCGCTTCTGATTTTTATGCAGAAATAAAAATAAAGCCCGCTCTTAAAGATGTATTATTATTAGGAAGTTCTGCAAACTATAACTGGACGACTACAAGTGATATAGATATTCATTTGGTTATTGATATTAACGAACTAGGAGTCGATCAAAAAGAAGCGCAGAATTATTTAAACGCTTTAAAATCAAAGTGGAATTACGAACATGACATTACTATTAAAGGTTATAACGTCGAAGGTTATATTCAAGACGTAAATCATAAAACACATGCGACTGGAATTTATTCTTTAATGAAAGGATATTGGATTGTTAAGCCGAAAAAACAAAAGGTGATAATAGATAAAGAAATGGTCAAGAGTAAATATAATGATTACGTTTATAAAATAAATAGATTTACAGAAGAACCTACCACAGTAGATAAGTTGAATACGCTGATTAATGACTTATATAAAATGAGGCAAACTGGATTAGATTCGTCTGGAGAAATGAGCGTAGAAAATGTTGTGTTTAAACTTTTAAGATCTAAAGGATATATAAAAAGAATAAGAGATTTAAAAAAAGATGTATACGATCATTCGGTGAGTATTTTTGAAAAAAATTAAGCGGTATAAACCCAGGTCGAGTGGCCACAATCCCAAATTCTATCATATCCGTTGTTTTTCATGTTTTCCCACTCACTAAGATTTTCTTCATACAAAGACAACAATTTTTTCAATTTATGTTTCTGAAAGCTAATTCTTCCTAATAAAGTTTTATAATTATCCGATATATAAAAATAATTGGGAGAGGTGTTATGTGTAAAATTAAATTTTAATTTAAGATATACTTCGCCGGAAAAAAATCGACGATCACTGTAAGTAATAATGTTTTTGGGATTGTATTTTTTTAAAAAGAAAGAAAATAACTTTTCCGCTCCACCGACAACGTTTGAATACAATTTGTTACAATAACGACTAAGTTCGTATTCGTAATTTTTATTATATCTACTTTTACAAAATGTCATTGCCGACACCAACATATTGTTATGAAACAAACCAATTTTAAAAAAAGACTTATCGTTTCCCTGAATATGATTTTCGTTTAAAAAATTTTTACATTCTTCTTTGTTAAGAATTTTTACAGTGCAGTTACGAGCATAAAATTTATTATCACATTTTTTAAATTTATTTTTTAAAATTGATTTCACTATTTCTTTTTTATCATTCCATTCATTTTCAAAAATCTGAACACACTCAACTTCTTTTCTCAGACATTTTTTGGTTTTTAACAAATGATATGTTTTATTTTTACCGCCAACCAATTCGCTGTGAGATTGCAAATCCACAAGATCGACTACAATTTTTTTCGATGGAATATATAAATCTACTTCTTGAGGATATAGTATAGTTAGATCATCAACAATAATCGTTTCATCTTTTTCTAAAATATCTTTTAAAAACAAACACAATTCGTTTTGGTTTTTAAATAAAATATCTTTATCACATTTTTTACATAAAGGTTTACTTCCATCTATAAGTTTGTAAAAATCAAGAGAATCGCATCGGTTACATTTAAATTTGTATCTAATAATTTCAGAAGACATTCCCTGTAGATCATTTAAACTAAACAGAGGTGTAAAATTCTCAAATTCTGGCAAATTTTTAAATTTAATAAACATATTCGAGCGATGTTTATGCCTTAGCTCTTCTCTTTGAGAGGCATGTTCCACACCATATTTTTTCAAACACGTTTGTTTTATTTTGTCCGAACAAGCTGAAGTTTTTCTATAGTTCACAACCCCATATCTGTCAAACATGGTTTTTTCCATTTGTTTAAGATTGTTATAATTTTCAGCACCGTATCTGTTTTTCAATGTTAACTTAACCTTTTCCCTGTGTCCATCCATATGACTTGGATGATCAACACCATATTTACTCAACATCGATTTTTTAAAATTTAATTTTGTAGCATCGGTCAACATAGGGTGTTCTACTCCATATTTTTCAATAAACGTTTCTTTTTGACTACATTTCATTTTTGCTATAACCGATGGAGATTTCTGTGAACAAGCTCGACTACAATAAACTTGATGTTGTTTTGAATATTTAATTAAAAAATTAACGCCACATGTTGGACATTGTTTTGTCACGTTAATCGGATTCTTTCTACGTCTACCCATAAAATATTACCTTTTAGTTCGAAAGCTGTAAATATAATTATTAAAGTAAAAATTAAAATCATTTTTTTTGTTTTTTTTATTATTTATACTCAACGATGAATATAACATCAAAACATCAAAATAAGGAATTTTAAATTATGGCAGACTTATTACAATCCAATGAAATCTTTTTCACAGCTTTCGAACCTAAAGTTCAAAATCGCTTTATCATGTATCTTGATGGAATTCCGTCCTTCCTAATCAAGAAAACAGATCGACCCAAAATTAACGCAGCTGTAAAAGAATTAAACCACATCAACATTCAAAGAAAATATCGTGGAAAGAGCAAATGGGAAGATGTGACAATAGAATTGTATGATCCAATTGTTCCGTCCGGCGCACAAGCAGTCATGGAATGGATTCGTTTACACCACGAATCAGTGACTGGTCGAGACGGATATAGTGATTTTTACAAAAAAGATGTCACAATTAACGTTCTAGGACCTGTTGGAGATAAAGTGGAAGAGTGGACTCTTAAAGGAGCATTTATCACAGGTACAACCAACTTCGGTACGCTTGATTGGAGTAACGACGGCGAGCATATAGGAATCACCATAACTCTCAGTATGGATTACTGTATCCTCCAATTCTAAAAATTGTTTAAAGGATATCAAAGAAAGTTCGCCACTAAACCGGCGAACTTTTTTATTTTTTAATGGATTGAATTATATGTATTTCAAGTTAGAATGACAGGTGGAGACGCATGATAAAATTAAAAAATACATATTATATAGTAAAAAATTGTGAAGTATGTAATAACGAATTTGAATCTTTAATAAAAAGAAAGCAAAGATTTTGTTGTGTTAAATGCAGTTCTCAAGCGACGGCGAATGACAAAAATCGTATTGATAAAATAAAGAGCACAAAATTAAAAAAATATGGATCTGAGACGTATGTTAATCCAGAAAAAGCAAAAAAAACGTGTTTAGAACGATACGGCGTAAATAATGCGTCAAAATCATCGGAGGTCATCGATAAGATTAAAACTACAAATAAAAAGAATTTTGGGGTTGAGTGTTCTTTTCAATCAAACGTGGTAAAAGAAAAAATAAAAATTTCAAATTTAAAAAAATACGGAACGGAAAATCCATCACAATCTAAGATGGTCAAAGAAAAGGTAAAAAACACGGTTAGAAAAAAATACGGATGTGATAATGTTTTTAAATGTGAGTCAATTAAATCTAAAATTCACAACACCAATATAGAAAAATACGGAAATAAAATACCTGTAAATTCTGATATTATAAAATTAAAAATGGTTAAAAAAAATCGGTTGCGTCGATGGGAAAAGTTAAGATCCAATCCAAAAATAAACGAACATGTTTCTGTTTGTTTTGAAAACGAAGAGTATGTTACGACGGATAAATCAAATTTATATAAATTTAAATGTAATAAGTGTGAGGCAATTTTTGAAGATCACATAGACGGCGGACATATTCCCAGATGTTTGGTTTGCAATCCATACATTCGAGGAACATCGATTATGGAACAAGAAATATCCGATTATATCAAATCGTTGATGGGTGCCGAAGTGGAAATACAAAAAAAACAAAGAGGTATTATTTCGGGTGAACTTGATATATACATTCCGGCTAAAAACGTTGCAATAGAATTTGACGGAACATATTGGCACAGTGAGTTGGCAGGAAAAAAATCAAAAATGTATCATTTAAAAAAAACAGAAGAATGTCTTCAGAAGAACATTAGACTTATTCACATATTTGAGGATGAGTGGATTAAAAAAGAAAACGTGGTCAAAACTCGACTATCTCACATTTTAGGTAAAAATGCAAAAAATAAGATTTATGCTAGAGACTGTGAAATCCAAGAGATTAATTCAAAAGATTGCGATCAGTTTTTGGAAACACACCATCTTCAGGGAAAATGCAATTCATCGATACGGTTAGCTTTAATTTTTAAAGGAAACCTTGTATCGGTTATGACATTTGGAAAACTCAGAGTCATTCTAGGAAACAAACATAAAGAAGATGAATACGAAATGTATAGATATTGTTCAGAAAATCTGATAATAGGTGGAGCTAGTAAACTTATTAAATATTTTATAAAGACTTACAATCCTAAGAAAATAATATCATACGCGGATAGAAGGTGGAGTATTGGAGATATTTATAAAAAGTTAGGATTTTCTTTTGAATCAAACACGCCGCCTAATTATTTTTATATTAAATATGGCAATCCAGATAGATTACATAGATACGGGTTTGTTAAACACAATCTTGATAAAAAACTGAATAAATTTGATAAAAATTTAACCGAATGGCAAAATATGCAACTTAATAATTACGATAGAATTTGGGATTGTGGACACTCTAAGTGGATTTTTTCAAAATAATTTTTATTTTTATATATTTATTACTGAAACTATATGAATAAAAAAGTTAAATTAAAAGAATATGTGAGAAGTTATATAAGAATTATCTTGGAACAAAATGAACAAGATAAAGAAAACGAGACGTTTGATAAAGAAATAAAAGACTTAGAATTAAAACGTGACGAGTTTGATTTAAAGGCAAAATCTAAATCATTAGAAAAAGCAAAATATAATTTGAATAAAGCACAAGAATCATTAAAATCTGCAAAAGATTCTGGAGAAAAAGATTTAACTGAAAAAGAACAGTCGGTAAAAAATGCAGAAGAAAAAGTTAAATCTACAGAGGCAGCTGTTAAAGCCGCATCAATCGTAAAAGAGTAAATTTTAAAAATACATTAAATATAAAAAGAAAAAAAAGTAATTGGTTACTATATATTGAAAACATAATGTTATATGGAAGAAGATACAATTAATATTACACGACCACAAAAAGAAACTTCGATTAACGTTCCTGATTCAGTCAGACTGGCAGTTAAATCACCTGCTAGTAAACCAGTCGAGAAACCCAAGTATCCATCAGAAACGATTGGATTGCCTAGCGAGGGATATTTTTACAACTCAAATTCACCTTTAAGTAAAGGTGTTGTAGATATAAAATACATGACTGCAAAAGAAGAAGATATTTTAACGAGTCAAAATTTGATTAAAAAAGGAGTGGTGTTGGAAAAACTTTTGGAGAGTTTGATTGTTACCGATGGAGTTAAAACCGATGAATTATTAATTGGCGATAAAAATGCTCTATTTGTCGCATCAAGAAGATTGGCGTATGGCGATAGTTATGGACCACTTCAAGTTAAATGTCCTAAATGTGGAAAAGAAAACAACTGTTTGATAGATTTATCAAAAGTAAATAACAAAGAGTTTGAGTTTGAAAAGTATGAACGTGGAGTAAATTTATTTGAATTTGTTTTACCCGCGTCAAAAGTAACATTAAAATACAAGTTATTGACACATCGTGATGAAAGTTCGATCGAACAAGAATTGACTGCACTCAACAAAATCAACAAGTCAGGAGCTTCGGCTGAAATCACTACTCGTTTGAAAAAAATGATTGTCAGTGTGGACGGAAACGAAGATCGACAGATTATCAACAAGTTTGTTGATCAACAGTTGTTATCCAAGGATAGTTTAGCATTTAGAATCTACGTTAAAGAAAATACACCTGATATCGACATGGCGTTTGATTTTGAGTGTTCCGACTGCCAACACAACGAAAGGATGGGCATACCGTTGTCGGTATCCTTTTTTTGGCCTGACACCGGAGTATAAAGTTTACTTACATCAACAGATTTTTCAGCTTGGTTATTACAGTCAAGGAGCTATAAATGTTGATATAGCTTATGATTTACCTGTTTATTTGAGAAATTTCTACTATAAACAACTCACCGAGATCAAAGAAAAAGAATCTAAAGAATATAATAAGTCGACGAACTATTCCAAAAAATAAGATGATGTAACAATATTATGCTTTTTTTATAGAATTAATTATATTTATATTGTATGGATAATTCACCTCTTTTAATTGAAACTTTTTATTCTAGACAACTTCTCAACGAAGAAGTTAAATTTTATGATCAATATCAATCAATTCACGGTAATCGCACCAAAGAATTTTTTGGATATTATCGTGATGGTCTGGCTATACAAAAAGAATTGGTAATGGAGATTCAATCAATCGAAATCACCGAAAAAATTCTTCAAGAAAAATTTGGTGATAACTTTGCAGCTAAGGTTGCTGGATTTGGTAAAGGTGCTATTAATGCTGTGGGTAATCTCGCTAGTGCTGGTGGATTTGGTAGTTTGGGAAAAGCTATTCAAAGTAAGATAGGTGGATCGGTAAAAGGTGAATATGAAACCACATATCTCAATTTAAGAAACAAAAATTTCACAAGAAGTTTGGGAGATTATTTTGCTCAATTAAAAACTTTCGACAAAAATGTACCTGATGCTATCGGAGGTATTCCTGTAAAAAAGAGTGGAGTGTTAAAAGGTTTAACCCAAAAGGGAGGACAAATCGCAGGTGGAGTTGCACGAACGGCTCTAAGTGGTGCCAATGTTCTACCGTACGGTGTTACTGGTGCTGCCGTTGCCGCGGTTGGTGGAGCGGAAAAACTTACTGCGTTACTGAATAAAAAATTTAATGAATTGTGGGAAAACATCAAAAATACCAAGCCGGTTCAAGATTTTGATAGAATGTTTGAAGAAAAGAAGAAATCAATTCGTGATAATCTCTCTAAGCTGGGTGCAAATCAAACAGAACAGTCTAATATTTTAAAGATAGTTGATCAACTTGGAGCCTATGCAAAAGCAAATACAGTTAAGACCGGTATAGTAATTGGATTATTAGCAACTGTTGCAGGTTTGGCCGCCGGGCCAATTGGCTTCGCGCTTGTAGGTGCAAAGTCTGTTGTTCTTGTAACAAGCGCAGTTCTCTTCATGTTGAGAGCCGCTGTGGGTGCGTTAAAAGGTGAAAGTGCTTCTACTGCAATTGGCAATGCACTTAAAACGAGTATAGTAGGTTGGTTGACCGGCCAGTTATTTCAACAAACTGTTGGTCCATTTTTACAGAATATGATGAAAATGTCGGTACCGACTGAGATTGGGCGTGACATCATGACCTATTTCGAAAAGTTTCAGAATGAGGGTTATGTTCATGTACAAGTAACTATGAACAATTGGGATTCTGCTCAAAAGATGACTTTTGATATAGCAGGATCCAAGAGTACAATCGATTTAATAGCGACCTCTGTACGTTCAATAAGTCAGATGGGTGAAGATCTGGCAAACGATGAGCTAGGAACAATGGCGCCTCTAGTTACGAAGCGAATGAATCAAGAATATATAAATTTATATAATTATCTTGCCAATCTTGCAAATGATGGTGATAATAAACATCTGGTTAAAGCTTTCCAGAATGCTGAATTAGTTATGGCGACAAGAAACAGTATCGAGGCCGCAACCGATGCATTTAATCAAACATTAAACAATAACATTCGTTCTGCCACATCCGCGTTTGGAGCTGTAGCCGCAGGGGGGGGCACACCAGGGGTCACACCAAATAAAATTAATAACACAAACGAATCTACAATGTTGTTATCTATACTTAAGAATGTTTTAAGTGAAGCAGCCGCATCCACGTCTGCTGCTACTCCTGTTGTTGGGGCTGTTCCTTTAACTGCAAATCAAGAAAACGCAGTTAAAAATTTAAAACAAAATATTGAAAAAGAAATGCGTCAATATATTCAAGATGTCGCAAAAACATTCAACGCAAGTGGAAACAATACAACAGAAGTGTTGAACAGTTTGAAAAACATTGAGGGCGCAAAATCCGCGTATGAACTTATTGAAAAAGTTAAAGCCGATTTTAAAAAGCTTCCAAAAAGTTTGAACTTAAATTTTCCGGAAGATATCGTGGTCAGTAAAAGTGTTAAAGATTCTGAAAAAACTACTGGCGCAACTTCAACACAGACTTCCGCAACAGGCGAACCTTTGACACGTGAAGAAGAAAATACACTTCTAGCGTTTCGGAACGAGTTTGGTAAGAATGTATATAACAATCCCAAAAAATACGATTTTGTAAAAGTTGATTCAACTGGAAAAGTTATAGATGATGATAACTATTATCGTTCTGTTTTTTGTGCTTTTCTAGATGAATTTGAAAAGAAATATCCAAAAATATACGAAAAATATAAAAATACGAAGAGTGGACAACTCGACATCGCAAAATGCAAAAATTCTGATGCAACTCCTGGTGCAACTACTGGTGCTGGTGATTCAGGCGGCAGTTATGCAAATAAAAATTTGGCAAAGTATGTAACTGGATTGAAGGGAAGTCCGTTATTCTCTGGTAATTTACAACAACGGGTGGTAGATATGTTAAAAGCTGTTGATGATCCAAAAAGTCCAGAGGCTAAGGCTAGTATTGCTACATTAAAGACCTTCTTGATTAAGTTCAGTAAAGCAATTAGTGATGCGTCTGCTCAATATCGTCAAAAGGTTGGTGATCCAAATAATGTTCGTGTTGAAATAACACAAGATCCTCAGTTTACTTCGCTGGCTGAAGCAGCTAAAGATTTATTGGCACAAAATAAAGCACGTCAAGCATTTATCAACGACTTTACCGCTGTTATTCCAAACCTAGTGGGTGCTACTTTTGAACTTCGTCAAGTGTTCAACAAAAAGAATCCAAATAGTGTTTATAATTTTAGCGTGGCACCTGCACAGCCACCTAAGTTACCAATGAACGAAGATTTGGAGACCAAGGGTAAGCCAGTTGTTCCAAATACTGGCGCTATTGGAAACTTGACCGGCCCAGATATCGCAAATGCTAGAGCAATGTTTGCTAAATTGATTGATTTAGGTCTAATTCTACAAGGATTGAATCCAAACGGCTTTACTAAGGCAAATCTAAAACAACTTATAATTACTTGTTTGGACATTGGTGATGTGTTGGTATATAAGAAGGGTAGTAAAAAGACAAACAAAATGGTTGATAACGCACTACAAGGATTGGACTTGTTGGGATCAAGCCAAGCTCAACCAAAACAAGATGGATTTAAACCAAAAGAAAAGACATTGGTCATGGCTGGTCAAGAAGAAGATCCATTAACTCCAAAGTCTTTGTATCAATATTTTGGAGACAAGTGGAATATTGTTACAAAAGATGGTTTGAAACCACTTGATGTAAAGGGTAAAGCTGAATTGATTCAAAAACTGAACACATTGTCAAAAGCTGGTAGAAATGACTATGACAAAGCAAAGGGGTTAATCAAAACCAAAAAAAATGATAAAAGTAAGGGTATAAGTTCCGATGTTGGCAATCAAATCAAAGAAGGATCACCATACAACCTATCAGATTATAGGAAGTTTTTTATCTAATAAATTTAAAATATAAACAACGAAATTAGCATAGAGTCGACCCAATACGTCTCTCTGTAAAAGATCGATTATCAACAATTCGGTCTAGCTAAAATAACAGACAGAGATTAACTGTCTCCGGTTTTTGTGAACATCGGATCATTCGTTTCTCCGTATCGATGCCGCAGGATGTTGACGACTTCTACAAGTTATACATAAAATCGCTATAATAACCGACATTCTTTAAGGTCGATAAGCCTTAACTGTAGAATCCGCAATTTATTATAATTTTAAATCAACTAAATCGTTAATAACCTTTAGCATTTGATATTTATATATTATGAGTGATCCAAACGAAAATAAATCCGAGGCACAAAAAACAGGTAAAGAGTTGGTCGATAAAATGACACCCGAACAGCGAGAAGGAGCGGCTAAAGAGTTAAATCTTCAAAAGCAAGCGTCGGAGTTAGCGAAAAAAAGCATCCGTGAAATAGAAGAAAAAATTACTAAAACACAAGATCTGTCTAAGATGATGGAAGGATCACATAGAACCACTGAGCACCAACTCGAATCTATATCAACTAGACAATCAGTTATAAATAGTCTTCAAGAAGAATTGAACAGACTACGTGAAGAGAACGCATCCGTAGAGAAGACGGGCCCCCTCATGGATACAATCAATGCTCTTAAAGCGGAGAATTCTATGACTCAGTCACAAGTAGATCTCAAGAAAAAAGGAGCAGACCTTTTAGGCGAACAAGGAAAAAAAGTTGTAGATTTAGCTAAAGGTTGGATGGATGTGGCAAAAACCGGAAATATATATGCGCTGGCATTAAAAGTAATAGCTGATTTACTAACGCTAGCCGTAGATCGTTTTATCGATCTTCAGAAAGAGGCCGAAGAGTTTAGAAAAGAAACTAAGTTAAACGTTGATCAAACCAAAGAACTTGAGGATACAGCTTTAAAGTTAAATCAAGAGTATCAAAAATTTGGAGTGACGCTAAAGGATGGATACAAAGCCTCAGGAGATTTAATGAATAACCTTGGAAATGTAAAAGTATTAAATAACAATAAACAACTGGTAGAAACTACAGCCTTATTAAGTAAAAATTTAGGTGTATCCAGTGATACAGGTGCAAAGTTTTTAACACAAACTATGGCTTTGAGTGGAGTTAGTTCGAAAGTTGCTACAAGTTATGCTTCATATGCAGGTAATTTAGCTAAAGCCGCAGGTGTTCCATTGGATAAATTAATGAAAGATGTGGCCGAAGCCGGCGAGCAGGCGCTTTCGATGGTTAGAGGCAGCACGTTGGAACTTATAAAAGGAGCCGCAGCGGCAGCGAGACTTGGAACAAGTTTAAAAACTTTAACGGAATCGTCAAGAAGTATGCTTAACTTTCAAACTAGTATCGGAGACGAAATGGAAGCATCAGTTTTAGTAGGAAAAAATTTAAACTTCATGGAATCTCGTAGACTCTCATATGCAGGAAAGTTCGAAGAGGCAGCAAAAGCTACTTTAGCAACCATAAAGTCGACTGGAGAGTTTCAAAAGATGAACATGTTTCAACAAGAAGCGATTGCAAAAGCTGCAGGTATGTCGGTGGGAGAGATAAACAAAATGTTGATGATGGAAAAAGAATTGGATAAAATGAGTGAGAAGGAACGCAAAGAATACGACGATTTAATCACAAAAAATAAAGAAAATGTAGAAGTAACCAAAGACGATTTGTTAAAAAAAGCAAAAATGCAAAGCTTGCTAAACCAACTAAACGACACAATGCATTCACTTGGTAATAGTTTAAGCGATGTATTTTTCCCTGTTGTAGAATTGTTAGGCGGCATTTTTATTCCTACTTTAAAAGTAGTTGTAGAAATTGCAAAAGCGCTTTTACTTCCCTTTAAAGAATTGTTCGGTTTGATTCGGGAGTCAAACAGTGTATTGCAATCATTTAACGAGTGGATAAACGAGACGATTGAAGACACTCGTAAGTTGTATGAATCGTTTGGGAACGTGGGGAAGATTCTGACCAACTTAGTGCTCGGTGGTGCAGGAATTATTACTATCGCTTTGTTCGGAAAAATGGGTCTTTCAGGACTTATGTCCATGATAAAAAAACCATTCACATTTATAAAAGATCGTATGAAAACGGCTTTAGGATCAGGCGTTGCGACAACAGCTACTCCAGATGCGTCTTCTACTGCAAGTAAAACTAAAGGAATGGGCGGATCTGATGGGCCAGGTGTTAAAAAGTTCTTGACTGGGCTTGCGGAGGGATTGAAAAAAATGGGACAAGACGGAGTTTTAAAGGGCGCATTTAATCTTATTCCAGCATCGGCGGGATTAACTTTAATGATACCTGGATTTCTTGGAGCTAAATTGTTACAAACTTTGAATGGAGAAAAATTAAAACAGTCTCTCGAAGGTTTAGCTGAAGGGATAAAAGCAATGGGAAGTGGGAAAGTATTTATAGGATCAGCCGCAATGATATTGGCTTCACCTGGATTGTTATTAATAGGAGCTGCAGCTATACCAATATCTATAGCAGGTGCAGCTGGAGGCGGAAGCGCTGCAAAAAAATTATTAACTGGTTTATCAGAGGGAATATCAAAAATGGGAAAACCCGAAGTTTTCAAGGGAGCATTAGGCATTGCGGCCTTTGGATTATCTTTACTTCCATTTACATTTGCTATGAAAATGTTTAGTGAGCTAGACTGGGCACAAGTTGGAATTGGCGCACTAGCATTAATTGGATTTACGGCAGCAGCATTTGGATTAGGAGCTTTAGTTTCAGGTCCCGGCGGATTAATTTTTGGTGCAGGAGTATTAGCTATAACGGCACTTGGTTTAGCACTTATTCCATTTGGTTTGGCCGCACTCGCGGCGGGCGCAGGAATGACGTTATTCGGCGAGGGCATTGCAAAAGCAATAGATCCCGTACTTCAACTAACTCAGATAGATCTTTTAAAAGCTGCAATAGGTATTGGTGCTATTTCGTTAGCGTTAGCGGCATTTGGACAGGGATCTGCGGTTGCAGGAATTGGTTCGTTTGTTGGAAAGTTTTTAGGAGGAGATCCGATAAAGAAAATACGAGACTTGGCAGACATCGGAAGTAAATTGAAATTTACAGCAGATGCACTTATGAATATATCAAAAGTCGCACAAGAATTTGAATCAGTGAACACTTTTAGTGATGCAATATCAAAACTCGCGACGTCTTTAGAAAAATTAAATTCGAGTGTAGAAAAACTCGATACGTTAAAGTTAGTTACGTCATCTGTGTTAGGTAATAGATTAGAAAATAAAAACGCTAAGTCCGACCAAGATAAATTAGAAAATAAAAACGCTAAGTCCGACCAAGATAAATTAGAAAATAAAAACGCTAAGTCCAGCCAAGATAATACAACGATGATCGGAAAATTAGATGAACTTATAAATTTAATGAAATCTGGAGGAATTGCAGTAAATATAGACGGCAAACGTGCGAGCGAATTATTAGCGCAAGCATCTTATTAAAATATTCATATGGCAAATCAAAATACAACAAATATAGTGCCGCCGACGGTTATAGTGCCTAGTGGTTATAGTAATTCGCCTTTGGTGGGTAAAATACAACAATTATACGATGCTAATAATAATAATTTGTATAAGAAACTATCTCCATATACCGAAAACAGTGGACTTTTTAGTTTTGGACCTAGACAGCCTTATGTTTATGTAAATCCAAATCAAGGAAGAAAAGGAATAAACGGTTTAAAAAGATTTGAAAGTCGAGCATTTCCATTTGCAAGCACATTGCAAGATACTATAAGAGTCAGTAAATTTTTAATAGGTGGAAACGGCATACTTTTTTTAACGAAACAATTTTTATTACAAAAAAGTCAAGCATTTAACGAAACAAGAATATACAATCCGCTGAGTTCAATACTGGCAGCTTCGACTAAAATAAATCCATTCTCCGATAAAAATCCACTCCGACATATAGATACGAGCGGTGGACTATTAGGAGCATTAGCAAGTATTGTTGGTGTATCGGCACTAAATAAACCAACTCCACCTAAAGGCACCGTCGGACCCCAAGCATTATCCACTTTAAATCAAAATAATTCAAAGGGATTAATTAGAGCAGGAACTGCAATCAGTGCATATAATAGTTTGTCTATCAAGAATCCCAAATCTTCAAAGGGTGGATTTTTAGCCTCTTTACCAATTGTATCTTTTGCAAAAAGTTTATTTGGTGGATTTGGTCCTCTGAAACATCCAGGAAACGCAAAATACAGGGCGGATGAAGGAGCTTATGGAATATTTTTGACGCAACCTCAAAAATTTTCTTATTTTGATAAAAATGGAAAACCTATAACTTGGGGAACAGATTTTTATCAAAGATTTGAGGCAGGAAAAAATACAGGCAAGGCCAAAGAAAATATTAAAAAATTCGGTCAAACTTCTACATCTGATAGCGATAAAAAAATAAAAATATTCGGACAATCTATTCCGATGAAATCTCAATATTTCGGTTCACCGTTGGGATATGACATCAAAGATGATACACACGGATACAAAAAATATGGTAGTAATGTAGGAAAAGAGAGATCGGATTTAGAACCCGGAGCCGGACCATATCAATTCTCGGATATATTATCCATTTATACCACCCTTGAAGGTAAACCAGCTTTTCGTTCTTATAGATTACCGTCTGATACAGCCGAAAAACCCAATACGCAAATTCCAAGAGATATTTCTGACGAGAACAAAGGAAAGAGTTGGGGATATCGACAAGAAGCAAATAATAAAATCAAATTTATAATAAACTCCGGTAACGCGGCCTACAATATAAAAGGTACATATTCGAATAAAATAAAAGAAGATCCGAATTCAGGAGTTAGAACACTCCAAGGCGCAATGGCTGGAAGAAGCGGAAATAAAATAGAATTTTTACCTGATTCCGCATTCGACGCAACAGGAAAAGTTATATCTGTTCGCGCTGAATCTGTATTAAACGAACATAAAAATAAAAAAAATGAATCGGCCCACAATATAGAAGGTACATATTCGAATGAATATAAGATTTCCGGCTCATCAGAAACAGGAAATCCGCCTTTCGGAGTTTTAAAACACCATAGCGCAGTCATGGAGACTGGAATTTCTGGAAGTGTAGACGCAACAGGAAAACCTATATCTGTTCGCGTTGAATCTGTATTAAACGAACATAAAAATAAAAAAAATGAATCGGCCTACAATATAAAAGGTACATATTCGAATAAAATAAAAGAAGATCCGAATTCAGGAGTTAGAACACTCCACGGCGCAGGCATGGGGACCGGACTTTCTGGAAGAAACGAAAATAAAGAATTTTTACCCGATTCCGCATTCGACGCAACAGGAAAAGTTATATCTGTTCGCGGTTCACCTGAAGTAAACGAACATAAAAAAAATATAATAAATTCTTTAAATGACGCATTAAAAAAAATAAATACAGACTATAATACTACTTCGTATGAAAGTCGTGTAGACGTTACATATAATAAATTAGTAAATCATCGTTATCCGCAGAGCCCGTTATCTGGCTCATATGAAAAAAGCATAAATGATAAAAACCCAAACCCGCAAAAAGGATTATCAACAACAGGAAAATCGGATACAATAAATTCTTTATCCATAATGGTGAAAAATTTTCCGGGAGTAGACGACTCATCTATAATTTATAATAAACCAGGAAAATTAAGCGAGTCGATGATAACCTTGCAAAAATATAATCCCTATGAAGACGATTTCATAGCATTTTACTTTCACGATCTTGTAAACGAAACCTACATTCCATTCAGAGCAACAGTCAAAGGAATTCAAGAGAACGCTAACGCCAATTGGGCAGACATAAACTATATAGGTCGAGCGGATAAATTATGTAACTATACAGGTTTTACCAGAACATTAGGTTTTAATTTCAAAGCAGTTGCAATGAGCATACAAGAATTATTACCTATGTGGAAGAGAATAAATTACCTAGTGGGTTTGACTAAACCGGCTAAATACACTGATTATACGTATATAAAAGAAAAGATTCCATCTGTCAGTAATTTTATAGTACCTCCGCTTATAACTATAACAATTGGAGATTTATATAAAGAACAACCAGTTATTTTAAAAAGTGTAACCATATCTATACCAGAAGACGTTATTTGGGAAATTACTCCAGAATTAAATAATGAATCTAATACGTGGAAGTATTTAAACAATCAAATTGAATGGAACAACAGTGGCGGAAAATACGCACAATTTCCCACCGAATGTGAAATACAAATAAGTACAGATATATTAGAAACAGAAAGGCCTCGTACCGGAGGAAGAAACTTTGGTGGCGGTGAAAGCGGTGGTGGTTTCTCTAAACAATTAATTGTAGCATGACACGATACGACAACAATAAAAACGTCAAAAAAACATTTGATGGTAAAAGGTTCTTAGGAACAAGATTATATCCTACGATTCAGCCACAAGACTCGGATATTATTTATATTTCAAAAGAAACGGATTATCTTGATGCATTGGCATATAAATTTTATAAAGACGCATCTTTATGGTGGATTATAGCCTTATCTAACAATCTTGGAAACGGAAGACTGAGTATACCTGTTGGGTTACAATTAAGAATTCCTATTAACATAGATTCTATAATGCAAGAATACAACAATTTAAATAAATAAGTATGTCTGATACACTATATCCACCGTATGCAGCGGTTCCGTTACCCAAATATATGCGTAACGAAATAGAACGTCGGTCTGATAAATACGGCAACAACTATACAAGCGATTTTTCAAAAATAAAAGATTATAAAGGAGCGATGACGCCATGGATTCGCGCCGTGTCTAATTCTAAGGTAAATCAATATAGCGGATTTGTATTATATGGAGGCGACTCTTTTAAAGATAAATACGGAATTCAAAACTCTTTTGATTCCTCGTTGAATGGTCAGAACGTAAAAAACGCAACAATAATCGGATACGACAGAAAAGGAAAACCACACTATATTGAAAATAATATAACAAACGAATATCAAAAACACCGACCTATTCCGGGAATTATAAGCATAGATGTAGACATTCAACGAGAAATTTTTAGAAAAGCCACAATAAAGTGGAAATGTTTTACCGTAAGTCAGATAAATTACATGACTCCTTATTTTTTTTCACCATACAACACCGTATTATTAGAATGGGGTTGGAATACTTATAATCCTGAGAGTTTAATCGACATAACAGAAATAGGCACGCCTCTCAAAAGAGATGATTCCGGAAACATAACACAAAAAGGTTCAGGAACTTTAGGAGCATATACGAACGCGGGATTAATAGAAGAAAACCTTAAAAAGTCAGAAGGAAAATACGACGCTTTAGTTGGACACATAGTAAATTTCGACTACTCGTTTGACTCCTCCGATATGTCATTTAATTGTACTACTGAATTATATTCAAATAGTAAATTTTACTATGGATTATCTGTAAAAGATGCCTCACCGGAGGGCCAAGAAAAAACCGGAGCAGACAACAAACCCAAACAAACCATTTATGAGAGAATGAAAAGTGATATTTTTTCTTATTTAAAAGGGTTGACTAAGCGATTGTATGAACATTATAACTCTCCAAAACCAAACTCACAGTTTCCAATGAATGCGGATGATGCAGATTATTCTAAAATATTTTCCAAGGCAGTTCAGTGGTCCCAAAAAAAATCAGTTGTAAATGCGGGGGGACTGTTTAGTTTAGAAAACTATACAAATATAATCACAGAAGAATCCGCTACCAAATTTAGAGGCGACGAATCATTTTATATAAGTTTAGGACTTTTAGCTGATATATTGAACATAGAACTTCCAAGTACTAAACCAGCTATAAAACTAGACCTAAATAGTTCTATAATAGGAGCCCATCCCAATTTAATATCCACCACCTCTAATTTTTTAATACCAAACGAAAACGCACCCAGTTTTACCTCGGAGAATTTAAACGGACAAGCAGATCTTAACGAATTTATCCCTCCCGCATCGTTCAAAAAACCTGAAAATAGATTAATGATTAAAGCATTAAAGACCGCAAACAGACAAAATTTAGATGAAGTGATAAACTGGTTAAGATATAAAATGTTTCCTGGCCAGAAAGGCAGATACTCTTTTCCTTATACAGGAGGAGAATCTGAAAAATTTAAAGGCAATTTAAAAGATGTATATATTAAATATGTACGCGTATTAGAATTACTTGATAAAAATAGATCAATAAAAGAATTTGCTCAATCACTGTGTCAAGATCTAAACAGTTTTGCAAAAATATGGGATTTGAAATTATGCGAACAAGAGCCACTTCTTCTCTCTATAAGAGACGAAAGATTTTTAAATCTCGAACATATTAAAGAGTTAAGAACAAGCCTTGGATTAACCGATACGGATCCGACAATATATCCGTTTGACGTATATTCACAAAATTCTATATTGAAAAGTTTTAATTTCAATGTGAAACTGTCGGATAAGGTAGCCAATATGGTACTTTACGATGCGGAATCACAGTCAGCGCCAGTTACCGATTTACCGAAAACTTCTTCGGCGGCAGACAGTGATATTTCTACAGGACAAAGTTATATAGGAAAATTTCAAATGGGAGTCGATGAAATGTTATCAGCAGCAAAAGAAAACCAACCGGTGAACTTAGGATCATCTACAAAAAGCGATCCAACCACATCAACCACATCAAAAACTCAAAAATACAATAATATAGATGAAGACAGCATGATGATATCGTCTCCTCCTCTAGGGTTTAAGCCAACAACTTTTAGATCTCGTACGGTAGAAGTAAAGGAAAAATCAGAAGAGAAAGTCAGACTTAAATTACCAAAAACCGCAGAATCTTTCTTGGTCCAACTGATTTCAGACAATCAAAGCCCGCTATTTGCAAACATAAGTACTATGCCAATGCCGGGTGTCACAATAGATTTTACTATTTTAGGAATATCAGGCTTTAGATCGTTTCAAATTTTTACTGCAAAAAATTTACCAAAACCATATGATACGGGAGTTATTTTTCAAGTAAGAGAGGTAAAACATTCAATAAATAGAGATGGGTGGATAACTAGCGTAACCGCAACTGTGCGACCGAGTTCTGCAATTGCAGGAATCTTATAATGATAAAATAATTGACTGTTTTGTTTTGGATGTTAGATTCTTACACGATGATGTCGTTGAATACAACAAACTATAATAGTTTTTTAAACAATATATGCAATCAAGAAGTATTTATAGACTACGTTGTAAAAAATCATAATGTTCATTCTATTAAAAACGAGATAATTTTGTTATTTATAAAAAATATAAAAACTGACGAGCTATATTTGTTAAACCAAACTCATCAGGATTTAAATTTTTCAAATTTAAATATAAACAACACTTTAAATTTAATTATACAAAAATCAAAAAAAATATTTGTAACAGATAAAAAGAAATTTATACATTTATTTAAAATCAAAAACGTAAACGACGTTTTAATTTTTAAATTTCAAAAAGGAACCGATTCTTTGGATGAAGTGACCACGACCAATTATCACGATTTTATAAAATATAAAAATATAGATGATCGAGTTGATGTTAATTATATAATACCTGTGAGCAAACATATAGAATTGTTTGAAAAAAATTATAAAAAAATGAGATCATCTATGACTGATTTTTATATAGATGAGTCTTTTTCACAGTTAAATGGAATTATCACTGAGACATTAGCTGAAGTTGAATCGAATGGGTTATATGTTGATGTGATTAAATTCAATGAATTTTTTAAGGAAAAAGAAATTGAGCAAAAATCCAATTTTGTTTATACCGAATACAATCTTTTCACCTCGACGGGTAGACCAAGCAATAGATTCGGAAAAATAAATTACGCGGCATTAAATAAAGAAGATGGCTGTAGATCTGCTTTTGTGTCTAGATTTGGCGACGACGGAATGCTTTTAAGTATAGATTATAGCGCATATCACCCACACATTATTGCGAATTTAATAAATTACAAACTTGATTTATCACTTAATATTTATGAATATTTGGCAAAACAGTATTTTGAAAAAGAAGAAATAACTGTGGAAGACTTAAAAAAGGCTAAAAATTTGACTTTTCAAAATCTTTACGGTGGCGTTAGAGAAGAATATAAAAATATTGATTATTTTAAAAAAGTAGACGAATACATCACACACCGATGGGATTTCTTCAATCAAAACCAATATGTTGAGACGCCGATATTTAAAAGAAGAATAACAAATAAACATATTCACGATGCCAACCCAAATAAACTTTTTAACTATTTGTTGCAAGCAGCAGAAACTGAGTTTAGTATTCAAAATATAAACCGAGTCAATCACTATTTAAAAAACAAGAAGTCAAAGGTTGTATTATACACATACGATTCTATCTTGGTTGATGTGTGTAAAGATGATAAAAAAGACACCTTAGTAAATATAAAAACTATCATGGTAGACAACCAATTTCCCGTAAAATGTCACATTGGTAAGAATTATCAAGACTTGGTATCAATTGATATATAATTAACACTTTTTACTATATCTCTTAATATTTATATTGTATCGATGAACCTTAGTTTGGAAAAAATATTAAATGAATATTTCATGAACCGACATGATGGCGGAGTTAATTTCAATATAAAAGATCGCAACAGTTTTCTAGATTTTGAGGATTTTTTAATTAAAAGTAACTACAATTCATTTTTTAAAGAAAACACAATTAAACAATTGTTTGAAAATAGTGTTGATATAAATGGCACACGAGAATATGTAAAAGCCACTTGGAAAAAATTCATGGGAACCGATATATCGGACGAGTATTTAAACACCGTAAATAATCAATTAGTTAATTTTAAAACAAACTATCCATCTCAAACATTAGGAGATGCATTTAAGTTTTTACAACAAAATCCCACACTTTTAAGTTTTCAAAAAAAGGAAGTTGGAGAAGGCGAGTTTGCGATTCTTTTACTTGTAAATGGCGCAACTAAAATTCCGAAAGGAAAAAAGGGAGACGTTCAAGTTGGAGGAATCTCATACGAGATTAAAAAAATAAAAACCCCTAAAGAAGCAATACGATTTGGTACCAATTTAAATTTGAATACCATAACCGATTTTAATAAATTAATATTAAATCTGGAAAGCTTATTAAAATCTAAAAAATATAAAGAAGGCAAATTAATAGTAGAGTTTAATAATATATTTTTTTCAATCTTAAATTATAAAGATAGAGGGCGATCGACAGATGATCTCGGGGAAGGATCAAGAGCTTCTTGGACAACAAAAAAAATACAAAAATTTTACGACTTTTTGAAACAATTAAAAGAGTATACCGTTGAACAAAAGAAAGAAAAGAGTATAAGTTCATCCACGACAACAGGAAAAAACTTTATATTTAAAGTTAATGATGTCGACAAAGATGTTTATTTTAAATTGCCGTTTGATGATATTAAAAAATCAGCTTCAACGTCGGCGGGACAAAAAACACCCACGCAAATCGAACCAACTTTGGATCAACAAGACACCGAAGAAATTGTATCTTTTTCGGAAGATGTGGGGGTCATTGTAAATAGCTTTTTAAATCAATATCCAAATGTAGAAAATTTTGGAGAACAGGTTGTAAAGGAAATAAATCAAATTTACAACACGCCCGATTTAAAATTGATTATTATTGATGAAAATAATAATTTTTTGAGTAATCCAAAATTCAAGTTCTTTTCTATAAACCAATCTGTTAGACCACAAGTTACACTTGTTAATTAATTATGAATACTATAGCTGAAAAATTTTTAAATAAAATCTCATTGGATGAAAGAATTTCAAACGGAACTTTTGAAATTGATAATAACGATCATCTTGATATATTTCAAGAATATTTACAAAATATGGGAGCTTCCAAAGAAGAATCTATTGCCGTGAGAAATCGCATGTTAGAAGGAAGATTTCCAGAAAGACAAGCTTATAATAACAATGGAATATTAGTGACGTTTCCGACCGCAGAATATAAACAACGAGCTATACAAAGAGGCACCCATTTTGAAAAAAATCCTAAAGCCGGACAAACAAACCTTCAATTTTCAACACCAATCACTTCAGCCGCAGTTCCAGCAGCTCCAGCAGCTCCAGCAGCTCCAGCAGCTCCAGCAGCTCCAGCAGCTCCAGCAGCTCCAGCAGCTCCAGCAGCTCCAGCGGCCGATCCGGATTCTTCAACCATAAACGTTTCTACACCCACGTCTGATCCAGCATCTATACCTATTTCCGGTTCGACACCTGACGTAAAATCTATGATGGCAGATAAAGAAATTGAAAAAGCTAAAGAAGAATATGTAGAAAAGATTTTAACTAACGAGTCAATAACGTATACTATTGAAGAAGCGAAAAAACTTAATTTTTATAAAAAAGACAAACGTTGGTATACTCAAGACGGAGAATTAATCGGCACTCAATTTTTTGACGAATCTAACAACACTTTTTTAATTAGAAAATGAAAATTCAATTGTTATGTACATTTTCTAATGTTAAAGAGTATGTCGGATTAATAACAACCATAAAAAGTTTCTATACTTTATCGGATAAAAAATTTTTCATTTTTAAAGATAAATCAAAAGATGACTCTATAATTTTGACTTACAATATTTTTTCCGAAGGAATTTACAAAAAATTTCCTGCTACAATTTCAATTCATAGAAAAAAACAAACAAACACACTTTACACATTAAATTCTTTAAATAGAATTATTCAAGAAGAAACCGGAGGAAGATTAGATAAAAATTATCAGATAGATTGGAACTTATTTCAAAACACATTGATCATAACCACAGATATTGGTTATCGAACTATTAATCTTGAACTAATTGACATTATAAAAATTTGAAAATAACTAAAAAATATCATGAAAAAAAAAGAACTAAAATCGTTGATACAAGAAGTTTTATACGAAATGAATTTACAAGGATTGGAAAATGAACCCCGTGACCCATTCGATTCAACAAACTCGCAAGATGATAAAAATGGAACTTTTCCAGCCACAAAAATAAATCCGTATGATGATAAAGATTTTGCAATGAAGTCTAAAGTGTTACATGTAATAACAAATTATATTGATAGAAAAAAAAGAATAGATATAAAAGCCGGTATAAGCGAAACACAAAAAATTGTAGATGCGGTTGTACACGCAATCGGTAACATAGATTTAGATAACTATAATAAAAATATAAAGTTATTAGATGTTGAGTGGAATAGTATAGCTGAAAAATATCCAGAAATTAACAACAAATATATTGATTTTAAAAAAGAAATAGTGAATCAATTAACCAAATAATCTACGCGGTTATTTTATTATGATAAATTACGATTAAGCTTTATGTCAATTAACATGACCAAAATTAAATATAATGAAATCGAATATTATATTAATTTTGACAGAACAAAAAATTATCCATATATTTTAGTCGATTCAAAAAGAAAATATTTCCGACGTTGTAAAAAATGTGAAAACTTTATGTTTTACGGATTGAAGACGGATTTGATACGCCGATTAAACGGAAATTGTATGGCGTGTAGAGATTTTTCTGGAAAAAAACACCCCATGTACGGTAAAAAACATACAGTGGAGTCTAAAAATAAAATGCGTGACATAAAAATTGGTAAAAAATTATCAAACGAAACTAAAAATAAAATAAGTTTAAAAAATTGTGGAAAAAATCATCCGATGTATGGAAAACATCACACAGAAGATACTAAGAAAAAAATAAGCCAATCAAATTCTGGAGATAATGCACCATGTATGGGTCGATCAGGAACACGACATCCTTTTTTTGGAAAACATCACACAGAGGATGCTAAGAAAAAAATAAGCGGATCAAATTCAGGAAAAAGAACAGGAGAATTAAATCCGGCTAAACGAGACGAAGTACGCAATAAAATAAGAATGTCTCATAATAAACGACGAGAACAATTATATAATGGACAATCTGCTCCAAATTTTAATATAGAAGCGTGCCGTTATTTGGATGAACTTAATATTAAAAACGGATGGAATCTTATTCATGCAATGAATGGTGGAGAGTATTATATAAAAGAATTGGGATATTGGGTTGATGGATACGACAAAGATAAAAATATTGTGGTAGAATACGATGAGCCCAGGCATTATAAAAACGGTAAACTAACTGAAAAAGATGAAGCACGTCATAAAAAAATAATCTCACATCTAAACTGTGAATTTTATAGATATAATTATTCTAAAAAAATTTTAGTTAAAATAACTTCCAACTGATTGAATACTAGTATACGATACTATTTATTGGTGATAAGAAAATACTTAACAGAGTAGTTAATAATTAACTTATTTACTAATTAAAAATTAAAAAATAACATTATGCCATTAAACATAGAAAAAATTAAGAGTCGTTTGAACTCATTTTCAAACAATACCAAAAGCAATTTAATTTGGAAACCATCACCTGGTAAACAAGTTATTCGAATCGTTCCCTACAAGCACAATATTGAAAACCCATTTATTGAATTGAAGTTTCATTATGGACTTAACGGAAAAACTTATTTGAGTCCAGATTCTTTCAATCGACCAGATCCTATTGTAGAATTCTCCAATAAGCTAAAGAGAAGCGGAGATAAAGAGGAATGGAAGTTTGGTCGAAAAATTGAACCAAAAATGAGAACTTTTGCTCCAGTAATTGTCCGTGGACAAGAATTTGAAGGTGTTAAGTTCTGGGGATTTGGTAAGAATGTATACCAAGAGATTTTGGCAATCATCGCAGATCCAGATTTTGGTGACATTACCGATCTAGTTAAGGGACGTGACGTGGTTGTAGAGTTTAAGACGGCCAATGAGACGGGTAAACAATATCCTGAGACGGCTATCAGAGTTAAGCCAAACGTTTCTCCAGCGGTTGATCCAAATAATAAAGAAATGGTTTCAATGATCAGCAGTCAGCCAAATCTTCTTGAAATATTTCCTGAGCTTAGTTATGACGAGCTTAAGGCAGTTATGGAAGCTTGGTTGGCATCAAATGATGCCGAAAATGGCGGAACTGAAGAACCCGTTCCTACAGCCGAAGAGGTAGAGACGGCCGCAGTTGAAGCAGCTAAAAATCCTACTACTAAATCGCCTAGCGCGACCGCCGCAAAATCAAATGTTGAAGACGTTACCAAAGCATTTGATAATTTGTTTAATAGTTAATATACATTTGGTAAACTTAACGGGGAGAGGCGAAATACTCGCCTCTCCCCCCTTTTAAAAGGAGTTTTATGGCAAAAAATAAAAGTACAAAAAACGCAACAATTGAATCTAAACAAGACCGAGACGAATTAGTATCTGAATTAGCAGATGCTTTAAATAAAGATTCCAAAGAAGGAAAAAAAGTATATTTCTTAGATGATCAAGACGATCCTTCCACAATATCCGACTGGATTTCCACAGGTTCATCTTTGTTAGATTTAGCGATAAGTAATCGTCCAAACGGAGGACTTCCTGTTGGCAGAATGGTAGAATTTAACGGATTAGAAGGAACGGGAAAAAGTTTGATTTCTGCTCATATTGTAGCAAATACACAAAAGAAAGGTGGCATTGCAGTAGTTATCGATACGGAGAATGCAGCCGCGCCTGAGTTTTGGAAAAGCTTAGGTGTAGATTTAAAAAATCTTCCGTATTCTCCATGCGAAACGGTAGAAGATATTTTTGAACAGATGGAAAAACTAATATCCGTGGTTAGAAAAAGTAATAAAGATAGAATTCTTACGATTATAGTAGATTCTGTGGCGGCTGCGTCGACTAAAACTGAACAAGAAAGCGAACATGGCAAAGATGGATTTGCAACGGCTAAATCAATTATTATTAGTAAAGCAATGCGAAAAATTACTAACATGATTGGTAGACAAAAAGTATTGATTGTTTTCACTAATCAATTAAGACAAAATCTCAATGCGATGGCATTCGGAGACAAATATACTGTAAGTGGCGGTAAGGCGTTAGCCTATCATTGTTCAGTTAGAGTGAGGCTTAATAATACTGGAAAACTTAAAAAGGGAGAAGAAGTAATTGGTAATGAATGCAAAGCACAAGTTGTAAAAAATAGAATGGGGCCACCACAACGACAAGCAAGTTTTGATATCTATTTTGATAGTGGCATTGCGGATTATGCGAGCTGGTTAAAAGTATTAAAAGAACAAAACATAATAAAACAAGCCGGCGCTTATTATAAATATACTAAAGTAAATGGAGAAGAAATTCAGTTTCAATCTAAAGATTTGGTTGATATGATGACAAAAGATCCTTTGTTTAAGGAAGAATTGTATAATAAAATATCTGAGTCTGTAATAATGAAATATAAAGACCCGAACAGTATAATTGTTGACGATACAGTTGTAGATACTAATGAGGACGAATCTGACGAGGAGTAAAAATGGAAAGTATTAATTCTTCAGATAAAAAAAAATTGTATTCTTTATTTGAAAGTGTAAATAAAAATGAAGAAACATCGACAACAGGATTACAAAAAAATCAACTGTCGGATATATTAATAATTGATGGATTAAATACTTTCATAAAAAGTTTTTGCGTATCACCATATATGAACGCAGATGGAATACACACAGGTGGCATATCCGGATTCTTAAAGAGTATCGGATATGCCATCAAACTTTTTAACCCTACAAAATGCGTAATTGTTTTTGACGGTTCAGGAGGAAGTCAAAAAAGAAGAAAAATCTATCCCGATTACAAAAATAAACGGGTAACTAAAATCAGAATAAATAGAACTTATTTAGATAACGCCGATGCAGATACCGAAGAAAAGAATTTAAAGAAACAATTAATTAGAACGGTAGATTATTTAAAAAACTTACCTGTAACTGTGTTGTGTGTAGATAACGTTGAGGCGGATGATGTAATTGCATATTTGTCATTAGACAAATTTAAAGACAGTAATATTACAATAATGTCTTCTGATAAAGACTTTTTACAATTAGCAAGTAATCGAGTTAAAATTTGGAGTTCCACAAAGAAAAAACTTTATGGTTGTGCGGAAATTTTATCTGAGTATGGAATAAGTTGTGAAAATTTCATAAATTATAGAGTATTAGAAGGCGATGTGAGTGATAATATTGATGGAATATACGGAGCAGGATTAAAAACTATAAAAAAGTGTTTTCCTATATTTGAACATAATTATCGATATAGCTTGGATGAGATATTTAATTACTGTGAAAGTCATAAGGGAAAATATAAGTTGCACGATACCATTTTAGACAACAAATCTGTTGCACAAAGAAATTATGATTTAATGCAGTTGAATGACACTCAGATTCAAAGTTTTACACAATTAAGAATAAACGAAATAATAGATTCTCAAATTTCTAGATTAAATAGAATGCAATTTATAGGGTTAATGCGAGAGGATAAAATTTGGAATAATATTCCAAATGGAAATGTATGGCTCAGCGAAGTGTTTACTAAACTAGATAATTTTATAAAATAAACATTATTATCCTATCCAATCTTTGGGTGGAACGGCATATTTTATAAAACCTTTAGGAAAAGAAACTTTGGGAGTTGAATTTCCTATTACTCCCATTTCTAATAACGTATTTCTAGACGCGTAATGAAATTCAAATGAATGAATTATATAACCTCGATCAAAGTCTGTGGAGGTTACTTTGCTTTCTTTTGAAGAACCCCACGTAGAACCCATGTTAAATCTGCAATTTTCGTTTAAATTGTGATTTATATCAAAATTACATGTTTCTGAATTTTTAACAAATGTGGGACTGGTGGCAGTATACGTGTAAGCGGATGCATCGCAAAAAATTTTTACGACTATAGTTCCACAATTTTTTAAAATTTGATTCGAGACGGACGATTTTTTATTGCTTACAAATTTAAACGAACCCACCTTTTCATTACTGTATCTAAATCCTTTAACTTTAAATGAGTCATATGGATTTATAACGTAACCACCATCGTCGTTAGAAGACGGTTCGCCTGTCAGAACATCTAAACCATCTACACTAGCTAAAGCAAGTATTCGATTGAAATTTTTATTTTTTATTTGAATTTCATATTCGCTTCCATCTTTTGCTTCTATATAAGTTTTTTCGTCTTTAAAATAGGTAGCGACAGGATTTCCTTTAACAAGGATATTTACATCCACAGTATTGTAATAATTATTCATAATTTATCTTTCTTTTTGTAGAAAGCGGATCATACATCCGATTTCAACTATAAATAGTAAAACGACATAAAAAAAATTGTCTTTTGTTTTTATAATAGTATTGTAATTACATATTGATACCTTCATATGGAAAACCAAATAATAAACAACCTTAAAAAATACGGAAACGACTTTCAATTAAAATGTATTTCAAGTCTTTTGAGCGATAAGACTTTTTTAGAAAGAATATACGACATTGTAGATTTCAATAGCTTTGAAATGGATGCTCACCAATGGATAGTAAAAACTATTGTAGAATATTTTATAAAATATAAAGATTTACCTACGATGACAGCTTTTAAAGTTCAAGTAGATACAATCGAAACTGAATTGCTTAAAAAAACAGTAGTCGACCAACTAAAGTTAGTATATCAAAAAATAAGCGAGAGCGATATAAAATATGTGAAGGAACAGTATTTAGAATTTTGTAAAAATCAAAAAATGAAAAATGCTATTCTTAGTAGCGTCGAATTGATTAAAATAGGCCATTATGATAGAATTTCGCATGTAGTTCAAGAAGCGTTGAAAGCAGGCATGGAAAGAAACATCGGACATGATTATATGATCGATATAGACAATCGTATGAGTGTAATGGCAAGAAACACGATGAGAACTCCGTGGGAAGTAGTCGATGCTATAATGGATGGAGGATTAGCTTCAGGAGAGTTAGGAGTGATAACGGCATGTGCAGGCAGTGGTAAAAGTTGGGTATTAGCAAAAATCGGCGCAGAAGCAATGAAGAATGGAAAAAACGTGTTACATTTTACTCTAGAATTAAATGAAAACTACGTGGGGCTTAGATATGATAGTTGTTTTACAGGTATAGACTTTCAAAATATTAGAAATAACGTAAATGTTGTTAAAGATAAAATTTCAAATATTCCTGGAAAATTAATAATCAAATATTTTCCACTAAAAACAGTCAGCGCACACAGTCTTAAAATTCATACTGAAAGAATTCAAACTTTAGGGACCAAGATCGACATGATAATTGTAGATTATGCTGATATTTTAAAGCCAACTTCTTCCGATAAGAACTCTAATAGTTATAGTGAGGCGGGCGGAATATATGAAGAATTAAGAAGCATTGCGGGAGAATTGCAAATACCAATCTGGACCGCATCACAAAGCAATAGAGCGGCAATGGATGAAGATATTATTCAAGCCAATAACATCAGCGATAGCTACAGAAAAATAATGACGGCGGATTTTGTCATGAGTCTTTCTAGAAAAGTAAACGACAAAGTGAGTAATACCGCAAGATTTCATATTATCAAGAATCGTTTTGGTCCAGATGGAATGACTTTTCCAAGCCGAATGAACGCAGGCTGTGGAGATATTCAAATTTTCGATGAGAAATCGAGAGATGGTATCGCCGCTATTCAAGAAATGAACGAAGGTGAAAATGTAGTTAAAAGAATGATGGCAAGTAAATGGAAATCGCACATGGATAGTGAAGATGATGACAATTAAAGATCATAGTAAGAAAAAATAAAAACGAACAGAATTTATTTTTAAAATTTTATGGTATTTTAAAAGTTTTAAAAAAAACAAAATATTTATTTTTTACAGACGTATTTTATGAATGAGATTATTGAAAAAGATTTTTTGGAAAATTATAAGAACAAACAACCTAACTGGGGATTTAACGGACTAGGATATATCGTATACAAAAGAACTTATGCCAGAACTAAAGATGATGGAAACACCGAAGAGTGGCATGAGACAGTGGCTCGTTGTATAAACGGGGCTCAAAAACTCGGAGCGAGCTACACAAAAGAAGAAGCACAGAGACTGTTTGATTTAATTTTTAATTTAAAATGCAATTTTGCAGGCAGAATGTTATGGCAGTTAGGAACATCTACAGTTGATAGATTTGGCGCAAATAGTTTATTGAATTGTTGGTATGTAAGTATTAATGAACCAAAAGCGTTTACGTTTTTGTTTGAAAATTTAATGCTTGGTGGCGGCGTAGGTTATAGCATTAGACGAGAAGATGTTCACGAGCTTCCAAAAATTAAAAAAGGAGTAAATGTAATTCACAAATTAACTAAAGATGCGGATTTTATTGTTCCTGATACTCGAGAAGGATGGGTTAAACTATTGGAATACGTTTTAAAATCATTCTACGAAACCGGAAAATCATTTAATTATTCCACCATATTAATTAGAGGAGCCGGCGAACCTATTAACGGTTTTGGTGGAAAAGCTAGTGGGCCCGCAATTTTAGTAGAAGGTATAGAAAAAATAAAAACTATTTTTCAAAATCGAGAAGGAAAAAAATTAAGAAGCGTAGATGTGTTAGATGTATGTAATATTATTGGAAGTATAGTAGTGGCTGGAAACGTAAGAAGAAGTGCTGAAATCGCTTTAGGTGATCCTGATGATATTTTGTATTTAAGAGCAAAAAATTGGTCTAGTGGGAATATCCCAAACTGGCGAGCTATGAGCAATAACACTATATATGTTGATGAATTTGAACATATAATGGAAGAAGTGTGGAAAAATGGATATATAGTAAACAAAGAAACAGGATATGCAAATGGAGAACCTTATGGATTGTTTAATTTGCCATTATCTCAGACGTATGGAAGATTAAAAGATGGACCGTTAAAGGGAAACGAAATGTATCCTACTGACGTCGATAATGTCATAGGCACTAACCCTTGTTCAGAAATTTCTTTATCTAGCTATGAATGTTGCAATTTATCTGAATTATATTTGAACAACATAGATAGTCAAGAAGAACTTTTTGATTGTGCAAAATTACTGTATAAGACTCAAAAAGCCATCGCTGCACTTCCTTTTATCCACGACGAAACTAATAAAATTGTTCATAAAAATATGAGGTTGGGATTAGGTGTGACAGGAATTTGTCAATCACTAAATAAAATAGAATGGTTAGATAAAGTTTATGTAATGTTGAGAAAATTTGATAGAGAATGGAGCAAACAAAAAGGTTGGCCTGAAAGTATAAAACTTACCACCATAAAACCAAGTGGCACATTGTCTCTTTTAGGAGGCGCCACTCCTGGAATTCATCCGTCATATAGTAAATATTACATGAGAACCATCCGGATGTCTTCTAGCGATAAATTAGTAAAAATATGTAAAGATTCCGGATATCACGTGGAATATTTGTTAAACCTTGATGGATCAGAAAATCACGACACGGTAGTTGTATATTTTCCATGTAAAACTCCAGAAGGCGCTATTCTCGCTAAAGAAATGAACGTAATCGAACAATTGGAAATGGTAAAGAAATTGCAATCGATTTGGAGTGACAATGCAGTTAGTGTTACGGCTTATTATAAATCGGAAGAATTAGAAAAATTAAAAAAGTGGTTATCTGAAAATTATAAACAAAACATTAAAAGTGTAAGTTTTTTATTACACAAAGAACATGGTTTCAAACAAGCTCCTTATCAAGAAATTACAGAGGAAGAATATATCCGTGGAACGGAAAAAATAAAACACAGAATTTTTAACACAGTTATTACAGGAGAACTTATTCAAGGAATAGAATGCGACGGTGGATTTTGCCCTATAAGGTAAATCATTTTTAACTTTTATAAAAATTAATTATATTTATAATTGATATATGGATATCGAAAACAATTTACAGATCACTATACTAATACTGGGGTTGATAGGTACTCTTTATAAAACGATTACGTGGATAATTACATGGATAAAAAAACAGTATGAAAAATTATTATCGTTTCAAAATAAACTAGACGTTATTTTCAAAGAAGTTATACCTAACGGCGGTGGCTCTATAAAAGATAAAATAAATCATTTGTCCGAACAGATGGCGATTAACACACAAATTACAGAAAAAATATTTCACAGACAGAGATGGATTTTGGATAACAGAGAAGAGCCTATTTTTGAAAGTTCTGATGACGGAAAATGTATATGGGTAAATTCGGCATACACAAAATTATTTAAACATGATATTAGTTATTTTTTAGAACACGGTTGGAAAAACGTAATACATGAAGAAGATCGAGAAAGGGTTGTAGATCATTGGAACGATTGTGTAACGGATGGAAGAATGTATCAAGATACTTATAGAATGGTTGGAGACAACGGAAACACATTCTTAGTAGAGTGTAATGCGATAAAAACTCATAATAACGGTTATATAGGAAGTTTAAAAATTAAATAAAATTGACCTTTTCGTTTATTTCATCATCATATATTAATGGAAAAATATTGTGATGTTGAAAAAGTTTATTTAAAACCAATAAGCAGCAAAGTAGCAAAAGATATTATTATAAAAAACCATTATACTCATAAATGGACGTTATGCAGGATAGCATACGGTATTTTTTATAAAACTGAAGAGAAGTTTTTATATTTTAACGACACAGTAGATAAATTAATTGGTTGCGTGGTTTATAGTCAACCTGTAGGAAGAAGTGTGTCGAGTTCATTATCCGATTTATTATCAAAAGACGAAGTATTTGAATTGGTAAGACTGTTTATTCATGACGGATATGGTAAAAATATAGAAAGTTATTGTATTGCAGAATCTTTTAAACAATTAAATAAAGATTTTCCACATATAAAATCGGTGGTAAGTTATTCGGATTCAGAAGTAAATCACTCAGGAATCATATATCAAGCTACAGGCTTTTTATATCAAGGCAACAATAGTTTGTGTTTAATGCCTAATTATAGCATAAGTTTAGATGGTCCTCCAAATTATAAATGGATTCACAGTCGAACGGTGTTTTCCAAGTGGGGCAGTCATAATATTGAACATCTCAAAAAAAGAATAGGTAAAACTTTTTGGAGAAAGAAAGAAAGTTCTAAACACAGATATATAAAATTTATATCCAATAAGATTTTAAACAAAAAATTAAAAAAATCTCTAAAACATCCAATTTTACCATATCCAAAACTTTCTACTTATTCCGACGAAATACAGACTTTTGATGTCGAAAATAATATTAACGATTCTTTTTTTATATGATATTTATAATATATGAATATTTCTGAGTTAAAGTCGTTGATACAAGAAGTTTTGAACGAGATGAATCCAGCACATCTTGAATCTATGGTAGATACTATAAAATCCGAGGTCGAAAAACTATTTAATGAAAACGAAACATATTTGGATCATGATGATATATCTAATATAATTTATTCTCATATCAAAGATGTCGCTCAAGCGGAATCCGTTCAAGAAGAAATTTTGACATTTGCTGATCAAGTCGCTAAAGATAAAGGTTATGTGTATCTGGGATCCGATGGATATGTAAAAAAACACGAATTGGATGCGGAAAAGGAACTTTCTAAATTAGAAGAGTCTAAAAGAAAAATTCTAACATCATTGATTAAAGAATCAATTGAAGAAATTAAATTGGAAACTCAGAAATCCATTGAGGAATCCATGGTCGCTTTAGATAAGGTAGTTAAAGAATATAGCAAAGATTATTGTGTGAAACCAAGTAAACTCGGCGGATACGAAATTTCTGGATGTTTCCCGCATTATTTTCACATTCGACCAAATTATATGGATTCATATGATATAATTCATACGAAAGATGGGACCGACAGAACCAGACATATGAATGACAGTTTAGATGAATTAAAAAAGTTCGTAAAAGAAAAATTAAACGAAAAAGGCAACTACGTTCAAAAAGCTTATAATAAATCCGCAGAACAAACAAATGATCAGGTAAAAGGATCGGAACTTCCTGAAACCAAACAAAATCCTATTAAATCTTTGAATGATAAGAAAAACGAACAAAAAGACTATAAAGAAAATCAAGTAGTAAATGAAGAAGATTTACCTAATCAACCTATGAAAGAAGTAAACAAGGTAAATAAACAATCGGAACACCCAAGTGAAGGCGAGAAAGTTAAATACACATATCCTAAACAGAGTAAAGTCGAAAAGAAACACGTTTTAAAAGGTGGAAAAGGCAAAGAATTAAATCTACCCGCACATAAAATTAAAAGTAAGTAAATTATAATTTTTAAAAATTGACACTGATACCCGTCGGTGATACAGTGTTATCGTGAATAACGACATTAAAAAAATAATAAATTCGTGTAAAGACATAAAACCATCCGAACTCATTATTGATGATTTGAAATGGAAATATTTGATAAGAAATGTTTTACGTGGAAAAAATATCTTAATCGTAGGACCCACAGGATGTGGAAAATCATTGGCCGCTATTAGCGCTGCAAAAGCCTTAAAGAAAATCGATAAATTTTTTTATTTTAATTTGGGAAGCACACAAGATGCGAGATGTAGTTTGATAGGAAATACCCAATTCGACAAAAACACAGGAACAGTTTTTAATGAAAGCGCATTTGTATCTGCAATTAGAACTGAAGGCGCAATCATCTTATTAGATGAAATAAGCAGAGCTCATCCTGATGCATGGAACATTTTAATGACGGTATTAGATGATCTTCAAAGATATCTGAGGTTAGACGAAAAATCCAATGTAGAAACGGTCAAGGTAGCTAAAAATGTAAGTTTTATTGCCACGGCTAATATAGGTAATGAATACACATCTACTAGGGTAATGGATAGAGCATTACTTAATAGATTTTCGGTTAAAATTGAAATGAATCCATTGAAAATTGAAGAAGAATTAAAATTATTAACTGAACGATTTAATATAAGTGACACATCTAAAATATCTATACTAGAAAACATTTTGGAGATTTGTGCTCATACACGTATAAATATTAAAAAAGAAGATTCTAAACTTACTAACTTTCTATCAACTAGAGCGTCTGTAGAAATGACAGAATTATTAGTGGACGGATTTAATTTAGAAGAAATTGCCGAAAGCGCAATTTATCCTAATTTTGATAACGATGGTGGAGTTAATAGCGAAAGAACATATGTCAAACAATTGGTACAAAAATATATAAAAGACCCTAGAATAACGGCAGAAAATCCCTTTAGCGGTAAAAAAACGGCGTCGGTTCCATCTACAATTCCATCAAATAACGTAAATGTACCATTTTAGTTAGTTGTCGTAAGCAAATATAAATATAATATTATGAATGATACTTATTCAGATTTTTGGTTGAATGAGGAATCGGTTGAAGAAGAAAATTATTCTAAATTAGATTTAAATTTGATACAATTAGCCGCATATAGACTGGCTATTTCAAATTTCGTAAAAATATTAACCAATAAAAATGTACCTGTAAAATTTAAGACATCGGGAAACAGTTCAACCGATGGTGAAACAATTTACATTACATCAAAGATAAGTTGCAAAAAAGATTTCGACGTGACTGTTGGATTGGCGTTACACGAATCCGCTCATATAGTTTTGTCGGATATGAACATTTTAAAGACCTTATGGCAAAGAATTCCTAGAGAAATATACGAATTATCCGAAAAAATTAACATGAGCAAAGAATCGGTGTGGGAATTAACCAAAGATATGATAAATTATGTCGAAGACAGATATATTGATTGGTATGTATATACTACATCCGTAGGCTATCAAGGATACTACATAGAATTATATAACAAATATTTTAACAGTAAAATAAATAATGTTGCGTTAAAAAGCGAATTGTACAGAAGTTTAGACGTGGAATCATATACGTTCAGAATTTTTAATTTTACAAACGAAAATACCGATTTGGCAGCATTACCAGATCTTGAAAAAATTTATAAAATGATAGATTACAAAAACATTAGTCGTTTGAAAACTCCGAGCGATAGATTTTTAACTGCCGTCGAATGTGTTAAATTGATATTGAAAAATATATCAGATGTTAATACTACAGAAACAAAATCGGAAATAGGATCAAAAACAACATCTAAATGTGACAATCATTTAAATAAATCTGAACAGGCGGATAACGACGAACCATCCACAAATTTAAAAGATAAAAATTCAGATAATAGTAATAAAGATGTAGAACTCGCAGATTCAGACAACAAGGAAGAAAATGTAAAAAACGACGATACAAACGATGATACAGACCAAGATAATAAAACTGATGAATCTAAATCTGAGAAAAAACAAAACGGCAACGTTAAAAAACTGACAAAAACTCTGATAGAAAAAGTAAAAAACAGTTTTAAAAATCAAAAAAAATTTATGGATCATCAGTTCCTTAAAAAGAGTTTGAATAAATTAGATAATAACACCATATCTAATATAGAAAATAGCGGAATGACCTTAATAAAAGTGGGAGAAGATTTTTTCGGAACAAACGTTGATTGCGTTTTTGTTAAAAATCTCACACGAGAATTATTGATGGATGAAAAATTTCCATTGAACGATGGTAATAACGTATTAACTCATCGAGAAAATGAAAACTGTATTAGAAATGGAATCAGTCTAGGACAGCTTTTGGGGAAACGACTTCAAATTAGAAATTCTGTAAACACAACAAAATTCATGAGAAAGTCTTCGGGAAAAATTGATAGACGAACTTTATCGGATCTTGCCTTTGATTCTCCAACCGTATTTTTTACAAATCAAATGGATAAATATAAAAACGCTAACATTCATATTAGTGTAGACGCTAGCAGTTCGATGGGCGGAGAAAAGTGGAGAAATACACTTACAACCGTAGTGGCTATTTGTAAGGCATGTTCAATGATTAATAACGTAAATGTAGTAGTAAGTTTTAGAACCTCTGTAAAAGTTAGTACCAATACATATACGCCATACGTTGTAATTGCATACGACTCAACTAAAGACTCTTTTAATAAAATAAAAAATGATTTTAGTCACATTTATCCGGCTAATACAACTCCTGAAGGGTTATGTTTTGAACCAATAGTAAAAAACTTACCCGCAAAAAATTCAGACGAAGATTATTATTTTATAAATTTATCTGACGGACTTCCATATTTGTCCGTTGAAATTAATAATTTAACTCATATGTATCAAGGGCGTAAAGCGGCAGAACACACTAGAAATCAAATTAAAAAAGTAATTCGATCAGGATACGAAGTTCTATCTTATTTTATACATATTAACACATTAAATAATGGAAATATAGGTATCTCTGATGTGGATACCAACGAAATTACGGAACAATTTAGAATGATGTATGGTAAAAACGCATCATTTATAAATGTAAAAAATTTATTAGAAATCGCTAAAACGTTGAATATTATGTTTTTAAAAAAAGAAAATTAAAAATATTAAAAAAGTAGTTGACTTAAAAACACACTGTTATAATATAGAAAGTGAAAGGGATAAATATAAAATATGAATAAAACAAATAGAAAAAACAAAACAAAGCAGACTGTTACTTGGCCAAAAAATGTAATTTTTACGTTCAAGCAACTTCTCGAGCAGAACAGTCATTTCGATAAGGAAATTACTCTTAGAGTTCGACTCGCAAAGGCTCAGAATGAAGGTACCGTTATTGAATTGGGCACCAAGAATTTCGGTAAGGGACGACCCCTTTCTGTATATTCTATGGCTCCTGTTTCCACCAAGACTATTGAACAAGCTAAGAATGACGGAGTTGTTCTTCATGAATCGGCAACTGTCAAGGTTGTAGATCTTAATGCAAACAAGACTGAGGCCACGCAAGTTAAATCGGACAAGAATTTGCAAACCGTATAATTGACATAAAAACGATAAATAGTTCTGTAATAAAATACAGAACTATTTTTTTTGTCCATGTGTCATTTTATACATAATTTTATTTTTATCCAATTTATAGTAATGAACGGTCACATTTTCATTTAACTTTGTAATTTCTTTTCCAACAATAACTTTACTGCCTCTTGCTATAGGAATATCAAATTGTGAGTCAAATAATACATACATGGTTGATTGTAATTCTATATAATGGAATTCCTTTTCATTAGAATTGACTTTTTTAAATGTCATAGTATTGTATAAATATGAACGTTGCAAACGATTTTTTTGATATTATTGAATTCGACTATCAGGGAAACAAAAATAAATTTATAGAAAATATGAATTTTCTTAAACGTATGAGCGTTGAAGAACAAACTTTCTATAAAAAATGGTATGAGGTACAAAGTTATAGAAAGTATGCAAGTGTATCTGCTCAAATAAAAGCAAAAATTTGGGTTCCCACCGACATAAACAATTTTAAAAAAACGACGGAAGAAATAGAAAAAATCAATCCTACAATTGAACTTGTAAATGGAGAATTTCAAGAGATAGATTGGATAATGTTGCGAGTTTTTTGTCACACTATGGAATTCAGTCAAACTCCAGGTAGATTTTTGAAATTTTTAATTCACGACGGCAATGATTCCAACAAAAGGTATTTAGGTGCGGTATCGGTATCTAGCGATGTGATTTGTATAAGTGATAGAGACAATTATCTAAAATGGACAGTCGACGATAAATTAAAAAAATCTAAACGTATAAATAATAGTGCCATTGGAAGCTGCATCATGTCTACGCAACCATTTGGATACAATTTTTTAGGAGGAAAGCTCATAGCATGTTTAATTACTACTTCTACAGTAAGAGATGTTTGGAAAAAATTATACGAAAATACGTTGGTCGGAATGACCACTACCAGCTTATACGGAAGTTATAGTATGTATAACAGTTTAAAATGGTGGCATAAATGTGGTAGCAGTGCAGGAAAAATTCCTATAAAGCCTGATGACGAAATTTACGAAATATGGCATCATTGGATTCAAGAAAATAAAAAAGAAAAATATGAAAAAGCAATGACTCAAAAAGAAGGAGTGTCTGGTCCTGTTACAGGCGCAAAACAAAAGTCCATATCTATGATATTTAATGAGTTAGGTATTAAAACATCAGATTATGTTCATGGTTATGAAAGAGGCGTATATTATTCAGAATTTTATCAAAATACCAAAGAATTTCTTCAAAATAAAATCGACGACAATCAATTAAAGATGAAAGAATTATACGCAAATGACAAAACCGCAATATTGGAATGGTGGAAACCCAAAGCCATAGAAAGATACAAAAAACTTTTATCAGAAAATAAAGTGAAGACTGATATTCTTTATTATAATTCAATGATTGGTATGCCGTATAATGAAGCAAAAGAAAATTATTTTCATGAAGTAGGAAGGTAATTTTAAAATTTAATAAATCATTTGACTGTTTTAAATAAAATAATATAATATAAAAATGAAAAATAAAAGAAAAAGTCTTTGTTGCATATCATTAATGTTACCGGATGATGTAGGAGCTTCGTGCATGACTAAAAAAAGATTTTTGATGCTTGAACGAAAAACTGCATTGAAAATTGTCAGCGAAAGAACATTAAATAATTTACGAGTCACTTTGAAAACAATAGAACATTGTGTAAAAAACAAATGGAATTACAGAATAAGTAGTGGTATCATCCCCCTAATTACTCTCCCAGAAGCAAACATAAGTATTGATATATTACCTGATAAAGATCAAATCTACGAAGAATTTAAAAAATGTGCAGAAATAATTCGTAAAAATAATTTGAGATGTAGTACACATCCTGATCAATTTGTGGTTCTTGCATCTATGAATTTAAATACTGTAAAAAAATCAATTTTAGAATTACATCATCACGGTGACATCATGGATTTATTTGAACTGCCAAAAAGTTATGAATCGCCTATTAATATTCACATGAATTGCTATAAAGGCAGCCCGTTAGAAGACACCGCTAATAGATTTATAACAATATATAATTCTTTAAACGATAATGTAAAATCTAGATTGGTTTTGGAAAACGAAGACAAACTTAATAGCTGGAATGTAAAACAACTTTATGATCACATATATGTTAAAACGAATATACCAATTACGTATGACAATTTACACTTCAAAAATAATACTGGAAATTTGTCAAATATTGAAGCGTATAATTTAGCCAAATCGACGTGGGGAAATTACATCCCACTATTTCACTTCAGCGATTGTGAAAAAAATGCGAAAAACCCTAGAGCACACGCAGATTATGTATCTCAAATTCCAGAAGAATATAATAATGCGGATAAAATAGATTTAGAATTTGAATTTAAAGCAAAAGATCTAGCTATTAAAAAATTTGAAAAAACTTTTAATTGTTAAAATATAACCTTTAAATTATGAAGATTAAACAATAAATGCCGAAAATAAAAATATTAAAATAATTTATATATAATGAATAACTTAACTAATAGAGAAATACATCGTGGATTAATTCACGTGCAGAGTTAATTATAACATAAAAATATAATAAATTTTTATATCAAATTTACTGTTGACTAATGTAATTTTTGAACTAAACTATAAAACATAATATTTAATCTTTACATTGTGTGAAGATTGAAAATAAAAACAAAGGGGAAAAAAATATGCAAGTTATTAAGAACGATAGAAAAAAGAGCGTGTTTGTTCGTGCCGATTATGGCAATGTGGCCACATATATTAATCAATCTTATGCTGGTTCTAAGGGTCGTAATCGTCTAACAATTAAATCTGATGATGTCCGAATTGATTTGAATGGACATCAAATTAACACCTTGAGAAAGGTTCTGACCAAGGCTACTAGATTGGCAGCTTAATCAAGCACGTAAGCAAGTAAATAAATGAATGATTATTCCAATTATAATTAGTTTTGGCGTATCACTTATTTGTTTTTGGTTTCAAAATATTACACCGTTGTTTTTAGGAGCAACGGTGTATTTTATTTTGACAAATAAACAATTTGTAAGTAAAAACTTTATAATACAAGACGAAAACAATATTACATTTAGAAAAAATATAGATGATTTAAAACAAAATCAAAATGTATTGAATGATAATATTAATAAATGCATTAAAATAATTTATGGCAAGAAAAAAACAAACGAACGAAAATAAAGTTAAACCAAAAGGATTGTTTGATCATATTAATCAAATAAGGAACGTAAAAAATCCGGGTTATTACGATAGTTTAACAGACGTAGAAAAAAAATCATTTAATCATTATATGATTTGTAGATTTTTAAGCATGGATCCAAACGTGATTGACGAAGTATGTTATCTTAGTAAAATTTTTGATAAAATGGACAGTAAATCTTTTTATAAAGTTTGTTGTGAAGTTATTAAACCCGTTAAATTTACACCTTATATAAAAAGTAAAAATAAAAAATTTAATAAATCTATTCTAGAGTTAATTAGTGATAGATATCGGATAAGCAAATCTGAAGCTAACGAATATTGTGAGATTATGTCCAAGACTGAAATAGGACTGAATCGACTATACGAGGATTGTAGAGGATATGGAATGGAAGATAAACAAATAGATAAAATTATAAATAAAGATGAAGAATAAAAAAATTATAGGTATTGGCGGAGTAGCTAGAACAGGCAAAAATTTATTTGCAGATATTGCAAGTAATATTTTAAAAGAAAAATATAACAAAACCTGCAAATCTTTTGCACTGGCGTATTATTTGAAAAAAGATTGTGAACAGTTTGTTAAAGAAAAACTAAATATGAACGTGTGGTCTGAATTAACAGAGGAAAAAAATGTATTTAGACCTTTATTAGTATGGTATGGCGGCATAAAAAGAAAACAAACAGAAGGAAGATATTGGATAGAAATGTTGCAAAAAGATCTTGAAAAATCAAATGCGGATATAAACATAATTACGGACATTAGATATTCTATCTACGATAAGGATGAGGTTTATTGGATAAAAAACGAATTAAAAGGTACACTTGTTCATCTGTCTAAATATTACTTTGCAGGAATGAAAACAAATCGGTTTCAACAACCACAACAAAAAAAGTTATATATGGAGCCAGCAAATGATCAAGAAATGATAAATGATCCAATTATTAAACGTGGCAGTGATATTCAAATTGAATGGGAAGATTCCACTGATAGAACCCACGAATTATACAGTTTAGCTTTAAAAGATGAAATATTATTAAAAACAGTAGACGATGTTTTAACTAAAATAGTATGATTTACAATCACAGTTTTTTTAATATAGAATCAGTTAAGGATAATATTATACTATTTAACTGTGAAAATTCACGGCAAAATAAATTATTTAGAGACACTATAAATCAATATCATTCTTATGTGAAATATAAAGATTCTCCGACTAGAAACATAAGATATTTGGTATACGAATCTAAGAGTGGAAATTTTGTAGGAGCCGTTGGTTTAAGTAGTGCTACAATTGCGGTAGCGTGTAGAGATAATTATATTGGGTGGAATAATACAACAAAAATGAAACATCTTAACAAAGTAGCAAATAATAGTAGATTTTGCATAATTCAAAAAAACGCCACTATAAAAAACATTGCGAGTTCAACTTTAAAACAGTTAAGAATTTCTGGACGCAGAGATTGGAAAGAACGTTATAATGATAATCTAATTTTAATAGAAACATTCGTACAACCTGAAAGAGACGTTGAATATAATGGAAATGCCAATAGAAACGGCAGCTGTTATAAAGCTGACAATTGGATTGAAATAGGAATGACCTCAGGATCAAGTATTCAAAAGTCTCCTTTACTTTTATGGGCTAAAGAAAAAGGCGAACGAGGCAGACTGGCTAGAGAAAATAAAGAAGAGTGTTTGAAAAAATACGGAAGTTATTTAGGCGAATATAGCAAGAGTGGATATAAGGTTACTGAAAGTAAAAAAAAGATAGTTTTTGTAAAACCGTTGGTTTTTAATTGGAAAAATATATTAAATGAATTCTAATTTTTTCTAATTTTTTCTAATCTTTTCTAAAGTTTAATACTATGTATTATCAAATGACGGATAATAACGATAAAACATCTATACAAGTTTCGACTACAATACGAGATCTTCTCAAAGAATTTTGCGATGATAATGGTTATAAAATGAATCGATTTGCTGAAAAAGCAATTTTAGATGCAATATCCGGAAGTTATAAAGTAAAATCATATGAAATTGACAAAACAACAAGCTGAACAAAAGGTATACGAATTGACTGAACAATTAATAAAGGTTAAGTTAGATCAAAAAGATGTTAATGCGGGATACAAAGAAAAAATCAAAGACATTGAATCGGAAATAAAAGCAATTATTGAAGATTATAATTCTAGTGGCGTAAAAACTCCTTGACTTACATGATTTAAAATGAAAAAGAAAAAAATATTATTACTGAGCGACGATTTAAGAATGTTTAGTGGAATTGCTTGTCAATCACGTGAACTTGTTTTAAACACAATTCACCATTATGATTGGGTACAAATCGCAGGCGCAATTAATCATTACGAAAAGGGAAAAATAATAGACATGTCAGCTGCCGCAAACGAATATACAAAACTACAAGACGCATATTTAAAATTGTACCCGGTAGACGGATATGGCAATGAAGATGTATTAATGGCGGTTATGAATATGGAAAAGCCTGACGCAATTTTACACTTTACCGATCCTAGATTTTGGGGGTGGTTGTATCAACTTGAAAAAAAGATTAGACAAAAAATTCCATTGACGTATCTTAACATTTGGGATGACATTCCATATCCTATGTGGAATCGACCTTTTTATGAAAGCTGCGACACGTTATTTTCTATTAGTAAACAAACTATGAATATAAATAAGTGGGTGCTCAGACCGGAAAACTGTCTAACCGTAGACGGCGAGTTTAACACAGATGGAAAGTTAATCAAAAATTAAAAGGAAAAATATGTCAGTAAAAGGAAAACATCTATTACATTACGTTCCTCATGGAATTAATAGTGAAGTATTTAAACCACTAAATAAAACCGACGAGAAACTCGTCGTGATGAAAAAAAATATTTTTAAAGATATTGATTATGATTTTGTATTTTTTTACAATAGTAGAAACATTCAAAGAAAAAGAACATCTAATATAGCATTGGCGTTCAAAATGTTTTGTGACAATTTACCAAAAGAAAAATCGGAAAAATGTATTTTGGTATGTCATACCGAACAAGTATTAGATGCCGGCACCGATTTAAAAGCTATTCAAGAAGCGTTTTTACCAGATCATAATTTTTTGGTAATTCAAGATAGATTTTCGCCTGAAGATATGAATGTTCTTTATAATATCGCAGATGTAACGATTAACGTCAGTTCAAATGAAGGGTTTGGGTTGAGCGTAGCAGAATCTATAATGGCAGGAACTCCTGTTATTGTAAATGTTACAGGAGGATTACAAGATCAAATTGGTCAACTAGATGATGAAGGAAATCCAGTAGAATTTGATGTTGATTTCTCATCAAATAACGAAAAAAAATATAGCCGTCACGGTGTGTGGGCCAAACCAATATGGCCGGTAACTAGAGTAGTTCAGGGGTCACCACCAACGCCATACATTTTTGATGATTTGTGCAAATGGGAAGATGTGGCTAACGCAATGATGTATTGGTATATGATGTCCGAAGAAATTCGAGAAAAGTTTGGATTAGAAGGTCGCCGATGGGCTATGAATGAGGGGGGGTTAAATCATAAAAATCTTGCGCACCAATTTATTAAAGCCATGGATTTTACACTAGAAAATTTTGTTCCTGAGAAATCGTTTTCACTGCACACTCCGACCGAACATGTTGGCCATAAAATGCCAAAAAATTGTTTGGGATTTAAAATGCCAAAAATTGATGTGGACAAAATTATGCGTGAAATAAAAGAAATTGAAAATGTGAAATAAAAACTTATAATTATTAAAATATGACAAAAATTCAAATTTTAAAGAATGAAACGTATTCGTCAGAAGAAAAATTGCCAAAACCGGCCACATCTCGTTCGACGGGCCGAGATATAATTGCTACATCGGAACCAGAAATTGTTGGAACAAAACAAAATAAAGACGGATCAGGATACTATTATAAATCAATTGATTATATTCAATATAGAACCAATTTGTTTACTTCGGTTCAAATGAATAATATATCTGATTATGATATTTTAGGTTTTCCCAGATCTTCAATATCCAAGTATAATTTGATGTTGGCCAACTCGATATGTTTAATTGACGCGGATTATAGAGGAGAAATATTATTAAGATTCAAATATATTTGGCAACCCGACGATTTTCTATATGTTCCCACAACGGAACCAAATACAGGATCAGCTTTAATTGTAGGCCGACCAAATTTAAATAAAATTTATAAAAAAGGCGATACTATATGCCAATTAAAAGTAACTCAAATAGAAAATGTTATATTTGAATTAGTGAATGTTTTAGACTCCACCGAAAGAGGTAAAGGTGGATTTGGGAGCACCACTGAAAATAATACCGAAAAAAATAAAGTTTCGATTCCTGAACACTTAATAAAGATGTATGAAAAAACAAATGTTTCTGCACCAAGGAAACGATATAGCGATTTAATAAAAGAAAGAGAAAATTAATTTATATGAGTAAACCAATTTGTATATTACAGTCTCCACTTTTTACTAGAAGCGGATATGGTGAGTGGAGTATGGCAATGGCTAAATCGATGTTACGTTATGATAAATTTGATTTAAGAATTGCGCCAACAAGATGGGGAGCATGTCCATCTAAAAATAGTGCGGAAGAAATTACGGATGTGGTCGAAAAGGAGTTATTTAACAGAATTATTCGTGAACCTTTGAATAAACAACCAGAATTATTTATTCAAATTAGTATTCCCAGCGAATTCCAATCCCCAGCAAAATTTAATATTGGTATGACGGCAGGAATAGAGACAACTATTCCATCAGGAGATTGGATTGAAGGAATGAACCGAATGAATGTAAATTTTGTTCTTTCTAAATTTGTAAAAGAAGTATTTGAAAAAGTAAATTTTTTAAAACAACATCCGAATGGACAAAAAGAAGAAATTAAGTTAATAAAACCGACAGAAGTAGTTAATTGGGGAGTTAATACTAACATATATAAAAAAACCGATGAAACCGTTTCATCAATAGAAAATGAGCTTTCAAACATAAAAGAAGATTTTTGTTTTTTGTTTGTAGGACAATGGACGCACGGCTCTGCATATGGAGATAGAAAAGATATAGGAATGTTAATCAAGACATTTTTAGAAACTTTCAAAAATTCAAAATACAGGCCTGCTTTGATATTAAAAACGAGCGGAGCTACTTTTTCTAAAATTGATAAATATGAATGTCTATCCAAGATAAATCAAATTAAAAATGATGTGAACGGAGATTTACCCAACGTGTATTTACTACACGGCGAATTGAGTGACGTTGAAATGAATGCATTATTTAATCATAAAAAGGTTAAGTGTCATGTGAGTTTTACGCATGGAGAAGGATACGGACATCCATTATTGTTATCTGCAATGAGCGGCAAGCCGGTGATGGCATCTGATTGGAGCGGACACTTAGAATTTCTAAATAAAGACAATTCATATTTATTGAGAGGAGACGTCAAAACAATTTCACCAGAATCAGTAAATCAGTATCTTATCAAAGAATCAAGTTGGTTTTATGTTGATTATGAAAAAGCCAAAGAAAAATTTGTGGGGATGATTGTTAATTATGATAAGCTTTTGAAAAAGTCTGAAGAATCAGTAACAAGTTTAGTTGAAAAATTTAACGAGTCGGCCATAGACAAACAGTTTCACGCTATGTTGGATAAACATGTTCCTGAATTTGCAGTTGAAAAGAAAATTGTTTTGCCGAAGTTAAAGAAGATTGAACTACCGAAAATTAGTAAAATACAAACGGAAAAGACAACAACGGTCACGTCATAGATTGTGAATAAACCTTTTATAAGTTATTTAGTTACGTGTAAAAATGAAGGATATTCATTACAATTTTTATTTGACACTCTTTTCAAATACAAGGATGACGCAGAAACTATTATTTTAGACGATTATAGCGATGACGTGGATACTTTGTCGGTTTTGCAAAATGTAGAAAAAAATTCTAATGGATTTTTTAAAGTTTATAAACACCATTTAGATAAAAATTATGGCGAACATAAAAATTATGGAAAATCTTTGTGCAAAGGAAAATGGGTATTTCAAATTGATGCCGATGAAATTCCCTCGAAAATTTTAATGGAAAACTTAAAAGATATTTTGAAAGAAAACGAAGATGTTGAATTGTTCTGGATTCCAAGAATTAACGATTTTGTTGGTGTTACTCAACAACATGCAAATAAGTGGGGATGGAGACTGACGGAATATAAAGATAGAAAGATTGTTAATTGGCCGGATTATCAAAGTAGAATTTTTCAAAATAAAGAATATATAAAATGGGAAAGAAAATTACATGAACGAATTGAACATACAAAGACATATTCTAGATTTCCAGAGGATCTTGATTTTGCATTAATTCATAATAAAACAATTGAAAAACAAGAAAACACAAATTTAAGATATAATAGAGACTTTACAGAGGAAGAAAATAGAGGATTGTGAATAATCCTAAAAAATACAAATTTCAAATAACATGAATATAGTGATTCCACTTGGAGGAAAAGGAGAACGATTTAAAATTGCAGACTATAATTTACCAAAAGTATTAACTCCTGTTTTTGGAAAAAAAATTATATCATGGGTAATAGAATCGTTTAAATTAAATAAAAATGACTGTTTTACTATAATTTAATAAATTACCTAATTTAAAATATAATTATGACACTAAACGACATTTTAAAAAAATCAATATTTTCTTCAGTCGGAACTTTAATAAAAGAAGAAGATGTAATTAAATTCCTTGAGTATGTAGAATATAATAAAGACTTTTTAAGTAAATTTCCTTATATTATTTATAGTGTTAATGGTGACAAAAATCTATGCGACTTTTCTGAAAAAACAATAAAAAAAATGTTTCCTGATTCTATTGTAGAGTTTATATTTTCAGAAAATTTAGGTCATACATTTGGTACATTTTTAATTGAATATGTGATATACGAACGAGGAAGTCAATTAGGTCAATATGAATATATATGGAAATTTTCAAACGATACTATAGTAAATACTGATATATTCAACATAGACATCGTTCCATCTGACTTTTATTATATTAATAATTTAGGATATTATTACTTTATTCAGAATAAAGATGAAGATAATAATACTTTAAAAGAAAAGGTCAAATCTAAAGAATATTTTTACCCACAAACCTATTTTTATATCATAAAAAATAAAATAAAATTCTATCCGAATAAAGAATCTATATATGAATTGTATAAAATATATAAAGATCGAAAAGATATAAATCAAAAACCATGGGAATGTATTCCAAACTGTGATTGTGAATCATTTCTCAAAAAGACCGTAGTTGAAAACAAACTATCCAGTCATATGTTACTAAATGATGCAGAGATAGATTCAATTATAAATTTGATAAAATTTTCTAAAATAATAGATGGCAGTCATAAAAATGTTTTATATAAAAGATTTGGAAATTTGTGTCATTTACATTGGTCAGATCAACCAGTAATAGAAATTTAATCATATGAAAAATGTAATAATTACAGTAGTGGCAGGATTAATTGGAGCAAGATTTACGGATTGGGTTTTACAAAATAAACCAGGATATAATGTTATAGGCATTTACGATTTATCTGATTATAAGTAAACAATAAATATGAAAATATATTATCGTATTAGCAATAATTCTTATAAAAAGAATAGATTACCAAATGCAACTAAAGAACATTGTTTAGAAATTTTTCTAAAATATTTTGATGTAACAGAAAATCAGATTTATATAATTGCAGATAATGTTAACGATCCAAATTTGAGTAAATTTATAGACTCAAAATGTAAATCAAACATAATAAGAGAAAATACATCGTTAAATAACGCACATTCATTTCGTCACTGTCTTTATAGAGCATGTGAAGAAGTTGCTGATAATGAGTTTGTTTATTTTGCAGAAGACGATTACCTATATGTAGATGGATGTTTTCTAGCTTTAAAAGAGGGATTGGATATAGCAAATTATGTTACGTTGTATGATTGTCCAGATAAGTATATTGATGCTCAATTTGGCGGCAATCCACAGATAGAAAATGGCGGTGAAATAACAAGATTAGTAAGAACTGAACATTTTCATTGGAAATTAACAAATTCAACTACAATGACATTTGGATCAAAAGGTTCTACAATAAAAAAAGATAAACAAATATGGGAAAAATATTTATTAACATCGTATCCAAGAGACTACGACGCTTTTTGTGAATTAGTTCAAATTCAGGATAGATCTGTAATTTCTTCCGTGCCAGGAAAGTCTACACATAGCGAATTGCCTTGGTTAAGTCCATTTATAGAGTGGGAAAAAATTTAATATGTATAATCATTCTGTTATAAATAATTGTCCGATTACGGGTAATACTAATAAAATAAAATACTTTAGTTTAGGAGAAATTCCTTTAGTAAATAATTTATGTCTAACTAAAGAAGAATCTCTTACTGCGACTACATTTCCTCTAAATGTAAATTACTATCCTTCATCAGGACAATCTAGCTTAGACTTTGCCGTTGATAGCAATCTATTGTTTTCAAATTATTTATTTAAATCTCAAGTAAATATACCATATCATACACATTGTAAAACTATGTTTCAATATATTCAAAATTATGTGAACGTTCAAGACGGTATTAACATAGCAGACATAGGTGGAAATGATGGAACTTTATTAGAAATGTTTAAAAATACAACAAACAAAAAATTGAATCTTCTAAATATAGACCCCTCACAAAACTTAACAAAGTTGTGTCTTGAAAAAGGTATTCCTGTCAATGTCAATTTTTTTAATTACGAAGTATCTTTAACTATAAAAAATAAATTTGAAGTAATAACATCAACAAATGTATTTCAACATTTAAAAGATATAAATAGTTTTGCAAAAGGAATAGAACACCTATTATCAGATAATGGAATTTGGTTATTAGAGTTTCCATATTGGATCCATAATATGGAAACAAATCAATTTGATCAAATTTATCATGAACATATGTATTATCATTCAGTTACTCCAATTAAAATGTTGATGGAAAAACATAATCTAAAAATAGTTAACATCACAAAACAAAACATGCATGGTGGATCTTTGAGGTTAATCATCACTAAGAAAAACTCAAATTTCAATTCAGATAATACAGTCGAAGAGTTCTTAACGCACGAAAAGAAATACAATTTAGAGTATTATTTAAATTGGGGTAATAATGTGTATAGTCATATTAAAAGTTCTTCTGACTTTATCAAATCGATCAAAAAAGAGAATAAAACTATATTTGGATTTGGAGCCGCAGCAAAAGGATGTATATACTTAAACGCTATGGGTATTGATTACACTCATATTGATTATGTAATTGATGACACCGATATAAAACAAGGTAAGTTTATACCAGGAACTGGAATTCAAATTGTATCTAAAGAAATATTAAAAGAAAAAACGCCAGATTATATTCTAATATTAGCGCATAATTTTGCGAATTATATTATCAAATCACTTGAAAATATTTATGAAAATAAATTTATAATTTTAGTGCCGGACATAAAAGTAATCTAAATGTGATCTCTGTAATAATACCAACATATAAATCGCCAGAGTCTTTAGACTTATGCATTAAATCGGCTGTACTAGGTCAAAAATATAAAAATCAAATTATAGTAGTGGTTGATGGATTTTATGATCTTAATAAACATGTATTAGAAAAATATGCAGATTCTATAGAAATTCTAAACTTAGAACAAAATGTCGGATTATGTAAAGGAATGAACTTAGGAGTATATAATAGTTCATTTAAAAACATTTTATTAGTTAACGATGATAATGTATTTCCAAAAAATTGGGATGTAATCTTAAACGAAGATTATAGACCAAATACAGTATTAACACCAAATCATATAGAACCTATTCCTAGTATGTTTAAACAGTTTGTAATTACAAATTTAGGAAGGGATCCAAAAACATTTGATCTGGAAAATTTATGGGAATATGTAAATTCTATAAACAAAAATGTGATTGAAGAAACCGGGTCAACTCCTCCTATATTTATGTCGAAATTAGATTATTTAAAATTAGGAGGGTGGGATGAAAATTATGAATTAGGAGTTGTTGCTGATTGGGAATTTTTTCTTAAATGTCAACTGGCAGGTTTAAAAATGTTAAGAACATACAGAACACATTTTTATCATTTTGTCAGTTTAACTACTAATATCAATTCAGAATCAAATTTGAAAAGACAAACTACAGAAATGATCGGCCACGAATATTCAAAATATAAATGGGGGTCTTATATAAAACATAATTCAGAAACAAATTTAAAAACATTACATTAATATTTCCAATTCAATAGACAGTAATCAATTGAGTCGTATACATCCATCATATTAATACCCACCGATTTTAATTTATTATTACTTATAATACAGTTTGATCGTGGAAGAGAACTTATAGTATTATAAAACTCTTTTTCAGTTATCAAATTAAATATTTTATCTTTTTTAATAGTATTTTTAATTTTTTCTACTACTTTTTCAGTAGTAATATAACCATCGTTCACTACATTATAAATTCCAAACGGAACTTTTTTAGTAAATGTCTTTATACACGCAGTAACTAATTCTTTTCTATTTGATAAAGAGTTTTCGGCTATCAACAATTTATCGTAGTTTATTAATTTAGTTAGATAGTTTCTATTATTATCACATTCATCAAACGGCAATCTGATTCTCCAAATGTAAGAGTTTTCCCATTCTTTAACTATTTTTTCTGATAATGCTTTTGTGCCACCATAAAAACTGCAATTATTTTGTATAAATGTTAAATTAGGCACATCTTCTTCAGTAAATGATTCTCCATCAGATTTACAACCAGAATAAATACAACCAGAGGAAATATGTCCCAATGGAATATTATTCATCTTACACCAAGTAGTAATAGTATTAGGCCACACAATATTTCCTAATATAGTCAATTCTTTATTGTATTCGCACACTTCAACATTAGGTTTTCCTATATAAGCCGCACTGTTAATTACAATATCAATTTTTTTACATCCAAAATTTTTATACCATTCGTTTAATTGAAAAATAGTAGTGTTTGCTGTATTAGGCCAACAGTAAAAATCCAAATTTAATTGTTCTAATTGTCTTTTAAATTCACTTCCAATATATCCACTTGATCCGAATAATATAATCATAATATTTTGTTTAAATAATCTTTGTACTCGCTCTTAGGCATCTTATCAACTATATTAGATAATTGTTTTTTATTTATAAATTTTTTTCTATAACATTCTTCTTCAACACATCCAATTTTTATACCTTGTCTTTCTTGTATAGTCTGAACGTAGGCTCCGCTTTGATATAAAGAACTTGGAGTGCCGGCATCCAACCACACGGTGCCTCTAGAAAATTTAATAACAGACAACCTATTCTGTTTTAAATAAATTCGGTTTAGATCGGTAATTTCTAATTCTCCTCTTGAAGAAGGTTTCAATTTTTTAGAATATTTTACCACATCATTGTTATAAAAATATAAACCTGGAACAACGAAATTACTTTTTGGATTTATAGGTTTTTCTTCAATAGAAATAACTTTATTAGTTTCATCAAATTCGACTACGCCATAATCACGTGGATTGTTTACTTGATACGCGAATATAATCGCATCGTTTAAATCAGATTTAATTTTTATTGGACCGTGAAAAATATTGTCTCCGAGTATTAGACCCACATCGTTATTCCCAATAAAATCTTCCGCGATTATGAATGATTCTGAAATTCCACGAGGGTATTCTTGAACTTTATAACAAATATCCAAACCCAAATGTTGTCCGGCGCCAAACATTTTTTTATACAAAGGCAAATATTCAGGTGTGCTTATAATGCAATATTCTCTTATGCTGCACCCAATCATGGTGCTTAAAGGATAATATATCATTGGTTTATCATATACGGGAAGCAACTGTTTGTTTATTGCTGTCGTAAGCGGATATAATCTACTACCATTACCGCCAGATAAAATAATTCCTTTCATAACAAATTAATATTTACACACATATATATATACGACATTTATATCATTAAATATTATGAAATACAATTATATATTTATTTTTGTGCTATTATTAATAGTGTGGTTCAAAACTGATGCATTTTTGGAATATGTAAAATTATTTCGTTTGTCTAAATTATTTAAGGTAGATAAATTTGAAAAAGAAAAACTTCAAGATTTTGAATTAAACTATCATTTATATTTAAGAAAATATCACAATAATTTTTTTACACGACTAATTACTTGCCCAATATGCTTGTCAGTATGGTTGTGTTTGCCGATTCTGTTTTATACTTTTAGTTTAGGAATATATTGTTTTCACGTTTTAATTATTTTGACGAGTTACTATTTATTATCAAAATTAATTAATATACAGTGAACATAAACAATTTTACACAATTGTATAATTTAATAAAAGAATCAGGATTACAAAATAATTCTCCATTTGATAATTTTGTAAAAACTGTAGATCAATATATTGCTTTATGCAACTGTGCACAACCCCGAGAAAAGGAAATAAAGCTAAAAGAATGTAAACAAATGTATGAATACATAGCTGTAACATATATAAGTTCATATGCATATACTATAAAAATAAAACACTCTGTTTCTTTTTTGAAATTTTATAATGACGGCAATTTAATAGCAACATATTAATCTTCCTTTGCATCACAATTTACTTTTTTATGATTGCAGTATTTGCAATTTTTCTTTCCTTTTCCAGGGACTTTTAAATATTTTCCATCGACCTTATAAGTTCCATCAGAATTAAAACATTCATTTATAAATAAAGTAAATCCGTTCAAAGATTGTGCAATCGCGGGAGAATGATTTGTTGGAACAAATTTTTGAATACGACTTTGTGGAAAGTTTACACTCTCATATAATTTTCTCTTTAGAATTAAAAATTCCACTTCTATCTCACTCAGAGACACATTAAATTTCTTACTATAAAAAGCCTTATATAGAAGCAATTGACTATATTTACTTTCATCTTCTTTCATATAACTGTTCCAACCACTTGAAGAAGTTTTAAAATCAATTATTTTATATTTTCCTGTTTCTTTATCTCTTAATACCAAGTCTATAAATGCTACAAATACCACATTGTTTTTTATATCAACTTCCAAGGGCAATTCTGCGCCTATAAATTCATATTTTTTACTAGGAAAATGTTTAAGTCGATTCGCCGTAGATAAAAAGGTGGTCAAAATATCTTCGCCGTCAAAACAAAATTCAACAAATTCTTCTTCAGTATATTTGACTGCATTTTTTTCGTTCTTCAATTCTTTCTCGAATACCTCTTTAAAATGTGCATTTACATTTAATTTCTCGGCCTCTTCATGTCCTTTTGTATATAAAGTTTCTACATAAGTTTGTATAACTTCGTGTATAGCGGTGCCAAAGCATGTATTTATCGAACCCTCAAATGTTCTGAGATTTTTTACGTAGTCTAAATACCATCTATGAGGACATTTAAACCAGTTAGAATATTGAGAGTAACTTACTTTTTTCTTATTATTTTCATCCATACTTTATGAATATCATCTTTTATCTTAGATGTCTACTACTTATATTTGATTATGAAAAACATAATTTATACTCTTTTATTACTAACTGTGTCAGCTTTTTCACAAGACACCGTGTCTTACTATCCTTTAAAACAAGTAGGTACGATAAACAATCTGATTTTTCAAGACGATGGTAAAATTATAACCAACAATATAATTTTAGGAAATACGTATAAACACGAAAATTGTCAGATTGATTTTGAAACAACTACCAATTCCACATTTAAATTTCAATTTTCAGATCGAACATTAGTTTCTTTGAATGAAAATTCACAGCTAAAATTGCATACTTTTTCATCAACCATTAAAAATAATACGACAGTACCTTCGATACTCGTGTGCGATAACCAAAATTATGTATTCAGTTTAATGTCAGGAGTATTAGATGTGGTTAATACATCCACAAACGGAATATTTATGTTGCAAACTCCTAGAGTATCGATGACTTTAAAAGTCGGAAAGTTTCGTATAGTAGTTCAAGATAAAACGACGGTGATCGCGGTTCTTGAAGGATCTGCTACAATTCATAAGGTTATTGAGAGTAAAGAATTAAAAATCGCAGAAGGAAATTTTGCACACGTATCTACATATTATAGTCTTTCTCTAAAAGGAATGGATACCATGAATAACGGCAGACCAACGGCTGTTATTAAACCAATACAACCGGATGACGTTAAAACTATTACACAGAGTTGCAATGATTTGGTTTCACTTTCAAACGAAACAATGTTTGTTTTGATCGATAAAAAAGTTATTGGGATAAAAATTCGTTGACATGTTTTTTTTAGGTGGTAAAATTTAATCGTGAAATTAGAACGATTGAATTCCTTAAATGAAGACGAGTTAAATATGTTGTTGTATATCCTAAATACAACTCAGCCTAGAATTTTACCTTATGAATTCACAAAATCTATAATTCCATTTTTAAAAACTAAATATTTAGAATTTATAATTAAAAACGCTGAACCACAGATTGCAGAGGCCGGAAGACATATATTTAGTTGTCTCAAAGAAAAATTTCAAATACAATAAAGAATAATGTATCAAAATATTTTTCATAGTAAAAAAGAAGGAATAATTTACGTTTGGGATGACCAACGGGGGAAAATGACGATTCCTGAATCAGACGTAACTTATGCTTACAGAAGAAAATCCGGAGGAAGATATAAATCTTTATATGGTGATGAGCTTGAAAAAATCACAAAGTTTTCTCCTAGAGATCCGAGTTTGTTTGAAAGCGATGTGCCTATAACCACCAAAGTTTTAATAGATGCTTACGAAAATTCCGACGAACCCTCAACCGGACATAGAATTGTATTTTTAGATATTGAGGTCGACACTGAAGATGGATTTCCTAACATAGACGAAGGAGACAAAAAAATTACTGCAATTGCATTGTATGACGATATTACAAACAAATATCTTGCATTAATTTTAGATAAAGATGCGCAAATTAAAGACTCCACAAATGACAGTGTAGAGATTCGATCATTTAATAATGAAGAATCGTTGATTTCAGCATTTCTGACAAAAATTGAAGAAATTCAACCGACTATTCTTACTGGATGGAATGTTGCTCAGTTTGATATGCCTTATTTATATAATCGAATTGTAAGAGTAATGGGAAAAACTGAAATTCAAAGATTGTCGACGATAAAATGTGTTTATATAAACAAATTCTCTCGTGAGTTGGTAATAGCAGGAGTATCAGTTTTGGATTATATGGAACTCTACAAGAAGTTTATTCAGAGGAATGAACCCAGTTATGCTTTGTCGGCGGTGGGTAAAAGAGTAGTAGGCATGGATAAAATTACTTATACAGGTAGTTTGAATGATTTGTATAAAAACGATATAAACAAATATATTGAATACAACTTAAACGACGTTAAAATTGTGGTAGCGATTGATAAAAAATTAAAATTTATAGATTTGGCTAGAAACATTTGCCATACCGGCCACGTTCCGTATGAGTGTTTCGGTAGAAGTAGTAGATATATTGAAGGTGCGATGCTAATTTATCTTCGTCGTAATGGATTGGTGGCACCAAATAAACCTTTGATTGAAACCGACGAATTAACTGACGTCGAAAATGGTGAACAAGAGGGATTTGAAGGAGCTTACGTAAAAGACCCTATTCCAGGAAGATATGATTGGGTATTTGATTTGGATTTGACATCTATGTATCCAAATATAATGATTAGTCTAAATATTAGTCCTGAAACAGTTATTTCAAAAGTGGATAACTGGGATATAGAAAAATATTTGAAAGGAGAACTGAAAGATATAAGTATATCAGGAACAAAATACGAATCTGAAGAATTTAAAGAATTTTTGTCAAAAAATAAATTATCAATCGCATCAAATGGGGTGATGTATAATACAGAAAAAGTCGGCTTGATTCCTTCGATTTTAATTAAGTGGTTCGATGAGAGAAAAAATTTAAGAAAATTAGCGAAAAATCACGCGGATAAAAAAGAGTGGGATAAGTATGAATTTTTTGATGGTCGACAAAGAGTTCAAAAAATTCTACTAAATAGTGCTTATGGAGTATTGGGATTGCCTGTATTTAGATTTTATAACAGAAACAATGCGGAAGCAGTAACACTAACAGGTCAGGATATTATTAAAACCACAAATAAAGCTATAAATCTTTATTATAAAAAAGTTTTAAACGAAGATGGTGATTACGTGATATATGTTGATACCGATTCTTGTTTTTCTAGTGCTGTGCCTATTATAGAAAAAACCATGCCTGATATTGATAGAAATGACGAATCTCAAATGACTTGTGCTATTTTAAAAGTCACATCCGAAGTTCAACAATTTGTAAATGATTTTTATAATGTGATGGCTAAACGATTTTTTAATATTGACAAACATCGATTTGATGCTAAACAAGAAGTGATTTCCAAGAGTAGTTTTTGGTTGGCGAAAAAACGATATTGTCAATTCATCATAAATAAAGGTGGTATTGAATGTGATGAACTTGAAGTTAAGGGAATCGACGTGGTTAGAACAAGTTTTCCTATCAAGTTTAGGAAATTCATGAATGAATTTTTAATAAATATTCTTAAGAAGGTTGACGCTAGACAAATAGATAATTCTATAATTAATTTTGTTGAGGAATTAAAAAATGTGCCGGTTATTGATTTAGCAAAAAACACATCCGTAAAATTTGTTAGTCAAGATAAAATTAAAACTTATAATCCAAAAACTAGAAAACCATTTCAAACGATAAAAGGAACGCCGGCTCAAGTAAAATCTGCACTAATGTATAACGATTTGATAGGCTATTGGAAATTAAATAAATTCATTCCTCCAATTTTTGATGGTCAAAAAATTAAATGGGTATATATAAAACAAAATGAATTTGGTATAGACGCGTTGGCGATGAAAGCCGACGGTACAGATCCAAAACAAATAATAGAGTTCATTGAACAATACGTAGACAGAAATGCGATGTATGAACAAGAGTTAAAAACCAAATTGGCCGACTTTTATTCGATTTTAAAATGGGATTATCCAAGCGTTGAAAGTCGTAAGGCAGAAGAGTTCTTTAATTTTTAATATATGAAATATAAAAACTTAAGTGTGCTTCAAAAAGAATAACCTTAAAAACACATAAATATTTACTGGTATTTAGAAAATTGGGAGATTTGGATTTGACTGGCCTTAAACTCACTCCTATAAACAAATACTCAGAACAGTTTTTTGAACTATAAAACAAGTTTACAACTTCAACTTACCATGTTAATCTAAATACAGTATAAAAAATATAAAAAATATGAAAAAACAAACACTCGAAAAATTTATCAAAAAATATTCTTTGAACGGCGTAATCGACTCGGTAAAATGGATGGTGGATTCAGATAAGAAAATTCTTAACACTAAGAGTATTACCGAAGAAAAAAATGTGTTATTGGATGTAACACAAAAGAACTTTGAAGCAATAGAAGAAAATTCCGAAATCGGTGTGTATGATACAGGTAAATTGGTAAAGATGTTATCTGTAATGGATAATGATGTTACTTTGAATCTTAATAAAAAAGATAATAAAATTACTTCATTGAGTATTATGGATACAAATGCGGAGGCCCAATTTATAACGGCCGATTTAAATATAATTCCTACCGCTCCAAATTTGAAAAAACTTCCTGAGTTTAACGCAGAAATTGAAATTAATTCGGAGTTTGTAACAAGATTTTGTAAAGCTAAATCTGCTCTTCCTGAAGTTGACACTTTTACTTTATTAATGAATAAGAAAAAGAAATTAGAAATGGTGATGGGATATTCTAAATTAAATAGCAATCGTATCACACTTGCGGTAAACTGTTTAAATGACAAAAAAACCGTTGATAAAAATTTAAGTTTCAACGCAACGTATTTTAAAGAAATATTGGCGGTTAATAATGACTGTGAATCAGCCGTACTAAAAGTCAGCAACAGTGGGTTAGCTACCATTACGTTTACAAACGACGAATTTGAATCTACATATTATATGGTTGAAATTAAAAGTCTAGACTAATGTATATTAGACAATAACACATATGTAAAAAAAATTTACATATGTGTATTTTTATGTGATCATATCAATATGAGCTTTATATTTGAAGAAGAAATAAAAAAACAAGATGTGCACTATCTTTGGGTTGAAAAATATCGACCTGATACGTTGAATGGTTATATTGGAAGTGAACATCTTAAAGAAACAGTAAAATCTTTTATAGATAAAAAAGATATTCCCCACTTAATGTTTTACGGAACCGCAGGAGTAGGAAAGACCACTCTGGCCAAATTAATTACAAAAAACATACCGTGTGATGTAATGTACATAAACGCAAGCGATGAAAATAGTGTAGAAAGTGTAAGAACAAAAATAAAGGGATTCGCATCAACAACAGGATTTAATAATTTAAAAGTAATTATTCTAGATGAATGTGACTTTTTAAGTGCCGAAGCAATGGGAGCATTGAGAAACTTGATGGAAACCTTTAGTCTGACTACAAGATTTATATTAACTTGTAATTATCAAGAGAAAATTATCGCGCCAATTATTTCACGATGTCAAACTTATCAAATAAACCCTATCAGTAAAAAAGAAATTGCCATACACTTAAAGAAAATTTTAGATATGGAAAAAGTAGAATATACATTAGACGATATTGGAAGTATAATAAACAATTATTATCCTGATATTCGTAAGATACTTAATTTTGCTCAACAAAACACTTTAGATTCAAAGTTGAAGGTAAACTCGTATAACGCAGTAGGCGTCGACGTTAAAAACAAATTAATAGATTTATTAAAAACGTCAAATAACACATTAAGTTCGTTCAATACTATTAGACAGTTAGTGGCCGACAATGATATAAAGATATTTGAAGAATATTATTCTGTTATGTATGATAAAGTATCGGAATATGCTCGGGGAAAAGACATAAGTGTAATAATTACAATTGCTGAGTATATTCATCAAAGCAGTTTGGTTGTAGACAAAGAAATCACTTTTATGGCATGTATAGCTTCAATATTGAAAACCGTCACAAAATGAAAAACATATTAAAAAATACAAAGGTGTATTTGGCCGGAAACATGGAGTATACCAATGACGCAACAAATTGGAGAAGTTATGTGGCTAATGAATTAGAAAAACTAGAAATTAAAGTATTGTCTCCACTAGATACAATGTTTATGTTTCAGAATAACGAGGCGGATGAAGATAGAAAAAAATTAAAATTGGCAAGAGAAAATGAAGACTACGAATATGTTCATAATTATATGAGGGGAGTAGTTCAAAAAGATTTAAGACTTATAGACTTATCGGATTATATTATTGTCAATCTTGAAATACAAAAACCCACTTTTGGAACAATGCATGAAATAGTGATAGCCGATCAACAAAAAAAACCGATTTTTTTGGTAGTAAATAACAAAAAACAGACTCCTCTTTGGTTAATGGGATTACTTCCACCGCATTATATCTATAATACCATAGACGAAGCATTGGAAATGATAAAAAAGATAGATTCAGGAATAAAACCTATAGATTTAAGAAGATGGCGACTATTATTACCTGAATATAGATGAGACATAGCTAGATCAACCCAAGTTATAGTTTTGTTGGTTTTCTTGTAATTTTTACTGCTAGAAAATGGTTATAGATAAAATAATTAAGTTGTCACTGTAAAAGATAGTTTTTAGTTTGTATAAATACATTTTTATTTGATATTTATGCATTATGAATCAAAGTGTAAACGAAACCGATCTTGGGGATAGAATGGCCACGGGAATATCATACGGCACTTCAGGAATTGTAAATCCTGGAGTTTCTACTTATACCTCGCCGGATGTCTCTCAACATCCAATTAATTTTTATCCTGCCGGTCAAAATAAAATAGATTCTTATACTTCTACACGAGTTACCGGACCCGATCAAAAGGATATAGATTTCATTAAAGACAAAGTTACTCCTGATGAAATTTTGTGCGGATTAAATTATGAATTAAAACGTATGTTTTATAAAAATAAATCATACGCAAAACAAATGGTGATTGATAATCTAAAAAAAGACCCTACGTATTATTCAAAATTAAATATGTTAAATATAGACGATAATTTTATGAAAGAATCGTCAAGGGTTGTCATCAATGAAACCAAAGGAAAATCGAATAACGTTTATATTTCAAAGACCCGCTCGTTGGGTAACGGCAAACGTAAATACTTCGGTTCATTTGTTGATTTCGACGAAATAATTAAAGTTTCAGTTCCCGGTCATGTAGTTGAATCCATTCTGTATGTCGATGGCCGCAAAATGGTTTTGCAGAATGTGTCTCCTGATGGAATTTATTGGTTCAAATCGGAAGAAGGTGACACATTTACAGGAGAAAAACTTTCCTCAGAAGAAGTAAAGTCAAAAATTGACAACGCAACACCAGCCATCGAGGAATCTAAAGAGGCGGGTATTGGTAAAAAACAAATTTTTAAACAAATTTTTGACGGTATAATTGAAAAAAATTCCAAATTGAAAAACAGAAACGTGGATAAAAGAGTTGTTGATGCGTATAGACAAACTGAAGAAAAAATAAAGTCTAAAAGAAATTATGGCAAATAATTATAAAACTTTAGGTAAAGAACAATTAAATGACCCGATAATTGGACATCCTGCTATGAAAGGTAGACGATGGATGATTGATTATGGATATGATACCGGAAAAACTTTTGAAAAATTAAAGGATGAATCTATGAAATATAAAGATTTTTTTAGTGAATTTGAAAACAAACCATCTGAACAAAATAATAAATTAAAAGGTGGCAGTGGCGATACCACAGCTACTGAGGATGTAGATACCTCGGAATTATCTACAGGTGTTCAAGTTGAGATGGAACATACTAACGATATAAACGTGGCTACCGAAATAGCCTTAGATCATTTGGCAAAAGATCCTAAATATTATACTAAATTGGTAAAGGCAGGACTAGCAAAAGAATTTATTCCATCAACAAATTCAGGACTGGGAGACGCCGATCATCCTATAAATGATATACCTAGAATAGGAAACTCAAACAATATAATAAAAAACGCAATCGGAACCATTGGAGATACATCTGATGGAGAAGTTTTGGGTCGTAGAAGTGAACCGATAATAAAAAAAGATCACAGTTCTGATAATACAAAAGGATGTGATTGTAATTTAAATGAAAAGAAATCTAAGAAAAAGTCTAAGAAACCAAAGCCAACTAATCCTGCGCTTTGGGCCAGAGCTAAATCTGCCGCTAGATCTAAATTTGACGTCTATCCCTCAGCTTATGCCAACGGATGGGCCGCCAAGTGGTATAAATCAAAAGGTGGAGGCTGGAGAATGTGAATATGTTAAATGAATCTCCAGATAGATTAATTTTGCCTGATGAGACGATTGAGTGGCAACGAGGAGTAACTTTTTTTGCATTCAAAACTCCTGCTGGAAAATCATATATCGCACAAACCGCTAATTCTGGCGCTGATTTTTTCTTAAAAATAGGAGACGTCGACATTTCAGAGCCGGTAAAAGTAAAATATCGAGAGTATATTAAAATTGCGCTTGATCATGAAAGTTTAGCAAATTTAATTCATTTAATAAAGCCAGATTTAATAAAAAATAACACGGCTCGAGATGAATTTATTTTTAGTGGCCGGCTGTGGAAACATTCACCAAATTCGTTTATATCTTTTTGGAACTCTAAATCCACTGTAGATAACAATCGGAGATTATTAGATAAATTTATGAAACAGAATGGATTATCTTATGATAATACTCTCTTTGAGTTTCCTTCTAATCAAAAAGATTATAAACCATATGATCGGATAACAACACCAACTACTAATTCAAAAATTGATTTAACACCCCATTTACTTGCACCTGTGCTTCCACCTGCATATGCAAAACAATTAAGAAGATTATCTATGAAGGAATTAACACACAAACAATGGCTAGATAGTCAATCAACTGGGTTGGGCGACCTAGAACATCCTGTCAATCATGAAAACCCTCATGCGAATAAATTGACTTCGGAAAACGCCGAGATGGCTCAGAGTGATATTACAAAAATCATAGATTATAGTGAAAAATTACAGTCAATGTTTACGGTCAATGATAATTTAGAAGACTGGGTAAAGGCTAAATTGAATCATGCGTGTGATTATGTAGCTACTGTAAGAGATTATCTTAAGTTTTATAATGAAGAAAAGGATAAGACCAATATACAAGAAAAGTGGTCAAATAAGTATAAAAAGAGTATAAATTGTAGTAACCCAAAAGGATTTAGTCAAAAAGCACATTGTGCGGCTCGTAGAAAAAGACAAGCTGGTGGGGAAACATCAAGTAAATCTGTTAAAGAATATTATAAAGAAGCTATATGTGAACTATTAAAAGAACAAAATAGTAGTATGGCTATAGGAGCATTAAAACAATTAAATAATGACGCAAAAGAACTAGAAAGTATGTTAAAACCAAACACTCAATTAGAAGACTGGGTAAAAGCTAAGTTAAATTTAGCTGGTGAATATCTAGATGATGTGTATCACCACCTTGATCACTTTGGTCCACAAGGAAGAAAACTAGATGAAGGTTTCAATAAAATATTAGGTCTGGCCGCAGTAGCAGGATCATTAGTTGGTTCTCCTGAAGTGTCTGCGAACGGACCAGTCGAACCGGACAAAATTACACAAACAGCAAAGACACAAACAGTAAAGACGCCAACACACCCATATACATATGAAGATGTTATAGCTTCAACTTTAGTTGATGAGGCTGGTGGAGAAAAGGACGCGGAAAGGGGAATGACTGCCGTGATGAATGTATTGATGAATCGTGCTAAAGGCAATTTTAGTCAAGTGGGAGCTGAATGTCTAAAACCACAACAATTTAGTGGGTGGAATGCAATAGATAAATCCGACATAAAGAGTGTTAAAAATTTTATAGATTCTAAAAGAACGCATTCAAAGTTTACTCTTGCATTGGAGATTGTTTCAAAAGCTAGAAGTGGAGAATTAAAAGATATCACCGGTGGAGCCGACCATTTTCTAAATGTAGCTTTAACTAAAAAACAATCAAAAACATCTAGTTTACCTAGCTGGTATGATTCTGAGAAAGTAACTACGGTTATAGGACTACATACATTTTTAAAGTTGAATTCGCCTAATAAAAAAAGTAAAAAATAATTATGAATGAATATAAGTCTATAAATTATAATACCGAAAATTCAAAATTTACAACATCGAAATTTGGGTGTGACAACGTATATTCTGTTAATAATGACGATCCTATTTATGCAGCGTTTTTAAATAAAAAGAAAAAAGAAATAAAAGAACTAGATGTAGAATTAATTCCGACAGAACACAATAAGTCTGACGTTATAGAATTGGAAGAATTTTGTAAAAAATATGGTATTTTGGCGGCTAATTTTGGAAATATACCACCGGCCGCAGCATTGAGGATGTTAAAGAATAAAATGGGAATATATGAGGTTCCAAATTTAAATAAAAAAGATAAACGATTATTAAACGGATAAAACTATATGGAAAATATTATTGAAGAGAAACTGTTGGCTAAGATAGAGGAAATAGACTCTGTACAAGAAAAATATAGTGGAGGATTGAGAGCGTGGTTCGGAAAAGGTTCAAAAGGTAGTTCTTCAGGCGGTGGATGGGACAGATACAACAGTAAAGGAGAAAAAACCGGTAAGTGTGGAGACGCTAAAAAAGGTAGCTCTTATAGTGCTTGCTTAGGCAAAAAATATGCAAAAAAACTTGGTAAAAAAGGACGTGCGTCTTTTGTTAGAAGAAAAAAGTCTGCGCAACGAAAGGCTGGACACGGAAAAAAGGGGTCGTCATCAAAAGGAAACGCTCCTGTTAGAGTGAGCTATGAACCCAAAAAATAGAAAGATTGTTAAAATTTTTAATTTTAGTGTTATAAAAAATATAAAGGTTAAATTTTATGAAAAGATTATTAATATTATTTTTAATGGTGACGGTATTTTGTTTCACCGGCTGTATAAGTTTATTTAAACGGTCAACTACGGAATCCGCCGACCGATTAAATGATAAAGCAAACGAAATGCAAAGTAAAAAAGATGCGTTGTCGGTTAATAACGATAAAAAATTGAATCAAATAGGCATATTAGCTGCAGGAACACATCACGCGTTAGATCAAGAAAAAGATCCATCTAAAGAAGTTCAAGTTGCAAAAGAATTGAATGAACGGGTCGTATCTATAGCTGGTAATCCTGAAATTAACGATCTTAAAAGAATTCAAAAAATCGTAGATGATTTAATTTCGGCGGTAAAAATAGAACGAGAAAAAGGCAGAGCTGAATTAAATAAACTAGACAAAGAAATTCAATATCTTCAGTCTGAAAGAAGTAAACTTAAATCACAGTTAGATAAAACATCCAAAGAGTATCAAGCGTTAAGTTCTGAAATTGCAGAAAAAAATGATGAAAATACACAAAAGGTAAATGAACTTGATAAGTGGTTTGGTTTAGGGGCTATATTTTATGGCGTTAAAAAATTTATTACATCTTTATTGGTTGGAATTCTTATATTTGCAGTTATGTTTTTTATTTTAAAACTAGCTGCGATGTCAAATCCTATAGCAGCTGCAGTATTCAAAATATTTGAATTTATAGGCAGTAGTATATTGTTTTTAATAAAATCAATAACACCCAAATCTTTTACTATGTCTAATTTCGTAGATAAACAACATTACGATAAATACAAAGTGACATTAGATAAAATTGTTGATACCATTCAAGATATGAAAAATAAAAACAAAATGTTATCCGATGATAAAAAATATACGCTAGAAGATTTATTTGAAAATTTAAGTAAGGTCTTGGATGAAAAAGATAAAGATGCGGTAAAAGAATGTTTAAAAGAAATGAATTGGAAAATATAATTAATTGTAATTTTACCCATAAAGTATATATTAATAATAAATTATGAAATTTTATATAATAGATACTACAATATCCAATACGCCAATATCTTTTGACAATTTATCAGAAATTATAAATCATTTAGAGGGAACTGTTCGTAGGAAGTTTTCCTTGACGAGATCACAATATATGCAAAATTTGATTGATTTAGGATATGGTTATGATGATAAGGAAGGCGCTAATTTTGTTAGTTCTCTTTCTGAACATTTTGATATTGGAGTAATAAGAGCTGGACAATATCTTAGAACCAATATTCATGAGTCGATAAATCATAATAAGTATAGAAAAGAATACGGTAACTGAGTGATGTTAGATTTAAACATAAAATGGTCAGAGCCTTATTCATATAAGACTGAATATGGTATTTGGTGGAAAAGAGATTGGTTAATTGAAAAAGAATATCTATCTCCGTTCTTTAATTATTGGCGACAAAATTCATTTAAACTTAAAGATAAAGGCTACGGTGTTTCTAAGAAAGATGAGGGGTGGTATTTATATGAAACTAAACCAGAAAAACATCTTTTTAAAGAATATGAACATTTAAAACCTATAGAAAAACAAAATGAATTCGTATTAGAACCTGTAGAGGTAAAGATAAATACAGGATTAAGATCTTGGCAAATTACAGCAGTTGGAAAGATGTGCGCAGCAATTAAAAAATGGGGCTGTGCAATAGATGGGTCAGATGTGGGGGTGGGTAAAACTTATACGGCATGTGGAGTAGCCAGAGAGCTAGATATGGATATATTAATTGTATGTCCAAAAGCCGTCATGGAATCTTGGAGAAGAGTTATAAAAAATCATTTTAATATGAATTCAAAGTTGATAGGAATCGTGAATTACGAATCTTTGAGATTGGGAAAACATGAGTCTCCGATAGCATCATTTGTAAGAAATAAAAAAACTCACGTAAATGAATTTACGTGGAAGATTTCCAAAAACACATTAATTGTTTGGGATGAAAGTCAAAAACTAAAAGGATCTAAAACTAAGAATAGCGAAACGTGTATATCTGCATTAAAAAGTGGTTATAAAATGATTTTTTGTAGTGCTACAAATGCAACCAATCCATTAGAATTAAAAACGGTGGGAATGTGTTTAAAATTATTTGATAATAATAAACAATATTATACGTGGTTATATAGACACGGCGTAGTAAAAGGACGATTTGGTTTAGAATATCGAGGAAATAAAGAAGTCTTAACTAAATTACATAAAGATATTTTTGTAGATAGGGGAGTTCGTTTGACCCGCGATTCAATTCCAAACTTTCCAGAAAGCCAAATTATTGCGGATTGTTATAATATGGAAGAAGAAAGTAGAAAGAAAATAATCGCGTTGTATGAAGAAATGGAAAGAGAATTGTTAAAATTAAGCAAAAAAATAAAAAAAGAAAGCAAAGATAATGGTTCACAGTTAACGGCAATTCTTAGAGCAAGACAAAAAATTGAATTAGTAAAAGTACCTCTATTTATTGAAATGATTGAAGAAGGATTAGAAAATGGTATGAGTGTAGTGGTATTCATGAATTTTACTGAAAGCATTGAAGCTATTTCTAAAAGATTAAACACCAAATGTATTGTAAACGGAATTGTTTCCGATAAAGACAGACAGAAACATATCGACGATTTTCAAGCAGATAAAGAAAGAATTATATTAGTTAATATCGCGGCAGGTGGAGCAGGCCTTTCTTTACACGATTTAAATGGAAATTATCCTAGACTTTCTTTAATCTCACCATCTTATTCGGCCGTACAAATGCGACAAGCCACTGGTAGAGTTTGGCGAGATAGCGCCAAAAGCAAATCTGTACAAAAAATTGTATTTGTGGCTAACACCGTAGAAGAAAAAGTATGTGAAACGGTGAATATAAAATTAAATAACTTGGATTTACTTAATGATGGAGATTTGAATTATGGCAAATAAAAAAGTATGGGTTCACAGTGCTAACTGGGAAAGAAATTTAATAATTGACGATGATACGTTTGATGACGTATTAGGAGAAGCATGTACTAGAGCAATAACGGATAATATAAAAGATAAAAATATGACGGTATCTCCGTTTATGGAAGCCAAACTCAAATCAGGAAAAAACGTTTTTATATATAATACCTATAAAATATTAATGAATGCCGGATATTATACTTATGCAGAAAACTTGAGATCCAATTTCAAAAATCAAACTAGGATAGATTTAAAATATGAACCTATAAGAGGTTAATATGCAACAAGAAAATCAAGACGCAATACTTAAATCTTTATTGGAACAAGTGTCTACTTTGTCAAAAAAAGTAGAAGAACTAGATTCGATAAAAAAAGAATTGAACAATCTCAAAACAGACATCCCCACCAATGAAGAGGTAGCAAAAGAAATAAAACTTACAAAATATTCGAATTTTACTATAAAGCCTTTTAAACTTAAAAGAAAACGAGGAAAAGGCGCAGTTCCATTATTAGAAAGTGAAATTAAAGAAGCACAAACAAAATCAAAAAGCGCAGCACAGGCGGCCAAGCATTTGAATGTCAGTTATGCGTGTTATAAAAAATATGCCAAACTTTATAATTTACACACCACATTTACAAACAAATCAGGCCGAGGTGTACTAAAAACAAAAAATCCAAAAACAGGAAAATATCCACTTGACGACATTTTAAATGGTAAGTTTCCAGATTATCCGCTTTGGAAATTAAAAGACAGACTTATTAGATCAGGATTAAAACCTGCCGCATGTGAACAATGTGGTTACTGTGAAAGAAGATTAACAGATAATAAAATTCCATTATTATTAGTATTCGAGGACAATAACGAAAAAAATCATAAACTCGAAAACATGAAGGTGTTTTGTTATAATTGTTCGTTTACATCAGGACGAATTTGGGTAAAAATAAAAGACAGAAAAAGATGGTTAAATGATCCTGATAGATTACAAGGATCCGCAAGAGATACTGTTCAGAAATTTTAATATCTATTTATAGATGATGGATAACGTTGATCATATTCTAAATAAAGAAAAAATATTAAAAAATTTTAGTATTTCTAAATATATTTCTTCAAAAGAAATAAATAAACTAAAAGAAAATATACAATTAGAAAATTCATACACCGACGATTTTGATGAAATTTTAAAAGAAAAAATCGTGGAATATACCGACAATTATATAAAAACTCATAAAATTCCAGGATTAATCATTAAAAATAAAAGCGAATTTAACGTTCATGATAAAAGTTCAATTAAAATTTATAAAGACGCCGCAGAATTTGCTTATAAGTTAAAATTTGAAAAAAAATTAACTAAACCAGAAATGTTATTTTTTATAATCTCATTGGTAAGTCACCTTGGTTTTACTAAAAAAGATTTTGACAACATGCGAGACTATTCTGATGATTCGGATGATTCGGATGATTCGGATGATCCGGATGATTCCACTCCTTTTTAAAGAATCATAACAAATATTTAGTTTAATAAATTTTATATTTATTTAACTTTTAAATTGAAGTAAAAAACACAGTTTATGTCCGTTTAAATTATATTTATATTATATTTATATTATACTATGGCACTAAAAGTTAAATTAAGTCAATTCGGTACTATTTCTACATCGTCTTTAAATGATACCGACAAAATGCCCGTTCTTCAATTCGACAATGCCGCTAATGATTTTGTCAATAAAAATATAACTCTCGGAACTTTAAAAGACGAACTTTTCAGAGAAAATGGTATACAAATAATAGGCGATTCTTTCATTACTGGAAACTTATATATAACAGGAAGTTTAGTCGCTGAAAGAATCGTTTCTTCAAGCACAGTAGAGTTAGGAGATAATACAATTTTATTAAATACAAACGCTCCGGCTAAACGATATGCAGGTATAGAGGTTATAGATTCAGGTAGCAGCCCAAATCCATCTTCGTCATTTTTATGGGATAGCCTCCAAAATCATTGGATTTTAACCGAATTATCTGCTAGTAAAATTAATATAGGGGTTCCTAATGATAATTCATATGGAGATGGATTTTTTGACGAATTTACAAGTAAAACAAATCTTGCAGACGCTTTAGATGAAATTAGTGAGGCATTTTTAGATCTGGCTCCACCTAAAGCAGGCACCTTAACAGGCATGTCTCTATCTGCATCGAATATGTCATTTTTTTCAGGAAAACTTGCCGGCGGATTAAATTCTGAATGGTATAGCGGATCTTCTGTTGCAGGGTCCGATGTAACAACTATTATTTCTGCACCAAGAGTTCAATTACATTCGCCTTTTTATAATGTAAGCCCATCGTCATCACATTTTAGATCAGGAAAATTTTCAGATTTCTCTAATTTAAAAGGCGGTGTAACTGCTAGCGGTGTAAAAGGTAATTTACTTATTAATTTAAACGCGGGTTCAACTGTACCTTTACGAAACTCTACTGCGTCTATAGTGTCAAGTTCGAATTCAATAGGTAATGGAGTACCACCCACATTATTTATTAATGGTACTAAAAGATATAATACATTTTGGACGCAAACTTCCGCATCATTATCAGCCTCGTTAATTGATACTGGCTCGTATTCTTTCGTAATGGCAGCAGATAACGGAGCTAATACTAGTAGCCTTTTTACAGTTTGGTATACTAGTAACGACTCCACCAACAATTTTCCCAATCAAAGCTTAACATCTATCTCCGCGAGTATTACTAGCAATCCTACTTTAAAATATTTAAGTGGAATACCGTATTTAAGCGGTTCAATTGTATGTAATACATTTATAACAGCTAGTAATTTACATAATCCTGTATATCTTACAAATCCGCTGACGATAAGCTCAGGAAATCCATCTAACTGGAGAGCTTCAACATCTACAGGAAGCGCAACTATTCCAAATTATAATGACACCATAAGAGTCTTGGTTTCTACGACGGCCAATACAACGTCAAATGTAACATCTTCTTATAATACTATTCCTACAATAATTGTAACCGCTTCAAAACCAGGAAAAAGTTCGGTTACGTCTACCATTACCGGATCTATATATCCGATAAATAATTATGGAAATCCCGCGTCAATTTCTACCAATGCGGCGAGTTCAGTCACCGAACATTTTCTAGATGAATATTATAGAGTAACACATTTAACGGCCAGTATTAATCAGTTTCCGTCATCGAGTAATTTAACGGCCAGTATTTTAACTAATCCACCTCAACTTCAGGTTCAGAATGGAAGATTAATCGCAGGTGGAGCGCCGAACGGGAGTGGAAGTTACAGTAACTTTACTTCAGGTTCTTCTGGCACGGGATACGCAAATTATTTTAGAAGAATATCAGGTTCTAACAGTTCGGGCGGTAGTATAACCATGTCGGTTGTTGGATCTCTATTCGATAAAATAAACAAGTGGGGATCCGATACAACTGGTCTACAAGTTTCATTAATAAAATCATCAAGTGTATTGTTAACGTCACAAACTGCATCTTCAGAAATATACGATTTAGGAAGAACTTTTAATGACAATAGTATTGTAGAAGGACAACAAGTTTTTGGTTCTTTTATCGGCACCGCTCCAACAGTTAATAGTGGAAAAATAATATGCAGTTGGACGCTTGGAACCGCAACTACAAATTTTAATGTAATATTGTGGATTCGATTTAAAACCGCTAACAATAATTATATTGACGATTTCACTATAACATTTAATTAAAATAAATTTTAATATATAAAAACAACATATGTCATTATCAACTTCAGATAAATCAGATTTAGCTTTTAAAAAGTTAATTAACAGAAAATTTACAAATTCAACTAGAAAGTTTTATGAAGAATTTGGCGATTCAACTATAGAAGTCAGCCCTAGAGATGTTTGGACAGATATTATTCCGAGTTCAACCAGTTCTGCATATACCTCACAAATTGCTAGAAAAATACAATCTGTGTTAACTAAAGACTATGCTTATGGTAATAATACATATCATGTTATATCAGGAAGTGGATATGTTCCAGGAACAACTAATTTTAACGCTGAGTTTTTAAAAATTAGTGCATCTTTTGTTCAAAAAAACTTCATAAGTGATAAATACGGAGCTGAGTACCTTGTTGAAATACGTGCTGCAGATGGAACTAGAATATTTGACGCGAACGCAATAAATTGGTATTTTGATTATAAAACAGGAATACTTTATGTATCAAACCCCATCTCTAGCGTCATCCCTCATTCTATAACAGCTTCACAATATATAGGAAAATATTTAGGTAATTTTACCAATTTAACGGCGAGTAATTTTATACAAGGAAACCAAACGACTGCAAGTGGACAGTATTCACACGCTGAAGGATTTCAAACAATTGCAAGTGGACTGTATTCACACGCTGAAGGATTTCAAACAATTACATACGGACAAGGCTCTCACGCTGAAGGATTGTTGACGGTTGCAAGTGGAGTGTATTCACACGCTGAAGGAGATCGCACAATTGCAAGTGGACAAGACTCTCACGCTGAAGGATATTACGCGAATGCAACTGGATTCTATTCACACGCTGAAGGAAGTAATACAGTTGCAATTGGATTAGCAGCTCACGCTGAAGGAGCTGTAACACGTGCAACTGGAGATTTTTCACACGCTGAAGGATTACAAACAACTGCAAGTGGAGCTGGATCTCACGCTGAAGGAGGACTTGCAGTTGCAATTGGGATAACCTCTCACGCCGAAGGACTTAAAACAATTGCAAGTGGAGAAGCAGCTCACGCTGAAGGTAGCGGGTCCTTGGCAAGTAACACAGGCTCTCATGCTGAAGGAGCTAAAACAACTGCAAGTGGACAATTTTCACACGCTGAAGGATTTGCTACAATTGCAAGTGGAGATTATTCACACGCTGAAGGAGGTCAAACAACTGCAAGTGGACATTATTCACACGTTGAAGGATTTAACGCAGTTGCAACTGGAGACGGTTCACACGCTGAAGGAAGTAATACAACTACAATTGGAACCTTTTCACACGCTGAAGGAATTATAACAACTGCAAGTGGACATTATTCACACGCTGAAGGATTTGCTACAACTACAATTGGAACCTTTTCACACGCTGAAGGAAGTAATACAGTTGCAATTGGATCTTATTCACACGCTGAAGGACTTTCAACACGTGCAAGTGGATTCGCATCTCACGCTGAAGGACAGCAAACAACTGCAAGTGCCGATTATCAACACGTTTCGGGCAAATTTAATGTTACATCAAGCAACACCAATAATTTGTTTATTATTGGAAACGGTACATCTGAAATTTCTAGATCAAATATACTTGTGGTGAGTACCGCTAGTGTAATTGTTGGTGGAAGTATTAGTGCAAGCGGTGCAATCAGTGGCAGCACGTTGCATGGCACCACATCGGTCACGTCGCCGATAGGCAACTTCACCAATTTAACGGCGAGTACTTTTATACAAGGAAACCAAACAATTGCAAGTGGACAGTATTCACACGCTGAAGGATTTCAAACAATTGCAAGTGGACAATCTTCTCACGCTGAAGGATTGTTGACGGTTGCAAGTGGAGTGTATTCACACGCTGAAGGATTTGCTACAATTGCAAGTGGGGAAGCCTCTCACGCTGAAGGACGTCAAACAACTGCAAGTGGAATCTATTCACACGCTGAAGGACATCTTACAGTTGCAAGTGGACAGTATTCACACGCTGAAGGAAGTCGCACAATTGCAAGTGGACAAGAGTCTCACGCCGAAGGATATTACGCGAATGCAACTGGATTCTATTCACACGCTGAAGGCCAATCGGCGATTGCAAGTGGATTA